>Ga0105238_10003214_pt1 | contig 16317 bp, 22 predicted proteins | sample KBSC34metaG_FD_81526 | JGI IMG/M metagenome (GOLD analysis project Ga0105238, IMG submission 81526) | Corn rhizosphere microbial communities from Kellogg Biological Station, Michigan, USA - KBS C3-4 metaG | ecosystem: Host-associated > Plants > Roots > Rhizosphere > Soil | place: Michigan, USA... | reverse complement strand
CCGGTATCCAGCTCGACGTGATCGTCAATGACCGCGTCGTCGATCCGATCGAGGAAGGCTTCGACGTCGCCTTCCAGATTTTCCCGGCGATCTCCGAATCCTTGATCGAGCGGCGTCTTTTCACCGTCCGGCGTTTGTTTTGCGCGGCGCCCGCGTATTTGCAAGAGCATGGCGCGCCGCGGCATCCGCGTGAATTGCTGGATCACAGGACGGCGCTCTATTCGGGCTATCCGTCGCGCAATCGCTGGACGATGACGCGCGGCGACGAGGTCGTCGAAATCGAATTGCCCGGCATCATCCGCTCCAATTCCGTCCATCTGCTGCACGATTACGCGCTGACGGGCGGCGGGATCGTGTGCCTGCCGACGCTGGTGGCGAGCGCGTCGCTGCTGAATGGGGCGCTCGTGCCGATTCTGGCGGACTACGCACTCTCACCGATGAACTTTGCAGCCGTCTATCCGGCGACGCAGCGTCAGGGGCTCAAGGTGAAGGCGCTGGTCGAGTTTCTCGCCGAGCGACTGGGCCCGAAGCCGGCATGGGACGTGCCGCTCATCGAACACGGATGGGTTCAATAAGCCATGCAACTAATCGTCTGTCCCGCAACCAGCCTTTGAACGCTGCCAGTCACCGACGCTGCGGCCCGAACATCCGCGACAAGGCCCGTGCAAGCGCCTTCACAACGGCGTCGGCGGTTGGGCGATGCATCAGCGCGATGTCCATCGTCTCGATGGCCGGCAGCCCGCTTTTCGTCGTCAACACGACGTGATCGGGCGCAACGGCCCGCGCCGGGAGAAGGCTGATGCCCAGACCATCGGCGACGGCCGCCTGAATGCCGCTCAGACTCGAACTGATGAAGCTCAGGCGCCAGCGTCGTCCGATGCTTTCGATCGCGTTGGTCATGTCGTCGCGATACAGCCCGCGTGGCGGGAAGGCGACGAGCGGAATCGGATCGAGTCCGATCGACGGACTCTTCGCGCTGTCGATCCATCGCAGTTGCTCCGGCCAGTTCGCGACGGCCTCGCGGCTATTGCGCCGCTGCTTCACGAGGACCAGATCGAGCTCGCCGCGATCGTAGCTGTTGCTGATGTCGCGGCACAGTCCGCTCGTCACTTCGAGCTTCACCTGCGGATGCTTGCGATTGAACGCGGCGAGCATGTGCGTCGTCGGCCCGCCGACGAAGTCTTCCGGCACGCCGAGACGCACCGTCAGGCCGACGTTCGCACCGGATAGCGCCTCGATCATTTCATCGTTGAGTGCGAGCATCCGGCGGGCGTAGGCGAGCAGCGTTTCTCCGGCGTCGGTCGGAAGGACGTCGCGGCTGCCGCGTTCGAGCAGCTTGTGTCCCGCCATTTCCTCCAGGCGACGCACCTTCTGGCTCACTGTCGACTGCGTCGAATGAAGCCGTGCGGCGGCTGCGGTGAAGGTGCCGCAATCGGCCACCATGACGATGGCTTTCAGCAGATCCAGGTCGAAGAGCGGGGTACGGGCTTGGGGAACGTTTTTCATCGACCCGGTCGATCTTTGAATTTCGGACTTTGACTTCTATCACGCGTGACCGGGCGCTGGCAATCACACAGCGTTCGTTCGGGCGGCACGCCCGATTAAAAGCGCGTGCCGCATCGCGCGAGAAATCAGCGCAGTGAGTTGAGCGTCAGCTTCATGTGACGGTTGACGTCCTTGTACAGCAGATAGCGGAAACGGCTCGGGCCGCCTGCATAACACGCTTGCGGGCAGAATGCGCGCAGCCACATGAAGTCACCGGCTTCGACTTCGACCCAGTCCTGATTCAGCCGATAAACCGCCTTGCCTTCCAGCACATAGAGACCGTGTTCCATCACGTGCGTTTCCGCGAACGGGATGACGCCGCCGGGCTGGAACGTGACGATGTTCACGTGCATGTCGTGACGCATGTCGCTGGTATCGACGAAGCGCGTCGTCACCCAGCGTCCTTCGGTGCCGGGCATCGGAATCGGCTCCACGTCCTGCTCGTTCGTCACGAACGCTTCGGGCACCGGCACGCCATCCACGGCTTCATAGTGCTTGCGGACCCAGTGGAAGCGGGCGGTATCTTTATGACGATTGCGCAATTGCCAGTTCGTGCCGGGCGGAATGAACGCATAGCCGCCGGTCTTCAGCACGTGCAGGGTGCCTTGCAGCGTTACTTCGATTTCGCCTTCGACGACGAACAGCACGCCTTCGGCTTTCGGGTCCTGTTCCGGATGCTCGCTGCCGCCGCCGGACGCCACTTCCATGATGTATTGCGAGAACGTTTCGGCAAAGCCCGACAGAGGCCGCGCCAATACCCACAGACGCGTCTTGTCCCAGAACGGCAGATGACTGGTGACGATATCGCGCATCACGCCTTTGGGGATGACGGCATATGCTTCGGTGAACATCGCGCGATCGGTCAGCAATTCTGTCTGTGATGGATGACCGCCATGAGGCGCGTAGTAGGTATTGGTTGACATAGGTAAGTCTCCGTTGGGGTCCACGCCGTCGCACTGAAGGCGACGCCGTGCTGGACCTGTACAAAAATATAGGAGACGCGGGGTATCGACAAATTAAATGTTCGAATGCGGGGTATCCGTTTTCTGAATGGGATCGCAGCCGGTGCTGCGCTCGAGGTCGGCGATGCGCTTGCTGACCGCCGACAGCGTCATGCTCGTGCGGTCGGCGGCGCGCGTGAGACTGCCGAGCTCGGCGACGACGATGAAAAGCCGCAGTGAGTGCAGATCGTAGTGAAAGTAGCTCGTCATGATGTGACTTCACGGGAGGCGTGCCGTGCCGTTATGAAACGTCGGTCCGATGCGCGTCGCAGGAGACGATCGCGGCAAATTCCATCATTGACGATGGAACATCAAAAAAGTGCAATGCACATGCCGACGCCCGTACTCAGGAGCACCACAGCGAGCGGCGGTAATCTGAGTTTGAGCGTGATGCCGAGAGCGATAGCCCAGAAAACAACGTCGGCCAGCGAGCGCACCGTGGTGGTCCATAACGGATCATAAAGCGCATGCGCAAGCAGCCCGACCACCGCCGCATTGATCCCGGCGAGCGGCCCCCGCATGGCCGTGTGCCGGCTCGCTGCTTCCCAGAAAGGAAGCGCGCCGGCGACGAGCAATAGCCCGGGAAGAAAGATGGCGATCGTCGCGATCGCCGCGCCGCCCCACGATTGCGGTACGCCGATGCTCCATCCGAGAAACGTTGCAAACGTGAAGAGCGGCCCCGGCAACGCTTGTGCTGCAGCATAGCCGCCGAGAAAGAGGTTCGTGCCGATCCAGCCCGAGTCGACTGTCGCCGCTTTCAGCAACGGAAGCACGACATGACCGCCGCCGAACACCAGCGCGCCGGAACGAAAGAAAGCATCGAATAAGCGAATGCCTTGAAGTCGCGTGACGTCGGCGACTACCGGAAGGACGATCAATAAGACTGCAAAGGTGCTCAGACAAGCGTATGCCGCGACACGCGAGAATGGCACGCAAAAGATGCTCGCGGAGTCGATCGATGCGGCTTCGGTTTCATACGCAATCGAAGGTCGCAAGAGCAGCGATCCGAGAAACGCGCCTCCGAGGAGCACCATCCATTGGCTCCATGCCAGAGGCGATATGAAAAGACATGCTCCGGCGAGCAGAGCGATGGCGGCATGTCGCACTCCGGGGCACAAGCGCCGCGCCATGTCGAGCAGCGCTTGAGTCACGATCACTACGGCAGCCAGCTTCAGGCCGTGAACGAGCGCGTCTCCGAGCGTGTTATGAAAAGCGAAGGGTGCTGCGATCGCGACGGCGACCATGGCGACGACAGAGGGCAATGTGAAGCCGCACCATGCCATGAATCCGCCCAACCAGCCGGCCCTGAGCAATCCAATCGAGAATCCCACCTGGCTGCTTGCCGGGCCGGGCAAGATCTGACACAAAGCGACGAGTTGAGCGAATTGCGCATCATTCAGCCATTGCCGACGCGTGACGAATTCATGGCGAAAATAGCCGATATGAGCGGTAGGACCGCCGAAAGACGTCAAGCCAAGTTTCAGGAAGGCGAGAAAGACCGATCGCGCAGCGCGCGAGTCAAAGGATTTCGGCTTCGCTCGTAGCATCTTTTCATTCTTCTGTTGCGACCGTGGAAGCGTGCATTATGACCTATGAGGGCAGCGGTCTTGTCGCGTCTTTGCAATCGCAGTGCTTTGTGCCAGGAGCGGAAACATTTAACGCAAATCAAATGACGACCGCCTCGCGATCTTTAACCTGTACCTTCAAAGCAAGCATTTGCGAGTCGATGCAATGGGAAAGATCATTGGATTAGTCGGCGTCGTCGTGTTGATAGTTATCGTCGTTGCTGTCCTTGTCGTTCAGTGCACGATTTGGCGAAACGCCGATTAGAGAGAATCGACGGGATTCGCCAAGGCGTGTCGCTGACAGCAACATATCTGCTCAATGCGACAGAAGAACAGGAAGCGTCGATACCTGCAGGAGATTGTTGGTCACACCGCCCAGCACCCTTTCGAGTCCACGCGAATGCGCATAGGCGCCCGCGACGAGCATGTCCGCATGCACACGGTTCGCTTTGTCTATCAACGTCATCCCTGTGCTTTCGCCGCTCACGCGAGGCGTCGAGGAGAAACTCGCGCGAATGCCTTGACGATCCAGATAAGCGGAAATTTCGATACCTGCGGGCGCTTGTATGTCTCTATGGCGCTCGACGGTCATGATCTCGACGAATCGGGCACGACGCAAGATGGGCAGCGCATCGGCGACTGCGCGCGCGGCTTCGCGGCTGTCGTCCCACGCAATGACCACGTTCTCGCCGATAGTCGCAAAGTCGCCCGTTCGCGGCACGAGCAGCACCGGGCGTCCCGCACCGAGCACGACGTCCTCGACGAAATGCCGCGCAACGAAAGCATCGGGATCGTCAGGATCATCCTGTCCGAGCAGGATCACGTCGGCATGGCGGCCATGTAACGTGGCGGCATCGAGTACGGAGCCTGCCGGCGCACGCCACTCTGCGTTGATACCGGCCAGTTCGGCAGCGCGCTCGAATGCTTCGCGCGCCCGGTCGAGCGAGGTTCGGCGCTGTTGTTCGTATCCGTTGCGTAGCAGGGGCTCTGCCGGCTCGAAAAGGTGATGAACGAGGTCCTGACAAACCAGATAGAGACCGATGACATGCGCATCGAAACGGCGGGCGATGTCCAATGCATACCGGATCCGCACATCGCAACGCCGGCTGTTATCCAGATGGACGAGAATGGTTTTCCAGTTCATGACGTCGTCTCCTCGAGAGCCATCGAGCCATAGGGTCTTTCGTGCGATCTCGCGGGCACGAGCAGGACCGGGCACGATGCGATACGGGCATCAGTGGGACATCAATACCGGCACGGTCATCGACGCGAGGAAGGTTCGCGTGGCGCCGCCGAGCACGAGTTCCTGCCAGCGCGCATGTCCATAGCCACCCATGACCACCAGGTCCGCATTCAGATCGGCAGCGCGGGAAAGCAGCATTTCACCCGCGGATGCGTTCGGAGTAACGCCGCCCGATGAGACTTCGGCCTTGATGCCATGCCGCGCGACGCAGGCCGCGATGTCCGCGCCCGGAATGCGGTCGTCGCCTGCTTCCCGCCGCGGTGTATCGACGCTCACGATCGAGACACGCTCGGCCGTCTTCAGAAAGGGCAGGGCGTCATGCACGGCGCGGGTCGCTTCGCGGCTGCCGTCCCAGGCGATCATCGGATGTTTTCCGACCGAGGCGAAGAAGCCCGTGTACGGGACAAGCAGGACCGGTCGGCCCGAGGTGAGGATGGTGGTCTCCGGAAAGTGGTCGCCGACGTAAGACTCCGGATCGGCCGGATCGTCCTGGCTGACGACGATGAGATCCGCGCAGCGCGCAAAACGGGGAATGGAATCGTTCGCTCGTTGCTGTGTTTCGATCCATTCACCCGACACGCCCGCGCGCTTGATTTCCGCATGAAACAGCCGCTCGATCGCACCGCGCTGTTCGCGCCGCCTGGCCGCGTGTTGCTCGTAGTACTCGGCGGTACCCGCCATGATGTTGAAGGCGCGCGGGTCGGGCTCGAACACCGCAAAGAGCCCGATGACATGCGCGCCGAAGCGCTTGGCGAGCTGCAACGCGGTTTCCAGTCTGGGATGCGCGCGCACGCTGGTGTCCAGGTGCACGAGAATGGTCTTGTAGCTCATCGGATGGCTCCTCGAGTCGAATTGCGCTGCATGAGTGCACATGCCCGCGTGTTCTTCACTGGCACCCAGTTTATGGAGGCGGCTCGACGGCGCGGTTGACTCAGGTCAACGGCGCCGCGCTTTATCGAAGGGACCGGTCTGGATTGACTCAGGTCAATCGGCAACACCATGACGGGGATACAGTGGCCTCGTCAGATCGTCATCATCGAAATGTCATGAATGAGTCGCGGAGAATGCAGATGTCCAAAGTGCTCGTAGTTTGCTTTTCTCGCAGCGGCACAACGCGTGCCATAGGTGCGGCATTAGCGGAGCGGCTGCACGCCGACTTCGAGGTCATCACGGAACCGGTCGATCGCTCGGGGCCGTTGGGCTATTTGCGCTCTCTCGCCGATGCCGTGTTCACGCGAAGTGTGCATATCGAGGAATCGCGCCGCGATGTGGCGAATTACGACGTGGTCGTTGTCGGGACGCCGGTATGGGCCGGTACGATCAGCGCGCCGGTACGCGCATGGCTCGCTATCCACCGGCGCAAGCTGCCGCATGTGGCCTTTTTCTGCACGCAGCAAATGCGAGGCGATGCCAAGGTTTTTCGCGAGATGACGAAACTCGCCGGCAAGCAGCCGGTCGCGCGTTGCGCCCTTACAGCCCGGCTGGATGCACAGGCGAAACAGCGCTTCATCGAGATTTTCGTGGATCGTATCGAGCGCACGCTGGCGCGAATCGACAATCTCGAATGGGCCGTGTAAGCGGTTAATAGGAAATCGGAGTTATCAATGTACCGGAACATCATGGTCGCACTCGACGGAAGCGAACCGTCGCAACGTGCATTGGACGAAGCGATCCGTTGTGGAAAGGGCTCGCAAGCGCGAGTGCGCGCAGTTTTCGTCGCGGATGCGGCGGCGCTGTCGTCATATCCGGTGCGTCATCGCAACGAGGTGTTCAGCAACGCGCGCCGCATGCTCGACGGCGCGCGGGAGCGCGTTCAGGCGGCCGGTCTCGAATGCGAGACACAACTGCTGGAAACCGAAAACACAACGGACACGGTTGCGCGATGCCTTCAGCGCTTCGCGACGCAAACGCAAGTCGACATGGTTGTCATGGGCACGCACGGCCACACCGGTATTCGGCGGCTGGTCCTCGGCAGCGTCGCCGAAGCATTCTTGCGACATTCGACTTGTCCGGTGCTTTTGATCCGATCACTCGCTCAGGCGTGACGCAACGCTTGCTGAGACCCTGCTGGGCTACGGGATGCTGTCGCTCACGTTTGCGAGTATCGATGACAGGCCGGCATCGTCGATGAAAAGCTTTGATGCGGAGCACGAAATGAGGAAGCAGTGCATGGGGACAGTATTGCTTCTGGGACTGGCGGCTTGCGCATCCGATGCACGCTGGAACCAGTTTCGGCAGACCGAGCCCACCCTCGTGGAGGCGCGAGAGTTTGCAACGATCGACTGCTCGGGAAGCGACGAATGTGCGCAACGTTGGGACCGCACGCGCCAGTACGTCGCGCGCTATTCAGCCACTCGCATACGTCATGCGGATGCGGCTGCGATCGAAACGGGCCGGCCGCTCGAAGCCGGCGTGGTGTATCTGTGGGCTACGCGTACGCCGGCGGCACCGGGCAGCGGGCGCGCGCGCATCAGCTTGAAAGGCATGTGCCGCGGCATGTATGGCATGGACGGCGGCCCCGGCTGGCTCTACGCGCAATGCGCCAGTCAGATTCGCAGCATCGAGATGAATTTCCGGGGCTTCGTCCTGGCGCCGGCTGAAGGCTGCGCGGACGATGCTGCGTGATCGAGCATCACTTGACATGAGTCAATTCGGTTACGCATTGAAAGCGGACGATGAGTGGACGTCGCAACGTGCGAAGAACGCCGGATTCGTCAGCAAAACCGGCAAGGACAAAGTTCGGTGGGGGAGGAAGATCATGGGGCTCGGCATGCAAATCGCCTATCAGGGCTTTGTCGGTAGTAACGACGTCGAACGCGCAGCCGGTGTCGAGCTCGTGCGACTCGAGCGCGCCGCGAAAGACATCGCGAACTGCCATCTGACGATCGAAGCGTATCGGGATCAGTCTGGAGACCGCCGCTATGATGCGCGGCTCGATCTCGTGACGCGTGATTTCGATCTTATTCCAGTTGAACACGCCTCGGACCTGGATGTCGGCGCGGCGATTCATCAGGCATTCGACAACGCGATGCGCTGTCTTCAACACATGCGCTTTTCGTCGAACTGAGGCGTTCGGCTCACGTTGCGAATGGGCCGGGACCGCGTGTCTGTGCGCTTCCTTCACCCAGGACGTCGGGCTCGTCGGAAAAGATCTCGTGTTCAGCAAGCGTAGTTTCGCTGTCGACGCACTGGATGTGCCAATACCCTGCGTTCGGGGCACGAGGCGCGTTTGAGTCGCCGCAGGCAAAGACTACGGCTCGTCCGCGCTCGCACGTCACAAGTTCCGCGGTGCCGGACACTACTTGCCGCGCCGCGAGCACCAGGCCCTCGAGCATGGCGACAGGAGCAGAAGCGTCGGGACCGCGCAGCAGGGTGCCGCCCGGCGTGAGTTCCCACGTTCCCCATGATGGCAGCTCGATGCGGTCATGCGCTTCCCGCGACCAGCGTCCGCGTTCCTTATCGAGCCATAGCACCGCAAACGCCGATTCGGCTTCTCGATTAAAAGCGTCGAGCTTGATGGTGATTCGCATAACGGTCTCCTGCGAAGTGGTCAATGACGCAATACCCACTCGACTAACGTATGGGCGTCTTCAGGCGAGAGCGGGCCGCCACGCTCTGCGGGCGAGGGCATGGCCATGTTTCCCCAATGCGCACGACCGCCGACGCGCAGTTTGTGTTCGAGCATGATGTGCGCGCGTGGGTCGTCGCGGTAGCGGTTGGCGATCTCCTGAAACGATGGAGCGAGGAAAGGCGCATCGTTGGTGTGGCAGAACATGCAATGCTGCTGGTCGATGAGTGCGCTCGGTTCGGGCTGGGCGAGCGCGCGCGATGCGATGAGCAGCAGTGCGGCAAGAAGCGCACCCAGTGCGACATGTCGGGCGTGAACGCGCGGGCCATCGTATCGCGCGCGATGACCGACAGAACGGTGAGTGTGCATGATCGGTGAGAGAAGTGTTCACACATTGATCATGCGGGTGCTTCTCTCGCGGGCGTTGATCTGAGTCAACGCCGGTCATGGGTCGAACGCAAACACTGAGTGGTGTACGAGCCGACATCCGCGAGGAAGCGCGATCATGAACATCAGCTTTCCAATCCAGGCGCCCGCGTATCTCGGCGATGAGCCCGCGCTCATGTTCTGGGCGCTCGTGGACGACACGCGCATTGAATGCACCATATCGGCGGAAGCGCTCCAGGATCATTTCGGCGCAGCGTCCTCGCGCGAGGACGACCTCCAACGCGCGTTCGAGATGAACCGCGCCGTCATAGAAGGGGCAGCAGAACAATTGCTGACCAGCGTCGGCTGCAGACCGGTCGTGCTTCGCAGCGGATACTTCCGGTTCAGCAGTGGAGGCGCTGCTGCGGGCACGCATCGGACGCGCCCGGTCAGGTGACGGTTTCAGTGTGCGGCCGACATTCCGCCAGGCGTGCAGACACAGATCCGCCGCTCACACCCTTTCGAGCCCTGCCTGATCCAGTATCCGCACTTCCTTGCCGCGCGCATCGACCACGCCGGCCTTTTGCAGTTTGGAGAACATGCGGCTCACCGTCTCCAGCTTGAGGCCCAGATAGCTGCCGATCTCCTCGCGTGTCATGCGCAACAGAAACTGTGCGGGGGAATAGCCTCGCGCCTTCATGCGCGTCGAGATGTTGAGCAGGAAAGCCGCGACGCGTTGCTCGGCCGTCATCGTGCCGAGGAGCATCATGAGGTTGGATTCGCGCACGATCTCGCTGCTCATCAGTCGATGCACGTGATGCTGGATCGTCTTGACCTCGCGGCAAAGCAGTTCGAGCAAGTCGAAGGGGATGATGCAGACGACGCTGTCTTCGAGCGCGATCGCGTCGCACCCGTGGTGATCCGAGCTGACTCCGTCGAGCCCGAGCGCGTCGCCTGCCAGGTGAAAGCCCGTGACTTGCTCGTTGCCGTCACGATGCATGACGACGGTTTTGAAGCAGCCGCTACGCACGGCGTAGACGCTCTGAAAGGCATCCCCGGATCGATAGAGCGTCTCACCGCGCCGCACGGTCCGGGTCGAGCAGATGATCGCGTCGAGCCGCTCGTATTCATCCGACGAGAGACCGCTCGGCATACACACGTGCTGCATCGAGCAGGTCGAACAGCGCGCACCCTTGCGTGTTTCCGAGCTATCCGCGATCTGGAAAGTGCGGCGCGGGACCGGCGCTTCGGATTGTCGGAGGATGGATCGGCCTTCGCTCACTGGGAACATGGTGTGTCTCCTGTCGAACCGGGGTTCGCGCGCGCGAGGCGGATGCCGGGGAAGTCGGCGTCTCGATGCGCGGCGGATGATTCCATGCGTCGAATTATTGGCCGCGCTGTCTCGAAATTAAATCGGCGGCGGCGGAAAGTTCGGTAGGGATTTCGGCAGGCGTGTAGGGAAATCCTGACGAGCGAACGCTTACGCGTCGTCGTTATCGTCGTCGAAAAGCTTGTGGCGCACGGCATAGCGCACGAGGGCGGCCTCGTGCGGCATCTGCATTTTCTCGAGAATGCGCGCCTTGTATGTGCTGATGGTCTTCGCGCTCACGGACAGCGCCTCGCCGATCTGGTTGATGGACTCGCCCGCGCAAAGCCGCTGAAACACCTCGAACTCCCGGTCCGACAAGCGTTGATGGGGCAGCGCGTCGGCAGGCTCGGTCAGGCTTTGCGCGAGGCGCTCGGCCATCGAGAGGCTCACGTACACGCCGCCCGCGGCGACCTTGGTGACGGCAGCCAGTAATTCCGCGCTCGCGCTTTCCTTCGTCAGATACCCCGACGCACCGCCCTTGAATGCCCGGGCGGCGTATTGCTGTTCGGCATGCATGGTGAGTACGAGAATGCGTAGCGCGGGCCTTTCATCCTTGATCTGCTTGAGGAGGTCGATGCCGCTGCGGCCCGGCATGGACAGATCGAGCACCAGCACCTGCGCCGGCGTCGAGCGCACCAGCGCGAGTGTGCTCGCCGCGTCGCAGGCTTCACCGGCCACCTCGAAACCACTCGCGTTGCCGAGAATGTGGCGCAGGCCGTCGCGCACCATCGCGTGATCGTCCGCAATCAGCACTCTTGTAGTCATGGTTGCGATTCCCTCTCCGCCACCGCTTCGCGTGGCAGGACGACTGTCAGCACGAAGCCGCACTCGGGCGTCGAATCGATGAATACGCGCCCGCCCAGTGCATGCGCGCGTTCACGCACCCCGATCAAGCCGAACGATTTGCCGTTCGCGGCCGGCAAGGACGAGGCGCCGATGCCGTCGTCGCCCACGCGCAGCACGCAGTTGGCAGCATCGGCGTTGAGCGACACTTCGACGCGGCTCGCGCGGGCGTGTCGCACGATATTCGCAAACGCCTCCTCGATGATACGGAAGACCGCGGTTGCGGCATCCGCGTTGAACGCGAGATCGCCGGTATCGAGATTGTGCCTCACGTCGATGCCGTGGCGCCGGATGAAATCATCGACAAGCCAGTCGATGGCAGCCGATAACCCCAGGTCGTCCAGCATGACGGGCCGCTGATCCGATGCGATGCGTCTGAGCGAGGCGATGTTGCGGTCGATAAGCCCAACCATGTGCTGAAACTGAGCGGCAACGTCTTCATTCAGCAGTGTGTGCGCGCCAAGCTGTGCGTGCAGCGCGAATATATTCATTTTGAGCGCGCTCAGCGTTTGCCCGAGATCATCGTGCAAGTCGCGTGCGACGCGGCTCTTTTCCTGCTCGCGTACTTGCTGGAGATTGGCCGAGAGCGCGCGCAATTCTTCGCGCGAACGCTGAAGCTCGGCCTCGGCCTTCACGCGCTCGGTGACATCGCGAAGAATCACGGTGAACAGCTTGCCGTCGTCATCTTCGACCTGCGATATCGATGCCTCGATGGGAAACTCCTCGCCGTCGGCGCGCAGGCCGTATAGCACGCGCTGCGGGCCCATCTGACGATCCGATACCCCCGTGCTTCCGAAGTGCCGGACCTGGTGCTCATGCGCCGACCGGTAACGCTCGGGGATGAAGCGCGACAGCGGCCCGCCGATCGCGTCGCTCGCCGCGCACCGGAACACGCGTTCGGCCATGGGATTGAACAGGACAATACGTTGCGTCGAATCGACTGTGATGATGGCGTCCGTCGTAGACCGGATGATGCCGTCGAGCCGCGTGTGGCTCACGGTTGTCGAACCGGCGCTCGCCCGCCTGACGCGTTGCGTGGAAAGTAGAAGGATGGCGCTCGCAAGCAGCAGGGCGCAGATCGCGGCGGCCGCCAGCAGCCACGCCCGTGCTGCGACAGACAGCGTACAAATCGAAGGCAGGTATTGAACGCCGATCCAGCACACGCCGAAGAGTGTCGCTCCCGCCAGGAGTGCTTGCCCGGTTGCTTCGCGCGACGAGGCTCGTCGAACGTGCTGGCCGTTCGCTTGCGCGGGACTTCGACCTTCGTTTTCGCTCATACGCTTCGGCGGTCCGTGCTTGCGTGTCGTGAAGCTGCGCAGTAAGGGAAGTGCGAATTAATTATAGGGTCGACGCGCGCGCCGCCGGGATCAGTCGGCAGTTTCTGCGGTTTGCTCCCGGCGTTGCGCGTCCTCTTCGGCCTCGCGTCCCGGCACGAGCATCACGGGACAATGTGCAATTCGCATGAAACGCTCGGCGACGCTGCCCAGCACCAGGCGCCGCCAGCCGCGCCGGCCATGCGTACCCATGACGACGAGGTCGGCGCCGAAATCCTCGGCACAGCGCAGGATGCGTTGCGCGATGTCATCGCCCGTCAGCTCGACTTCGCTGATGCGCGGCGTGCCTTTCACGCCTTCGCGCGCCATGCGCTCGACGGCTTGCGCGCCGAGGCGCCGGCCCTCTTCGAGAAGCGCTTCGCGCATGTCGGGATAGAAGGTAGCGGCGGCGTCATACGCGATCGGCTGCAAATCGACGACATAGAGCGGCTGCAGCTCGGCGCCGTTCGCTCGCGCGATTTTGATGGCTTCATCGAAGGCGTGCGCGGAAGTGACGCTACCGTCGATCGGCGCGAGTATGCGGGTGTACATGGCGGGCTCCTCGAAAGGTGAAAGAGGTGCGGTTCAGTGGGACATGAGCACGGGTATCGTCATCGCGCAGCACCGTCCGGTGTCCTTCCAGAGGACCACTTCCTGCTCGTCGGTTCGATCCGGTTGCCGGCGCTTCCACTGTGCGCCGACCTGCATGCGGAGATTCTGCGGATCGTGGAGCAGATCTCCGTTGACTCAAATCAAACGATGGCATCGCGAAAACAGATGCGTCATTCATTGACCTGGCTCAAGGCCGCGCTGCGCGCTGCGCTTAGCATCGGCGTGTCGGGCTCGCTGCAGGCAACGGAATGATTGAAGCGCCCGATGCTTCTACGCCGGAACGATGAAACGGGCGCGGCATGACAACTGATATTCGCTTTATCCAAGGGAGAACCGCCATGTCGCTCAAGGGATCCATAGACGATGCCGATTGGACCGTCACCTGCTGCACGGAGCAAACGCCGCGAGGTGTCGAATGTTCGATCAGCGTCGAGCAGCGCAACGTGGAGGGTGGCCGCTTCATGCATCGCTTCAGGCACGCGAGCACCTTCGATAACGAACGTGAAGCCGTAATTGCCGGGCTGCGCGAAGGCATGGCGTGGATTCGTCTAAAGGCCACCCATACGATCAACGTCTAGCCGGATTCGATTCGATGCAGCCAGTGGCCGCTCGGTGGATAACCTCGAATTCAACTGAATGCCTTGCATTGTCGCGCCATTGGAGGCGCCATCTTTTAGACATGACCGGCACGGTACGCGCGTCAGGCGAGGGCGATTCGACACGAGTCAATGAAACATGCCGAACGCGATACGCCGCATTGGCTTGATCTGCGTCAGGCGTCGTGTCATAGCGAGCGGTAGGCTGTGCGAATCGAATCCGCGGGCCGCGCCGGGAGGTAAGTTATGGAAGCAGACAAGGACACGCCGGCGCGCGCTGGCGGCTTCAGGCGCGTCGTTCTTTGCGTCGATTCCTCCGACGCGTCTCGCTGCGCCGCCGCTTTTGCGCGGCATTTCTTACGGCCTGACACCCAACTCACGATTGCCGCTGTGGCACTCGACCCGCATCTGCTCGCACCCCACGCGGCGCTCGCCGGGCTTGATTTCGGCGCTGCGCACAAAGAGCTGGTGGAAGATGCGAAATGCGCGATTGCCGAGTCGAGCAGTGCGCTCGCGGGCGCGACCGCCTCCGTGCGAGCACGGGTGATCGATCTCGCGAAAGAGGGCGGCGATGTTGCGCATGCGCTCGCAAGAGCCGCACAGGCAGAGCACGCGGATCTCATGATCCTGGGTACCCGGCAACATCACGGTCTCGTGAGGTGGCTCGATCCGTCCGTGACAGACAGGCTGAGCCAGCTTGCACCTTGCGCGATGATCGCGGTGCCTGCGGGTTACGACGCCGCGCGCGACGCTGGCATTCATCGGATTCTGTTCGCGGTCGATGGCAGTCCGACGTCGCTCGCGGCGGTGAACCTCGGTGCCGCGCTTGCGACGCCTGACACGCGGATACGTGTGGTCTATGTCGTCGATCGCGCGGTACGTTACAGCGATTTCGTACCCGTGACCGCGCTAGAGGACGCATTCGTCAAGGAAGGCGAGTCGGCGATCGCAGCGGCGGCAGGGCGGCTGGAATCTGCGCCCAACGTCACACGCTCGCACGTGTCGGTCGATCTGATCAGCACGGACATCAGCGCCGACGATGTCTCTCATGCGCTGCTGCGCGAAGCCGAACGCTGGAACGCCGATCTCATCGTGCTGGGAACGCACGGCAGACGTGGCGTGATGCGAGCGTTCGTTGGCAGCGTCGCCAACCGGGTGGCGAGCCTCGCGAAGATTCCCTCGATGCTGGTTCGCGACCAGCACGATCGAGTTGCAAGCAGTTGATGCATGTCAACGGCGTGCACAGCGCGCGCGGTATCGTGAACCACGCACGCGAGAAAGTGCGTGATGGATGTGTCGAAAGACAACTTTCCCTCATGTTCCGATCACTTAGCCGCCTGGAGATGAAGATGCAAGCACGCGACGTAATGACTACCTCTGTCGTTTCCGTGACGCCCGATACGACGGTGCACGAACTGGCGATGTTGCTGACGAAGCACCGTATCAGCGCCGCACCTGTCGTCGATCAGGAACAGCATGTCGTCGGTATGATCAGCGAGGGCGACCTGCTCCATCGCGAGGAGATCGATACCGAGAAGACGCCGTCTCGCCGGTCCTGGTGGCTCGAGATGCTGGGCTCGGATAGCGGCGCGGAAGACTACATCAGGTCGCACGCGCGCAAGGTGGGCGAGATCATGAGTCGCGACCCCATCTGTGTCAGCGAGGACGCATCGCTCACCGAGATTGCTTCGGTGCTCGAAAGCCATCACATCAAGCGCGTGCCTGTGTTGCGCGAAGGGCGCGTCGTGGGCATCGTGAGCCGTTCGAATCTCGTGCAGGCGCTGGCTTCCGCGTTCGTTGAGCCGCGGGCTCCCGCGACGAGCGATGCGGAAATCCGCGCAATGCTCATGGGCGAGCTCGCCGGACGCGGCTGGGCGTTCCCGGGGCGCAATATCGTCGTGCGCGATGGCGTGGTGCATCTGTGGGGCACTGTCTGGTCGAGCGATCAACTGGATGCCATGCGCATCGCGTCGGAGAGCATTCCGGGCGTCAAGCGGGTGGAGGATCACACCATCCCGTACCCGATCATGCCGGGCATCTGAGCTTGCGTGGGCACGGCGTCATCGCGCGCCGTGCGATTGGCTACGAGCCGAGGAGTGCATCCATGATTCAGGAATTAACGCTCGACGCACCGGTATGTTGCGAGGGCGGCTGCGTCCAATTCACCGGCAGTCTGGACGGAAGGCAGCAGACCTTCTGCGTCGAGGGCGACGTGTTTCGCGAGTTGTTGCAGGTCAGGCATCTCGACGAAGCAAGCATGAAGAATCTCTTCATGGCCGACCCGGAGCACTTTCTG
>Ga0105238_10003213_pt1 | contig 16317 bp, 13 predicted proteins | sample KBSC34metaG_FD_81526 | JGI IMG/M metagenome (GOLD analysis project Ga0105238, IMG submission 81526) | Corn rhizosphere microbial communities from Kellogg Biological Station, Michigan, USA - KBS C3-4 metaG | ecosystem: Host-associated > Plants > Roots > Rhizosphere > Soil | place: Michigan, USA... | reverse complement strand
GGGATGCGTGTCCTGTCGATCAACTGGGATGGGTGGCGGGAATCGGGTATGGCGGTGCGCTCACAGTCTGAGGGAAACCGTGCGGCTTGGCGTGAAGCACTCGACAGCGCTCTGTCGGGCGATGAGGGGGCGGAAGTCTTCGCTCGAGTCCTGTCGAGTCCGCGGCCGCAATGGTTGGTCAGCACGCGGCCTTTCGCTGAGGTCACGGCCGCATCGTCCGCAGCACAGAGCGGAACCGGCGGGACGTCCATTGCACCGGATTTCCCCGGCGCTCGCGCCGCAGTAGACGCTCATCCAACAGAGACGGATATCGCGGCACTCTGGAGCGAGCTGCTGGGGGTGCCGATCGGCGGCAGCGACACGGACTTTTTCGCAGCCGGCGGGGACTCCCTGCTGGCCGTGGAACTCGGTACGCGAATCTCGGGCCGGTTCGGACGGGCGATCGCGGTCCGCGATCTGATTTCGAATCCGACGCTGGCCTCCATGACGCGTCTCATCGGACTGCACTGCGTCCAACAGCTCTGATGGCGCTCAGACGCGCTCGCTGTTGAACGCGTCCTGCAACAACTGCGCAGCCTTACGACGGTCGAGCTTGCCCGGGCCGAGGTTGGGGAGCGCATCGATGAGCTTCACGAACTGCGGCACCGTATGACTGGGTCCGTGGCGCATCGCATACTCCTGAATCGCCGCGCCCGTCAGAGGCGAGCGCGCGACGATCAATGCGGCAGGAACGGGTCCTCTGCGCGGGCAGGAAACAGCTGCGGCGCACGCGGCCTCCACGGCAGGGTGACTCATCAGCAACTGTTCCAGTTCCACGGGATAAATGTTCTTGCCGTTGCAGACGAACATGTCATCCACGCGCCCGCGGTGAAAGAAGTCGCCTGCCTCGTCGCGGTAAAAGATATCGCCCGTGCGGAACCAGCCGTCCCGCAGCCGCTGCTCGTTGAGTTGCTCGTCCAGATAGCATCGGTGCACGGTCGCATTGCGGACCCACAATTCACCGACACTCTCCTGCTGCCGGCCCTCCTCGTCGCGCAGACTCGATTCGCCAAACAGCTGCCGCCCGCAGCTGCCGCGCTTGATGGATCCGGCGAACAGCTCGCGGCGGGAATGCCCGATGCCACTCAGGCATTCCGTCATGCTGTACGCCGTGGCAGCCGGAACCCCAAAGCCGCGCTCCATCTCGCGCAGCAGATCCTCCGGGCATGCCTCCCCGCCGACGATGCAGCAACGCAGGGCCGAGCGGTCCATCTTCGCGAGGTAGGGCTCCTTGAGGAGGCTGCGGTACAGGGACGGCACGAGCAGCATGCATGCGCAGCGCGCCTCCTCGATGAGTCGCAGATAAGGTTCCGGCAGGAAATAACTCATGAGGTACGTGGGCCGGCCGTTGAGCAGACCCTGCAGGCAGATGGAGATGCCCGCGAGGTGGCTGAGGGGCAGCCCGGTGACCATGGCGCTGCTTGCGACGAGGGAGTCGGGCGCATCGGCGTATTGGCGCCACACCAGATCGTGGTATTCGAAAAAGCGGACCAGATCGCCATGGCTCATCAGCACCGCTTTGGGCCTGCCGCTGGAGCCGGAGCTGTGAATGACCAGCGCGGGCTGTGAATCGGGGAACTCCTCGTAGGAGGGATGCGTTTGGGACGGGGCCGCCATCGAGAGCTCGCCCAGCAGCGGCAGGCAGACACAGCCTGAGTTGCGCAGCGTTGCGCCGACAGAGTCCTCCGGAGCATCCTCGAAAAGACAGCAGCGCGGAGTCATGGCGCCGGCGATGGCCAGCAGTTGCTGCGCGCCCAGCAACGGACTGACCGGCATTGCCGTGGCCCCGATGTTCATGACCGCGAGCAACGCTTCCACTGCCTCCACGCGGGAGCTGCATAGGATCAGAACCCTGTCACCAGGGCGCACGCCCGCCTCGCGCAGCTGCGCGCACCGCAGGGCTACCTGCTGCCTCAATTCAAACGAGGTGTGAGTGGTGGTGGAGCGGGCGTTCCTGACGTGGGCAAGGATGGAGCTTGCATCCGGTCGCAGGAAAAGCCGTGTTGCGTTCACCGCCGGGCTTCTTCCGCCAGCAGAGGTTCGGCGGTCCATGGCGCCTTCTCGATCCCCTCGCCCGTGGCCAACCAATGTGCGCATTCCGGGCTCAGCTGAGCTGAGGCGTGGCGTTCATACTTACGCACATCATCGGGGGTCAGCGTGTTGCGCCACCTGCTGTTCTCGCCGCGATGAAAGAAATCGCTCGCGCCGTTTTCGAACCCGCGCGCCAGTATCGATGAAAACTGCGCGCCATGCTGTTTCATGTAGTCGAAGCTGCAGTGCCGCAGGATCGCCGGCCAGAGCGACTCTTCGACCTCGATCCCGAGGAAGCCCGCGATTCTGCGGATCTGCGCCTGCGGATCGCGTTTCAGATTGTTGAAATGGACGAGCAGGACGTTCGCCCGGCCCCGATCGGACCACCAGGTCCTGACATTGGACCAGAAAGGCCAGATGGGATACCCGTCGCGATCCAGCCAATCGTGAAAGAACTGGCGCGCGTCGGCGATGGCCGGCTCGAGTGGCGGACCCACGCGTCCTGGAGTGTCGTTGACGAGGCGCAGGGCGTGTGGAGTGAGATGACGGTGGTGATTGTGCCAGCTCCACAGTGCGTCGCGGCCGTCTCGCCCGACGTACAGATACTTTGCATGAGGAGACAACGGGAGCGCATCCGATGGCAGGTGGGTTTTCATCATCCGCCGGTGGGGTTGTGCCTCCAGATGATCCAGCACCGCCTGCAGGGGCCGATAACGCAGCTCGATCCACGGGCACATGTCGATGATCGGCAGGCCTTCCGCGGCATTGAAAATGAGCTGGCCCAGAATCTGCTGAATCCAGGTCGTACCGGCTTTCGCCCAGCTCGCAATGACGATGTCGCCGTCGCGGAACGGAAAGTCGCGCCAGCGTGTCGAGTCCATCGAGTGGTTGTGTACCTCGCGAGAGGCCGGGCGCGGATCCATGCTTGCTCCTGTCAGGTCAGCATACTATTGTGTGCGCAGTGAGCCAGCAAACCAACAGTGCCACCCTCGGGACCACGCTGAAACAGATCTGGATGGATCTGTTGAACATCGGGGAGGTCGGCGACGACGACCACTTCTTCAGCCTGGGAGGCGATTCGATGGGGGCGATGCGCATGCTCGCGCGTATCGAGAGCGATCTGCAGGTCCGGCTCACGATGTCCGCGGTGATGGAGCATCTGGTGTTGCGAGACCTCGTCGGTCACATCGTCCGATTGCTCACCGCGGGGCCGTCCGCGGCGCAGCCATCGGCGGCGGGGCCGGATCAGGAAGAGGGCGTGATCGACTGAAGCAGCGGTTCGGCGAATCCGGCGTTGCGCTCAGGCTCCTGGAGCAGCGACTGCAGGCGAGCGAGGAAGGCCTGAATCGTCGCCCTGTGAAATCTCGCCGGTGAATAACGCACCATGCCTTCGATGCGATCCTCAAACTCGAGCACGGTGAGGTTCAGCTTCTCCCCTCTGCCTTCATCCAGGATTTCCGGCTGCGAGCCGAGCTCGAACGGGCTCGTCTGCAGCTCGCCCGCGGCAGTGGTTGCATTTCCGGGGGGACGGTAGTTGAAGGTGATGTGCAGCAGCGGATTCTCCCGCGACTGCCGCGCCAGCTCCGACTTCAGTGGGGCAAAGGGATAGTGAACGTGGCGTTGCGCCTGTGCCCAGCGGTCCGCCACATGGTCGATGAGGTCGGGAAAGCTCAGTGCCGCGGACACGTCGGCGCGTAAGACTCATCGCTGTATTAAACACCCGACCAGATCCCAGAGCTCGCGGGTGTGCCGGCCGAAGTGCGCCACGGCAACCAGGACGGTCCGCGTCCCGCTCCAGGCTTGCAGGCTCGCCACATAGGCCGACAGAACGATCGTCTGCAGGGTCGTCTTGCGCTCCTGCGCAAGCTTCTTCAGCCTCGCCACCCCGGGACCGTCGATACGCAGGTGCTCTGCACCCCCTGGCAGTCCCGATAGCGGAGGCGGTCTGTCTGCCGGGAGGGCGAACGGATCCTCAACGCCGGACAGCAAGCTGCGCCAATAGTTGAGCTGGCCTCGTCCTGAATCCGAGTGAACGAATTCGCGAACCGATCTCACGTGGTCGCAGAAGTCGGTCAGCAACGGCGGCAGCCGCGGCTCTTCCCCCCTGACGAGCGCGGTATACGTCATCAGCAGGTCGCGAATGAGCACGTTGCAGGACCAGAAGTCCACAATGCTGTGATGGAGGATGAGCGCGAGCACGTACTCGTCGTCGGTCAGCCGGGCTACCCCGGCGCGCAGTAACGGGCCTGTATCGAGTCCGAAACGCTCGTGCCGCAGCTCGCTTATCCAGTGGCGGACCCCCTCGTCCCGCGCGGGCCCAGGTACCTTGCTGAAATCATTCGTGGCGACCGGCACCCTCCACGAATCGACGATCTCCGCACGCCACTGCCCGGCCGGATCGCGTCCATAACGGGTTCGCAGGGCGGGGTGGCGAACCACCAGCGCGTTCACGGCCGCTTCGATCTTTGGAACATCCACTGAACCGACGAGGCGGCGCGCCACACACAGGTGCTGCGTACTGAGCTCGGACATCCTCTCGTACGCCTTCACGAGCGCTTCCTGCGCGTAGGACAAGGGCAACCACTTGCCTCCGTCCGGGTGACCGGGCGAGACCGAGTTTTGCAGGTACGCGAGGATCTCCTGCTTGCGCTCGCGAAGTGTGGACAGACTCCGTGGGTGAAGAGCGCCAGGCGCCGCCTTGTACCGCAGTCGCTCGCCATCGGCCTCCAGGAGCACTCCCTCCCTGGCGAGCGTCGCAACGAATTCTCCTATGTCTTCCATCACGTTCCCGCTGCCACCGAGCCTCGTCCCGAGGACGAAGCGCTCAGGGTCTGGCTGATCGTTCGCAGCACCGCGCTCTGCTCGCTCGCGATGAAGAAGTGATCGCCGGGGAATAGGACGCGACGAAAGTCCTGCGTCGTGTAGCGCGACCACGCAGCCAACTCATCCTCCGATACCGTGGGGTCGTCCCGACCTCCAAACGCCGTGATGGGACAGGTGAGACGAGCGCGCTCACGGGCGGGATAAGTCTCGACCAACTCGAAATCCGCTCGCAGTGGCGGCAGCAGGCTGGCGACGACGGACTCGTCCTCGAGCAGCTCGGTCGCCGTCCCGTTGAGGGCTCGCAGCTCTTGTATGAATCGCTCGCGCGGCAGCGTATGCAGGGACTTTTCGTCTCGCGGCAAATGGGGAGCGCGCGTTCCGGAGACAAACAGGTGGCGCGGCTCGAAGCCAAGTTGACTGAGCCGCGCGCACAGCTCGAATGCGATCAACGCGCCCATGCTGTGGCCGAACAGCGCGAACGGCCGGCCGAGCTCAGCGATGATGGCCTCCGTCAGGGCCGTTACGAGCGGATCCATGCGCCGAAAGGCGACCTCGGCGATGCGGGCGCCGCGCCCGGGCAAGCGGACGCCGATCACCTCGATCGACTCGGGCAGATGCGGCATTCAGGCGCGATAGGGGTAGCCCGCGGCGCCGGCGTGGGGGATGCAGAACAGGCGCAGGGGCCTGCCCGCGCGCGCACAGTGCTTGTCGAACCATCGCGAATCTTCGGCCGGCATCGAAATTCGCCGAGCAATTGAGCTCGCGCGTCCTCCAGCAGTTGCTGCGGGCGGGCAGCATAACATCGGCAATCGGTTACCGTTCAACGGAAGTGTTGGCGTGACACGCGTTCCGCGGCATCGACCTCGACCAACAACACGCCTGTTGCACCGGAATGTTGCGCCGAAGATGTTACGACCGGTACCTGCATTCTCAACATCGCGCAGACAGCGGTTGCGAAATGACAGAAGGTGTTGGTACATTCGAACCGTGCGGCGGTGATCAACAGAACCATTCGAGAGCGCTGCCGCGCTATCACAGGACTGTAGGTGCCGTGCGGAGCGGGCTCGAGGCGTCCCAGATGCCGGCCCGGACCTGCGCGGCAGGTTTGAAACGACATGAGGACGTCAGGATCATGAGCCTTCCCGATACGCAGCAGTTGTCGACGTTGACCTCCCTGATCAGGGAAGTGAAACCCGGGCTGGGAGATCTCGCCATCGAGGCGCAGCACTCGCTGGTCGAGCATCTCGGGCTCGATTCGCTGGACATTCTCCAGCTGGCGCGCAAGGTGAACAGGCAGATCGGCACCTTCGATCTGGATAGCTGGAATGCCGGCCAGCGCACGGTCCAGTCCATCCTGGATCAGGTCAACGGCGCCGTCGCCGGCGCGAGCCAGGCTTGAGCGAGGCCGGTGTCATGTCGACAGCTCAATCCGTAAACGGCGGGGCCACGCGGCGCCGCGTGGCAATCGTGACCGGCGGCTCCCGCGGCATCGGCGCGGCGATCTGCAAACATCTGGCCGAGACCGGCCTGTCGGTTCACATGGTCTACCGCAGTGCCGACTCCGCGGCAGAGGCGGTAGTGGCGCAGATCCGCGCGGGCGGCGGACAGGTGGCCGCGCACAAGGCGGACGTGTCGAGCGAGCCCGAGGTGCAGCGGCTGGTGGAGAGCGTTCTCAAGTCGGAGGACGCCATTCACGTGCTCGTGAATAACGCGGCGATCATCGATGACCGGCTGTTGGCGCTGACATCCCTGAAGCGTTGGGAGCACGTCCTGCGGGTGAACCTGACCGGCCCCTTTCTGATGTGCCGCGCGGTGTTGCCCGTCATGCTCGAGCAATCCTGGGGCCGGATCATCAACGTGTCTTCCAACTCGGTGCGCATCCCAGGCGCCGGACAGTCGGCGTATGCCGCATCCAAGGGAGGCGTGGAAGCCCTCACGCGCGCCCTGGCGATGGAAGCGGGCCGCAAGGGGATCCGAGTCAACACGGTGGCTCCCGGCAGAGTGAAGACTGACATGACGGAGGGTGTCGCCAGCCAGCTGGGCGGCGGCGAGTCGGGCCCGCGGTGGGGCGTGCCCGAGGACCTGTCGGGGATCGTTGGATTCCTGGCGAGCGACCAGGCCGACTACATTCAGGGGCAGACGATCACGGTCGATGGCGGCCGGCTGGTCATGCGCAGCGCGAAGGGCTGAGTCAAACGAGGGATACCTGCTGTGTCGAATTAAGTACAAGCTCGCGGCCGCTTCTGGGAGAGGCGCGGCGGGCTGATGGGGGCTCAACAGCCACGCCCCATTTCGAGCTCACGGAGGGTGTACTGCCAGTCAACCTCCGTATGGATCACAACATCGGAGAGTTGGTAATGCCGAGTACATCGTCAAGCGCAGAGAATGAGCGGTCCCCTGGCGGCCGCAAGCAGGTACTGTCGGTGGATCCGTTTCGCTGCCGGATGTGGGCGCACCATGAGCGCCTCGAGGATCACATTACGGAGGAAACGTGTCGCGCCGAGGTCGATAGCCACCACAAATACGGCCAGCTCATCCCGGTTCTCGGCCGTCCCCTCAAGAACGACCCCTGGCACGAGGTGGAGCTGATCTACGGCGCACGCCGGCTGTTCGTCGCCAAGCATCTGAACACGCCGCTGCTCGTGGAGCTGCGCGAGCTGACCGACAAGGAGGCGGTCGTCGCGATGGAGCTCGAGAATCACCATCGGCAGGCCCCGAGCCCCTACGAACGGGGTCTGTGCTTCTCGAAATGGCTGCAGAGCGGCCTGTTCGAATCGCTGGAGGACATCGCCCGGGCGGTGAACATCTCCAAGTCGCAGGTGTCGCGCTATCTGAAGATGGCCCGGCTGCCCAGCGTGGTCGTTGCCGCCTTCGGCAGCCCGACCGAGATCTGCGAAACCTGGGGACTGGATCTGATGAGCGTCTGGGAGGACCCCGAGCGCCAGCGCGCGCTCGCCAGGCGGGCACGCGCCATCAACGCAGGGCCGGAGCGGCCTGCGCCCCGCGAGGTGTATCGCTCTCTCATGTGCAGCGCCACGCAGCCGGCCAAGAAAGCGGCGGCCCTGGTGCGTGACGAGGTTGTCAGAGGGTGCAACGGCGACCCCCTGTTCAGGATTCGGCACCAACATCGCTCGGTGGCCGTGGTGTTGCCGACCGATCGGATCTCGAAGGGCTCGTTGCAGAAGATTCGCGCGTTCATCGCAGGGCTGTTGCAGGATGCAACGGAGCAAGCCTTGGAAAACAGTGAGGAAAGCGCGCACACGTGGCTCCCGGAGGAGGCGGTGGCGCCGCCCCAGATGGCCTCGGGAGGCACGGCGAACGGTTGAGCCCGGGGGCGGCAGGGACTGCGGCTCCCCGCGGAGCCGCAGCTGCTTTGCGGGCTTATTGCCAGTTGAAATCGGTCCGCAGGTCCGCGTACAGGGCCTGGTTGTAGGGCCTGAAGAACTCCCCGAGGGAGCGCCTCACCCGCGGATCGATGTCCGGGAAGGAATGCTCGTTGACGTTGTAGGCGGCGTAGTCGCCGAGCGCGACCCGGGAGATCTGCAGGAATTCGCAGATCCGCGCGTAGACCTCGGCCGGCCGGCATCTCCAGTCGTCGAAATTCAGGATCAGCAGGTCGCTCTCGGGATAGTACTGGCGCCAGCGACGGACATAGTTGATGTACATCCCGCGCGTCTTGTAACCGAAGCTCAGCAGCGCCTTGCTGCAGTAACGCGGATCCCGTTCCATTTTTTCCAGCTCGCCGCGCAGGCGCACCGGCTCGGCGGCGAGCGCGTCCTCGAACCGGTCCAGAACCTCGTACCCGATGCTGCGCGAGTCCTTGTAATTGGAGTAGGCGCGGTCGATGGGATTGCGCAGGCTCAGAATGATCTTGGGAGATCCGAGCTCGCGGCGCGTGCGCTCGGGAGCATGCGGCAGCAGATAGTAGCTCGGGGTGAAATCACCCGTGACGAAGCGGGCTCCGAGCACCTGCGTGCTCAGCCAGCGCCTCGCCTGCAGCGGAAACTGAGCCCGATACCAGGACACATCTTCGTGCGCATGCAGGTCCAGGTAGTGCGGCTCCTTATAGAGGGGCGGATGAAACTGTGGATGCCTGGCGAGCCATGCCGACAGGGTGCTGGTTCCCGCCTTGCTCACCCCGATGAGCAGCACATCCGGCAGGACCCGCCAGCGCCGCGTCGGCCGCCGCCAGGCGAGGACCCAGCATCTGTGTATCCAGGAGGCTACGACGAATTGCCGCCGGACGGGCACGCCGAACAGGCGCAGGAGGGAGGTGACGGCAATGAGTACCGTCTTCAGGGGTTGAGCAAATCGGTCGATCAATTGACGGCGGTTCCCGTACGGTGCGGGCTCGCGAGCAGTTCCGTCGCGCTGCGCAGAATGGACGCGGCGGTCGCGCTGTCCGCATCGGCGAACGCGCTTTCTCGGACCCCGCGCGCCTGCGCGAACAGGGTTTCCAGTTCCTGCAGCCGCGCACGCGTGCATTTGCCGGCGTTCAACAGCCCCTCGGCCAGCTTCAGGACGTCCGGTCCGGCCAGCCGTTCCTCCCGGAGAATTCCGTCACGCCGTGCCTGGAAGATGAGGTGCTCCTCGACCGCGGCAAGCGCCAGCATGGCGCACATCCAGTGCTCTCCGGTCTGGCCCGCGCAAACGGCCGCATCCATGAAGTTGGCCGCTCCCACCACGTTGCTCAGGGAAGAGCGCAGCGCGGTCAGAGCGCCGGCGCGGCTGAGCTCGCGCATCATGAGGGCGACGTTGGGCCTCAGGAGGCTGCGGATGTCGGCCTTCCACCAGGTGTTGACCGAGATGGACGTGCCGATCGAGCTCGTCTGATGCCACCAACAGGCAGGCAGCAGCAACAGCTCTCCCGCCTGGAGCACGCACTCGTGACGCCTGGCGAGCGAGAACCCGGGGAACTCGCGCGCATCGGGCTCATCGATGTTGACCCGGCTCTGGTGCGGCGCGCGCGACAAGGCGGAATGTGGATATAGATGCTGGGTATCTGCGGGCGCAAACAGACTGAAGCGTTTGCTGCCCGAGATCTGCGCCATGGCGTTGTCGTAGTCGTCCCAGTGCAGAGCCGTGGAGCTGGCGTGCGGACCGAACCACAGGTTGAGGGAGGTGAGGCGGCGCGGATCCACAAAGTCGAGCGGTGGCAGGTCCGGGAGCAGGCCAGGACAGTATTCCGCAACCGGCAGCCGCTGCAGGTAATAGTGTTGACCGCTGCCGTTGCGATCCCCGCTCTCCACATAGTCCGCGTACTCGTGAAACGGCACTTTCCGGCGGGGGAACTCCAGCTCGCTGCGCAGCGGGTCGAGACGAAACTGGCTGCTGGTCGACACGCCCACAGGCACCGGCGTGCTGCCGAGCGCGGAGCGCAGATAACCGGGCGTCCACTTCCCACACGCCGGCCACGACTCGACGACACCGGTCACGATGACTGGGCGCGAGTGCGCGAAATAGTCTTCGTAACGACAAGCGGCCGTGTTGCCGTCGATGCGAGGGATGTCGTACATGTCAGGACTCGTGATCAGTCAACAGGCCTTCGCGGGATCGGGGCAGAATAACAGCAGCCCGACGCGGTGGTCGAGATGAGGTACGCTCCTGACATGAATTCCAACTCGTGCTTCACGCCGGTCAGGCTGGCGGGCAATCCGATCATTCGACCCGGCATGGACGCTGGCCTCGGTGACAACATCAACGGACCCTCGCTGATCCGCGTACCCGAGTGGGTCACCGCGCCGCTTGGCCGGTATTACCTGTATTTCGCCCATCATCATGGCCGCAATATCCGCATGGCGTATGCGGATGAGCTCTGCGGGCCCTGGAAAATCCTGGAGGGCGGGACGCTGCAGCTCGAGGAAACGCCGGTCCGCCGCTGGAGCTACCGGGCTCACATCGCAAGCCCCGATGTGCATGTGGAGAACGACACGCACCGGATCGTCATGTTCTATCACGGCGGCTACAGGTTGATGCGGCCACGCCAGGCAACGTACGCGGCGACTTCCAGCGACGGTTTGCGTTTCAACAGCTCGAAACAGCGGTTTGGCAGGCCTTACTGGCGCCGCTTTCGGTGGGATGGCGACTTCTATGCCATCGTCATGGGCGGGCAGCTATACCGATCGAGCGATCCGCTCGGCGGCTACGAGCCCGGCCCGATATTGCCGCTACCGGCGGCGCGCCATCTCGCGGTGTGGGTCGAGCACGATCGCCTCCATCTGTTCTTTTCCAGAGTCGGCGATGCGCCCGAGCGGATCCTGGCCTGCACCGTGGAACTCTCGGGGGACTGGCGCGGCTGGCAACTCTCGAAGGAGAGCACGCTCCTTTTCCCGAAGGAGATCTATGAAGGAGTGAACCTGCCCGTGGGCATTTCCCGTTATGGGGCGGTTTACGAGTTGGTGCGGCAGCTGCGCGATCCCTACGTGTTCAGGGAAGGCGGGGAGCTGTATATGCTCTACGCCGTCGGAGGTGAGAGCGGCATCGCCATCGCCAGACTCGATCCGGCACACGCGTGAGCGCAGGGAGCAGGGACGGCGGACATTTCCGATGAAGTACTACGATCTCTACGAGCCTCTCAATCGCAAGATCCGCTCGAGCAGCAAGCCCACGTGGGATGCGTTCTTCGACTCGCACTCCACGTATGAAGACTTCTGGACGCGGCGTTTCATTGATGCGGCCTTGCCGCGTCTGGCATTGCCCCCCGGAGTGCCGCGGGCTCTGGAGCTGGGTTGCGGCGCCGGGCAGGCCTGCTGCTATCTGGCGAGCCGCGGGTTCGAAGTCAGCGGAGTCGATATCTCGCCCACCGCCATCGCCATGGCGCAGGCGGCTGCCAGCGAGCGTGAGCTGGAGATCCGCTTCCAGTGCCGCAACGTCATGCAGCTGGATGCGGATCCGGACGGCCGCACTTTCGAGGTGATCGTCGATGGAAATTGCCTGCATTGCGTGGTGTTCGACGAAGAGCGGGCGAGCGTGTATCGGCGCATTCGCGCACTCCTGAGCGCCGAAGGATATTTCCTGGTCAGCACGATGATCTGGAGCCCTGGCGTCGTTTACCCGCAGCCGTTGTGTCGCGATGACCGCGGGATCCTATGGGCGGCCAGCGACTTTGTCGGTCAGCTCGTGCCGGAGGCCGCCACGCTCGGGCACGAAGGCGCGCCGCGTCCTGAAAAACAGTATCTGCCCTACCGGCGCGTGCTGGCAGCCGAACAGCTCAGGCAGGAGCTTTCAGACAACGGGTTCGAGATCGTCTGGGAGCACATCGAGCCGCCGCGGCAGGCCGGGTCGGAACCCATGTTCCAGGCTGTCCTGCGCGACCTGGCCCGTCATGGCCGCACGCGCCAGAGCATGACGGCCGCTCCCAGGCAGGCAGCCGCCAGGACGCAAGCTGTCGAGACGCAAGACACCCTGGATGAGAGCGAGCTGCGCCGGGGCATCTACGCACTGCTCGAGGAAGCGGAGCAGCGCCGCAAACGGGACCAGCATGAAGTGCCCACCGCATTCGACAAATCGATGTGGCAGCTCGCTGTGCTGCTCGCCCGGCTCGATCCCAGAGTGCCCTGGGAAGAGGGCTGCCGTCGCATTCCGGGGAGTGAGGGTGAGCACGTTCGCGAGGCGCTGCGGATCTTGACGGGACTCGTTTCAAGAAGGCGGGCGGGAAGATATGTCGACTATCGCGACCGCGTGCGCCGTGGGGGCTGCGATATGACGCCCGCGATGCTGGCAATGTCCTCTGGAATCGGTCAGTCGCTGGCCTGGAAGGGCATGCCGCTGTTCAAGACGGCGTTCGACATGGCCATCTACTCGACACTGATCTGGGAGCTGCAGCCGGCGTTGATCGTCGAGATCGGCTCGGGTAACGGCGCCAGCGCGATCTGGCTCGCGGATCTGCTGCGCATGTTCGGGATGGACGGCCGGGTGGTGAGCTTCGATTGCCGGAAAGTCGAGTTGAGCTGCGACCGGGTGAGCTTCATCCAGGGCGACTGCTGGCATATCGAGCGGGACTTCGACCGCCGGATCCTGGAAGAGCGCACAGGTGCGCTGCTGGTTCTGGAGGACGCGCATGTCAACGTCCCGGGTGTGCTCGCCTACTTCCATACTTCCCTGCGCAAGGGCGATTACCTGATAGTCGAGGACAGCTACTCGAAAAAGGATGCGCTGTTGCAATGGCTGGCCGGATGCGATGACGCGTACCGGGTCGACACCCGGTATGTGGATATGTTCGGACAGAACGTCACGAGCGCGCAGGACTCGGTTTTCGTCCGCCTCTGAGCGGGAGTCGTCACGGATGCCCTCGGAACCTTTACAGAGTTTCTATGCGGCCTACGCGGGACTGAGCGCCGCCAAGCGGCGCCTGTTCGAGACCCTGCTCGCCACTGAGCGGATCGACCCGGGCGAGTTGTGCATCCTGCCCCAGCCGCGCAGGGCGGACGACTATCCCGCATCCTCCGCGCAGACCAGAGTGTTGTTCTTCGAGGCGCTTCGGCCGGGCACTGCCGTTTACAACATTCCCTCGATCGTGCGTCTGCGGGGAACTCTGGACCTGGCGTATCTGCAACGGGCGCTGCAGCTCGCCGTCGACCGACACGAGGTGTTCAGGCTCTCGTTCGAGCTGCGCCGAGGTCACTTCAGACAAATCGTTCACCCGCGCGCGGACATCCGGCTCGAGGAGCGCTCGCTGGAGGCGATCTCCCCTGAACAGCAGGCGCAAGCTCTGCAGGAGACGGTCTTCGCTTACGCCCAGCAGCCCTTCGATCTCACCAGGGCGCCGTTGCTGCGCGCAGTGGTGATCCATGGGGCCGCTGAGCAATACGTGCTGTTCGTCATGCATCACGCCATATCGGATGGCCTGTCCATCCGTATCCTCGTGCGCGAGGTGGGCCGGAACTACTACTGCCTGCTGCACGGCAAGCCGGCTGACCTGCCCGCCCTGCCTGTGCAGTACGTCGATTACGCGCTTTGGGAGCACGCCAGGAACCAAGGCGATGCCCACAGAGCGGGGTTGGACTTCTGGCGCTCGCAGTTGGGAGAGGAGTTTCCGCGGTTGCAGCTTCCCGCGGACCTGCCGCGCTCGCAGACCGGCCTTTACCGGGGCGACATCCAGCGATTCGTGCTGGACGAGCCGCTTGTCGAGCAGCTCAAAGCTCTTGCGCGCCAGGAAGGTGTGACTCTATTCGTGGTCCTGCTCGCGGCCTATCAGGTGCTGCTGGGCGCGATCGGTCACGCACACCGTATTCCGGTGGCGGTCCCCCTGAGCGGCCGGTATCGGGCGGAGTTGGAGGAATTGATCTGCTTCTTCGGCAATACCGTGATCTGCTGCGGACAGCTGGAGCCTGCAATGACGGTCAGCAAGCTGATCGAACACGTCGAGCGGGTCGTGCTGGATGCCCATACCCATCAGGACGTTCCGTTCGAGGATGTCGTGGCTGCCTACGGCCGAGCCCGCTCCGCGCACAGTGCGGCGACCTATGACGTGATGTTCGAGTATCTGGATTTCCGGACCCGGCAATACGATGTGTTGGGTCTCGACGGGTTGAGCTGGGAAGTGCCGCAGTCGCTGGATTTCGACGTCGAGGTTCACACGCAGACAGCCAAATGCGACCTGTTCCTGTGCTGCTGGGAAGGCGCCACGGGGATGAGTTGCATCTTCGAGTACCGCACCGACGTGTTTGAGCGGAATACGATCGAACGCTGGTCGCAGGCGTACACGGCCGTATTGCGAAACATGACGAACTGCCTGGATCGGCCGATCCTTGAGTTGGCGTCGGCGTTGGGCTGATATATTCTGCCCAACATCGTAAGGATGCGCCGCGCCCGTCGTGCACGGTTTGAAGTTGAATAAAAGGAAGGACCGGGACAACATGGCGTCGCACGAGGAAGAGGCCGCGGTCGCACAGGTTTCCGCGGTGCAGGCCAGGAACGGCTTGCAAACGGAGTCAGGAGATGCTGCCAATGGCAGCCCGCGCATGGATTTCGCGCGGCCTGACTCCGTCGCTTCGCCCCTGGTGGGCGCGATCGAAGTCCAGATTCCAACGGTGCTGCTCGACAGGATCGCCGGGTTGGCTGGCGGCAATGCCGTTCTTTCCTACGTCGCGTTGCTCACGGCAGTTGCGATCCACACCGCCCGTCACGCCGAGCAGGATCGATTCGTGATTTTCGGACCGGGCCCGGCGCAGGGCGCGTCCGTGGCGCGCGCACCGATCCTCATTGACCTCGAGCGCTGCGTGACATTCGAGGACGCCCTCGAATCGGTGAAGGCAAGCGTTCAGAACGCCTATCGCTTACCCGCGACGCCAGCACTTCGCGGGGCCGGGGGAAACGCTCCCTCCATGATCGTCGGAAGTGACGGACTGCATGGAGTACCCTCGCAGCTTGAAGATGATGTGCAGCTGTGGTGGACCGGGACTGTCCTGCGCTGTCGCTACAATCAAGGACTTTTCCGGCAGGACACGTTCGCGACGGCGATGCGTCAGATCCTGGCGCTGTTGGAAGTGGGGCTGAGCGCCCCGCAAACACGGATTGCCGATTTATGGCGGCCGTTGGCGCTCGAGCGGGATCTCATTGTCGGCCGCTGGAACGACACGGCGGCTCCGTATGAGAGAGAGCGGAGCCTGCAATCACTGTTCAACGCCGCCGCCAGGGAAAATCCCGATCGCGTGTGCTGCGTTTGTGAGGGTCGCAGTTACACGTACGCCCAACTGGCGAGTGCGGCGCACCGGATCGCGAGCGCATTGCAGACCCGCGGGCTTTCGCCCGGGGCGGTTGCGGCGGTGTTCGTGGGGCGTACGTACTGCGCGATCGCGGCTATCGCAGGAATCATCGGTGCGGGAGCCGCCTACCTCCCGCTGGATCGAATGTATCCGCGCAAGCGCATCGCGTACTTGCTTGCGGATGCAAATCCCGCGTTTGTGCTCGCCGAGCGACGTCTGTTGTCGGAGTTGCCTGAGTGCAGCGCTCCGGTCCTATGCATCGAAGAGCTTCTGGAAAACCCAGCCCCCGCGGCGGTGCGTGACTTCAGTCTGCCCACGGCTCCCTCCTATCTGATCTACACCTCCGGCTCGACCGGCAAACCCAAGGGCGTGGCCCTCGACCACCGTGGCCGCGTCAACAACTTTTCGGATTTCAACCGCCGCTTCCGGATCGGTCCGGGCGACTGCGTGCTCGGCATCTCGTCGCTGAGTTTCGATATGAGCGCCTACGACATCCTCGGCACGCTCATGGCCGGCGGCAAAGTAGTGCTGGTGTCCGAAGAGGAGCACTCCAGGCCGGAGCAGTGGCTGGAGTTGATGGAGCGGGAGCAGGTCACGCTCTGGCACTCCGTCCCCAGCCTGATGGAAAGCTTCCTCGATCACATTGAGCGCCAGGAGCGTGCGGCTCCGGCGCCTGGTGGTCTCCGCGTGGTGCTGCTGGGGGGAGACTGGATTCCCG
>Ga0105238_10003210_pt1 | contig 16325 bp, 13 predicted proteins | sample KBSC34metaG_FD_81526 | JGI IMG/M metagenome (GOLD analysis project Ga0105238, IMG submission 81526) | Corn rhizosphere microbial communities from Kellogg Biological Station, Michigan, USA - KBS C3-4 metaG | ecosystem: Host-associated > Plants > Roots > Rhizosphere > Soil | place: Michigan, USA... | reverse complement strand
GGTTCGAGCTGACCAGGACCGGGAGGTCACCGGCGTCCACGCGGACGGCTGGCAGGAGACGTACGCCTACGACGCCCTGGGCAATGTGACCTCGGCCAGCGGCTCCGACGGCGATCCCGCCGTCTATGTCCACCCCGGCACCCTGATCAGTTCCGCGGGGCGCACCGTCTACCGGCACGATCAGGCCGGCCGAGTGGTGTCCAAGGCTCGCCGTCTACTGTCCGGGGGCGAAGACCTGGACCTACCGGTGGGATGCGCGCAACCGCCTCGTCTCGACGACGACACCCGACAACACCGTGTGGACCTACCAGTACGATCCGCTGGGCCGCCGGGTCGGCAAATGCCGCCTGAACGGCGACGGCACCATAGCCGAGCAGATTTGCTTCACGTGGGACGGCAGCCGGCTGGCCGCCGTCAGCCTGGGCTTCCGCTGGTTCATCGTGACTCCGACCACGGCCCAGGATCTGGCGCGCACCGTCGAAGCCCGATCGCTGCTTTCGGTGATCGTCGCCCCAGACCCTGATCCGAGCCCCGACGAGTTGGAGGACGGCTTCGAAGAAGCGATCATCGGAGAATTGACGCTGCGGATCCCGGACAAGGCGTTGGGTCGGTGGCGCGCGGTCGTTCCGGATGCCGACGGTGTCGTTCGCGGGCGTTGGGAAGACGAGACGGCTTAGGGCTTGGAATCTCAGCTTTCGTTCTGGGCCGCGCGATGCATGTGGGCAACGACGGATCGGCCCGGGGAGTGCCCACGAGCGGCGGTCGGCTTGTGACTTCACCGGACCCGTCTCGGGCGCCCTGAAAATGCTGGCCAGCGCTCTGGCTGGCGGCATGCCATCCACCGGAGCGTGTTCAGATCTCGATGCGGCGCTGCCACCATGGCAGGTGTCGGTGTGCGAACGGGTCGTTGACGGTCCGGGCGAGAACTCGTGCGTCGATGGGTGCCAGTGCTGCCGTCAGCTCTCGGCGAGCTGCCGGTCGAAGGTTTGCCAGGGCTGTCTCAAGCAGGGTGCGGATGTGGCCCGTGGGAGCATCGGAGTACCCATAACGCCATTCCTCAGCGTTGCGAGGGCGGGTGGCTCGGCGCTGCCATCGGAGAAACGCGAGTGCGACGTCGCCTTGGTCGAGGTGACGCTCGCGTTCGAATTGCGCGATTTGCCGGTTGGTGGTTGCTGACAGCCCTCGTATGACGGTTCGCCGAGCGTGCCGTGTGTTCCGACGAGGCAACTGGGTTCTGATCTCGCCCGGTGTCCGGCGAGGCATGTGACTTCCCGAAAGAGGATCGGCTGGAGGTGTGTACGGTAGCCGTATCGGCCGGTCGCGATCAATAGCGGATCGGTTGAAGGGGAGAAGGGGATGCCCAGGAGGTCGGCATCCCGGGCGATGCGGCAGTTGCCACAGTTCCCAATACGAGATCGACGCTCCGCTGACGCCAACCAGTCGGCCAAGAGCCTGCTGGCTCAGCTTCAAAGCCTTGCGGCGGCTATTCAAGGTCCCAGCGAGTCGCCGCAACTCGAAAGCATCGCTTGTTTCGCCTGGAAGCAGCCGCAGAAGTTCGGGCACCAGCGCCTTGCCGACGGGCGGACCGCAGCTCGCTACTGACCTGCACGGAGGCTATGTGGCACGTCGCCGAACGAGCCAGACCGCGCCGATGAGCAGCAGGAGGGAAAGGACCGCCAGGCTGCTGGCCTCGATGGTCTGGAAGGCCCAGAATCGGCTCTGCGGGAAGTAGGTCGCCTTGTAGCTGTAGCCCCGCTGGGCCAGGTAGGCGAACACGTCCTGCGAGTGGCCGGCCGTCGATGCCGCGTTCCGCAGGGTGTAGATCTCCCCGGAGTTGAGCACGTGGCCGTCAGGCGCGGTCCATTTCTCGGCGAAGACCCACGGATTGTTGCCCGGTGCCGTCGCGTCGACGACCGTGCGCGGGGTCAGGAAGTGCGATCGCAGGCTGACGAATGTCACTGTGAAGACGGCGATCCAGCCCGCGAGTGTCGCCGCGATCGCCGGCACTACACGGCGGATCAGCGCGCCGGCGAAGACGCCGAGAGCGAGTGCGAACAGGGCACGGCTGACGAAGACCACCCCGTAGACCTCAAAGGTCAGGCTTCCCTCTCCCAGTCGACCGTGTGACGCCACGAGCGGCCCGTACCACCAGATGACGATGGCGTCGAAGGCGCCGGCTGACGCGACTGTGAGCACCGCGAGCAGGGTGATCTTCGTGACCAGCCAGCGGGTCCGGCCCACGCCCTGGGTGAACGCGAACCGGTGGGTGCCGGACTCGAATTCCCGGGCGATCAGCGGCGCGCCGAGGAACATGCCGAACAGAACCGGGAGCGGAAAGAGGACCGCCGTCAGGCGGGTGACGAGGTCCAAGTCGTGGTGGAACGCGTCGATACCGACGAAGCACGCTTGGTTGTGGCGGCCGGGCCCGCAGTCGGCCAAGCCCCACCTGCGGAAGTCGGCGTGCATCGTGAGCCCGTTCTGCAGCAGCAACAGGCCGCAGAGCACGAGTACGCCGAGCAGCCCAACCAAGGCGGTCCGGTGCTGGCGCCAGGCCACCCAGGCCAGTGCGCGCAGCGACGGCCGAGATGGGCGGCTTGGCGCGGCGGTGGGTTCGGTCACTGCTGTGGTCACGGTCGGGCCCCCTTTCCCGTCAGCTCACGCGGTCCCGGCAGTGCGGACGCGCCGGGGTCGCGAAGGTAGGCCAGAACCATTTCCTCCAGGCCGACCTCGTGTGCTTCCCAGCCTGTCGGCACCTCTGCTCGTCGCCCGCCGGTGCGGACGAGCAGGTGGGCCTGGGCTTCGGCGCGCCGGTCGCGCACGACGGGCAGCGCCGCCGCGAGCCGGTCGGCCTGCGCGGCGGGACCGGTGTAGAGCTGGTGGGAGGTGAGCAGGTCATCGACTTCGCCGGCGACCTGTACCCGTCCGGAGGCGAGGACCACCAGATAGTCGCAGACACGTTCCAGCTCGGAGACGACGTGGGAGGAGAAGATGACCGAGATGCCGTCCTCGGCGACGGCGGTCATGAGCGCCGCCGTGAAGTCGTGGCGGGCCAGCGGGTCGAGGCTGGACAGCGGCTCGTCCAGGATCAGCAGCCGGGGGCGTTTGGCCAGGGCGAGAGTCAGCGCGACCTGGGCACGCTGACCGCCGGAGAGCTTGCCGACCTTGCGCGCAGAGGGGATGTCGAGCTCTGCGATACGGGCTTCGGCGCGTGCGGAGTCGAAGTCGGCGTTCAGATTGCGGGCCAGGTGCAGCATGTCAGCAACCGACAGGCTCGGGTAGAGCGCGGTGTCCTGGGCTACGAACGCGACGCGTTCCAGCGCCTCAAGGCTTCCGGCGGCCAGGCCGCCTTGGACACGGACTCGACCGGTGGTCGGCGTGGCCAGACCGACAGCGAGGTGCAGCAAGGTGGTCTTGCCAGACCCGTTGGGACCGACCAGCGCGACGACATGCCCCTCGGGGACGGACAGTCCGCAGTCGCGGAGCGCCCACGTCGACCCGAAGCGCTTGCCCAGCCCGCTCGCCTCCAAAGCGAGGCCCTGCTCCGGTATCCCCATCATGATGCGATCACCTCCGAACTTCCCGTCGTCCCGGTGGTCTCGGCGCGGAAATCGTGCAGGGCGCTGGTGAACAGGGCCACCATGCCGTCCTCGTCGAGCCCCGCCTGGCCGGCGCTGCGCATCCACGCCGTGAGGGCACGGCGCAACGCTTGCTGCTCCCGCAACGGCGTGGTGCCGAGCGTCCCGTCGACGAAAGTGCCCTGTCCGGGACGGCCGACCGCCAGCCCTTTGCGTTCGAGTTCGCGGTAGGCCTTCAGCACCGTGTTCGGGTTGATCGCCAATCCGGCGACGACCTCCTTGACCTTCGGCAGCCGGTCGCCGGGCTTGAGAAAGCCCAGCCGAAGCGCGTGTTCGACCTGCTGGACGAGTTGCAGATAGGTCGGTACGCCCGATCCCGGGTCCAGCCGGAACTCGATCGGCGACCCCTCGTCACCGCTTATCTGTTTATCTATCGCCATAGGTAAAGAGATAAGCGGTCAGGACTACCGTGTCAAGGCTCTGTTTCGGTGCGGCGCCATGACCGGCAGGGATCGGCCAGCTCGAAGGCGAGGACTTCGCATGCATCATGGCGCGGGCGTCCGTCAGCCCTGCCGGCCTGCGCGCCCGAGGCGGATGGCGGAGATGAGGAAGAAGATGGCGCCGGGTATGGCGTAGCCGATCGCGTTGGTGAGTGCCGGGTTGTCGCTGGCGGCCGTGGCTATGAAGGAGCCGCCGGCGAGGACGGAGATGCCGCCGCTGACGATCATCGGCCACTGGCCCCCCATGGCGCGGCGGGTGACGGCGACGACCAGCTGGATCAGGCCGGCCACGACTGCCCATGCTCCCCAGACACGCAGGACGGCGGGGATGCCGGAGGCGTCGGCGACGGCCAGGCCGGCTGCGGCGAGCAGGCTGATGGCGATGTTCGCGTAGAGCAGCTTGGGCGATGCGGTGGCGCGTGACGCGCGGGCGTCGACGATGGCGGCGGCTGCGTCGAAGAGCGGGTAGACGACGAGCAGCGTGGCGGCGAGGGGGCCGATGTGCTTCGTGGTCGTGAACATCACGAGGGCCCAGACGATCGCGAAGCCGAAGCGGACGAAGTACAGGCGCCGCAAGGCGGACGCGGTCGTCGAGATGCCGGGGGCGGGTGCGGTGACGGTGGTCATGGTGATCCTTTCGGCGGTTGCGGGACGCACGGCTGGTGGGCGGTGCGGTCGCGAACGCCTCGCGCAGGGTGGGAGATAGAACGATCGGTCTTGGGTAACGATGGCCCTCTCTCGGCGTGCTGTCAAGACAGATCGTTCTACCCAGTTACGGGACATGCGGCGAGCCGGATGAGGGAATCGCGGCACGTGAAAAGTGGTTACGGCGGATCACTGTGGAGGGGATGTAGACAGAACGTTCTACGTCTATACTGAACTCATGGAAGCCCGCACCCAGACCACCGCCCGGCCATCCGAGGCGCGCCAGCGACTCCTCGCCACGGCGACGAGGCTCTTCTACGGCGAGGGAATCCACTCGGTCGGCATCGATCGCATCATCGCCGAGGCGAAGGTGACCCGAGCGACGTTCTACCGCCACTTCCCCAGCAAGGAAGACCTCGTCCTCGCCTACCTGAAGGCGGTGGACCAGGCCATCCGGGACCGGACCGGCTCGGCCATCACCGGCGTACCGGCACCGCAGGCCGTCCAGGCCATCGCGGAGTCAATCGCCCAGGACATCCAGTCCCCCGGCTTCCGCGGCTGCGCGTTCCTGAACGCCGTGGCCGAGTACCCCGACACCGACCACCCCGTGCACCAAGCCGTCCTCGCACACCGGCAGTGGTTCCTGAGCACCATCAATACGCTGATGGTGAGCATCCAGAAGACCAAGGCCGAAGCCGCCGCGCAGCACTTCGTCATGCTCCGCGACGGCGCCATGGCAGCCGGCTGCCTGTTCGACCCGGTCCAGATCTGCGAGACGTTCCTGCGCGGCACCGAGGGACTCGTCCGGACTCACGCCGCACGCCAGCCGGACTGACGGCGGTCCTCACGGCGGTCAGTGTTGTGCCGCATCAGGCCCTGCCGAGTACCGCCTGCGCCGCGTTGTACCCGGGGATGAACGTGATGCCGGGGCCGCCGTGGCAGCCGGCGCTGCCGAGGTAGAGGCCTGCGATGCCCAGGGGCTGGTCGGGGTAGCCGCACGGGCCAGGCCGGTTAGGGCCTAGCTGGTCGGGGTGCAGCAGGCCGTGGCAGTAGTCGCCGCCGGGAGCGCCGAACATCGTGGCCATGTGGCGCGGGGTGAAGGTGGTGTGCTTCGTGATCAGGGTTTCGAAGTTCGGGGCGATGCGGGTGATCTTGTCGATGACGCGCTGGCCCATCTCGGTCTTGAGGCGCCCGTAGTGCGTGTGATCGGCCTCGGTCGGGAACCAGAGGGCGAAGGCCGAGGCGGCGTGCTTGCCGGGCGGAGCGAGATCAGGATCCTGAGCCGAGGGGATCTGCAGAGCGATGGTCGGGTCGTCCGGCACGATGCCCTGGCGGCAGTCCTCCCACTGTTGCTGCAACTCCTCCGGCGTGCTGAACAGGCCGATGGCTGCCTGCATCGTCGGGTCGTTGAGCAGCTCGTACGGCTTGGCGAACTCGGGCGGGCCGTCGAGGGCGAAGTGCATCTGGACGTAGCTGCCCCGGTGGTCGACGCGAGAGTAGCGCTCGCGGACGTCCGCAGCGATCGCCTCCTGCGGCACCAGGCCCAAGACCGTCACGTCCGGGGACACGCAAGAAACGACGATCGGGGCCTCGAACGTCGTCCCGTCGGCAAGGCGAACGCCCGTCACCCTCGCATCAGCGACCAGGATCTCCGAGACCTCGCTCCGTAGCCGCAGCTCGCCGCCGTCAGCCCGAAGGCGTCCTTCGAGGTGCTCGGTCAGAGTGCCGATACCTCCACGCAGCTTGTGCGTCAGAACCGTGTTCTCGTCCGGAACCGCCAGGCCGAAGGCGAGGGCCGCGGCGCTGCCCGGAGTCGCAGGTCCGCGATAAGTGGTGTTGCACGCCAGCAGCGAGAGCATGCCGCGCAGAGCGCCGTGCCGATCCTTGTCCGGGAGGTAGCGGTCCAGCACATCCGTCACTGAGCCGAACAGGACATCCGTGATGCTGGTGCGCTCGAGCTCGTTCGTCGCGCAGGCGTACATCGCGTCGAGCGACTTCGCCGGCTGAGCCGCGTCGAAGCGCCCCAGCGCACGCGTCGGTGCTTGGCTCCACGCCATCAACATCGCCAGGCCGTTGGCCGCGTCCTCGCCATGGATCTCGACCAGGTGCGTGAACATGCGCATCGGGTCGGTGTAGTAGACGAGAGGCTCGTCGCCGATCCCTCGCATCGACACCGACATGACGTCCATGGCGATGGCCGGCAGCGTGTCGAGCCCGAGGGCGCGGCTGACCACGGCCGATGTCGGGAACTGGACCGAGCCCGCGATCTCGAATCGGTAGCCGTCGAAGAGCTCCACGGTCGAGGCCATGCCGCCCGCGTACCGATTCGCCTCCAGGCACAGCGTGGCGAGCCCGGCCTGTTGCAGCAGCACCGCTGCCGCCAGGCCGTTGTGGCCCGAACCGATGACGATCGCGTCGTAGCGCTGCATCGCGCGCCGCCTCCCGGGTCTTGGTCAGAGGCCGCAGATCTGCCGCCTTCCCGCTCCCGGCGCACCGTCGCACTCGGCGCTCGTAATGTCAATATTGACGAAACATGCCGTCGACGAGCCCACGATCCAGGGACGCCAGCGCGGCACGGCAGAGCTCTGCCAGCTCTGGCAGGGAGCGCTCCTCCCGCAGCATCCAGACCTCCATGGCGCCGAAGACCGCGGCGGCGACGCACCGCGCGGTCACCGTGACGGCCAGGCGCTCGGCGGACGCGTCCCGATCAGGACCGCCTGACGACGGCCGGCGCGCCAGCCGCTCGGCGACGGCCTCCGCGAAGTCGGCCTCGACGCCGCGGATGTGGCGCACGATGCGCTCCGCGTCGAGCGTGCCGGAGCGCAACGTCGCGATCTGGGTCACGGCCTGGACGTCGTAGGGGAACGCCAAGACCGCCACGCGCACCGACTCCGTGATCGGCTCGTCGTCCGGACGCGCGGCCAGCGCGTTGCGGAACCAGTGAAGGCCGGCGTCGTAGTCGGCGAACAGCAGGTCGTGCTTCGACGTGAAGTGGCGGTAGAAGGTCCGCAGCGATACGCCCGCGTCGGCAGCGATCTGTTCGGCCGACGTATCTTCGACGCCCTGAGCGAGGAACCGCACCAGGGCGGCACGCCGCAACGCCTCGCGCGTCCGCTCACTGCGCACCGTCTGCGCCGACCTGGCCATGAGCAGAAGATACCTTTGCCGGCCTGGGACCGCGCGCGTCTGTGACCTGTTTTGTCACTATTGACAAAACAGGACGCCGGATCGACGCTCCGGAAATGGCCGCTCTCCTCGTGCACGCGATCCTCGGCGTGACGGTCGTCTGGCTCATCGTCGCGTCCAACCCGGCGGTCTTCCGACGTCCGACGGCTGATCCACGAGTATCAGCCCTCGAACTCGTCTACTACACGGCGGGCGTCGCGTCGGTCGTCATCGGGTGGTACTTCAACATCCGCTTCGTGCGCGACTACAGCCACGGCCACAGCAACCCGATCTGGGGCGACGGTAGTTGGGCCCAGTACATCAAGCTGATGTACGCGAACCCCGCGGCGGGCTCGGCCGGCCAGGATTACACGATCGGGAACCTCGTCCTGCTGCCGCTGATGACCATCGTCGACGGTCGGCGCCGGGGCATCAGGCGCCCTTGGCTGTTCTTCGTCGCCAGCCTGTTCACGAGCTTCGCCTTCCCCTGGGCGTTCTACCTCGCCCTCGTCGAACGCCAGCGGCGGCTCAGCGATGTCACCCGGCTCAGCGATATGACGCGGGTCAGCGAGTGATCCGATCCGCTCACTCGGCGCCGAGTTCGCGCGAGATCCCGTGGCCGGCCTGGGCCACGACCGAGCCCAGCGTGCGGACGCGGGACGCCGTCATCCGCGACGTCAGGCCCGAGACCGAGACGGCCGCCGCGACCTCGCCGGTGTGGTCGAAGATCGGCGCCGCCACACAGCGGACCTCCGGTTCGTTCTCGCGGTCGTCGACGGCGTAGCCGCGGGCGCGGATCCGGGCCAGGTCCGCGCGGAGTTGGGCCTCCTCGGAGAGGGTCCAGGCGGTGACGGGGCGCATCCCGGCCGCGACCACCTGCTCGACCGCCTCCTCCGGGAGCCAGGCCAGCATCGCCTTACCGCTGGCGGTGCAGTACGCCGGGGCTCGGCTGCCGACGCGGGAGGCCATCCGGACGTTGGTCTCGTTCTCGACCTTGTCGACGTAGACGATGTCAGGGCCCTCCCACACCGTCAGGTGCACGGTCTCCCCGACCTCCTGCTGAAGCCGGCGTAAGTGGTCCACGGCGACGCCGCGCAAGTCGAGGGTGGAGAGGTAGGCCTGGCCGAGGCGGAGGGCGCCGTGGCCGAGGCGGAACCAGCCGGTCTCGCGGTCGCGGTCGAGCAGGTGCTCGTCGAGCAGAGGGCCGGTCAGACGCAGCACGGTGCTCTTGTTCAAGTCGAGCGCTTCGGCCAGCTTGCCGAGCGGGACGCCGCGGCCGCTGTCGGCGTGCTCGCGGACGTAGCCCAGGACCGCCAGCGCGCGCCGTAAGGAGGACGACTGGTTGCGGTCTCCCGGGGCCGGTCGTGAGGGGTCGTCGGGGTGCGTCATCGCGGCAGGCTACCTCCCGAACGCCGATCCGTGTCGATATTCGACATGGCGTTGTGCATTGCAAAACATTCGCGGCGAGGCCTTGTCGGGCTCCTTCAGGTCCGCTTAACGTCAGCCAGCATCAAGCCCAGCGGTGGCGAACTACGTCCCTGACCTGGTCTCCCTGTCCCCTATACCTGTCAAGGCCTGCTTCGACGTGCCCGCAGCATCGCCCTCAACTCCGCGCGGAGGCTCACCTTGCACGGCTTCGTTCATTGGCTTCAGCACGACACCGGAGGCTTGCTCACGCTTTGCAGCCTCTCCATAGCCCTGCTGCTGTTCCTCATCATCAAGGTCAAGCTCGAACCCTTCATCTCCCTGATCGCCGCGAGTCTGGCCCTCGCCCTGGCGGCCGGCCTGCCGGTCGGGACGATCGTCGGGACGGCGCTGGTCAGCAAGAACTCGTTGCTGGAGACCGGATTCGGATCGATCCTCGGCCACAGCGCGGCCATCATCGGGCTCGGCACGATCTTCGGCGCGCTGCTGGAGCGTTCCGGCGGGGCCGACGTGCTCGCCGCGCGGCTTCAGGCGGCTTTCGGGGAGCGGGGCGCGCCGCTCGCCATGGGGTTGACCGGGCTCATCTTCGGGATACCGGTGTTCTTCGACGTCGGGATCTTCGTGTTGGCGCCGCTGGTTTACGTTGCGGCGCGGCGTGGTGGGCGTTCGCTGGTCGTGTACGCGCTGCCGATGCTCGCCGGTCTGTCGATGACGCACGCTTTCCTGCCGCCGCACTCGGGTTCGGTGGCGGTGACCGGGCTGCTGGGGGTCAGCCTCGGGTGGATGCTCATCATGGGGCTGATTTGTGGTCTGCCCGCGTTTCTGGTGGCCGGTGTGGCTTGGGGGAACTGGATCGGTAAGCGGGTGATCGTGGCTGTGCCGGAGATGGACGGCCTGGGTGATGGCGAGGTCGGTGAGGGTGGCGCTGAGCTTGGTGATGTCGCTGTCGCTGTCGCCGGCCCGGTCAGCGATGGCGATGGCGATGGCGTTGTCGAGCGCAAGGCTCCGCCGTTGGCGTTGATCGTCGGCCTCATAGCGGTACCGCTGGTGCTGATCCTCGGCGCGACCTTCGGCACCGTTTACATGAAGAAGAGCTCGGCGCTGCCGGTGCTGACGTTCTTCGGGACTCCCGCGGTGGCGCTGACCATCGCGGTGCTGCTGGCCTTTTGGCTGCTGGGGACGCGGCGCGGGTTCAGCCGTGCGGAGCTGGCCGACCTCAGTTCGAACTCATTGCGTCCGGTGGCGATGATCCTGCTCGTGATCGGTGCGGGCAGCTTCTTCGGGGCCGTCATCACCGCGACCGGGGTGGGCAAGGCCTTGTCGCAGTCGCTGACGTCGGCCGGGCTTCCGCTGATCCTGCTGGCGTACGTCATCAGCTGCGGGATGCGGCTGGCTCAGGGCTCTGCCACGGTCGCGATCGTCACGACCGGCGGCATCGTCGCGCCGCTGGTCGAGAAGGGGCACTTCTCGCAGCCGCACATCGCTTTGATCGCCGTGGCGATTTCAGCCGGGTCGATCATCGCTTCGCATGTGAACGACGGCGGGTTCTGGATCGTGTCCAGGTACTTCAACATGACCGTGAAGGACACGCTGAGGACCTGGACGGTGTTGGAGACGATCCTGTCGGTGGTCGGGTTCGCGGCGGCCGGGCTGCTGAGTCTGGTGATCTGAGCCGGGCCGAGAACGTGCCGGCCCCACACGGCGACCGGGCTGTGGTCGACAAGACCACAGCCCGGTCGCGCGGTCGGTCGACGGCGGGGGTCGGTCAACGGCGCGGTCGGCTACCGCGCGGTCGGTCAACGGCTCAGTCGCCCACGAACCACATAAAGCCCCGCGTCATCATGCATTCCTTGCACAAGGCGATCACTTCATCCAGATAGTCGCGTCCACCGAGCTCGGTCACCGTCTCGGCCGGTAGTGCCTCGATCTCCTGGATGAGCGACTCCAGCTGGATGCCGGTGTAGATCGTCGTGCCATAAGGATCGATGTGACCCAGGATCGGGTGCTCCGATCGCTTGATGCCGATGAGCACGGGGTCGAACTCCGAGGAGATCGGCAACCGCTTGATGACCTCGCCAGTGGCAGACCTTATGGAGATTCTGATCATCGAGTCCTCGTGTAGTGCCAAGAGTGAGCTGGTTCAGCCCGGGAACAGGCGGTTCCGGGCTCAGCCGATCAGGTCCCGGGGAAGTCCCGGGTGCATCGTCACCAGATCATCGAATTCATGCTGCCAGTTGCCTGGTCGCATGCCGGTGCTTCGGATGATCGTGTAGACGTTCGTGGCGTTGCCCTTCAGATCGGTCCCGATGATGCGGCCCGCATCGATGATGTAGCGGATGTTACCGGTTTCCTCTTGGTACTTCCCGATCCGGCCGATTGATCCGTTGGCGAGTTCCTGGAGGTCCACACCCTCGTCGAACAGGGACTTCGTCTCGTCGGCTTCGTCGCCGCCCAGGGTGTGCCGCGGGACCACGTGGTCCGCGATCTGATCGGCGTCATGGCCGGCCGGCGCTTCCTCGTCGTCCTCGCCGCACGCGAGGCCCAACGGGTCGGTGAGGACGAGCGGGTTGGGGACATAGGCGTGGTCGTTGGGTGCGGGCGCCAAGCCGAGCGGGTCGGGAGTGAGGTAGGCGGCGGTCTCGGGGTTGTAGTAACGGTGCAGGTTGTAGTGGAGACCGGTCTCGGGGTCGTGATACTGGCCGGGAAAGCGCAGGGGACACTCAAGGCCCGCTTCCGCCGTCGTGGAAGTGGTGTTGCCCCACACGTTCGTGGTGGTGTGCCAGACGATTCGGCCGTCGGCGTCGACCAGTTCGGTGGGCATGCCGACCAGGTCGGTGACGATGGCGTGGAAGGCTTCGTCGACGGCGTCCTGCTCGGAGGCGTCCCACGTGCGGCGGCGTTGGACGGCGGGCCGGAAGGTCCCGGGGTCGTAGTCCCATGTCAGAGTCGTGCCGTTGCCGTCCGGCAGCGAACCTTGCTGTTCGGCGAGACGGAAGCCGTCCCAGCTGAACAGAACCTGCTCCGAAACAGCTCCGTCGTCGCCGATACGCAGTTTCGCCGTGCGGCGGCCCGCAGGGTCGTAGGTGTAGCGCCACACTCCTCGGTCGGGGGTCTCCGCCTGGACGAGCCGGTCCTGGCTGTCCCAGGTGTAGCGCCAGGTACGGCGCCGACCATCGAGAGTCCGGCGGGTGGTAGTGGTGACGCGGCCGGCGGCGTCGTACTCGTGACGGGTACGGCCCATGCGCTTGATCAGCGTCCTGGCCGCGATGGTCGGCTCGGTGGCTTCGTCCTCGGCAGATCCGGTATCGGGGGTTGTGAGATTACCGAAAGCGTCGTACGCGTAGCGCTCACTCCAGGTGTGAGTGCTGACGGAGGTGATCCGTCCCGAAGCGTCCGAGGTGATGCGCCGCGTGCCTCGCAGACTGTCCCGAATCTCCTCGGGCACGCCGTCGGCCCGCCAGGCCCAGGATCGGCTCACGATGGGATCGGTGGCAACGGACTCCGCACCACTCGAGCGCTCCCCGGTACCGAGATGCTGGGTGGCCAGGCGACCCGCCGGGTCGTAGGTGCGGGCAAGCCAGGTCTGGGGACCGAAGAGCCGCTCGATCTCCCGGCCCGAGGCATCGAAGGCGAAGTCCAGACGGCCGCTCCCGGCGTCCAGACCGGCGGGACGGCCGGCCGCGTCGTAGCTCCATCGCGACTCGGCACCGGAAGCGGTGGTCCGGCCGGTGCGGCGCCCCGTCGCGTCGTAGGTGTAGCGGGTGGTGCGACCGTCGACCGTCTCGGCCAGGACGCGCCCGAGGACATCGCGTTCATAGAACAGGCTGGTTTCAGGCCCCGTGGCCGAGGCGAGCCGCCCGGCCGCGTCGTAGGAGTACACGTACTCGCCTTCGGCTGTCGTGCGCGCGACAGCTCGTCCGGCCACGTCGCGCTCCAACGCTATGACCTGGCCGGCGCCGGTAGTGCGCGCCACGAGTCGGCCGGCCGGATCATACTCGTAGCTGAGCTGCCGACCGTTGAAGTCGGTCTCGCCGATGAGCCGGCCCGCCGCGTCGTGGGCATAGCTCCAGACGGCGCCGGAAGAGTTGGTGACCTGCAGCAGACGCTGCTCGGTGTCGTAGCCGAACTCGTGACGGACGCCGTTCGGATCGGTCCGTGCCACGAGGGTGTCCAGGGGGCCCGGTTCGAAGGTCGTCGTGGCCCCGACGGCATTGACGATCTTCACCGCCCTGCCGTCCGCGTCGTGCTCCCACCGCACAGTGGCGCCGTCCGGCGCGGTGCGAGACCGTGGCCGGCCCTCGACGGTCCACGCCAGCGTCGTGACCGCCCCGATCGGGTCGGTCAGACGGACCGGACGCCCCGCTGTGTCCCGTTCAATACGCGTCTCGGCGCCAAGAGGATCCACGACTGCGGTTGTCAGGCCTGCGGCATCGACGGTATAGCGGGTGATGGCGCCCAACGGGTTCCGGACCTCGGTCAGAGCGCCTTGCGCACCGAACGTGAAGCTGGTCACCGCACCTGCGGGATTGGTTGTCGACACCAGGTTCCCGGCCGCGTCGTAGGCCCGGTGCCACTGTGCGCCGTCCGGGTCGATCACTGCGGTGATCTGGTGGAAGGCATTGTATTCGAACGCAGTGGTGCCACCGTCGGGAGCGACGACGCGCCGGATGTCGCCGTTCTCGTCCCGGTCGAAGTACGTCGTTCCGCCCAGCGCATCGGTTCGAGACAGAACGCGGCCGTAGAGGTCGGCGACGCTGACGACGGTGTTGCCGAGCGGGTCCGTCTCGGAGACCACGTGCCCGTTCTGGTCGTAACGGTAGACAGTGTCGTTGCCGAGCGAGTCGGTGACCGTGGTCGTGCGGTTCGCCTCGTCGTAGTGGAACGATCCGGAAAGGTAGGCGCCCTCGCCGTGGACGACCCGGCCTCGGTCGTCATACATGTATGCGTAGCGGAAGCCTGCTCGGTCCTGCCATGCCTCGATCCGGTCGCTCTCGTCCCATTCGTAGGTGAAGGGCAGCCCGGAGGAGTTCACCACACCCGTGAGACGGCCGCGGTCGTCGTAGTGGAAGCGCTTGAGGACGACCTCCGAAGCATGTGCGCCCTCTTGGAGACGCAGAGCGCTGATGCGCGGTCCTCCGGCCGTCGCGACCGTGTCCACGGCGACGCGATAGCCGGGATGCTCGACGGCGACGGGGGTGCCGTGCTGGTCGCGGAGGATGCCGATGCGGTTGCCGTTGCGATCGGTGATCGCGGTCAAGTCCCGGATCTGGCCGGACTCCTCTTGATGGTGCACCGTCCCGAAGTGCCTGGTGTGCCCGGACCAGGGATCGGTGATCAGGATCTCATCGGTCTCCCGGTTCCAGACCAGGGGCCAGCGGGCACCCCGCCTGGGCAGAACCGCCTCATCGTCTGCCGGAGCACCATAGTCGAGCCGCTGGGTGTCGTCCCCGGCGAAATGGATGCCGGCCGCGTTGACCGACAGCCGCTCGTCCAGCGTGGACGACCATCCCGGGCCGAACAGCCGCCCCATGCCGTAACCGGAGGCGTACGCGCGTCGCAACACAAGCGGTAGGACACCGGGCAGTTCCACATCAGTGGCGCCAGTGAGCATCCACCCGGACACGACGTCCACCGGGTCCCGGTCGCATTTCGCCGGTTCCTTGCCTTCAGCGCCACGGGCAAGTGAACCTTCCTCGCCCTCCAACGCACCGGCCTCGCCTTCGAGTGCGCCAGCTTCGCCTTCGAGGTCTTCGGCTCCTGAGCCGAGGGCCCGGCCGCCGACGAAGGTGAGGGCGAGCATGCCGGCGCCCATCAGAGCGTCGCCCCAGTGGCCTTGCATCGCATCGCCGATGGTGGCCAGGGCGGTGCCGGCGAGGGCGACGATGTTGTCGATCTCCGCGAGGGCCGCGGTGACCACGTCCACGCCGGGGATCCAGGACGTCGCGAGGGCGATGATGTCCAGGATCGGGGCCAGCTCGCCGGCGATCTTACCGATCTCGCCGCCCCACTTGGACAGGTCCTCGGCGACGTGGTCCCACCAGGATTTGTTGTGGATGCCGTCGGATTGGGCGTGGTGCAAGGCGCTGCCGCAGGTTTTTGCGGCGGTGATGCGGTCGTTGTAGGCGTCGTTGGCTTGCTTGGTCAGCGCGGCCATCTTGGCTTTGGCGTTGTTCAGGTTGGTCTGCGCGGTGTCGTGCGCGGTTTGCGCGTCGGTGACCGCCTGCTGGCTGGGGTTGGCGGCCTGGTTCTGCTGTGCCGTCTTCAGATCGGCGGCGGCACTGGTGGCGCTGGTGGTCGCGCGCTGCAGATCGGCGTGGGCGTCCTGGGCTTGGCGAAGCGCGGTGTCGGCTTTGGTTTGCGCCGCTTGCAGCTGCGGCCAATACGCCGACAACGCGTCGGAGGCCTCGGAATAGGACGTGTACAGCTTCTGCAACCGCCCCGGCAGTGGGCCGAACTTGCTTTTGAACGCATCAGCGGTCTGGCCTATCCACTGCAACGCGTTCGCGTCGCCGCCGAAGCTGTTCAGGCTGTGGTACGCGGCTTCCACATCATGGGCGAAGTCCCCGAACTCCTTCGCCAAAGCCTGCACCGACTCCACCACACCCGGCGTCGGATCCCCATCCAGACCCAGAATGTCCCAACCGGACGGACGCGCCATCAGTGAACCCCTCCCCCGTGTACAACTCCCCCACACGGGCATGCCAGGGCACTGCCACCCCCGTGATCATTCCATGAGTCTACCCAGTGCGTTGGAGAGCCGTAACCCTTTAACGTCTGGCGATTACCTACCGTCGCATGGCCGCCCCAGGACCCTGCGGCGGTCGGTGGTGTCCTTTACCCGTTCCCGCTACGAAGCCCCGATGGCCCGCTGATAACGCGCGATCACCCGCTCCACAGCCGTCACCAACTCCGGCGAGTCCACCACCTCGAAGTCGGCGTCCAGCATTCCCAGGTACAGCGCCAAGCGCTCGGGATCGTCGGAGCCGAGTTCGACGGCGCTGCGGCCGTCGGCCAG
>Ga0105238_10003208_pt1 | contig 16332 bp, 8 predicted proteins | sample KBSC34metaG_FD_81526 | JGI IMG/M metagenome (GOLD analysis project Ga0105238, IMG submission 81526) | Corn rhizosphere microbial communities from Kellogg Biological Station, Michigan, USA - KBS C3-4 metaG | ecosystem: Host-associated > Plants > Roots > Rhizosphere > Soil | place: Michigan, USA... | reverse complement strand
TGTAGACTGGCCCTTTAGAAACCGGCGCCCTCATGACAATAGGAGAATTAAATACATGTTTTTCCCCCGCAATGCCCAGATCATTGCCCTGTTTACAAGCGTTTCGCTGCTGCTAGGATTACCGCTTGCTAGTTCCGTTAGAGCCCAAACCAAAACACAAGCTCAGACACAAAAACCAGACTACTCCCAGGAAGCGATAGTCATTGAAGACCTCCGCAGCTCATATCGTTTTGAGCGTGACGGAACGGGACAACGTGACATAAGTTTCCGCGCCAAGGTCCAGAGTGAAGCGGGTGTCGAACGCCTGGGTCAGTTGATAATCGGCTACAGCTCCGCGAATGAAAAACTCGACATGGATTACGTTCGCGTGCGTAAAGCCGATGGCTCAGTCGTAAGCGCCGCTGCCACGGACGTACAGGATCTGACGGCGCCCATCGCCCGTGAAGCGCCGATCTATACCGACCTCAGACAGAAGCACATCACAGTTCCCGGACTCCGCCCCGGAGACGTGCTCGAGTATCGAATGGTATGGACCATCCATACTCCGCTTGCCCAAAACCATTTCTGGGTCGAGTACGACTTCATCAAAAAAGGCGTGATCGTGCTGAACGATGAGCTGACTGTGAACATTCCTGCCGCCAGCAAAATCAAACTAAAAAATGAACCCGGCTTTGAGCCGGCGGTCAAAGACGAAAACGACAGGCGCGTCTATCATTGGAAACACGCAAACCTGAAAACTGCTACCGAAGACGAAGACAAGGACAACACCGAAGAAAACGAAGGAGAAGATCAGGAAAAAGAAGACCCTCATCCGGACGTACAACTCACCACCTTTCAAAGCTGGGACGAAGTGGGCCAGTGGTACGCTGATTTGCAAAAGGATCGAATCGTCCCCGACGAAAAGATCAAAGTCAAAGCCGAGGAGTTAATAGGCGGGAAGACCACCGACAAAGATAAAGTCCGCGCGCTTTATGAATTTGTCGCCAAGAACTTTCGTTACGTTAGTCTCTCGCTGGGCCAGGGTCGTTACCAACCACACGCCGCCGCAAGCATCATGAGCAACCAGTACGGCGACTGCAAAGACAAGCACACTCTGCTTGCATCGATGCTCGCCGCGACCGGACTGCGCGCGTATCCCGTGCTAATCAACTCTACACGCAAGCTCGACGTGGATGTTCCGTCGCCGGGCCAGTTTGACCACGTCATTACCGCGATCCCTTTGGGCAACGAAACTCTCTGGGCGGATACAACTGCGGAAGTAGCGCCGGCCGGACTGTTGTCGCCTAATCTGCGCAACAAGAAAGGGTTGATGATCCCAACCGCCGGACCTGCGCGGCTGGAAACCACACCGGCTGAACCTCCGTTTCGTTCGTCTGAATCAGTGACTATAGAAGGAACTGTCGACGATCTCGGCAAGCTGAACGCACACGCTCACATGCTTCTACGAGGCGATGCTGAGATGTACATGCGGATCGCGTTTCGTCGTACACCGAAGAGCAACTACAAGAATCTTGGGTTCTACCTCGGTATCGGCGTTGGTATCGAAGGTGAAGTCACGGATATTAAAACGTCGGATCCTGCAGATCTCGATAAACCATTCGAGATTGAATTCAATGTTGCCAAAAACGACTTTCTCGATTGGTCCAGCAAGAAACTGAAGATCGGAGTACCGCTGCCGCCGCTCAATTTATCGCAGCTTAAGGGTCGAAAACCGAATAGCACAAAACCGCTCGAACTCGGTCCACCAATCGATATCTCTTACAGCGTGAAGCTCACGCTGCCGGCTAAGTATCAAAAGCGACTACCGCTTCCCTTGAAAGTCTCGCGAGACTATGCGGAATATGCGGCTGACTACAAACTCGACGGCACATCGCTGTTAGGCCAGCGCACGCTTCACCTGCGACAGCGTGAGATTCCTGCCGAACGTCTGCAGGACTATCGAGCGTTTGCGGCAGCCGTAAAATCTGACGAGGCACAGACACTCTCACTGGAGACCGATGTCGGCGGCACACCCGCGATTCCTGATTCAGTGAAGGTCGAAGATCTGATCTCGGCTGGTGAGGCTGCGGTCCGAAACCAAAACTACGCCGTTGCAGAACAACTGTTCAAGCGTGTAGTAGAGAAAGATCCGAAACACAAAACCATCCGGCGCGATCTGGGCTTCGCACTCGCTCAGCAAAGAAAGTTTGACGAAGCAATCACGGTTCTGAACGAACAGACAAAGATCAATCCGTTCGAAGACTATGCTTACAGATTGCTGGGCCGTGTTTACTGGCAACAGCAGGACTACACAAACGCCGAGGCCGCATTCCGCAAACAGATCGAAGTAACGCCGTTGGACCAGTACGCCCATGCGAGTCTTGGGCAGATGCTGGTCGAGTCGCGCAAGTATAAAGAAGCTGTCCCGGAACTCGAACGGGCAATCTCTCTGGCGCCCGAAGAAGAGGGGCTACAGGTCAGTCTGGGGCGCGCGTATCTAAACCTTAACGAAACTGACAAAGCCATCGCTGCTTTCGAAGAGGCACTTAAAATAGATCGCAGGCCGGGGACGTTGAACGACGTTGCATATTTCCTTTCCGACAAAGGCGTTCAGCTGGATAGGGCGCTTCAGTATGCAGACTCAGCAGTGACAACAACTGCAATCACGCTTCGCAATGTTGAATTGAGCAGTTTGAAGCTCGACGATTTGTATTACGTCGCTTCCCTCGCGGCATATTGGGATACGCTCGGCTGGGTCTACTTTCAGAAGGGTGATCTCGACGCGGCGGAGAAATACATCAGAGCAGCATGGACGCTGCAGCAACACGGCGACGTCGGTTATCACCTGGGAATGATTGAAGAGAAGCGCGGCAAGAAAGACGAGGCGATTCGCTTCTACGCTCAGGCCACTGAAGCGTTCCGGTCTTCGCCGGAGGCGCGCGAGAGTCTTTTCAAGTTATCTACGCCGCCAGTCATCGACAAACTACGTCAGAAAGCTAAACAGGAGTTACGCGAACTGAACGTTATCGATATGGGCCAACTCGTGCCGAATCTACAGAAACCGATTCAGGCAGAGTTTTATCTTGTCTTCGGTCCTGACGCAACGCGGAACGCGCAAGTGCTCGACGTCAAGTTCATCAACGGAGTAGACAGTTTGAAATCGGCGACGCCGGCGTTGAAAGCGCTCAAGTATTCGCTCGTCTTCCCCGACAGCGCCCAGACGAAGATCATTCGACGCGGCGCATTGCATTGCATCCCGAAGCCCGGTGGCTGCACGTTCACAATGATCAGTCCGGATCTGATCACATCCGTGGATTAAATCCGTGTTATCCGTGGCTAATACTTTAGAACGAAACCCGTAAACCCAATTGAATCTCACGCCCCGGCGTCGCGGCTTCGGTGATCGTGCCGAACTGGGGTGTGTTGACGAACCGGTTCGGTGTTCCAAGGTTGGTGTGGTTGAGCGCATTGAATGCTTCGGCACGCACCTGCACCTTGACAGTCTCCGTCATCGCAAACTCTCGCTGCAACGCAAGATCGAGAGTCTGCCTTCCTGGTCCATACACAGTGTTCCGCCCAACGTTGCCGAAAGTGAATGCCGCCGGCGTGCTAAACGCCGCGGTATTGAACCATCTGTCTGCGGTTCGACTATTCGCATCGAAAACGGGTTGACCGGTGTAGTTCGCGCGAATCGGATTCTCTCCTAACAACGTTCCCGCGTTAGCAGTGTCGCCAAACACCGAGATGGTGAATGGGAAGCCACTCTGCGCCTGATAGATCGCAGACAATCTCCAGTCTTTGCTAACCGCATTAACAAAGCCATTCTTCTTCAGCGCAGGTATGCCGTACACCATGCTCAAAGCGAAACGGTGCCGAACATCGCAGGCAAGTCCCTTTTCGAGCAGGAGATTTGAGTTGTTCTGCGGCGCAGCCGATTCAAACATCGGCGACCGGAAATCAGGGGCATCGCTGAGATTCTTCGAGAACGTGTAGTTCGCCAGGAAGGTCCAGCCGCGAGTGAATCTTCGGCGCAAATTAACGTAACCAGCCTGATACCAACTCTGCGCAGAATTCTCGAGCAGGTTGATGCCGCTCACCGGAAACGTCGTACTCGTGATCGCGATATTGTCAGGCAAAACCATCCCCGGCAAAAAGCTCAACCTTGTGAAAGGCCGGCGTGGTCCGATTGCACCTGGACCAGGCTGCGCATTGTTGATTAAGTGCGAACGCTGCAAGTGCACTCCATGTGAACCCAGATACCCGAGTTCGAGCGTTGTCTCCGCACCAAGGCTCTTCTCCACCGACCCGCTCCACTGCTCGATATATTGTGGCGGCGCATTGGCTTCGAAAGCGGCGAAACTGACGATCGTCGTTCCGAGTACTGCTGGACCAAAGTTGAAGTGCGTCGCGACGATTCCCGGCGCGGGAGTGAAATTGTCACTCTGCTGTGTTTCCGGAAACACATAAGGCACGTTATGTCGCTGGTTGCACCACGTGTTCATATCAACCGGCGTGAAGAAGATTCCGAAAGCAGCATGCAAAACCAGCCCGTGCTTGTGCATGTTATGAGAAAGACCGAAGCGAGGAGCAAAATTGAGTTTACTCGCGTAATTCAAACCTTCCGGAAAGCCCTGCTGCCCACCAACAAATACAAAAGGCACGCCATTCTGGAATGTCAGATTCGTGTTTGGATAACGGATGTCCACCAGCGGGCTCATATACTCATAACGAAGACCGAGCTGGATCGTAGTGTTGCGCGTAATCTGGAAGCTGTCGTGCACAAAAGCGTCGGCGTACCACTGCCGCAACTGCATTTGTGGAATACCCGCTTGTCTCTGCTTTACGGCGGGCAGGCCGAGCAGGAAACTCGCGAGCGCCGAACCGGTGCCATCGTTAGTCGCAGTTTGTGTGGTGAAGCCGTTAGTGAACTGGTAATACCCGCGGTTTTGAAAGAACCCCCACATGGGCCAGATGAAATGACGATAACTCGCACCTAACTTCAAGCTGTGTCTGCCAACCTGCCAGTTCAACGAATCGCGCGCTTCGAGGATCGTATTCCACATCTGCACCGGCGTTGCGATGTAAGTGTCGCCCATGCCTGAATAACCCTGAACGTTGAACCACGGCGCGCCGAATGCGCCCTCACCGCCGAAGCCGACGCCTGTGATGCCTAGCTCCGACACGATGTCGTTCTTAAAACTGTTCTCCGAAGTGCGGTGCATCGCGAGACGCGAAACAGTGATCGAAGCAAGGTTCACCATGTTTGGACTGATCACGCGCGTCCAACCGATCGTCCCGTTCTGCGACAGGTTGTCGTGAATGGCTCCGAAGCCCGGCAGGTTTTGCGGCGTGAATCCCCGTTCACTGCTGAATGAATAACGCGCGAAGAAATTGTTGGCGCTGTTAAATATTTGATCGAAGCGAAACGTGGCTTGATCGGTGACGTGGTGTGCATTGCGAACGTCGAGATAGTTATTGCAATCCATGCCGGCGCCGACGACGGTGGGAGCGCCCATCATGGTCATGCCGCAACCCATCATTCCCATTTCCAGATTGGGCCGCGGGATATATTTCATCAAGAACAACTTTGCTTTCTGATCAATCATGCTCTCCGGAATCGTGTTGTTTGGAAATGGATCGCGAATGACTTGCGGGTTGGCCGGGCTAATCGGCCGCGTCGGATCGAAACTCGGATTGGGATGCGAGCTGAACGGGTTGTAAATCGTCGCTCCGCTCATCTCGAACATGCCGTTGATTTCGTCTTCGGTCGGAACTGTCGCCACCATCGTCTCCGATCTGGTGTGTCGCAGCCCCTCATAATTAACGAAGAAGAAACTCTTGTTTCGGACGATTGGACCACCAAACGAGCCACCAAAGTTATTCCGCACCAGATGATTCGACTCGTCCATCTCGTTGAACGTGCGTGCATCAAACACGTCGTTTCTCAAAAACTCGTAAACGGTGCCGTGAAACTCATTCGTGCCAGTGCGCGTGACGATGTTGACCTGGCCACCGCCTGCGCCGCCGAGCTCTGTAGTGTAACTGCCGGTCTGTACTTTGAACTCCTGCACCGCATCAGGCGAAGGGCTGAAGTTGAGTGTGTTGAATGTCGGGTCGGTATTCGTCGCGCCGTCGAGCAGGAAGTAGTTTGCGTTAGGACGATTGCCGCTGATGCTGATTGCTGAACGCTGGCCGGGACGCCAGTACAACGGGCTCATATCGCCTGCCTGCGCTCCGTGTGATTCATGTGCACCCGGAACGGTGAGCACCAAATCGATCAGCATGCGCCCGTTGAGCGGCAGGTTCTGGACTGCCGCCGGCTCGACGACTTCACCAACCGAAGCGTCTGTGGTTCGTAAGACGCTGATGGTGTCGGCCGAGACATCGACCACGGTATTCAATGCGGCGACTCTAAGACTCAGATCGAGAGTCATCGACTGGCCTACTTCCAGAGTGATCTTTTGAGTCAGCGTCGCAAAACCGGAAGCCTGCACTGAGACTTTGTAATCTCCAGGCAGCAACCCCGTAATCTGAAAGCTGCCGAGATCGTTGGTGACGGCCGAGCGCGCCGCGCCTGTTGTTTCGGAAGTCAGTTGGACCGAGCAACCTGCGACAACCTTCTGTTGCGGATCCGATATGGCGCCGCTCAAACTCGCGTAATTACTCTGCGAATAGGCCGGTAGAGCAAATAACACGACAAGCGAGAGCCGCAGTATCTGACGCATGCACTCAACCTCCGCCTAACGTTCTGTTGTGTTTTATCCGCAGATTGCGCAGATCAGTGTGAAGATTTCTGTGTAATCTGTGGATTAAGGACGGCTGAGTCTAGCGACACCGTAGCAAAGGGACATCCACCAAAAGTTTGAGTTGAACATCAACTCTTCGGGGCGACGTAGCTCTTGCGCGCTTTGACTACGACCTTGCCTTCAGACTTCGCAGCGCCTTCAGCCACATCGACCTTCAGTTTTCGAACGGTGCCATCGTGCTTCTTGTTCGTCGAGACGAAAGAGAAACTGTAGCGTGTGCGGAGATGTGTGATGAGCGTGTCGAACGTCTGATGGAGTTCTTCAGGCTTGTCACGCAGAACCTCGCCTCCCGTTTCGTCGGCGAGTTTCTGAATGTCAAGATAGTGAACGCCGCCAATCCGGCCCATTCGAGTGGCCCAACGCATCATGCCGTTCTCTGCTGCCTGGGCCGGCGTTTTCGGAATAAGACCGCAGACAACACTCCCTGACTCAAATACTGAATGCGTCGCGGCAGTGTGTGATGGACCATTGTTACAATCCCAGTTTCGGGTGACGCCAGTCAGCACGATAATCACGCGGCGACCTGACGGATTCGCAGCTCTGTTCATGTAATTCGCTGCCTCGTCGAAGGCTGTGTTTAGACAATGGTTGGCTTGTTCGTCATGCTCGGGCACAAAGTCCAGCGCCCGCTCAAGCCGCGGCCGATCGCGTGTGAACTCTTGTCGCAGCTCGACCGTATCGTGGTACGTCATCACCGCCACTTCATCGCTCGGCTTCAAGCGCGAAAGTGCATCCTTCGCTGCTCTCCTGACTTCCGTTCCGAACGGATCGAGACAACCACCGCGATCGATTAACAGCAAAACCGAAAGCGGCAATTGATCCTGACTGAAGTGTGTGAGCGTTTGCGGGGTTCCATCTTCAGAGACGAGAAAGTCTTCCTGCTTCAAACTACCGACAACTCTCGAAGTATTCTTCCGCAGAACGAGGGCATCGATCGTAACCAGGTCGACATCGGTTTTTATGATGTCGGCGACTTTGATGTTGGCTTCTGCCGTACTCTGAGCGACACGGCGTTCGCGGGTTTGAGTTAAAGCTGAGGGAATCAGGAACCCTGCGACTAAGAGGAATGATATTAAGAAAATGAGAGTCAAGCTGAGTTTCATGAGCACACACCTCCTCAAGTTGAGAGTAAAGGGAGAGAGGCGCTACAACTGCTCAGGGAGAGAGTCTGATCGGGCCGAATAATAGATCGGTTTTGGTAATTTGAATAGGTTTATCCACAGATTACACCGATTGTTTTATAGAATCTGTGTAATCTGTGGATTAAGCGATGAGTGCGCGGAACCGCGCGATGTCGAGATCAGCGGGAAATAGCGGAAAGTCAGTACCAAATAACACGTGCAGGTTGCACATCGTTACGACGTAGCCCTGGTAGACTAATCGCGCCGTTACGTCTGCTCCAAACTTACTCAGCGAAGTCCCCACAGCCGAGTTGTCGCTCGCAATCTTCGACCACTCATCTTTACTCGGACCCTGCTTTAAAATCTCCAACACTTCCCTTGCGCGTTCGGCAACGGAAGATGTGCCAATGGCAAACTTGCTCGCCACTTGAAACGGACTCTGCGAAATCTGAACCAATACACTCGCCAGTCCGGCAGCTGCAGTGGGATCAGCAGGATTAAAACTGTCGACGATATTCTGTCTCCTCACATTCGTGGTGTTGATGTACAGAATATCATTCACGCGCAGGAGGGCTGCCAGTTCACCGACCAATGGAATTAGGTTGCGACGAAAGGGATCCCAGGGAATACGCGCAGACGCATTGACCACGACGAGTTGGTTCGGGGCGATCCGTCCGTTGTCGAGATTGGGACAGCGTCTGACTCTATCGGCGTATCCACGAGCCCACTGCTCTCCCATATTGTCGTAAACACCACCATCGGTCAGCACCATGTTATTGGGCGGCTCTGGTGGTCCACCTGCACTGGGTGGGGGCGCGCCTGTGAAGCGGTGTTGTTTGGTTGAAAGAACTGACGGCGGGAAACCGCCGGGAAATGCTGCTGATGCCTGGACGGCTCTGGCCAAAGGTAATTCCCCCGGCACTCCGAATCCGAGCGCGTAGCTGTAAACAAAGTCGCCGGCGAAGTAAACCTGTTCCGCCGATCGAAACTCGGTGGAACAAATCACGTGGTCCAGGTCTGCCTTCTTCACATCCGACAGTCTGGTTTCACGACCACCGGGTGAGAACAAAGTGCTATTGAACGCGCGTGCGCAAACGCGACCTCGAGCTCCAAAAATCCAACCCCAAACAAACGTGCCGGCAACGAACAGTAAAATGCGCCCCCACCACGGCACTGGCGCCAGTGCAGGCACAGCGATCACGAGTATCCCAACGATACCCAGAATGACGAGATAGATCTTTGTGAAGAGAGGCGCGAATAGTGTTCCCGAGTTTGCGATCTGAGTGGCCAGTCGTTTAGCGACGCGATCGCGAAACTCGTCGCTGGTTGTCTGGCGGAAATTCACCTCCTGGCCCACCAGGCCGTTAGTGATAGATCCGCCTGAAACAGAGGCAATAGAAGTAACGTCCTGATTCGCCTTCGCGTCCACCAAATACATCAGTGCGCCAAGTACGAAGAGGGTCGCTCGATGACCTCCGCCTGACATCGCAACCGCTAAACTTTTGGTATCCATGGCTCCGAGATTTTAGATCAAGCTACGAATGAGTGGATAAGGACGGGCATTGGCCCACGTACCACTCGTCCCGAAACATTTTCTTATTCTTCACGAAAACTTCGCATTGTCCAGCTTTAAAAGTCCCTCTCTTTTCAGAGTTTTGGAAATTATTCAGAAATCTGCATAACGCATGCTGACGATTTAAACACGTCTGCGAAAGATCTCCGAAAATCTTTAGGAAAAAACCGATTATTGGACTTTGCGTCGGCAGAGGCCGGGTACTTGCTTAATAAGGTGAAGCCTCTCCCCAGCTTCCTCGTTCTTTCCTTGCTAAATTTTTTCAGGAGGTCAAGTAATGCGAAAACTGTTTATCTTGGCGTTTGCAGTTGTCCTTGGGCTATCTGCGCAGCAGGTTTACGCTCAGGGTAACGCCACCCTCACAGGCTCGGTAACGGACCCCAATGGAGCCACCGTTGCAGGCGCCACCGTGAAGGCCACGAACATAGGTACGAATATCTCCTATGACACGCAATCCACCGATGCGGGCCTTTATCGATTTCCCACGTTACCAGTCGGTGTTTACAGAATTAATGTTGAAGCCACAGGTTTCAAGTCATCCCAGATCGATAACGTTACTCTCACCGTAGCTCAGACCGTCACGCAGGATGTGAAACTTGAGGTCGGTGTGGCTACTGAGACCGTCACGGTCCAATCGGGCGGCGAACAACTGGCACAGCCTAATGAATCAAGTGTCTCCACGTTGCTAAACCGAAATGTGTGGGAGAGTTTCCCGCTCGAAAATCGTGACACGAATGAGTTCATCAATATTCTGCCAGGTGCTGTCCCCGATGCATTTGCAGGCAGCACGCGCGGAGCTGCGGTGAACGGCACACGCGGCGGCATGGGTAACTTCCTGGTCGAAGGCTACGACAACAACGACCAGGGCCAGGGCGGCCGTGGTGCTCTCGTCTCGGGAGGAATCACCAGCATCTCTCCCGATGCTATTCAGGAGTATCGAGTTATTACTAACAACTATGCTGCCCAATACGGTAAAGCGGGCGGCTTCGTGACTGATACGGTGCTCCGTTCAGGCACGAACGATTGGCACGGCTCGCTCTTCGCCTACAACCGAATCCAGGCCTTAGCCGCAAACGATTTCTTCTCTAATAAAGAAGGTGTCAAGGACTCGCTTGTCAGAAACCAGTTCGGCGGTTCGTTCGGTGGTCCAATCAAAAAAGACAAAACCTTTGGCTTCGGTACCGTTGAGTTTCACCGCTTGCGTCAAGGTGCGCCATTAACCGCGACCAGCACGACTCAACAGTTTATCGACTTCGTGCGAACCGGAGCTTTTGCGAACTTCATGGAGAACGACCCGAACGGACTCTGTGGCGGAGCTTGCCCCGGTGCTTTCAGTCACTCCACACACTTAGGCGCAAACTTTCTGGCACTACAGGCCAATAATCCTCTTCCGTTGGCGACCAGGGACTTGACCAATGTCGCTGCCGGTTTGTTCACCGATGGAATTGTTTATCCGGTTCCGGTTTATGGTCAGGTGACTGTAATCAACAACAGTTTCCTTAACGCGAGCCGTTTCACCGGAAAAGTCGACCACATCATGAGCACACGTAACCGGTTTACGGGCACCTTCCTTTTGGAAGACTCAGATACCGGCGACAATCATGGTGGCGGTGATGCAACCATCGGCCCCGCGTTTTCTTCGCCCGGACGATCGATTCTCGCCGGGCTTACCTGGGTTCACGATTTCAGTCCGACCGTGATTAACGAAGCTAAGTTCAGTTACCTTCGTCACGTGCGCGACTTTGCGCAATGCCCGGGTTCAGACGGACTACCATCAGTAGCAACTGGTATTGATCCGCTGGGTGTTGGTTTTGGCTGTAGCAGTAACTTGCCGCAGTTCTTTACGGACAACCAGTTCCAATATCAGGATCACGTTTCGTTCGCTCGGGGAAACCACAGTTTCCGATCGGGCGTCGAGTACCGGCGAATTCGTAATGGCTCAGCCTTCGAAGCCATCAAAAATGGTTTCTTCCTTCCCCACGGAGTTGAAGAGCTGTTGACCGATGGTTTCTTCGGTGACGAGGCAGACTTGCTCTTCTTTGGTGAGCCGACCTTTGGTGCTTTCACCTTTGCGCAGGCTTCGATCAATCCACAGAATGGTCAACAGCCGGAATACTACCGCGGTTACCGCGCGAACGAATGGGCCGCGTACTTTCAAGATGACTGGAAGGCTCGACGGAATCTCACGTTTAATCTTGGCCTGCGCTGGGAGTACTTCGGTCCGCCGCACAACTTCCGTTCCGGGATAGATTCAAACTTCTTCTTCGGTTCCGGTGATACACCAGTTCCGAACCCGTCAGCGAATCCTTTCTTCCCGACCACCAGTCCCCAAGCTGCAGAAGTGGCGCGCGGAGGTTTTCAACAGCGCGATCACGAGATCTGGAAGAAAGACTTTAATAACTTTGCGCCACGTGTTGGCTTTGCGTGGGATGTATTCGGTACTCAGAAACTGGTGGTTCGTGGAGGCGGTGCAATTTCTTATGACCGCATCTGGAATAACCTTTTCGAAAACATCCGCTTCAATGCTCCGTTCTTCTCCTTCGCGACAGTAGGTGCGTTTGGAGGCGGCGCAGGTGTAGCGGCGGGACCATTAGCTACACCAGGCTTGTACACGGTTCCGTTTACCGAGGTTAGCCGGAGCGAATTCAATAACCCGCTCTTCAACCCGGTTCCTTCGCCGCGACACATGGATGAGAACCTCGTTACTCCGTACGTCCAGCAATTTAATCTGGGTGTTCAGTACGAGTTTGCTCGTGACTTCCTGTTCGAAGCGAACTACATCACAACTCAGGGTCGCGCCCTCACCGGCATCATTGATATCAACACCTTCAATGGCCGCGTGCGCGGAGGAAGCTCCAGGCGCATTAATCCATCAATCGGAGGCGATAACTTCCGTACCAATGCGTTCAAGTCAATCTATCACGGTGGTCAGTTCATCGTGAGGAACCGCACCTGGAACGGACTGCAATTCCAGGCTCACTATACGTTCGCTAAGGCAATCGACGAAGTTAGCGACGCATTCAACAACCGCTCCGGTCAAAGGCCTATGGATAACACCAATATCGCCCTCGACCGCGGTCGTGCGGACTTTGATATCCGGCACCGGTTTGTCACCGGCTTTACCTACGATCTGCCGTTCTTCAAGGGCAATCGTTGGCTGGGTGGCTGGGCCGTGTCGGGCGTCACTCAGTTTCAATCCGGCGTGCCATTCTCGGTCTTCAATAGCAGTGAAGACCCCAATGGCGATGGATACTTTACCGATCGAGCCTTGTTCGTTGGCAGCAACCTGAGTGGTATCTATACCAACAACTCAAGTCCTGCTGATGGCTTCTTCGACTCCTCGCAGTTTACGGGAGTGATCAGCAGAATTAACGACCTGGTCGCCGGCGGTTCATCACAGCTTGCCGCTGTGCAGACTGCTTGCGGACCAAATAACGGCGTTATCATCAGCGGCACTCGCTGGTGGTGCAATGGAACATTGGGCCGAAATGTTTTAACGGGTCCGGCGTTCTATAACGTCGATTTTGGTGTCCACAAGAAGTTCAAGGTAACCGAAGGTACTTCGATCCAACTTCAGGCAAATGCGTTCAATATCTTCAACCACACGAATTTTGGGTTGCCGGTTGGTAACCTGAATGACACCGTGAATGTCGGTAAGTCGATCTCCACTGCTGGCACACCTCGAGTGATCCAGTTGGCACTCAGATTTGACTTCTAATTCAACGGATTGGGGTTGAAATTTCCGGGGGCGGTCAATAAAATGACCGCCCTCGCTTCTTTTTTGCTTCTCAACACAGGAGGTTTGGAAATGCTTCGACGAACGTTGATGACATTAGGCGGCGTGTTGTTAGCTACTCTTCTTATTCCTCCGGCAACATCATTAGGCCAGGATCGAGGCGCAGCCGGCCCGGCCGGTCCGAAGCGGGATGCGATGCTCGGCCGCGAAGGTGACATTGAGAATCGCAACAGGCAGCTCGAACTCTTATCCACACCGGAGAAGGTAAAGACTCTAACAGTTGAGGAACAGAAGTTTATCGCCAGCCAGATCTTTGAAGACTTTGAGCGTGTTCAGGTCATAAACCGTGAAATGATCAAGGCTACGACTAATCTTGACAATAACGGCTATAAACAAATCTCCTCACTGGCCGACGAAATGAACAAACGCGCGAAGAGATTAAAAACCAACCTGAACATCCCGGACATGGAGCACGACAAAAAAGAGCCCGAGCCGCAGAATGAAATGGACGCGGCGCAACTCAAAGCTTCAATCCAATCACTCAACACGTCTGTGAAGAATTTCGTTACCAGTCCCGTCTTCACGAATCCGAGGGTTACGACTGTTGGTAATCTTCAGAACATCAGGCGAGATATCTCAAACGTGATTGAGCTCAGCCGTACTGTCAAAAAGGCGGCGACCAAGCTTCAAAATTAGATCTAACTCGACTTCGGTTCAGCGAACAACGCCAGCTCGGAGATTGCCGGGCAAACTGGCGCCTGTGTTATGCGCAGGCGAACCTTTCCTGTCGTTACAGGCTTGCCGCGTACGAGTTTGCAGTTGCCGATGCTCGTACCGTTCGCAAACTCCCGCCACCCGTTATCCGTCCAGCTATCCAGTGCAAATGCTTCCACTCTTTGACCGAGCGGAAGATACTCACGCAGGCGAACTACGTTGAATGTTCGTTCCCGTCCGAGATCGAGAATCAATTGCGGTGTCGTTATCTGGTCATCGCATATCCAATATGTATCGCGTCTGCGGTCGATGACGTTTTGTGGCGAGAAACGTCGATTGCCGTTCCCTCGGGTGTTGCTTGCGGTAGCGTGCGCTCCCTGCGCTAAATCTTCGCGAAAAGTTGCATCGAGAAGGCGACGGAATTCGCGTAGTGAATTTACGTCTGGATTCGGAATCTGTCCGCGTCGATCCGGCGCGAGGTTTAGTAGAAAAGACCCGCCGCGACCAACGGAGGCATAATAAAGATCGACTAGCATTGCAGCGGTCTTCACTTTGACATCTTCGCTCGGGTGATAGAACCAACCGGGTCTGATCGAAACATCGCATTCCGCCGGCACCCAGTGTGAGCCCGGACGATCGCCGCGATTCAAACGAGCTTCGTCTGCCCTGCCGGGTGCGAAGTCGTCTTTATTGAGAGTATTCCACAGAGGATCGCCGGCAACTCCGCGCTCGTTGCCGACCCAGCGTACATCGGGTCCGGCGTCGCTGAAGAGACACGTCTCGGGCTGTAGTTTACGTACGAGGTTCCACGTCGCCGGCCAATCGTAGTACTTGTCGCGATCGATCCTGCGTGTCTCACGCGCGCCGCCGTAATACCCGTCACCGCCATTCGCGCCATCAAGGAAGACTTCGAAAACAGGACCGTATGAGGTTAAGAGTTCGCGTAACTGGTTGCGAAAGTAAGTGAGGTATTCGGGACGACCGTAGTCTTTGTGGTTGCGGTCCCAGGGTGAGAGATAGATGCCAAACTTTAGCCCGTGTTTTCGACACGCGGCTGAGATCTCTTTGACGACGTCGCCGCGTCCATTTCGCCATGGGCTGTTCTTGACCGAGTGCTCCGTATATTTCGATGGCCACAGGCAGAATCCGTCATGATGCTTGCACGTGAGGATCAAGCCTTTCATTCCTGCTGCGGCTGCGGTGGTTACGATTTGATCCGCATCGAAATCAGTAGGGTTGAAGGTTGCAGGAGACTCGTCGCCGTAACCCCATTCTTTGTCGGTGAAGGTGTTGATGGTGAAGTGGATGAATCCGTAGAACTCCAATTCATGCCAGCGCAGTTGCCGCGCAGACGGCGTTGGGCCATACGGCTGCGGTGTCCCACCGGGATGAGCCCTTGCTCGTGAAAAGCAAGCAGCCAACCCAGCCACCTGAAGAATAAAGCTACGTCGTTGCATTTTTTGTAGGGGCGGCCCTCCGTGGCCGCCCGTGGTTTTGATAAGGGTTCAAGAAGCAACAGTCTCGGTTTGGCGAACACGGGTCAAAGCCACGGGCGGCCACGGAGGGCCGCCCCTACAGTACGTTCTGTGTACGTTCGTGTACTGTAGTGTCTACTAACGTCGACATTGTAAGATCGTCAGCGTCAAAATTGGTCCATAGTCCTACGGAACAACGATTGCTCACCACGCCATCAACGATGCTGGTAGTCAACCAGCTCACGCGAAACGGTCGGATGGCCCCCAACCTGTTTACACCATCCCTGTCCAGACCCGAGTAACGCGAGTTCCATTTCCGGAGGCGATATAGCTCTCAATGTTGTTGCTGGTAAATCCGGCGATACGCCTTGACGTGTCTTTCATCACGTTCGTGATTGCAGTGCTGGCGGTCTGGCGTATCACTCACCTGTTCTCGTCCGAAGATGGACCAGGTGACATCTTCCTGCACTTACGCCGGCGCGCCGGTGGAGGCTTCGTTGGTCAACTACTCGACTGCTTCTATTGCCTGAGTCTGTGGTTCGCAGCCCCTCTCGGCTGGCTGCTGGGTGATACATGGTTGGAGCGCGCGCTCTTCTGGCTCGCGTTGTCGGGCGCCGCCATCCTGCTTCAACGCGCAACCGACCGCAAACAACAACCTCCTCCGCCTCCGGCAATCTGGCACGAAACGCCAATTCAAAAACATAACGATTAAGGAGATCAAACAATGTCATGCTGCGGTAATGGTCGTACTGCGTATAGCCAGTCCAACATCGGCGCAACTCCGCCGGCGGAGAACCAATACCGAATTACGACGCCAGTCGAGTTCGAATATACAGGACAAGGCGAGTTAACCGTTACTGGCCCACTTAGCGGGGTTGTCTATCAGTTCACCCCGAGCGTCCGGCGTGTGCGCGTACACGGCGCCGAC
>Ga0105238_10003206_pt1 | contig 16334 bp, 16 predicted proteins | sample KBSC34metaG_FD_81526 | JGI IMG/M metagenome (GOLD analysis project Ga0105238, IMG submission 81526) | Corn rhizosphere microbial communities from Kellogg Biological Station, Michigan, USA - KBS C3-4 metaG | ecosystem: Host-associated > Plants > Roots > Rhizosphere > Soil | place: Michigan, USA... | reverse complement strand
CGGCCGCTGTTCGATCTCGTTCTGATGGGGCTCGGCCCCGACGGGCACACGGCGTCGCTTTTCCCGCATGCGGCAGCGCTGCGCGAGCGCGAGCGTTGGGTCGCCGGCGTCGATGAGGCAAAACTCGATCCGTTTGTGCCACGCGTCACCCTCACCATCCCGGCACTCGCGGCGTCGCGCGAAATGCTGTTTCTCGTCGGCGAGAGCGAAAGGCACGACGTCCTCGCGCGCGTGCTGCACGGCGACGATCTGCCGGCCGCGCAGGTGCGCTCGAACGGCGAGCTGGTCTGGCTTGTGACCCGCGCCGCCGCACCGGCGCAGGTCGAGGCTGCTTAAGGGCTGCAGGGCCCTCCATGCCGCCGTTTCGTTTCACCGTGTCCTGCGTATGGTGACGCCGAAGCAATCATGGCGCGGGCGATCCGATGACGGTGGGGCGGTCGAGTGGGTTGGAGGGCGCGCTCGCGGGTGCGCTCGAAATCGCCCGTGCGCATGGGCGCAAGCGCGCAACCCCGCAAGATTTGCTGATTTCGTTGATCGATGACGCGGACGCGGCGCGCGTCATGCAAGGCGCCGGTATCGACCTGGAGCGGCTGCGCGCGGACGCCCTCGCGTCCATGGATGGCGCCGCCGAAGGGCGCCGCGTGCTGTTCGCCCGACCGAGGATGACGGTCGATTTGCATTCCCTCCTTGCACAAGGCGGGGCGGTACGTCGAACGGGTTGGACGTCCGCTCGTCACCACGGTCGACGCTCTGGTCGAATTGCTGAGCGACGCGGTGGGAACCGTTTTCGAGAAGCAGGGCCTGACGCGCTATGGCGCTATCTGTTTCCTCAGCCATGGCAGCATGACCAATCCGACGCCGCCGATCCCGTCCGGTACCGCGATGGTGGAGATCGCGATCGTCAACGATCCATATACGCCGATGGAGTTCGTGGTCTGGGTCCTGGAACAGGTCTTCGGCCTCGATCGGGAAGGCGCGATCAAGATCATGCTGGCGACGCATCACGAGGGCGCGTGCCGCTGCGGCGTGTTTCCTCCCGCAGAGGCCGAAAGGCTGGTCGCGAAGATCATCGACCTCGCCTGGGAGCACAAGCACCCGTTGCGCTGCGTCGCGCGCCTGCCGACCTGATTTTCACAGTTTGGCGCGCAGTCCGCCATAGATCGCGAACGGTTGCGCCGGCGTGACGCTGCGCGGATCGTTGAACGCGAAGGGTACGGCGTTCACGACTCCGTCCAGCTGGAAGAAAGTGCCATAGGTGTAGTAACGCTGATTGAACAGGTTGGTGACCAGGGCGAACAGCTGCAGCTCCTTGGTGAGCTGGTAGGACGTGTGCAGGTTGGTCACCGAATAGGCCGGCACCTTGGCGTTCTGGTTCGCGTCGTCGCCGACGAAATACTGGCTACCGACGAGCGCGACGTCGACGCCGATCTTCCACGGCTCGGTGACGGTGACCTCGGCGCCAACCTTGAGCTGATGCGTCGGGATTGCGGGGATCCGATCGCCCGGGGTCACGAAGATGCTGCCGCTCGCGTCCGCGAACGGATTGTTCGGTGAGGCGAGCGCGCCGGCGAAGCGATAGGTCGCATCGGTGAAGCTGTAGTTCGCATAGAGCATCACGCGCTGCGCCGTGTACTGCGCGCCGGCTTCGATACCCTGGCGGCGCGTGCCCGGGACGTTCTGGAACACGCCGCGGCCCTGGATCGCGCTTGCCGTCGTGATGACGTCGTCGGTGACGTCGGTGCGGTAGGCGCCGGCCTTCCAGTCGATGCGGCCGCTCTCGAGCGCGACGTTGCCACGCAGGCCGGCCTCATAGGTGCGCGACACCACCTGGCGCAGCGGCGGGTCGGAGACGAGCGCGCTTTCGATCAGGCACGGCCGCAGCGGATTGGCGCAGCCGAGCTCGAGCGGCGTCGGCGCGCGGTTCGACTCTGAATAGCCCCCATAAGCGGTCAGGCCCGGCAGCACCTTGTAGGTGAGGCCGACGAGCGGATTGATGCGCGTGTAGGTGAGGTCATTGTTCAGGTCCGGCGACGCACCGGTGAGGTCGGTCATCCGGATCTTCGCCACGTTGAGCCGCCCGCCGGCGGTCAGCGCGAGCGCGCGCGTGACGTCGAACGTATCGGTAATGTAGAGTCCGTAATAGGTGTTGCGTGCGTCGAGATCGACCGGCACGAAGCCGAGATTGCCGGGTGTGTGGATCGGCGAGCCGAGACCCGGGATCGTGCCGGGTGCCGCGCCGGAGGACGTGACCGACAGGTCCGGTTTGATGAAGCCGAGCGTCGAGCCGGAGGTGAAGTGCGTCGATCCGTGGTCGATGCTGCCGCCGACCGTGAAACGATTGTCGTGCTCCCAGAGCTTGGCGTCATTCGTCGCCTGCAGCGAGGTGCCGAGCGTCAGCGCATTGGTGTTGGTCTGGTCGAGCGTGCCGTAGGGTATCGTCGCGCAGGTGTTGCCGTCGCCGGGCGGGCAGGGGATCGGCGCGTTGTTGGGCCCGAGGAGCACGAATTGGTTGCGGAAGGCGGCCGTCACCGGCGACGGGCGCGGGAAGCCGTCGTCCTGCAGGCACAGGCTGCCCGGAAATGACGAGGTGCCGCTGCAGCGTTCAACATCGGCGCCGTTGCCGTCGATGTGCGACTGGCGGAACTGGCGCGCGTAGACATTGGCCTGCAGGGTCCAGTTCTCGCTGATCATGAACTTGCCGTTCAGCGCGGACGTGAGGTTCTGGTTCACCGTGGCCTGCGGCCAGGTGTAGACCGCGGTCCAGTCGCGCTGCAGGAGCTCGATCGGCGTCGAGGCGACGACACCGAAGCGATTGGAGGCGGCCGATACGGTGGCATGAATCTCGTTGCCGTCGCGACGCCAGCCGAAATCCGTGTAGAGCCGGGCGAGTTGCGCCGGCGAATGCTGACGCCAGCCGCCCTCAGTCAGGCCCTGCGCCGCCACATAGACGGCGACATCCTCGCGTTGCGCTCCGAATTGCACGCTTCCGCTCGCGCGGCCGAACGAGCCACCCTGCAGCTCGGCCTCCAGCCCCTGATACGTGAAGCCGTTTTTCATCTGCAGGCTGATCGCGCCGCCGAGCGCGTTCAGCCCGAACACCGGATTGTTCGACTGCACGTCGGCGCGCGCGATCGCATTGCTCGGCACCAGGTCGAAATTGACGGTGTCGCCGAACGCCTCATTGAGGCGGATCCCGTTCATGTAGACCGCGATCCCTTGCGGCATGCCCGGCACCGGCGAGGCGGCGAAGCCGCGGTAGCGGATGTCGGTCTGGAAGCTCGATCCTTGCTGGTCCGAGACGCTGATCCCGGGGATGCGCTGGAACAGCGTGTCGGTGATGTTCGGGCTTGCGGTCCGGGCGATCTCATCGGCGCTGACGCTTTGCGCCAGCGCCGGCACCTTGTCGCGGTCGGAGGTAGCCCCGAGCGGTGAGGTCGAGATAACCTCGATTTCGGGAAGCAATTGCGCGCGCTGCGCGTACGCCGTCGCGGGCGACAACGCAAGCAACAGCGCGCAGATGTGCGCTCCCCAACGCAACTTGACGCCCTCCCGACGCGGCGTTTTTGTTGATGAATGCTAGTTCCGATGACCTAAGGTGGAAAGCGGTTTCGGCATGCGCGGCGCGCAGGGCAAATGCGGCAAAGGCATCAAGTGTGGGAGGGAACGATGCGTGGGATCGGTTGGGCCGCAATCTTGTTGCTGGCATTCGCCTGTGCGGCCTCCGCCGCCGAGCGGCGCGGCATGCGCTTCTGGAATCTGACCGCCTACACCCTGACCAGCCTGCAGTTCTCAGCCCCAGGCCAGAACGCCTGGGGGATGAACCAGTGCGAAAACGACAACGACAAGACCGTCGATCACGACGAGAGGGTCCGCGTCACGGGTCTTGCGCCGGGGCGCTATGACGCCAAGCTCGCCGACAAGACCGGCCGGATCTGCGTGGTGAAGAACGTCGAGGTGAAGGACGGCGTGTTTGTGATCGAGGAGAAGCAGCTCACCGATTGCGAGAAGAGGTAGGCCCGAAGGGGCGCCCTCACACCACTTCCCACTCCTCCGCGCTCGCACCCGCAAGCGCCTGCACCCGCGCCTCGTCTGCCGCAAGCTCGCGAGCCGGGCCCGAATAGACGACCGCGCCGTCGTCGAGCACATGGGCGTCGTCGGCGATCTCGAGGCTCATGCGCGCATTCTGCTCGACCAGCAGCACCGAGATCCCTTCGGCCCGCATCTGCGCGACCACGCGAAACACCTCGCGCACGATCAGCGGCGCGAGCCCTTGCGACGGCTCATCCAGAATCAGCAGGCGCGGGTTGAGCAGGAGCGCGCGGGCGATCGACAGCATCTCCTGCTCGCCGCCGGAAAGCTGGCGCCCGCGATTGAGCTTGCGTTCGGCGAGCCGCGGGAAGAGCTGATAGATGCGCTCCGCGGTCCACGGGCCCTCCCGCTCGAGCGGCACCTTCAGGTTCTCGTCGACCGTGAGGTTGGCAAAGATGCGCCGGCCTTCCGGCACATAGCCGACGCCGGACGCCGCGATGCGGAAGGTCGGCCAGCGCGTCACGTCCTGTCCGAAGATCGTGACGCGGCCCTCGCGCGCCGGGGTCAGGCCCATCAGGCTGCGCAAGGTCGTGGTCTTGCCGGCGCCGTTGCGGCCGAGCAGGGCGGTGATCCGGCCCTCCTCGGCGGTGAGGTTGACGCCATGCAGGATGTGGCTCTTGCCGTAATAGGTCTGCAGGCCTTCGGCGATGAGAGCTGCGGTCATGCGGCCTTGCCCAGATAAGCGGCCTGCACGCTGTCATTGGCCGCGATCTCTTTTGGTGTGCCTTCGGCGAGCAGCCGGCCCTGATCGAGCACGCTGATCCGGTCGGCAAGGTGAAACACCACGCGCATGTCGTGCTCGATCAGCACGATGGTGAAGTTGCTCTCGCGATGCAGGCGGCGGATCAGCTTGGCGATGTCATGCGTCTCCTGGTCGCCCATGCCGGCGGTCGGCTCGTCGAGCAGCAGGAGATGCGGCCGCAGCGCGAGCGCCATCGCAATCTCGCTCGCGCGCTGGTCGCCATGCGAGAGCTCGCCGACGAGCCGGTCGGCCTTGGCCGACAGGCCGACCAGTGCGAGCGCCTCGGCGACGCGGCTCTCGATCGCGGCCCGCTCGGCACGGCTGACCCAGGCGCGCAGGCCGTAGCCGGCCGCGACCTCGGTGCTGATGCGCACGTTCTCGAACACGGTGAGCTCGGGGAAGATCTCGGTCACCTGGAATGTGCGCGCCATGCCGAGCTTGACGCGCTGATGCGTTGATACAGCCGTGATGTCGCGGCCGTCGAACTTGATCGTGCCCGAAGTGGGCGCGAAGAAGCCACTGATCAGGTTGAAGAAGGTGGTCTTGCCGGCGCCGTTCGGGCCGATGATGGCGCGCAGTTCGCCTTTCGGCACGGACATCGACACGCCGCCGACCGCCACCAGGCTGCCGAAGCGCTTCACGGCGTTGTCGATCTCGAGCACGTTCATGCTTTGCTCGTTCATGCCTCGCTCCTGCGCTGGAATACGCCAAGCAGGCCGCGCGGGAAGAATAGCACCACCGCGACGAACAGAAGGCCGATGAAGGACATCCAGTTCACGGTGACGCTGGACAGATAGTCCTGCAAAATCACGAACACGGCGGCGCCGAGCAGCGGCCCCCAGAACGTGCGCATGCCGCCCATCACCGCCATGATAACGAAGTCGCCCGACTGGCTGTAGTGCAGCCCGCGCGGATCGGCGAAATTGTTGACCAGCGCATAGAGCGCGCCCGCGAAGGCCATGAAGAAGCAGGAAAGCGTGAAGGCGATCCAGATGTGCCGCTCGATCGGGATGCCGAGGAAACGCGCGCGACGCTCGTTCTCGCGGATCGCGATCATCGTGCGGCCGAACGGCGAGCGCAGGATGAAGCCCATCAGGGCGACCGCGATCGCGAAACACGCCAGCACGAAGAAGTAGAACGCGTCGCTGCTGGTCAGGATGTCGATCTTGAACAGGCCGAAGTCGAGCGGCTGGCGCGAGAAGCCGCGCAGCCCGTCATCGCCGCCGGTGAGCGAGCTCCACTGGAACGCGATGTAGTAGAACACCTGCCCGAACGCGATCGTCACCATGGCGAAATAGACGCCGCGACGGCGCACGATCAGTGCGCCGAGCACCGCCCCGATCACGCCGCCGAGCAGGATGCCGGCGATGATCGACAGCGGCGTCGAGGCGACGAGGTATTTCAGCGTCAGCCCGGTGCCGTAGGCGCCGAGCCCGAAGAACGCGGCATGTCCGAACGAGAGCACGCCGGTGAAGCCGAGCAGGAAGTTGACCGACATCGCGGCCAGTCCCAGCACCAGCACGCGCGTCGCGAGCGCCGTATAGCCGCCGAGCGGCGGCATCCAGTAGGGCGCGAGCAGCAGGATGAGCCAGATCGCAGCGATGACGATCAGCTTGCGGACTTGCGCGCTCACGTCATCATTCCTTCTTCGCCGAACAGCCCGCGCGGCCGCACCAGCAGCACGATCGCCATCATCACGTAGATCACCGCCTCGCTCGCAGCCGGAAAGAACATGGCGGTGACGCCGGAGGCGACACCGATCAACAGCCCGCCGAACAGCGTGCCGGGCAGGCTGCCGACACCGCCGACGATGATCGCGATGAAGCTCGGCATCAGCAGCCCGGTGCCCATCGTGGGCTCGAGGCCGAGCTGGCCGGCCGCGAGCACGCCGCTCAGGCCCGCCAGATAGATCCCGACCGCGAAGTTGAGCGTGCGCAGCATGCGCACATTGACGCCGAGCGCCGCCACGGTCTCGAGGTCGAGCGTGCCGGCGCGTATGCGAATGCCGAGCCGGGTGTAGCGCAGCAGCGCGAACAGGGCCGCGATCACGACGATCACCGTCACGACCATGAACAGCCGATAGCCGGTGATGAAGAAGAAGTCGTTGCTCAAGGGAGCCGAAAGAAAATCCGGAACGGTGACCGGCTTGCCCTGCGCACCCCAGATGAAGCGCGTGCCGTCCTCGATCATGAAGGCGAGGCCGAACGTGAGCAGCAGGCTGTAGAGCGGGTCGCGACCGTAGAGGGGGCGGATCAACACGCGTTCGACCACAAGGCCGATCACGGCGGTGAGCGGCGGTGCGATCACCAGCGCGCCCCAGAAGCCCACATAGGGCGTGATCGTGTAGGCGATATAGCCCCCGATTACCAGGAAGCCGCCATGCGCGAAGTTGATGACGTTGCTGAGATTGAGGATCAGCGAAAGGCCGAGCGCCATCAGCACATAGAATGCGCCGATGATCAGCCCGTTGGTTATGTTGAAGAGCAGCAGTTCCATCAGGCACCGGCGAGGTGAGGGCGCGGAGAGCTGTTTGGTCGAAAGCTGAAGTGCTTGCCGTGAACGCAAGCCCGACCCCTCCCCTTGTACGACCCTTGTACGGGGGAGGGGTCGGGCAGCGGTCAGCTATGACGGCCAGCTGAGCGTGCAGCCGGTCTCGGACACCGGTCCGGCCGCCTGTTCGCCCGGCACGATCGCCTCGACGGTGAACATGTTGTCCGGATCGCCCTTTGGGGGGTGCGCCTGCCCGGCGAACACGGAGCTCATCAGCTGGTGATCGCCGGCGCGGTAGGAGACCTCGTTCGGCTGCAGTGCGACCTCGGGCGGGAGCTTAAAGCCGTCGAGGGCGTGCGCGAGCTTCAGGCCGTCGAGGGTCTTCGCTTCGTTCGCCACCAGCCCCAGCGTCTGCACCGACACATAGCCGAACCAGTGGCGCGCGGTCGGCGTCTTGCCGGTCGCCTTCTTGATGTCGGCGACGAACGGTTTGACGTGCGGGTTGTTCGGCTGATCCCACCACCATTCCATGGTCCACCAGCCGACCAGCGCGTCCTGCGGCACAGCGCGCATGCTTTCGAGCTCGAACAGTGCGCCGCCGACCGCCATCTGGCGATGCAGCCCGAACTGGACGAACTGCTTCAGGCTGTTCACCTGGTCGCCGCCGCCCATCACGTTGACCAGTACCTTCGGGCCGTACGCTTTGGCTTTGATCAGGTAGGCCGAATAGTCGGCGGTACCGAGCGGGATGAGGTCGCCGGCGAATTCGCCGCCCGCCGCTTTGAGCTTCTTCACGAACGCCGCCTGCACCGAATGGCCGTAGGCATAGTCGGGCGTCAGGAAGTACCACTTCTTGCCGAGCTTGCTGACGAGCGTGTCGGCGATCGCATTCACGTCCATTGTGGTGGTGTTGCAGACGCGGAAGACGTTCCAGTGGCAATCCTTGCCGGTGATCGTGTCGGTGTGGCCGCCGGACACGATGTGCAGCACCTTCTTCTCGCTCGTCACTTGCGACATCGCGGCCGCGATGCCGGAATTGACGTCGCCGATGATGAAGCTGACCTGGTCGCGCTCGATCAGCTTGCGCGTCTTCTGCACGCCGGTGCCGACGTCGTTTGCCGAGTCTTCGAGCAGCAATTGAGCCTCGCGGCCCAATATTCCGCCCTTCTTGTTGATATGCTCGATCGCGAGCTTGGCGCCTTCGGCCTCGCCCTGCGCAATCGCCGCGTACACGCCGGTGAACGGGTCGACCATGCCGATCTTCACGGGTGTTTCGCCGCGCGCGGAGATGATGAAAGGTGAAGTGACTTGAACGAGGCCGGCTGCGGCGCTGGCCTTGATGATCGAGCGACGCGAGATCGCCGACGCAATGCGCTTCATGAGGCTCCTCCGGGGGGATGAAAGGTTTGTTCTTGGTCAGGCCGGCTTGGTCGCGGTCCATTGGGTCCGGATGCGGCCTTGCGCCGCTTGTCCGTAACCGTCTCTCGAGATTGCACCCTTGGCGGCAACTCTATTCGACGCAACGGATTGCGCAACCCTGATCGAGGGCTTCCATTCCGCCTCGCGGTCTGTCCTCTCGGGTCGTATGGTGGGACGGAGAATCCCAGGCGATGAGGCCGCCGCGATGAAGATCACGATTTTGGACGATTATTTCGACACGATCCGGACGCTGCCCAGCTTCGCGAAGATCGCGTCGCACGAGGTCACGATCTGGAACGACCACCTGCAGGAGACCGAGGCGCTCGCGCGGCGCATCGGCGACGCCGAGGCGCTGGTGCTGATCCGGGAGCGAACAAAGATCGCTGCGCCGCTGCTCGAGCGGCTACCGAAGCTCAGGCTCGTCAGCCAGCGCAGCGTCTATCCGCATATCGACATCGCGGCCTGCACACGCCACGGCATCATCGTGTCATCGGACCTGCACGCGGGAACGCCGTCCTACGCCACGGCCGAGCTGACCTGGGCGCTGATCCTCGCCTCCGTGCGCCAACTGACGCAGCAGGTCGCCTCGCTCAAGGCCGGCAATTGGCAGATGGGGGTCGGCTCCACGCTGCGCGGCAAGCTGCTCGGGCTCTACGGCTATGGAAGGATCGCGCGCGCGGTCGCCGACGTTGCGCGTGCGTTCGGCATGAGCACGATGGTCTGGGCGCGCGAGGCTTCGCGCGAAGCTGCGCGTCAGGATGGTCATCGGGTTGCGGCCAGCAAGGCCGAGTTCTTCGCGCAATGCGACATCATCTCGCTGCACATGCGCCTGGTCGATGCGACCCGCGGGATCGTCAAGGGCGAGGATCTTGCGCGCATGAAGTCGTCGGCGCTGCTTGTGAACACGAGCCGCGCCCCACTGGTCGAGCCGGGAGCGCTGGTCGCGGCGCTGAAGGCCGGCCGGCCGGGTTTCGCGGCCGTCGACGTCTACGAGACCGAGCCGCTGCGCGATCCGGCCGACCCGCTGCTCACCTTGCCGAACGCGCTCTGCACGCCGCACATCGGATACGTGACGCGCGAGGAATACGAGCTGCAGTTCACCGACATCTTCGACCAGATCGTCGCCTACGCGGCGGGCACGCCCACGAACGTGGTCAATCCGGACGTCCTGAAAGGCGCGACGCCGTGAGCGAGATCAATGTGATCGCCTCGAATGCCGTGCGCGAGCCATATCTTGAGCTGATACCGCTGTTCGAGCAAGCCTGGGGACACCAGGTCAACGTCGACTGGGGCGGCACGCTTAACATCATCAAGCGACTGGATGGCGGCGAGGTGGCGGATCTCGTGATCGTCGGGTCCGAGCACATCGACAGACTCGTCAAGGCTGGGACGTTCGTCAGCCGCGTGGACCTGGTGCGTTCGGGCGTCGGCGCGGCGGTGGGGGCCGGGGCGCCGCACCCGGACATCTCGTCGCCCGCAGCGTTGAGAGAGACCCTGCTCGCAGCGAAATCGATCGTGCTCTCGTCCGGCCCGAGCGGCATGTATCTGCCGGGTCTGTTTCGGCGCATGGGGATCGCGGACGCGCTCAAGCCGAAGATCACCCAGCTCGCATCCGGGCTCCCGGTCGGAGAGGCGCTTGCGCGCGGGGAGGGCGAGATCGGCTTCACCCAGACCAGCGAGTTCCTTTCGATCAAGGGCATCGACTATCTGGGTCCGCTCCCCGGCGACACCCAGATGATCACGGTGTTTGCCGCCGGCCTGCACGCGAAGGCGCCGGCACCCGACGCCGCACGCGCGCTGATCCGGTTCCTGACGGCACCTGAGGCGGCATCGGCGCTGCGGCATCACGGCATGGAGCCGGGCTGAGCGCGCCCACTTGCGACTTCAGGACGCGCGCGGCGCGGGCGAAGCCTTGACGAAGTCGACGAAGGCCCGCAGCGGCGCCGGCACCAGCCGCCGGCCCGGATAATAAAGGAACGGTCCGGAAAACGGCTGCCACCATGGCTTGAGCACCGCTTCGAGCGCGCCGCTTTCGAGATGCGGGCGGAGCCAGTCTTCGAACAGCTGGATGATGCCGGCGCCGGCGATGGCGGTCTCGATCGCAAGATCGATCGCGCCCCCAATGCTGACGGTGAGCGGCCCACTCGGATCGACACGTACCACTTCGCCGGCGCGCTCGAATTCCCAGGCCGCTATTGCGCCGCTCGAGAAGCGGCTGCGCAGGCAGGCGTGATTGATGAGATCGCGTGGATGCCGAGGCCGGCCGCGCTGGTCGAGATAGGCGGGCGCCGCGGCTAGCGCGAAGCGCTGCGCACGCGGGCCGATCGGCACCGCGATCATGTCCTGCTCGAGCCGCTCGTCGTAGCGGATGCCGGCGTCGCAGCCCACCGCCAGCACATCGACAAAGCTGTCCTCGGCGATCACCTCGAGCCGGATCTCCGGGTACGCAGCAAGGAAGCGCGGCACGATTGCCGGCAGCACGAGCCGCGCGGCAACGACCGGCACATTCAGCCGGAGCGTCCCAGCGGGCCGGTCGCGAAAGTGGTTGACCTCGTCGAGCGCGGCCTCGACCTCGGTGAGCGCCGGGCCGAGCCGATCGAGCAGGCGTTGGCCGGCTTCGGTCGGCGCGACGCTACGCGTCGTGCGATTAAGCAGTCGCGCGCCGAGCTGCGTCTCGAGCCGGCGCACCGCCTCGCTCAGGCCCGACGGGCTGGCCCCGCTCACGCGGGCGCCGTCGCGAAAGCCTTTCGCGCGCGCGACCGCCACGAAGGCGTTCAGGTCACTCAGGTCGATCTTTGCGGCCATTGTTCGTATTTTCGCACAGCTTGTTCAGATTGTGCCATATTGTTGTGTAAAGGGGCAAGAACTACCTGTGGCGCACCAAGGATAAAGGAGTGCCACGATGTCTCTCGACCAATCCGGTACGTTCAAGCTCGGCGGTCGCAACGTGAAGCGGCTTGGCTATGGCGCCATGCAGCTCGCCGGCCCCGGCGTGTTCGGCCCGCCCAAGGACAAAAGCGCCGCGATCGCGGTGCTGCGCGAAGCGATCGCGTGCGGCGTCAATCACATCGACACCAGCGACTTCTATGGCCCGCACGTCACCAACGCGCTGATCCGCGAGGCGCTGCATCCCTATCCGGACGACCTCGTCATCGTGACCAAGATCGGCGCCCGGCGCGGCACCGATGCGTCATGGATTCCGGCGTTCTCGCCCGCGGAGCTGACGCAGGCGGTGCACGACAATCTGCGCAATCTGCGGCTCGACGCTCTGGATGTGGTCAACTTGCGCAGCATGCACGGCATTCACGGCCCCGCCGAAGGCCCGCTCGAGGCCGAGCTTGCCGTGCTGGCCGATCTGCAGCGGCAGGGGCTGGTGCGCCACATCGGGTTGAGCAACGTCACGCCGACGCAGATCGCCGCGGGACGCCGCATCTGCGAGATCGCGTGCGTGCAGAACCAGTACAATCTGGCGCACCGCCACGATGATGCGCTGATCGACACGCTGGCGCGCGACGGCGTGCCCTATGTGCCGTTCTTCCCGCTCGGCGGGTTCACGCCACTGCAATCCGCGGCCCTGTCCGAGGTCGCGGCGCGGCTTGGCGCAAAGCCGATGCAGGTGGCGCTTGCCTGGCTGCTGCAGCGCGCGCCGAACATCCTGCTCATCCCGGGTACGTCGTCGGTCGCGCATCTGCGCGAGAACCTCGCGGCGGCGGAGCTCGCGTTGCCGCGCGAGGCGCTCGCCGCCTTGGACGGCATCGCGGGTGCGGCCGACGCAGCCTGAGTTGCCGACTCAACCTTCGCCCCGGCGCGCGAGCAGGCCGCGTGCCGGGTCATAGGCGGCGGCGGCCGCGACCATGAACACAACCGTGCAGCCGGCGACGACCGCGAGCGAGAGCCAGTTGATCTGCCCGTAGAGCGCAAAGCGCACCAGCTCGACCGCGTGCGTGAACGGGTTGAGCTGGCAGACATAATAAAGCGCGACACTGCCCTCGCGCACGCGCCAGAGTGGATAAAGCGCGGACGACGCAAAGAACATCGGGAAGATCACGAAGTTCATCACGCCGGCGAAATTCTCGAGCTGCGTGATCGCCGACGAGATCAGCATCCCGAGCGCGCCGAGCATCAGCCCGGAGAGGATCAGCGCGGGCAGCACCGCGAGGTAGCCGATCGGCGGCGGCTCGATCTCCCAGAAATACGCGATGGCGAGAAACACATAGACTTGCAGGAGCGACACCGCGGTGCCGGCGAGCAGCTTGCACCAGAGCAGGTACCAGCGCGGGAACGGGCTCACCAGCAGCGCACGCATATTGCCCATTTCGCGGTCGTAGACCATCGAGAGCGACGACTGCATGCCGTTGAAGAGCTGGATCATCACCATCAGACCGGGCGTGATGTAGACCTCGTAGAGCACATAGGTCTCGTAGGGCGGGATGATCGAGAAGCCGAGCACTTGGCGAAAGCCCGCCGCAAAGACGAAAAGCCACACCAGCGGGCGCACCAGCGCCGAGACGAAACGCTCGCGCTGGTGCAGGAAGCGCAGGCCCTCGCGCCGCACGATGCCGCAGAGGCAGATCAGGTATCCGGCTGGCGAGAAGCGCGCGCTCATGCGGCGTCGTCCCCCACCTCGTGCGTCAGCCGCGTGAAGGCCTCGCGCACGCTCGTGCCGCCGGCCTGCGCGATGACTTGCGCGACCGGGCCGTCGGCGAGGATGCGGCCCCGGTGCAGCACGAGCAGCGCATCGTCGTCGGCGATCTCGTCGACGAGGTGCGTCGCCCACACGACCGCGACGCCGCGCTCGCGCACCAGCATGCGCACGTGCGCCAGGATGTCGGCGCGCGCCTTGATGTCGAGGCCGACGGTCGGCTCGTCGAGGATGAGCAGCCGCGGCCCATGCATCAGCGCGCGGGCGATCTCGACGCGCCGCATCTGCCCGCCTGACAGCGCACGCACCTTGTCGTTCGCACGGTCTGCGAGGCCGAGCTGTGTGAGCGCCTGTCCGCTGAGACGTGCGGCCTCGCGTGCCCCTATGCCGTGCAACGCCGCGTGGTAGGTGAGGTTCTGCTGCACCGAGAGGTCGAGATCGAGCGTGCGCGCCTGGAACACGACGCCGAGCTGGCGCAGCGCCGCGCCGCTCGCGCGCGCGACGTCATGGCCGAAGATGCGGATGCGTCCGGCGCGCATCGGATAGAGCCGCGTGACCAGCGCGAACAGCGTGCTCTTGCCGGCGCCGTTGAGGCCGAGCAGGGCGGTGAAGCGCGCGGGCCGGAGCGCAAAGCTCACCTGGTCGAGCGCCATGCGCGCCCCATAAGCGTGGCTGACGCCTTCGACGGTCAGCGCGTCGGCTTCGGTTGGCGTTGCATCGTTCATGGCACGACCGCGACGCCCCAGGGCAACTCGCCGACCTGGATCGACTTGATCACCTTGAGCGATGCCACCTCGATGATCGACACGTCGTTGGTGAGGCCGTTGGTCGAGATCAGGTACTTCTCGTCCGGCGTGAACGCCATGTGCCAGACGCGCTGCCCGACCAGCAAATACTTGGTCACCTTGTGCGTGACGGCATCGATCACCGCAATGCGGTTGGCCGGACCGAGCGCGACGAACCCCGCCTTGCCGTCGCGCGTGAAGTTGATCCCGACCGGCTGGATCATCTCGCGCGCGAGGCCGGGTACTTCGAACGCGATGCGGTTCTTCACCGCGTGCCTGACCGGATCGACCACGCTGACCGTGCCGCCGATCTCGGCCGAGACCCAGAGCTCCGAGCCGTCATCCTTGAACGCCGCATAGCGCGGGCGCGAGTCGACCAGCACATTGGCGACGATCGTGCGCGTCGCGGTATCGATGAAATGCGCAATGTTCGTCGTCTCGGACGTGCACACGACGATCTTGCCGTCCGGGCTCGCCGCCATGCCTTCCGGCTCGACGCCGACGGCGACTTCAGCAAGGCGCTCGCGCTTCTCGATGTCGATGATCGTGACGGTGTTGTCGTTTTCGTTGGCGACAAAGAGCTGCTTGCCGTCCGGGCTCTGCACGAAATGCTCGGGATCGGGGCCGGAGGGGAGGGTGCCGGCGACCGTATTGGTCGCGGTGTCGATCATCTCGATCGTGTCGTCGTCGCCGACCGCAACCAGCACGAACCTGCCATCGCGCGTCACCGTGATGCCGCGCGGGCGCTGTCCGACCTTGATGGTGCGCACGATCTGCCAGGTGTTGGTGTCGAGCACCGACACCGTGTTGCTCTTCTCGTTCGACACATAGGCCATCGCGGCGCCCGCCGGCGCGGGCGCGGCAAGTAGCGTGAGCGCGAGCGCGAGAGTGGGCAGGGGGCGCGTCATTTGAGCCGGCATTTCGTTTCGGGGCGATCGAGCCCGAGCGTGTCGAGCTGCGAAGTCTGGTGCAGGAAGGCCTCCTGCGGCGAGGCCGACACGACGTTGCGGCCGTCGGTCAGCAGGATCGGCTGGCGCAGCTGCAGATTCCAGTCACGCAGCGACAGCCGCTGGCCCTTGAAGGCCGCGAGCGCGAAGTCCGCGCGGGTGAAGGAGGCGAGCATCGCTTTGGGATCGGCGGCGCGGACATGCGTCGCCGCCTCCCCGATCATCCGGGCCGCGACCCAGGCCTGGAAGTCGAGCGCGCTCATGCGGCGATGAAACAGCGCGACGAAGCGGTTCTGCAGCTGGTTTGCGCCCCATTGGTCGTGCGCGGCGTCCCAGCTCTTCGGCATCAGCCCGGCGGAGCCCGCGACCGGGCGCGGATCGGTCGTCCGATAGGGCAGATAGCCGGCGAAGACTTCACTTTCGTCGGCCGCGACCAGCACATCGTGCTCGGGCGCGCCCTGCGTGAACAGCGGGATCTGGCGCTGGATCTGTGCGATCCCGGAATCGGTGCGGCGCGCCCCGCCGGTATCCTCGAAGATGCGCGTCTCGACGATCCTGGCGCCGAAGCGCATCGCGGCGCGCTCGAGTGCATCGGCATAGAGCTTGTCATTGTCGTGCGAGCCGACGACCAGCAGCCAGCGGCGCCATTTCTTCCAGACCAGATATTGCGCAAGCGCGTCAGCGAGCATCGCGCGGCTCGGCGCAGTGTGGACGATGTTGGCGCGGCAATCCTCCTCGCGCAGCCGCTCGTCGGTCGCGCCGGCATTGAAGAAGAGAAGGTCGCGCCCACCATCGGCCGCCGCGAGTAGCCCCGCGGCCGGCAGGTCCGCGATCACCAGCGTGACGCCGCGCGCCGCAAGCGCCTGCACGGCCGCCTTCGGGTCGTCGCCCTCCTTGAGCCGGACGTCCTCGAGCGCGAATTGCAGATCGACAAACTTGCCGGTCGTGTTGTTGTCCTGCGTCGCCAGTTGCGCGCCCGCGAGGCCGTCATCGTCGGCCGGAACGTCGAGCAGCGAGATTGCGGCCTTGGCGCGAGGCAGATGCAGATAGGCGGCCTTGATCGCGACCGACTCGGCTTGAGCGGTCGCCACGAAGGCAAGCAGCAGCACGGCGGCGAGCCGGACCAATGGGCGGTTCCTCGGTTTATCGGCACCAGACTACGCGGAGTTTCGCGCTTGAACCACGCCCATTCCAGTCTACCATTCGGCCATGGGAGGAAT
>Ga0105238_10003205_pt1 | contig 16335 bp, 18 predicted proteins | sample KBSC34metaG_FD_81526 | JGI IMG/M metagenome (GOLD analysis project Ga0105238, IMG submission 81526) | Corn rhizosphere microbial communities from Kellogg Biological Station, Michigan, USA - KBS C3-4 metaG | ecosystem: Host-associated > Plants > Roots > Rhizosphere > Soil | place: Michigan, USA... | reverse complement strand
TCTCGCTCGGCGACGAGCTTCGCGAGTCCGAAGTCGAGAATCTTCGCGTAACCGTCGCGACTCAGCATCAGGTTTTCGGGTTTTAGATCGCGATGAATGATGCCTGATTCGTGTGCGCGTGCGAGCCCGGCGGCGATCTGGATCGCGATGTCGAGGGTTTCTTTGAGCTGCAGGCCGTTATTCTTGATCTTGTCGCGCAGCGTCTGGCCCTGGACGTACTCCATCGCGATGTAAGGTGTGCCGTTGTCTTCGCCGACCTCGTAAATCGTGAGAATGTGTGGATGGCTCAGCGCCGAGGCAGCGCGTGCTTCCTGAAAGAAACGACGACGGCGGTCCTGTTGCGAGACGTACTCTGATGGGAGCAGTTTGAGCGCAACGGTGCGCTGGAGCTTGTTGTCGTAAGCTTTGTAGACGGCGCCCATGCCGCCCGCGCCGATCGGCTCGACGATCCGGTAATGCGCAATGGTTTGAACCGGGAGAGGCTTCATGTCGTAATTTTAGCCGCAGATAGACGCAGATGATACAGATATGTTCTGATCTATGTGAATCAGGCCAGAGAAGGAGTTACTTATGATATGTCCGCGTTGTGCGTCAAATCAGGGTGACGACATAAAGTTTTGCACGTCCTGCGGTGCGAACCTTCAGGCAGTGCGTGAGGCTCTTCAGGCGCCCGACTCCGCAGGGAAGTTCAACTGGAATAACACGTGGGTGGCCGAGATGTTCATGTCGGGCCAGGCCAACGAATTGCGCAAGCGTGAGATGGAGCGCCAGCTCGGCATCACGCCTGAAGTTAAGCGCTACAACGAGATTAAAGCGGGCGTGATCGTGAGCAGTGTCGGTGTCGCGGTGTCGATCTTTCTGCACTTCCTGATGCACGCGATTGCGGCTCAAAATCCGCGTGATGCTGAACTCCTCAACAGCATATGGCTGGCGGGACTCATTCCCTTCATGGTGGGGATTGCGCTGATTATTAATGGCGTCGTGGTGAGTAAGAAGATGGTCCAGGTGATAGAGCGCGAGCAGAACAGAGCGAAGAGTTTGGATGAGGGATCGGCTCCGGCTCCACGTGGTTTGAAGTCTGCGGATACGAATGAGTTTATTCCTGCAAACTACAGCGTGACGGACTCCACCACCCGGCATCTCGAATCGGAACGGAAAGCAAGTCGATGAACAGGATCTCGGGGATTGAGAAGGGCCAGGCGCCCTGGCACCTGCGCTGGTTTTACACGACCATGCGCAAGATGTTTGGCAAAGACCTGACGCCGGTGAAGCAACAGATGCGCGTGCCGGGGATGGTCTGGGGCAGCATCGCGATGGAGGCTGGTCTCGGCAGGAAACGCAAAGTGTCATTGCGGTTTATTCAGCTCGGGAAAGTGCGCACCGCCGCGCGTGTTGGATGTCCGTTTTGAGTAGACATCAATTCTGCCGTTGGCAGAAAAGCTGGTCTGACTGATGAGAAATTGCTCGCAGTTGTTAAGAATGACCTCTCGCCATTCTCAGACGTTGAAATGCTCGTGATCGAGCTCGCAGACGCGATGGTCGAAACGCCAACAAATATTTCCGACGAGCTCTACGCGCGCCTGCGCGAAAAATTCTCCGAAGAACAACTACTCCAACTCGGCGGCCAACTCGCCTTCGAAAACTACCGCGCCCGCCTCAACCGCGTGTTCGACGTCGGCAGCGACGATCTCTACCATCCGGAAAAAAACAGTTAGCCACGAAAAGCACAAAAAGCACAAAAGAAAGCAACTGAAGAAAGTTTCTTCTTTTGTGCTTTTTGTGCCTTTTCGTGGCTACTTCTTCGTCATCATCTCGAGCTCTTCTGGGGTGCGGGGCCAGTCGTCTTTTAAGAGACGTGAGAGAGCGCGATCGGCGAGGAGTTTGCCCCCCGTCTGGCACGTGGGGCAGTAGTTTGTTTCGTTCGAGCCGTAACGGATGCGTTGGATCTTGTTGCCGCAGCGTGGGCACGGTTCACCGTATTTGCCGTGTGTGGCCATGTCTGGCCGGAAGGCTGTCACTTTTTCAGGAAAGCGATCTCTTGATTCGAGACGCATTCGTTCGAGCCAGTCAGTCAACGTACGCTTGATCGACTCGAACAACTTCTCGACGTCTTTGTCAGAAAGTTTCTGAGTTAGTGTGAACGGAGAGAGACGCGCTGCGAAGAGAATCTCGTCGGAGTAAGCGTTGCCGATGCCGCTGAGTATGCGCGGATCGGTGAGTGCGCGCTTGAGTGTGTGATTCTTCGCGCGAATCGCTCGCGCAAACTCTTCGAGCGTGGCGTCAAAAACTTCGAGACCGCCCGGATCGAGATTGTCCAGGCCCGCTTCACCCTGGACCACATGCAGCGAAGCACGCTTCTGTGTCCCGGCTTCAGTCAGGACCAGACTGCCCCTGCTGAAGTCAAACACAGCCAAACTTCGACCTTTAGCAGCTTTCGCGTGCTCGTTGTACCAGTGCAGCCTGCCTGCAATCATGAGGTGTAGCACGAGCCACAGATCCCCTTCGAGGCCGAAGCAGATCCGCTTGCCAAGCCGGCGCAACTCGACGATCTTTTTGCCTTCGACGCTGGACAGCGGCGGCACGGCCGTTCGCAATAGAAAAGGACTGGCGAGACGGACGCGTTCGAGAACACTGCCTTGTATTCGTTTCTCGAGAGCCTCGATATAAACGACGATGTCCGGCAGTTCAGGCACTAATTAAACGGTGTTGCGGCTCTTCACCATCCGGTAGATCCAAAGCACGATGATGGCGCCGAGTATAGAAAGCAGCAGACCGGACCCCTGGAAAGCACTGGTGTTATCATTTCGCCAGATCGCCATACTCACGAATCCGCCAATGAGGGATCCAATGATACCCAAAACGATGGTTGCGATAATGCCCATCGGATCTCTTCCCGGCATGATCAGACGCGCGAGTGCACCTGCGATTAATCCCACGATTATCCAGGAAAGGATATTCAGCATCTGTTTGACCTCCGTGTGCCGCGTTTATATCACTCATTTGGCTCGATAGAAAGTCACAAGAAGCACACAAATCCGCGTTTTTTAATCTGCGTGCATTGGCGTCACCGGATTTTCTTGGCCCCGTAAAGCTCCGTGAATAAAAAGTGGACCTTCCCATCCTTCCCGGGCACAAAGACAACCTCGTTCTCATTCTGCGCGCCGAACGTAAACTTCCGTTCGCCACTCTTCGTCATTGCATAATCCTTCTCATCAAACTTCATAAACAGCTTTCCATTTTTGATCGAGACTTCCCACGTCTGCGGTGCGTGCGAGTAAGTACCGACATATTCGTTCATCTCTGATGCAGTTGGTGGCGCGACCGGCGCGGGCTTCTGTTCCTCGTCGTCCTTCAATCCCAGCCCGAGCTCCATCGCTTTATTGAGACTCTTCCGCATCGTCTCGCCGCTCTTGTTCGTCAACACGATCACTGCAAACTTTTTCGACGGGACCATCTGGATCATCGATCCGTACCCGCGACTGAATCCGCCATGGCCCACAAATTCCAGACCTTTATGCTTGAACACCGTCAACCGGTAACCGTAATACGAATCGGTTTCGCCGGGGACCGGCACGTGGTGTTGGACCATTTGATTGATCAGTGCCGGGGATAGCAGTTGCTTGCCTTCGACTTTGCCGTCGTTCATCAGTGCGATTACCCAGCGGGACAGATCTTTGGCGTTCGAAAAGATCGAGCCGGCGGGCCACATCGCTACGTTATTGAACATCGGCCGAATGATCGTAGCTTTGCCTTCCTGGACCACGTGGCCGGTCGCGAATGGATAGGTGATCGCCAGGAACGGCCGCAGCGTGGTCCGCTCCATTCCGATCGGTTTGAACAACAGCTCATTCATCGCATCAGCGTAAGGCTTACCGTACAACTCTTCGACCACGAAGCCTGACAGCCAGTAGCCGGGACTCGAGTACGAATAGATCTCGCCTTGATCGGCGAAGAAGACGTCGTCTTTCCAGCCGCGCACCATGTTGCCGAGTGACGGGTCGTCGTTCGAGATCACCGGCGCAGCGAAATCCCGGATACCGGCGGAGTTGCTCAAGAGGTGATGTGGCGTGACCTGGCCCAGCCTCGCGTTCAAACCTTTCACGCGGTTGCCGATCGGCTCGTTCATCTTGATCTTGTTGTTTTGAGCGAGCGTGAGCAGCGCGGCGGCCGTGAACATCTTCGTGGTCGAGCCAAGACGAAACAGCATCTCCGGTTGCATCTCTGCAGTCGTCTCGATGTTCGCCACGCCGAACGCCTTTTGATAGACGATCTGATCGCCGCTGATAACGGTGATTACCGTGCCGGGCGTGTTCTTTTCTTTGAGCTCGGCGGGAATCAGCTTGTCGAGTTCGGTGAAGTCAACCGCGGGCTTAACTGCTTTGGGTTTAGCGATCGCCTGAGTGATGAGAAGGCCCAGACAAAACACCACCAACCAGCAGATCACGCGAACTCGTTTCATTATTATTCGTCTCCTTGAGGATTGCGGCTAAGACACACCACCGCATGCAAGCGCTCCTTATACGCACGCACGCGGATTAGGGTTCTTGGATAGCGGTCCAATTAAATGGAGTATCTACTACACAAGTCCATGGCGGCCTTCAATCCATCTTCAACCAGATTAAGTTCAACTAAGCTCAATTCACCGATTCGTTGTATGAGCTTCGATCGATCTAGCGTCGTCACCTGGTGGCAGAGTGCAATACTTTCTTTTCTAAGCCCGGCCGCACCTTGGGGCAACAAGGTAGCTGTAAGTCCACGCCTTCGTTGATTGCTGAAGTTGAGAGCGGAACAACTATAATGGATTTCCAGCCCTCGACTTTATTTAGCGCGTCACGAGACACAATAACGACGGGACGACGACCTTGCTGCTCGGATCCTGAACGGGGAGCAAGATCGGCCCAGTAAACTTCGCCGCGTTTCAACTAATCGGTTTCGAGTAGATGCTCAATGCCCGCCGCCTCTAGGTCAGGATCCAGGTCGGCGTCTGTCCCTCCGTGTTTGAGGGCATATTCGGTAAGAGCCTGATCTATGGCTTTTCGATCAAGAGCTGGTTTTCGCAAAACCGAGTCGACAAATGCCTCGACCTCGGCTATGCGACTGTGAGGAAGTCTCTTTATTTTTTCGATTAATTCCATGAGCGAACTATAACATGTTACCAGCCCTCGTGAGACACCATTGCCACAAAAAATAAAAACTAAAACAACGTGTCTTTAATCGAAATCTCAGGTTGGTACGGGTATCTTGCAGTATGTTTTTATGGAAGCACGCCATACGATTGCTGGCGACCGCAGTCATTTCCATCTTGTTTGCTCCAGCCCTATTCAACTTGAAGTCAAAGGCGACCCAAACGCAAGGACAATCAAACTGCTCCGAGGGCTGGTATATCACTGGTTACTATGTCCCGCGCGAAGACGAGTTGCCTGACACTGCCGAACAGATTACCGTCGAGCGGGTCGGCGATATCAGTTTCAGTCAAAAATTCCTTACCGAGATTCGCACTGAAGGCTGGGGCATCACACGCTTCGGATGGGCGCTCGGCTATTACTCGAACGGATGGCATCGTTCTGACGCCGGCGCGCTCGACGCTTCCGGCAATCCACTGACTGTCGGCGCGATCGCAATCGATCGCTCTGTCATTCCGCGCGGCGCCAACGTGCAGATCGCTACGTTACCGAGTCCGTGGGCGTCGAAGACTTTCCGCGCCACGGACGTCGGCAATGGCATCGTGGGGCAGCACATCGATGTGTTTACAGGCATCGGTCTGGCGGCAGAACAGGAAACGTTTCGCATCACGTCAAACAACAACCGCGTCTGCTTTTGATTTTATTTGTCAGCCTGAGCTTCGGTTTCCCAGTTGTACGGCGGCTGTGAGGTTAAGCGAGGGTCTGTGGTTTGCACGCATCTGAAGCCTACGAGTAGTTCATCTTTGCTCAACTTTCCTTGACGGTGCAGCTCCGCGTTCGGATCCGGTTGCGGCGCGGTTATAGCCCGAGCGCATTCCTCAAACGAATTGTATTCACCTTCCTCGGTCCAATCAGCATAAGGCGCGCGAACATACGGCGTGCCTTTGCAGGGCTCAGACTTTTCGCAATCGTCCGCCAGTAATTTAGGCGCAACGAGTAACGCCCAGCGAGCTGGTTGACTCGGACTGGATTGACTGGGCGGAGTCGGACTCGAACGCGAGCACGACGACAGAACCAAGCAGACGAGCACCACAAAAATAGCCCGCGAGAATGTAATCACAATAAAGTCCCTCTGCCTGAGGATAGCACGCACAAGAAGCAGCGGGGGCAAGCCCCTCTTCCTGACTTGTTCCATTCGAACTGGCTAATTTCTTCAAGGTTCCGAGGGCAAGAACAAGTCAGGAAGAGGGGCTTGCCCCCGCTGCTTTGGGCGTTTAATTACACTTCTTGACGTAAATTCTCCGCAAGCACATCGAGCAAGTCCGGATCCGGCAGACTGCCCAAAAGCGAGAAGGCGTGCTTCGCCAGTTCTCTCGGCACGTGTCCGATCAGGTGTTTGACGCGTCCGCCGTGATCGGGAAAGACGTCGAAGATGCCATACTTGTTATCGTCCGTGTGGATGGCAAACCAGGCGGTCGTGTCAGGCTCTTCCATCACCAACGCTCTCGCGTCTCGCCAAAATTGTTCGACTTGTTGCTGGTGACCTTCCTTCGCCTCGAACAGCAGGACCAATCCTTTCGTGTTTGGTTCCGCGAGTGGAGTTTCAGGAAGCTTGTATGCCAGCACGTCGAGTTTCTGTATCTTAGGTGGCGCTGACAACAGCGTCGCAGCGTTTTCCATGAGCGCTTTTGCGACTGCACCGGAGAGATGCGCGTCACGGCCGGCGTCATCCGGGAAGACGTCAAAGATTCCGTATTCCGATCCGCCAAAGTGAATGGCAAACCACGCGGTCGTCGCCGTCTCCTGTTGGACCAGCGGAAGGGCTGAGATGAGAAACTTCTCAACCTGTTCGTGCATGTCAGATTTAGCTTCTAACCTGACGAGTAAACCTTTGGTTATCATGTGAGCAGTCTCCTTGTTTGAGCATACTATCGTAGCATTACGGGTTCGGCGTCAATTTCCAGACGGAAGAAAGGGCCAATGAACACGATGAACGATTATGAACCGAGAACTCGAGGAGCAGGCGGCACGCCGGGTGGAATCGCAGAATTCTTTCTCGGCCTCGTGATGGTGATAGCCGGAGCGTACCTGATCACGAATCGCATCGTGGTGGTGAGTGGTTACTGGTCTTTGTGGGGATACAGTGCATTTGGCCTGTCGTTGATCCCGCTGATCTTCGGCATTGGAATCCTCTTCTTCAATGGTAAATCAATTGCCGGCTGGCTGCTCTCATTCATCGGCATCGTGATCATCTTCACGGGAGTCCTGATGAATCTTCACATTTATTTTCAGGCTACGAGTCTCTTCGGCACGATCGTGATGATCGTGCTCTTAGCAGGCGGCATCGGATTAATAGTCCGGGCCATCGCCCCTCACGCGCGGCGTGAGGCAGACTAGTTCTCACCGAGTTTGAAAGCGATGAACATTTTCTTCACGGGCCGAATCTCTGCGTTTGAAGGTCTTGCTCTCAGTTGCTCTGCATTACCGCCTTTTGCCGAGATATTTCTGTAAATCCGTACTTACAAAACGAATACTTTGGTTAGGATCTGAAGCGATGTCTACGGCGTATTCATGATTGAGTTCGGAAGAACTCGGTGAAAAAGGAGGGCATGATCATGAGAGGGAAATACTTGCTGCGAGGAATTCGAAATCTGTTGCTGGGAGCTTTGTTGGTATTCAGTGTGACCGCGTTCGCGAGCACTGATGCGAGCGCGCAGGCACGATTTCGCGGTGGGTTCCGCGGCGGTGGCTTCCATACGCGGGTTTTTATTGGCCCGAGGTTTGGTTATCCATATCGATACTGGTATGGGTATCCCTATGGCTACGCTTACGGGTACTACGGCCAGTACGTGTTTGGTGACAGTGTGGCCGCCGACAGCCAGGGTTATCACGACGGACTGAGAACCGGCGAAGAGGATGCGCATCACGGGCGCACCTTCGATCCCGAGCGATCGCACTACTTCAAAGACTCCGGCTTCGGTAACTTTGCACAAGCCTACCGGGACGGATTCGAGCGTGGTTACAATGCGGGGTTTCGCCGTTAAGAGTTAACGCAACGGGGCGGCCCTTCGTGGGCCGCCTGTTAATTTCTTCTCATTGAGGAACAGCTTGAGCGATAGCATTACGTAAGGTTGCAGTAAAACTGATCTCGCTCACTCCGAATGTCGTTGATGAAGACTACAAATTCTAACCTGCCTTGAAGCCTGTGATGGAAAGCACCATCACGACAACGACAAAACCCAAACAGGTTGATACTGAATGGCATGCGACGAACCTTTTCTGTGAGCTAAATTTTCAGGGTCAGTGGACTATGTCAGGTGTCGTTGGCTGAGCCGACGCGCGTGTTATACGCCCGTCGTGCACCGCAATCAATGCTCGGCTCTTTGTAGTAGTGGTTCAGATTGAAATAACGCCGAAGGCGTTCGCTAATTTCAGCCCAGGGTTGGAGCGCCAGCGACAACCCTGGGATATTGCATAAAAGGCGTTCAAACCCTGAAAGGGTTCGCCTTAAAGACAAACCCTTTCAGGGTTGAATCAAATTATTTGTTGCATACCCAGGGTTCTCGTTCCTCGAACCCCGGGCTGAAATTAGCGAACGCCTTCGGCGTATTTCGAAATTGAACCAGTGCCCTCTTCTTCATTTGGACCATCGAAAATTTGATCGTGTCACTTTCTGTGAGCTAAATTTTAGGGTCAGTGGACTATGTCAGGTGTCGTTGGCTGAGCCGACGCCCGTGTTATACGTCCGTCGTGCACCGCAATCAATGCTGGGCTCTTTGTAGTAGTGGTTCAGATTGAAATACGCCGAAGGCGTTCGCTAATTTCAGCCCAGGATTGGAGCGCCAGCGACAACCCTGGGATATTGCCTAAAAGGCGTTCAAACCCTGAAAGGGTTCGCCTAAAGACAAACCCTTTCAGGGTTTAATTTTTATTTGATTGATTATCCCCAGGGTTGTCGCTGGCGCTCCAACCCCGGGCTGAAATTAGCGAACGCCTTCGGCGTATTTCAAATTGAACCAGTGCCCTCTTTCCATTTGGACCACCGAAAATTTGATCGTTGACAGATTCACAATTTGGGTATAGCCTTCGCGTCACCTCGCGGAACGTATTTCGTTTTAGCGCCCAAAGGCTGAGTTCTCAGGAGCCGTTCGGCCTCGTCATTCAGCCTCTGATATTACGCCTCTAATAACTTTCAATCCCCCAACGTTCGTTCAAAATCTAATCTTGAAAAGGAGAGAGGTCCTTATGTCGAGTCCTCTGGATAAACTCCAAAATCTACCGTTAGCCTGGAAGTTTGAACCACATCCGGCGACTGATTTCATTGACATGGAATTTGTCCTTCGTGATCTGGATCCCGGTATCCGTAACAGGGTAGTTGCGGCGAGGCTTGATGCGATCGCCAAAGTGCATGGCAACATTGCCGAGATGCACAAAAACCTGGCTGATGCCGCCAATAACATCTCGAAAATCCTCGTAGCAGGAAAGGCTGGAAAGTGAATCGCACTTCAGATTCAACTGATTCACCACGATCGCAAGCCGCTGCAGACGTCGTCCTCATCGGATATCAGGACCAGGGTAATCTGGCGATGGGGTATCTCGCGGCGGTGTTGCACCGCGTGGGCCGTGTTGTCGAGATGATCGACGTGCGCGACGATCCGGAGAAGATCGCCGCACGTTTGGTCTCTCGACAACCTCTCGTGGTGGGTTTCTCCCTTATTTTTCAGTGTTTTTTACCTCAGTATCGGCGGCTCGCCGATCACCTTCGCAGCGTGGGCATCAAGAGCCACTTCACCATCGGTGGTCATTTCCCAAGTCTTTGCCACGACGAGTGTTTGCGAAACTTTCCCGAGCTCGACAGCGTCGTGCGTTACGAGGGCGAGGAGACATTACTCGAGCTCGTGGAGCGACTCAGCTCCGGCAGCGATTGGCGACAAACTCCCGGCATCGCATATCTCAAGGGTGATGAAATCGTTGAGACTACGCCACGCGCACTGGTCCAGGATCTCGACTCGCTACCGTTTCCATACCGGCCCTACGAAGCCGGACACATCGGCGGCTTCGCAACTCTTCCTCTACTCGCAAGCCGAGGCTGCGTGCGCCGTTGCTCCTTCTGCTCGATTCACACTTTCTACAGGACTGCTCCCGGCAAGGTCGTTCGCGTGCGCAAGCCGGCCAAAATCATCGAAGAGATGCAACTCCTGCACGACGAGTTCAACGTGAGAGTGTATCTCTTCCAGGATGACGACTTCCCGCTATGGGGTCGGAAGGGTCGAGAGTGGGCCGACGAGCTGGTTGGCAGAATGCACGACAGTGGTCTGGCGGATCATACGGTATGGAAGATCAGTTGCCGTGGTGAATACGTGGATATGGAGTTGTTCACGAAGTTGCGAGACGCTGGTCTATTCCTCGTTTACATGGGAATCGAGTCAGGCGATGAAGAAGGATTGAAGGTGCTCAACAAGGAGATGACAGTTGAGCAGAACCTCGAAGCTGTCCGAATGCTCAAGGAGCTCGGAATACTCGTTTCGTATGGCTTCATGCTCTTCGATCCGTCGAGCACGTTTGATTCGGTGCGAGGAAATGTCGACTTCCTGCGCAAGATGGTCGGTGATGGCCGTGCCGCAGCGGTGTTTTCGCGGATGCTGCCTTACGGCGGCACTCCGATTCGAGACCAATTGAAGAAGGAAGGACGTCTCAGAGGAGACCTTACCAGTCCCGATTACGTCTTTCTCGACACGCGTCTCAACGAATATCACAGCTTGCTCACGACCGCAGTCCGTCCGTGGATACATAAGACAGGTCTGTCGTACCAGTTGAATTATGCCTGGGATGAATTCGAGAGCATAAAACGACTCGCTCCCGCTGTTTGGGGCGCAGATGAATATCAAGCGAAGCTGCGTTCGCTGACCGCGGAGAGTAACGAGCAGCTATTCCGCCTGGTTGAGGAATCGTCAAGAGGGTATGAAGAAGGCGATCTGTCATTCCTCGAGCCGTTCGCCATACGAGAGTATTGCGAGAACAATCAAAAACGGCTGCTTACGATTCGCGATAATTTCGTTGCTGAAAACATCGATCTGTTGATGGAAGCGATCAATCCAAATTGCGCTAGTGGTCCAGTAATCTCGCCTCAGGTCCATTAGCGGAAGCGGATGTCACATCGCGATCCGAATCGTTTCACGCCTCTCTTCGTGCTCTGTACGGCCCGATCATATTCGTCTGTTGTGACGACTATGATCGGGCAGCACCCCGAGCTTGCCGGCCTTCCCGAGTTAAAACTGTTCTGCTACGAGACTGTCGGAGAGTTGGAAGACTCGCTTCCTGAATACTGGATCCGGCGTGGTGTGACTCACCGCAGCCCGGGCCTTGTTCGGGCAATTGCCCACGTTGAATTCGGCGACCAAACACTCCAGTCATTATCGTCAGCGCGGGCATGGCTCGAAGCGCGCCGGCAGTGGTCGGGAGCGGAAGTTCTTGATGCTGTGCAAACACGATTGCGCCCGCTTACGATCGTAGAAAAGTCTCCTGACAACGTGTTGAGTGACGAAGCGTTGGAACGCATGTCGTCAGCGTATCCGCGCGCCAGGTACTTACATTTGACTCGCCACCCGCTGGCCACGCAACGCTCCATACAGGAACATCGCGCCCGAACTGTCCCCGAACATCCGCAGCACGACGAACCGATGTATAGCATTGCTTCGTGGTACAGCATTCACAGACGCATCTTACACTTTGGCGCGCCGTTACCTCCGCAGCGATATATGCGTGTGAGAGCTGAGGATGTTCTTAACGACAGTGAGCGACAGTTGCGTGCGATAGCGGCGTGGTTGGGAGTAAGCACTGATGCGTGTGCGATTGAAACGATGAAGCATCCTGAAGCTTCGCCGTTTGCGAGTTTTGGAGCTGTTGAGAGTGGGGCGACTGGTGGGAATGATCCCGGTTTTCTGAATAATCCAATCCCGCGTGCGGCAGAGCTCCCGTCGTCGCTTAATCCGCCGGACGGCTGGGTGGCGGAACCGGGTGTTTGGGAGATGGTGAAGGATTTAGCGTTGCTACTGGATTACGGTGCGGGCGAGGAACCAGTAGAAGCCCGCGAGAGTGAGTAATAGAGAGAGTGCCGGGACGTGTTTCAGCATGAATGCTGGACGCCGCTGTAGTCGCCAGATCAACGGCAAAGTGAGAGCGGCGATTGAGAGTTGTGCGACTTCGACGCCCAGGTTGAATGACAAAAGTGGAATAGCGCCCTGGATTCCCATTGTGGCGATGCCCAGCTCTCGAAGGATCTGTGCGAAGCCGAGTCCGTGAATCAGGCCAAAGCCAAATGTCATAAGCCAGCGGCTCGCCAGTTGGCGGTGGATGAGGTTCTCGATACCGACGAAGACAATTGATGCGGCGATCAGTGGTTCGACGATGGTTGCTGGGAGAGTGAGGACGCCAAAGGTTGCGAGCGCCAGCGTTAAGGAGTGTGCGATCGTGAATGAGGTAATGATTCGCGCGTTGCTGGATAGTGCGCCGCCGGTGAGAAGCACGGCCAGGAGGAATGCGAGGTGATCGTAGCCGGTAAGGATGTGCTCGATCCCGAGGACGAGAAAACGGAAGAACCGGTCGCTGCGCGATCCGGAGTTGCTGTGTAGAGTGATCGTGAGATCTTTCGATTCAGCGCTCAGCATGCGTTCTGTGAGCAGTTTGCCTTCACTGTCTCGCACTGAGAGAAACTGCTTGTGACCGCGAGGCAGGTGTTCGAGTGCCGTAGCGGTGAGATGCAATTCGGTGGCGGAAGAGATTGGGAACTCCAGGGTGAAATGGATGCTGGTTGAGTCGGGCGTCTGAACCTCAAAATGTCTAAGCTTCAATATTTCTTCACCGGCTTTGATTTCCAGTAGGCGCTCGCCATGGTTTTGATCCAGATCGACGCGCGCAAAACTCACCTCCGCCACAATTCGATCTGGAAGAATGCGAACCTCGACTGCACTCAACCCCGGATCATGCGCCAGCACAGTGCCATTAAACAGCAGGACCAGCATCACCAATTTCAGAAAACATTTCGTCATTAGCACAGCCTCAAAAAACTTTCAGATCCACAACGGCGGCAGGGGCGAACAAGTCAGGAAGAGGGGCTTGCCCCCGCCGTGGCTTGGATTCGAAAAGCGGGGGCAAGCCCCTCTTCCTGACTTGTTCGCCCCCACCGTTCTTGTTGCCTCTATGGATGTTGGTGGTTGCGGCCGTTTTGGGGGGTTGATTCGTAGGGGAAGACCTTGTTGAAAGCCATGTCGTTACGATCTACACCGTCACCTGCCGGGCCACGAATGATCAGGTTATTGGGATCGCGGAGATCGCTGATCAGCGCCGTGACAGCAATGTCTACAACATCGTCTCCAAAGCGACGACCGTTGGGCCATCCACCCGGAATAAACCCACCATTCTTGAACGGATCCTGAATGTTGCTCTTCAGCACGTCGCCGCCAAAAATACTCAATCGCGAGAACCCAACGTCGTCAGGATTCGTCGGGCTGCCGCCGGCAAGACGCGCTCTACTCGTCGAAAGATCAACCTTGATCAGATCCGGGATGTAAATACCCGCAATGTCTGTGCGGTTAGTCTCCGGCGCAACCGGCGACTTGAACACGAGCAGGTTAATCAACCGAGCAAGCTCAGGCGTCTCGGCATACTTCCTGAAAAGCTCGCCATCGTTGCTCGGACTCGTGCGGCTGTACAGATCCTTATCAGCAATCGCGACGAGGCCTTCGTTGAAGAGGGGATTTCCCTGACGTGCAACCTGTACGAACGGCCCATTGTTCTTCGGCGAATGCTTCTCATTCAACACTCTTACCGACTGTCTGCTGGTCGTTGCATAAACACCCGCGATCTGATGGTCGCCGCCGAGTTCTGTAATCGGCACCTCGAGCGCCATCAAATGCAGATTGAACCCACCCTGCGAATCCTTGCCGGGATTGCGTAGTTTGAGCAGATCGAATATCGACTGAATGTCCGCGTAAAACCCGTCATCACGCTGACCCGCGAACGCGATGTAGCCGTTCGACAATTCCACGATGGACTCGCGTGTATATCGATCGAGCTCGGCCTCCGTGGCGACTCCATCTCGCGCACGGTTTTCGCCATCGTTTCCCTGGTTGTAAAACGGCGTCGCGTTGCCCTGGTTGTTAGGCGGAACCACTCCCGTGCCGAGCACTGTCTCACGATGCGTGCGGTGGTCCACCTTCGTAACTGTGTAGGTCTGCGTCAGGTTCTGATTCGCATCGTCCACGTGCTGAACAACGCCAAGATACGATTGCAGTATCGTGTTTTGGTTTTTAAAGCTGGTGGTGAAACGAAATTGATAACTCAGTGTGGCGCGTCCGGCGGCCACGTCAGGACCGAGCGCCACATGAATCTCATACAAAACGTGGTCATCGAAGTTGTACTTGTTCGGACCGATCCCAGGCTCCTGATGCGGGTAAACACCAAGCGCGAGCACGAGAGACTTTTGCGGTCCGTCCTGATCGACGAAGGCATAAACGTCCGTGGTATTGGCTGCCGGATCGAGAATGATCAGCGGCGCGTCCATGTGACTGGAAGCGAGAACGTTGGCAGGTAGAATAAGCGCGAGCATAAGTATCGCGACTACCTGTTTCAAGACCTGTGTAGACATAGTTACTCCTTGTTGTAATTTAATTTGTGGTTGCGTCGGAAGATCTCAAGTTGTTTTCGCTCACTCGGCAACAGCATTTGTTGAATCGCGGAAGCTTGTTGCAGCCGACGCTTTGCTTGTGTGGCGTCGTTGTTGAGCGCCGCGATGATGCCGGCGTGCAGGAAGAGACGAGCGTCAACTGTTCCTTCTGATAAAGCTTGCGTAGCGTGTTGTTGTGCTTCCGTGGTGCGTCCCGCTACGGCGAGCGCAAACGCGAGTGCGTCATGCGTGAAGACGTCTCCGCGGTTGGTTAATTCCTGCTGGGCCATCCGGACCGCCTGATCGACGTTCTCACCACGAGTGGCGAGAAAGAGTGAAAAGGCTCGCGGATCTTCTGTAGCGCCACGCTCGACGATCTGGGATTCGACTTGTTTCGCGCGATCGCGATCGCCTGTTAGCGCGAGAGCGTCTGCCAACGCCCATTGATATTCCGGCAGCGGATTCAACTTCGCCGCGTGTTGCAGCTCGACAACAGCATCGGCCGGTCGACGCAACGCGAGAAGTATTCGACCTCGTGCCAGCAGTGCGGGTGCGTAGTCGGGTTGCAGGGCGAGCCCCGCACTGCACGATTCGAGCGCTTGTTTCGTTGCGCCTTGTTGCAATTGATAAAGAGACAGTCGCGTGTAAGCCCATGCCGCTGCTTCTGCATCATTAGGACTGCTACCGCTGACAGCCAATCTCATCAATTCGATCGCGCCGTTCAGATCGCCAGTCAGCCAGCGAACGTGAGCGGCACGCGCATACGATTGCAGGTCAGGCCGGAGGTCGATCATCTTCTGATAAGCCGCTGCTCCTTCGCGAACCTTGCCCTGATCTACAAGGACGTCTCCGAGAACGCCGTGATCAAATGGACGCTCGCGCGTGTTCACGAGCTCGCGCGCCACGGCTTCCGCCTCGTGGAAGCGATGCAGGCTTTGAAGTGCGTGAGCGCTCAACAGGAGTGTATCCGGGCCTTTCGCACCGTTTGCTTCCATGCACTGAGCGCATTGTTCGGCGAGGTTGTAGTAGCTTGCGTCAAAGGTGAGTCGAGCTTTTTTGACGAACATCCATCCGAGACGTTCCAATCCGGACGTCGATCCCTTGCGGATGAGTGTTTGTTGCTGTGCAATCTCTTCGTCGATGGGCGCATTACCATTCAACGACGCCAACACAAAACGGCAGGAGGCGCTCTTCGGTGAACTGTCTTCCGCCTCACCGTGAGGAGCTGTCTTACGGCTTGCGATCAGAGCAAACAGAACAATCAACGACCCCAGAACTGCGAGCGCTTTGTTTGTCATATGGCAATTTACGGATGGAAGTAAGGAATCGGATTTCTCTGCGTTCTCTGCGTATCTCTGCGCCCTCTGCGTTAGACGGCCTTTAACGCAGAGAACGCAAAGATACGCAGAGAGCGCAGAGTTGAAGCCCCTGTTGCCTCACCTAAAAACCCACTCGAAATAGCATTCGTTGCCTCATTTAAAAACCCACTCCAAATGTGAGTGATAAATTGACGCTGAATTGCCGCCTTTTTGTGGCGCTGTGTTAGAG
>Ga0105238_10003204_pt1 | contig 16337 bp, 12 predicted proteins | sample KBSC34metaG_FD_81526 | JGI IMG/M metagenome (GOLD analysis project Ga0105238, IMG submission 81526) | Corn rhizosphere microbial communities from Kellogg Biological Station, Michigan, USA - KBS C3-4 metaG | ecosystem: Host-associated > Plants > Roots > Rhizosphere > Soil | place: Michigan, USA... | reverse complement strand
TCGAATACTCCGGTGTCCAGCAGCTCGAACTCCCCTTCGTCGCGGCCGCGGCGGGCGTTCTCGGCGATCAGCTCCGCGTAGGGAAACTCCCGCTGCGGATACTTGTAGAGGTACTTCATGTACGAGTGCGTGGGCGTGCTGTCGATGTAGAAGTAGTACTCCTTCACGTCCTCGCCGTGGTTGCCTTCGCTGTTCGTCAGCCCGAACAGCCGCTCTTTGAGAATCGGGTCACGCCCGTTCCAGAGCGCCACTGCGAAGCACAGTCGCTGCTTGTCGTCGGAGATGCCGCCAAGGCCGTCTTCCCCCCACCGGTAGGCGCGTGAGCGCGACTGGTCGTGGGACAAGTACCCCCACGCGTTTCCGTCCTGGCTGTAGTCTTCGCGGACCGTTCCCCACTGCCGCTCGCTCAGGTACGGCCCCCATTTCTTCCATGGGATGCCTGCTTCGCGGGCGTCGTTCAGACGCTTCTGCTCTTTGACGTCAACGATGGGGGGGTGGGCCATCTCGAACTCCTTGTTGCACGGCAGCAAACGCATCGCTCGTTGAGCAATGGCCGTACCGTTGGGTTCGGAGTGAATTCCGGCCATCGCAACAGACCGCCATGCGTTTTATCGCGCAAGGCTTCATATGCTGCCCCGTCATCGCTGTTCGGCCGGGACGGTCGACAGCCGAGAACCGCGCAGCTGCCAATCGCGCCCACGGCAGGTCGGAGTTCGAGCACGACCGAACGGAGGCCAGAGCCGCGGAGCAGCTCGGCAGTCGCCAGGCTTGTTTGTGTCGGGCTAGCGGTCTAACGTGTGCTGACATGCTCCTCGCTTCGAGGGGGTATTGAGGTTCGTTATGCGGAAGCTCTCTGCGACGTTAGCGTTGCTGATGACGATCGCTGCGGGATCAGCGGCGGCACAGTCATATCCTGAGGCGACGAACTGGAAGTTCTCTTCACCCCGGGGCGATCTCCCCAGGGTGTCGCGTGGGCGGCAGGATAATCCGCAGTGCGCCAACGACGCGGGCATGCGCAAGGCGTCAGACGTTCTGGCACAGTACGGGGCTGCTTACTTGGACTCGATCGTTCAACACGAGGGCGCTGCCAGGACATTCGACGAAGGTCTTCTCTTCTCCGACGGCGCAGACGCCATCAAGAATGAAGAAGCTGGTCGAGACCTCTTCCGCATCCCGACACATCTAGCGAGCTGTGTCACCGAAGTCTTGCTTGTTCCAAAAGATCGAGCGGCAGGACTCTCCATCTTCGGCTGCCTGTCGAACAAAGACGGTAGCGGCCTGGCCTGCGGGGCCAGCGGCTGGGAAGATCGCAAATCAGAGGGAGTCTTCAATCTCACCGCAGCGGAGACGCAGAAGACCGCCATCTATGCGCTCACGGGCAAGAACTGGTCGCATCAGAGCGACCGATGGTTCTGGATCGTGGCAAGCAGCGTGGACCCGGTCACGGGACGGCCGCTCGCGAAGACCACGAACTAGAAGCTGGGATCGAGGCCGCGCCCGGTACTCGTGGCGCCGCGCCGCCACCACGCGAGCCGGACGACCGCCAGGAGCGCAAGCGACAACCCGAATGCGTCGGCGTGAAAGCGATCTCCAAGCGGCCACCAGTGATGGAACAGGCTGGCGCCTGCCGCGACGAATATCAGGCGATGCAGCCGCCGCCATCGCCTTCCGCCCAGTCGGCGAATCATAGCGGCGCTCGAACTTGCGGCCAACGGCACCAAGGCAGCAAACGCGATGACGCCAAGTGCGATGAACGGCTTGTCCGCAGCCTCGTATCCAATCTGGGCGATGACGTCTGCCACTGTCGCCCAAGCGCTGCCAGCGCTTTCGAGTTGCGCGGCGGCGAGGGGCCCGAACGCGATATAGGCGAGCGCGTGCACCGACGCGTAGAAGAACGCGAACAAACCCAGCATGCGTCGAAAGAGGTTGAGCCAATGCCACCCCGTCAAGCGGCGCGCTGGCGTCAACATGAGTGTGAAGACAAGAAACCACAAGGCCCAGTCGCCACTGTCGACGATGAGGCGTCGGTACGGGTGCAAGCCGAGTTGCCCCAGCCACATGTCCCGAGCAAAGGCCACGGAGGGCCACAGACTCAATCCGAACACCGCCGGCTTGAGAATGACGCGAGCCGCCTGCGTCGATCCCATGATCGTGCGAGCGTACCCTCACTGACGCACCGCGATCCGGCTCGTTGGCACCCGCTCCGGCCTGAGTCAGCTGTTTCGCTCACTCGGCGTGAGCGGCGATACTAGACTCATGCGATTCGCAGTGGGCCTGGCTGTCGCGGCCACCCTCTTCTCAGGCAGTCCTCGATCCGCGCACGCGCAGGACCAGACGCAGACGCCACCACCAGCAGAGAAGCCGGATTCACAATCGCCGGCTTCGTCGCCGCCGCCCGCCGATGAGCCGCCGTCGACGGACAAGAATCGAATCTTCGGTCTGGTGCCGAACTTCAACACCGTCGAAGGATCCGGTCCCGTGGCGCCGATCACGGCAGCCGATGGGTTCAAGATGGCGGCGCTGAACTCCTTCGATCCGTTCGTGTATCCCTTCTACGGCCTCGTCGCAGGCGTCGGGCAGCTTCGAGATTCTCCGGAGGCGTGGGGGCAGGACTGGAAGGGCTACGGCCAGCGCTATCTCGCGTCGTTCGCCGACGGCGCCATCTCCAGTTCGTTCACGACAGGGTTGATGCCGGCGCTGCTGAAACAGGATCCGCGGTACTTCCAGGGCCGCGCGGACGGATTTCTTCCTCGATTCGGCTACGCCGCCAGCCGTGTCGCCGTGACCCGCTCGCGATCGGGCACCCCGCAGTTCAATCTGTCGGAGGTCAGCGGCACGCTGGCTACGGCGACGGTATCGAACTTGTACTATCCGCAGGATGAGCGAACGGCGAGCGCCACCCTAACGCGATGGGGCATGCAAGTGATGTGGGACATCGTGGCCAACGAGCTGAAGGAGTTCTGGCCGGACATCAGGAAGTTGCGGCACGGCTCGTAGCGGTGGACTTGCCCGCACGACGTCAACCCTGTCTGGCGGCCTGAACCATTTTCAGACAGAGTGAGCCGCGTGACCGGAACGTGCGAGACGTTGGCGACACGAATCAGGTGCGGCCGGTTACAGATTCTCGTGGTTCCAGTTCTCGAGAACTGATCCCGACCATCCGTGACTCGGGTCGGTTTCATGGCGGGGCTAGACTCTTTTACGTGTCATCCCAAAGAGTGCCTCCCGATCGCGAAATCGTGAAGCGCTTCGTCGAGTACCTAGGTCGAACGCAGGGATACGCCGGCCTCCGCGTGGATTCATGGCCTGAAGACGACCATCCCGGTGAGTCCGTTGTCGAAGCGATCGCTGGCAACCTTGCGATTGAGCACACGAGCGTGGACACGCTGCCCCATCAACGACGGATCGGCGAGCAATTCGAGGAGGCTCTCGCGACGACGCTCCTGGCTTTTAGTTGCGCTTCGGTTTGAGCCGCCAAGGCACCGCTCATCCTCGCGTCAGTGCCCGGGTGAACCGTCGAGCGTGAGCATCCAGATGTCGCCTTCGGTGACACGCCGTGTGAAGTAGGCCTCGCGACCGTCTCGCGTCAGCTGCGGCGGACCGATGATGTCGCGAGGCACCGTGAAGACCTTAGTGGACTTCTTCGTGCGTGTGTCGACGACGAAGAATTCGTGACCGCCCGACACGAACATGATCCGGCCGCCGCCAGGGAGCCACACGGGATAGCCCCCGAAGTCGGTGAGCCGCTCGAACCGGCGGGTGCGGAGAGCGTAGGTCATGATGCCGTGCGCGCCCAACCCGATTTGGCCTGCGAGCCGTGTCCCGTCGGGCGACCACGCATTGACCACGAACTCGTCCGGGCTGGCCGAGGGCGGAGCAATCACCTCCGGCGTCTGGTCGGTCCACGGGCGGTTAGGGTTCAGGATGTAGACGTTGTTCTCGGCGTGTCCGATCCCCGCGGCCATGAGGACTGCGATCCGTGAACCGTCAGGCGACCACGTCGGATAGATCGCATCCGCCAGCGGGCTGAGCTGCTGGAGTTCGCTGCCGTCGGCTCGAATCTTCCAGAGGTGCTGATCCTTCCCGGTGATGGTGTGAAACGCGATCCAGGCTCCGTCGGGCGACCAGCGCGGCATACGATCCATCCCGTTGGCACCGGTCGTAAGCTGCCGAAGTCCGGTGCCGTCACTGCGCGCCAGATACAGGTTCCCTTCCGGCTGCAGGTTTGAGTAGAAGGCCACCCACTTGCCGTCCGGAGAGGGATCGGGGTTGGCCCAGAGGCGCGATCCGGTGGTGATCCAGGCCGGCTCTCCTCGTGGCGTCCCGGTAAACGGATCGATCGAGACCTTCTGCACGTTACGCGTGCGGAGAATCGAGCTGTAGGCGATCCGTGTGCCGTCCGCCGAGATGGAGATGTGCGTCGCGAACGGGGCCGGCGTGGTGACCGGCTCGGGTGGGCCGAGCGTGCGTCCCGACGGCTCGTCGATCGCCACCCGCCACAGGTTGATCGGTCCACCGCGGCCGCTGACGAAGAAGAGAAACCGGCCGTCCGGCGCCCACGTCGGATTCCAATTGGGCGCGCCGTCGGTGGTCACGGCCACCGGGTTGGCGCCCGACCGGTCGATGGTCCAGATATCGAGCCGCGTGCTGCCCGCAATGGCGCCGCGAGTCGTGTAGGCAATGCGCTGACCGTGCGGTGACCAGCTCGGGAGCACCGCGTCGACGGTGCCGATCTGCCGTTCGGTGCCCGATGCGACGTCAACAGCCCAGAGCGAGCTCAGGCCGACGGTGTTTTGTGGATCGAGATCGGCATTCTCGAGGGTGAACGCGAGTTCCTTGCCGTCGGGCGACCAGGCTGGACGAAAGCCAACCTTCGTCAGCCGGCGGGCGGCTTCGCCGGTGCGGCCCATGACGAAGATGCCGCCGCCCTCGCGGCTCGAACGGAAGGCGATGCGTTCCCCGTCGGGCGAGAACGCGGGCTGATCGTCGTCGTCGGTCGAATCGGCCGTGAGGTCGATCGGCGTCTGCCCAGTCGTGCTCTGCAGAAAAATGTGACGAGCGGCGTCGCCGTCGCCGCCGTACGCCACCCATTTTCCGTCGGGCGAGAGCGTCGGGAACCACTCGAGGCCCGATTGCGAGGTGATCTGGGTGAAGTGCCCTCGAACGGGCTCGGTAGGCGTGGGCGCGGGTCGTGTCCGCCATAAGCTAGCCGCGACCAGTGCGAGAAGGAACGCCGCTCCCACGACGCCGAGCGCGCTCCAGCTGCGGACGCGTTCGAGCGCGAGCAACGGCAGCCATCGCGTTCGACGCCGGCCGATGGTGTCGTCGAGCTCCAGGAACGCATCGCCGATGTCACGAAGCCGGCGGCTCTGCTCCTTCTCGAGGCAGCGCTCGAGGAGGCGGCGTATGCCGGGTGGCGTGGCGGAAGGCAACAGCCGCCAGTTCGGCTGGTGCTCGAGCACGGCCGCCAACGTGTCGGACACGGTCGCACCGCGGACCGCCCGCTCGCCGGTCAGCATCTCGTAGACCAGGCAGCCGAATGCCCAGATGTCAGACCGCTTGTCCACCGGCTGCCCCCGCGCCTGTTCGGGGCTCATGTAGGCGGCGGTTCCGAGAATCATTCCGCCCTGGGTCGCGCCGATCGTGATCGTGGGCGAGGCCGCGAACTCGCGCGCCGCGCCCTCCGGGGCCGCTTTGGCCAATCCGAAGTCGAGCACCTTGACCGCGCCGGACGCGGTCAGTTTGACGTTGGCCGGCTTCAGGTCGCGATGGACGATACCCTTGTCGTGCGCGGCCGAGAGCGCGGACGCGATCTGCCGCGCGACCGCGAGCGCCTCGTCCATCCCGAGAGGGCCGGTCCTGAGGCGGTCGGCCAGCGTCGGCCCGTCCACGAGCTCGAGGACCAGCGCGGGAGCGTCGCCGGCGTTTTCGATGCCGTAGATGCCGGCGATATTTGGATGATTCAGCGCGGCCAGCATCCGCGCCTCACGTTCGAATCGTGCGCGCCGCTCCGGATCGGCAGTGAACGCGCGCGGCAGGATCTTGATGGCAACCTCGCGTCCGAGGCGCGGGTCGCTGGCCCGGTAGACCTCACCCATCCCGCCCGCACCGATCGGTGCAACGACGTCGTAGCTGCCGAGGCGATGGCCGGCGATCAAGCCGGGCGAGAAGTGGTCGAAGGCCCTCGCGTCGCCGGACGCTTCCCTCAGCTCGGCGATCAGCGAGTCGGAGACGCCTGGCCACTGGTGCGAAAGCGCGGCAGCCGCGTCGCCGGCGGCGAGCAGCGCCTCGACCTCTCGGCGCAGCGTGTCGTCATCGGCGACAGCAGTAGCCATGATGGCGCGTCGCGCGTCTTCTGGCTGATCGACCACGGCCTCGAACAGCTGCCTCACCCGTTGCCACTGCTCGCTGCGCATGTCGGGCGATCCGTTCCTGGTTCGTTACTTGCCGTCTTGGAACGCTGAGGAGGACTCGTCCGCGGCGCCGAGTTCGCGCGCAAGCCATGCCTTGGCCGTTTTCCAATCTCGTTTGACGGTCGACAAGGACACCTTGAGGGCGTGCGCGGCTTCCTCGATGGTCAATCCGCCGAACGCCCGCAGTTCGACGAGTTTCGCGAGGCCGGGGTCGAGGCGTCCTAGCCGCTCGAGCGCGTGGTCCAGCGTCAGCACGGGAATTTCGACCGGTGTTCGCAGGTTCTGGAGGTCGTCGAGGCGGAGCAGCTGCGTGCCGTCGCCGCGTTTGCGTGCGCCCTGCCGACGCGCATGGTCCACTAGGATGCGGCGCATGATCTGCGCGGCCACGGAAAAGAAGTGCACGCGGCTCTGCCAACCGACCTGCCGCTGGTCCACCAGCCGCAGGTACGTTTCGTGGACGAGCGCGGTTGGTTGCAAGGTATGCCCGTCGCGTTCGTGCCGCAGACGCCGCTCCGCGATGCGACGGAGCTCCCCATAGACGAGCGGAAAGAGCTGATCGAAGGCGGCACGATCGCCGCGGTTCCAATCGTCGAGCAGTGCCGTAACGTCCGTCGTCGTGGGCATCGGGTCCTGCAACGTGCCGAAGAGTCAATAGCGTAGGCCGTCCTCGCGGCGATCGCAAGCCGGCGCGGCGGAGCCGTGAACCAATTCGAGCCTGGTTTACGCGATCTTTCTTACAAAGGTCGTCCGCGATAGGCGACCGCCAGGTTGGGGGAGGTTTGCATGACTTCGTTACACCGTGTGGGCGCAGCTCGTGAGAAGAGAGTAGCTATCCGTTCGGCGGCAGCCTCCAGAAGTCTGCTATGCACGGCCATCGTCGTGGCGTCGCTCTGGACGGTTACGGCCAGCGACGAAAAGCAGGTCGATTCCCCGCCAGTAACCATCGATCCCCCGAGCGCGATTGACAGCCGCGCCTTTGGCATCACCGCCTCGGGCGACATCGTCGGACTGTATGTCACGCCGGACAGCAAAACGCATGGATTCTTTCTGACCGGAGGCGTCTACACATCGATCGACGTCCCCGGCGCGGTTCGCACGAACGCCGTCGGCATCACCGAGCTTCGCGGCGCTCATGGAGACGATCAGAACGACCAACGCGATGGTGCGCCTAAGCGACTGGCGATCGTTGGCCGTTACGACACGACCAACCCGGCCAACCCGGCCGCGACCATCGGTCATGGATATCTCTTGAGCGGCGGCGGTCTGGCGACCATCGATCATCCCGACGCGACCACCTTCACGGTGACGAGCGGCATCAACTCGTCCGGTCAGATCGTGGGTCGCTACATGAGCAAGATCGACAATCGCCTTCACGGGTTCCTGCTCGAAGACGGCATTTTCACGACCGTCGATTATCCGGGCGCGATGGCGACGTACGGGATCGCCATCAACGAGCGGGGCGACATCGCGGGCTACTATGCCGACGCCAGCGCCGTATCGCACGGATTCGTGCGCCATGATGGCGTGTTCACCACGATCGATCCGCCCGGCGCTCTCTCAACCGGCCTAAACGCCGGCATCCTCGGCATCAACTCCCACGAAGTCGTCGGACTCTATCGGGCAAAGGGCGCGACGCTGCCCTGTGGCTGCGACGGCACCCGCGGATTCGTCTATTCGCTGGGCAGCGGATCCTACACGACTTACGCGGTGCCGGACTCGCTGGGCACAGGCTTCACCGGCGTCAACGGCCGGGGCGACATTGTCGGCCTGTTCCCTGACAAGGCTGGCCGACTGCACGGCCTGTTGCTGCTGAGAGGAGGAGACCAATAGGCAAACCGATCCGTCGCGCGTCCGCCCAGCTTCGACCGACTGAGATCGCCGGCTTCCACGCAGCCTCGGAGAGTGAACCTATGAAAAACACATTTGCCGTCCTTTTCGTTGTCGGATTCTGCGTGCAGGTCTCGGCCGACGCGGTAGGGACCACTACTCAACTCTCGAGCGGGAGCGCAACCGACCAGCAGAACGCACCGACGATCTCCGGTCCGCTGGTCGTCTGGACGAACGCCTCGACGGACTCGAACGGGACGAATTTCGATCTCATCTTGCTGAATCTGACGACAGGAGTGCCCATTAACCTCACAAGTACATCTGACGCTCAAGAGTTTCTCAACGACGTGGACGGTAGTACCGTCGTCTGGACTCGTACCGACTCCGGACACCCTGGTGACATCGTCGCGTACGACACGCAGACCGGCAGCATGACGACCGTCGCCGCCTCCACGGCGACCACGTTCTTTCAGCAGCCGGCCGTTCGCGGGCATCGTGTTGCGTTCCTCCGGGTAGGAACGACCGTTGACGTCCGACTTGTCGACCTCACGAGCGGAATACTGACGTCCGTCACCAACGATGCCGCAGTTCAGTCACGTCCGCGCCTCGGCGACGACGTGGTCGTGTATGAGGACTATTCGAATGGCAACGCCGACATTCAGGCGTACCGAATTTCCACCGGCACGCACTTCTCCATCGCAACAGGCCCCTATGATGAGCTTACCCCCGACATCGACGGGCATACGATCGTATGGGCCGCGCACATCAATGGAAGTGATCAGATCTTCGCGTTCGATCTCACGACGGGCACAACACACCAGCTGACTACGTCGGTGGGATCGAAAATTGCTCCACGGATCTCTGGAAACCGCGTGGTGTGGTCGGACGATCGTAACGGGAACCTCGATATTTACATGTACGACTTCTCCACTGGGACGGAAGAACCACTTGTGACGGGAGCGGGAGATCAGTTCTTAGCGGACATCGACGGAGACCGCGTCGTCTACACGGCAAATGCCACTGGCTTCGAGCAAGTCTATCTCTTCACGTTCGGGACTCCTGTTCCGCAGGTGAGCGACCTCCAGGGTCTCGTCCAGTCATTCAATCTCAAACAGGGGATCGCAAAGAGCCTGACAGCAAAGTTGGGCAGCGCCGAGAGCGCGATTACGACGGGCGACCTGGGCACCGCCTGCGGCGTGCTGTGGGCATTCATCAACGAAGTCCAGGCGCAGACCGACAAAGGAATCACCCCGTCGCAGTCTAATCAACTGATCGCCATGGCGACGGCAGTGAGGAGCTCATTGGGCTGCCTCCCTTAGGGTGCGTCTTGCGCTCAACCAACAACTCAGGGAACGTGCGGCGCCGCCTGACAAACGGCGTCACGTTGAATGCGGCGATCGTATGACCGGCCGCATTTCCTCGCCGGCGAGAAGACGCGCGTTCGGCAACGACTATGGTTTCAATTCCTCGGGATGTTCGCGCAAATAGGCCAGCAATTTGTGGCGCTTTTGCAGGCCGCGTGTTGCCACGCCAGTGCGTCGTTCGACGACATCGCCGAATTCACCGAGCAGCGGGCCCGCGTGGTCGAACACGGCGGCCCACGTTTTTTTCACCGCTGAGACCGAGACGTCGAGTTCCGCAGCGATTTCCGTGTCCGTCTTGTGTAGAACTGCCTGGGCGAGCAGCCTCCGCTGTGACAAAGTGAAGCAAAGCCGCGGTGGCTGATAGTGAAACAGCAGTTCGAGAACAGTTCCCTGAAGCGTGGTGGCATCGGCGCGCTCGAACCCCAACAGAATGCGTCGACGTCCCGGCCGTTCTTGGCCCCGATACCATTCCTCGTACGTGTTTCGAACTCGAAATCCCCCGTGTGTCACCGCCCAGTCAAGTTCATCATCCGAGCACTCGGCAATCACTTCGCGTAGGCGGTACCCGCGCATATCGTTCAGAAACGCGGCGGTCAGCGCACCGCGTACCTGACGCTGCTCGTTGACGCCGAGCTCTGCCACGTGGTGAAGAACGACGATGACGTTGAGCCCGTCTCCCTCGGTTTGCGCAAGCAGCTCGTGCGAATCCAGACATAAGGCTGCGCCGTCGGGACCTGCGCGAAGGACGCGCTCCGACACGCCCGGTACCGGGTCTGCCCGAATCTCGCGAGCCGTCTCGTCCGACACGAACACGCCCGCCCCGATGCCCACGATCCGCGCCGCTTTCCCTGGTTCGATGAGGCTGACGGAAACACCCATCAACACACGCGCGGACAAGAGCGATCGACATGCCGCGATTACGTCGAAAGACTCGCCGGTGCCCGGATCGGTGTGCGGCAGGAACGCCGCCGCGTCGTGGAGTGCGTCTGGCGACAACCGGTCCGTCCGGAGAGTGTTCCGGAACAGTGCTGCGCCATTCGTCCGTCCGTCTTGCATCGATGTTCTCCGACAGTGCCGACGCTGGTCTTTTAGATCATTGTCTCCAGCGACACCCGTTCCTATATTTCACGCCCACTCGAGACGGGCGGCAAGCGCGGGCAGATCCTGAGCCTGCTGTGGTTGGAATGGGAACGGGAGGCATTCATGTCCACACACCTGAAATGGATTGCGGGGATCAACGGATTGGCCCTGATGATTGTTCTCTCCGTCACGAGCTCGGCCGAGGCGGCTTTGCCACCGGGCAATCCAGTGCAGCAATGGAACAAGATTGCGGAAGACACCGTACTCGCCGCCGGCGCGCTGCAGAACGAAGCGCTGTTGTACATGTCGTATGAGTCAGCCGCCGTGTACGACGCGGTCATCGCGATCGCCGGGGGATATGAGCCGTACGCGTCGCGCATCCCCGCGGCCGCCAGTGCGTCGATCGATGCCGCGGTCATCGAGGCCGCCTACCAGATTTTGGTGCACTACTTCCCCGCTCAGACAGCGACCCTCAGCACATTTCACGGCGAAGCCTTGGCGGCCGTGAACGATGCCTCGGTGCCTGACGGAATCGCCGTCGGCGCCGCCGCAGCCGAGGCCGTCATCCACTTGCGTGGTACAGCATTGCACCCGCTCGATGGGCGGCTGCCCATCGGCACAGTGTCAACAATCGAGGATCCCACGTGCAAGGCCGGCGGCTACCGCCGTACACCTGGAGGAAATTGGACCCTGGGTCCGCAGACTCCGTGGCTTGGGGAGGTCACCCCCTTTCTGCTGCAGAAGGCCGGACAGTTTCATGCTCCCGCGCCGCCACCACTGTCGAGCGAGCGATGGGTTGAGCAGGTCGAAGAGATTCGGCGCGTAGGGAGCACGGAGAGCGAGAGCCACGGACAACGCAGCGCCGCACAATCCGCCGTTGCTCTCTTCTGGACGTCGAACGTCCTGCGGCAATACAACTTGCTGGGTCGTGACATCATCACGCAGCACCACTCGGGCACCCGCGAATCTGCCAGATTGCTAGCCATGATCAATATGGTCGCGGCCGACGCGCAGATCAACGTGTTCCACGCAAAGTACGAGCTGCTGTTTTGGCGCCCTGTCACGGCGATTGACCCGACGTCAGTTGTGCCCGATTGGTGCGGCACCTTACCAGGATTCGACGACCGCAACGACCGTACTACCGAACAAATCGGCTGGCGGCCTCTGCTCCCCACGCCAAATCAGCCGGAATATCCGAGCGCGCATGGATCCATCACCTCAGCGATCGCCGATGTGCTCGCGGAGTTCCTTGGCAGCGACGCGATCGGTGTGACGATCCACGGATCCGCTGACGGCACCCCGGGGAATCTCGCCGCAACCCGGTACTACGCGACGACCGCCGACCTGCGCGATGAAATCGTGAATGCGCGTCTATGGGGTGGGCTGCACTACAGAGAGTCAACTGAAGCCGCGGTTGCGCTCGGCGCCAAGGTCGCCCACTTCGCACTGAACCACGGGCTTCAGCCCGCTCACTGAGACGTCGGCGCTAGTCCCACTCCCGCAAGGAAGCATTGACCGGGCACTTTCGTCGTTGATCTATCGGCGAATCACTCGGGCCTGAAGGGAAGCGAAAGGTCGGATTGTAGACCGTGAGGTTTTCGCACCGGGATCCGCGACAAAGGTGGAAGCCACTCATCAAACGGTCTGGAATCGTTTTTTGGGTTGTCGACGAGTTCGTTCAGGGCCGTCTTCGCGGCGTCGGAACAGGTACCGCCGTACAGCGCACCGACGACCCGTCGCCTCGCGGATGGCCTCACCACGGCTGCTGCTGTTCTCTTCCCAGTGATGGGCTAGCCGTCCGAAACACACAAACAGACCACAACCATCTGGATCGCGGCGTTTTACCTCTGAGTGGCGTTTCCAACGCGCAGTTCTCTATAGATTTCCGTGTAAACTGGCGCGCTTTGAAGGCGGCGTGTCATGGCCACATCGAACAAGCGGGCCCGCGAAGTCTGGCAATTCTTTGAGCTGTATACGGAGACTGGCTCGACGATCTACTGCAAGTTGTTCAGTACGGAGTCCGGGCTGGAGTTGCGACTCCAACTATGGAGTCTGCCCCCCGAACGCGTGCAGTCGGTGAGATCGTTCGGAGACGCGCGGCCGATTGCCAGGCAATGGCTGGAGGAGGTTACGGCCCACGGTCAACACCCCTTCAGCCGAGGAGTGGTTCGCGGTTGCTGAGATGTGCCTCTTTGCTCGAGGCCTCGAATCGCACAGCGTTCTCATCACAACTCGAAGGAGCCTCGACGGTCTGAGGATCGGGACGTCCGGCGCGTCTATGGGTCGGGCGCGGGCCGCTTCAGTTCCTCGCTCCAGTTCTGCACGACGACGATGCTGTCTTCCGCTGCGGTTGACGGCGCACTTTCCTTGCTCAGGAGAAACCGTCCGTCAGGCGCCAGGTCCCACACCCGGCTGCCACCACCACCGGCGCGAGCGCCGCGCCCATAGCCTTTGTTCTCGAACAGCATCGTCGGACGGACGATTTCAAGGGCTGGGGTGATAGTCACCTGAACGGCCATCATGGCGCCGTCGAGGCGATTGAAGAACAGCTCGCGCCCATCAGCCGACCACACTGGATGAGAGCCGCCGCCATCGCCGGAGACCTGTTTGGGGTCGTCGAGACCTGGAAAACGGTCCACGTACACCTGGTACTCGCCCGACTGCTGCGACTGATAGGCGATCCAGTCACCACGCGGTGACAGCGAGGCCGCCGACATATCTCGCGCGCGTTCCAGCGCTCGCCACGGCAACGCGTGTTGGGCGGCGGCGGCAAACTCCAGTATTCCCAGGTGGGGCGCCAGCTGCGTCCCGTACGTGAACACCACGCGGGGCGCGCCACGTCGGACACAACGATCTGACCAGCGCCCCCGTGGGCGATTCCTGGCAGAGTAGAGCCCCACACGTCCGTGGCATCGCGGAAATGGGCCACCACGAACGGCTCCCCTCGCGGTGTGCCAGTGGCAGGATCCACTCGCATCGACACTAGCGTTTCCCGTGCTCCGACGCGCGAGCGGAGGACGACGCCATTCGATCTCGCTAGCACGTTCAGCAGGCCGTCATCGCGTTGCGCTTGCAGACCGCTGGAAATCGAGGCGCTGCAGCAGCCTGGTGAATCGCGGATCGGAGCGAAGAGGATCCCACCAGCGTCCGGATGAGAACGTGAAGAGGAACATGTCGCGCAGGGCGTACGCACGATCGAGGTGACCGAAGGCGGCATCGTGATCGCCCATCCCCGCGAACACCAGCGCAAAGACGCACGGCGGCACGTAGCGGCTGCGCGCAATCTGCTCGAGCGTGGCGACGATCTGACGCGCTTCTTCGTGGCGGCCCGCCTGTCCCAGCACCCGGCCCTGAAACCCCAGCATGAACGTATTGCCTCGCGAGAGCCGGTGGGCGGTACGATAGGCATCGAGCGCCTTGTCGGGCTCGCCGGTGCGGTCGAACAGATGGCCCAGCCCCGCGTGGGCTGGAAAGTGCTCGGGATCGAGCGTCAGCGCGTGCCGTACCGCCGCGGCCGCTTCCCCGTGCCGTTCTGCAGCCAGGTACATCATTCCCGCAAACGTGTGCATGACTGGTGCGAGCGGATCGATCGCGCGCGCCTGCTCGATCTCGGCAATCGACTCGTCGTACCGCCGCAAGTTCGACAGCAGTTGCGCATAGAACTGGTGCGCGATCGCATCATTCGGATTCAGCTCGATCGCACGCAGAAACGATCGCTCGGCGGCGTTCCAGTCCCAGCCCACGTAAAACTCCATTATCGCGGCCGCCGCATGGGCCTCCCCGAGATTCGGATCCAGTTGCAGGGCCGCCTCGGCAGCGCGACGTGCTCGAGTCCATCGATCGGTGGCATCGGCCGTGTTGATCAGGATCTGAAGCACGTAGAGGCTGGCGAGCGCTGCGTAGGCCGGCGCATATGACGGCGTCTTCGCGATCGCCTCCGTGAAGCACTGCTCGGCCTTGAGCATGGCTTCGGGGAGCCGCTGATGCCAGTACCACCGGCCTCTCAAATACAGGTCGTGCGCGTCGGGGTCGTGGGTGGTCACATCTGTCATCGATCGAGCTGGAGACGACAGGGCGACGCCCGCCTGCCGCGCGATCGTGACCGCCATCTCCCGCTCGAGGGCCGGCAGGTCCGCCGGCGATCGCTCGTATACCTCGCTCCACGTCTGCAGATGGTCACGTGTCCGCACCAGCGTCACGTGAATCCGCAAGCGCTCGTCCTCCCGGCGCAGCGTGCCTTCGACCAGATATTGCGCGCCCAGCTCCTGACCGATCTCCTGCGCCGTCCTGCGGAGATGTTTGTACGCAACGCTCGACGTTCGCGCGATGACGCTCAGGCGCCCGGGAGCCACGCCGCCGAGTGCGCCGATCAGCGCTTCGGTCAACCCATCGGCCACGTACGCCTCGGACGTGCCGCCACCCGCGTCTTCAAAGGGCAGGACCGCGACCGTCACCGTCGACGACACGACGCCCACGAACCGATAGCCCTTTCCGGGGACAGTCTCGATGAAGGTCGGTCGATCCGCGGAGTCGCCCAGCGCCGCCCTCAGCTTGCGAACCACGGTGTGGAGGCCGGCTTCAATGTCTACTTCGGCGTCGCTGCTCCAGAGGCGCGCGGCGATCTCGCCGCGGCTGACGAGTTCGCCACGACGGCCGACGAGCATTAGCAACACCTCGAGCGGCATCCGCTCGATGGACACGGGGTGCGATCCGTTCAGCAGACGGAATCCCGCGGCATCCAGCACGAACGATCCAAACGCCCAGGGGCCCTGATTCATGAATGAAGGCTCGCACACTCCAGTAGTTCAGACGAAGTTCAGACGGGCTTCAGATCCGCTCCATTTCCTCGCGGTTCACCGATCCCTATGCTATCGGCGTCGCGGGCAGACGCGACTCACCGGGAGCATCCATGACCACTCTGACTGAGAGCCTGCGACGTCCGCGGCCTGTGTTCTACCTCGTGATGGCCGGGCTCTTCGCTCTCATCGCCTTTGCCGGATTCACTCGCACATACCTGTTACCGACGCTGACGAACCGCTTCAGCGGACCCGCGATACTTCATGTCCACGCCGTCCTGTTCTTCGGATGGGTAATCCTGCTCGCCTGGCAGAGCGGCCTCGTGCGGCAGCAACGGATCGAGGCGCATCGGGCCTGGGGAATGGTCGGCATTTCGCTCGCGACGGCCATGGTGTACACAGCGATGGTGCTGCTCGTCAGTGCGCTCGACTTCAGCGTCGGCGCGGCCACCATCGAACGCACGCGTGTCCTCGTGGTTGTGCCGTTCTCGCAGATCCTCCTGTTCACGGCGTTTGTCGCGGCGGCCGTCGTCGCGGTAAGCCGGCCAGAGACGCACCGACGGCTCATGCTGCTCGCGACGGCGAACCTGCTGCCAGCGCCGACGGCACGGCTCATCGGCGTCGTGCTTGGAATGCGACCCAACATCGGACGACCGAATATTGCCCTCGTCGCAAACGAGAACCTCGCGTTCACAGCCGGGCTGATCTCAGCGCTTGCCGTCGACCTTCTTATCGTAGCGGCGATTGTCCGTGATTGGCGCGCAAGAGGACGGCCGCACTCGGCGTACGTGGTCGGCGGTGCTTGCATGCTCGCCGTGCAGCTGCTGCGAAAGCCGTTCGCGTACACCCCTCTGTGG
>Ga0105238_10003202_pt1 | contig 16341 bp, 11 predicted proteins | sample KBSC34metaG_FD_81526 | JGI IMG/M metagenome (GOLD analysis project Ga0105238, IMG submission 81526) | Corn rhizosphere microbial communities from Kellogg Biological Station, Michigan, USA - KBS C3-4 metaG | ecosystem: Host-associated > Plants > Roots > Rhizosphere > Soil | place: Michigan, USA... | reverse complement strand
GACCAAAGTGAGGTTGGGGAAGTGATAGCCCTTGGTGACCAACTGGGTACCGACGACGATATCGATCGCGCCCGCCTCCATCGCCCCGACGAACTCCGCCGCGCGCAGCGGCGACCAAATCGTGTCCGAGGTGACGATCGCCGTTCGCGCGTCGGGAAACAGCTCTGCGACCTCATCGGCGATGCGCTCGACCCCAGGGCCGCAAGCGACGAGGCTGTCCCGCTCGCCGCATTCGGGGCAGGCCTTGGGCGGCGGCATGACATGGCCGCAATGATGGCAGGCGAGGCGGCGCATCAGGCGATGCTCGACCATCCAGGCGGTGCAGTTCGGGCATTGGAAGCGGTGGCCGCAGTGGCGGCAGAGCGTCAGCGGCGCGAAGCCTCGGCGGTTGAGGAACAGGAGCGATTGCTCGCCGCGTTCCAGATTCGACTGAAGCTCGCCGACCAGCTCGGGCGCCAGCCAGCGACCGCGCGGCGGCGGGTCCCGTGTCAGGTCAATCGCACGGATTTCCGGCATGGACGCTCCGGCAAAGCGCTCGGGCAGCGAGACTTCGCGGTACCGGCCGAGCTCGACCATGTGACGGCTTTCGATCGGCGGCGTGGCGGTCGATAGAATGACCGGAATGTCCTCGAATTTCGCGCGCATCACCGCGGTGTCGCGGGCGTGGTACTGGACCCCTTCCTCCTGCTTGAAGCTGGGCTCGTGCGCTTCGTCGATGACGATAAGCCCGAGGTTCGGATAGGGCAGAAACAGGGCTGATCGCGCGCCGACCGTCACCTCCGCTTCGCCGCTGGCGATTCCGCGCCAGGCACGCCGCCGTTGCGATGACCGGAGGTCGGAGTGCCAGGCGACGGGCGCGCAACCGAAGCGCGCCTCGAAGCGCTTGAGAAACGGCTCGGTAAGCGCGATTTCCGGGAGGAGCACCAGCGCCTGCTTGCCTTTCCGAAGGCACTCGGCGATCGCTTCGAAATAGACCTCGGTCTTGCCGGACCCGGTGACGCCGTCGAGCAGGATCGGATCGAACCCTTTCCCGACGGCGGAGGCGAGGCTGCTGGCCGCTTCCTGCTGGTCGTCGTTGAGATTCGGCGGCGCGTGATCGGGATCGGGCTTGGCGAGGGGCCGATCGGCGTCGACCGCTACAGCCTCCAGCGCTCCGACGTTCGCGAGCCCGCGCATGACGCTGTCGCTAACGCCGGCATGATCGGCCAGCTCGCGGATGGTTCCCTGCCGGCCCTCGATGCCGGCGAGTGCTTTTTCGCGCTGAGGCGTGAGGCGATCGGGGACGGCACCGGTGGGCCGATACTCGGTAAGCTGCCTCGGCCCGTCGAGCGCAGCCGACGACGGCAGCACCATTCGCAGCACCGAGGCGAGCGGCGCGAGGTAATAATCCGCCGTCCATTCGCACAACCGGCGGAGGGGGCCGGCGAGAGGACGAACGTCAATCACCCCGGCCAGGGGCCGCAGCCGGCTGTCTGGCACTTCGTTGGTCGGCAGGCGATCGGGCTCCCATGCAACGCCGAGCAGCTGCCGAGGTCCGAGCGGCGCTATGACGACCGAGCCCGGCTCGACATGCATGCCGTCCGGCACGCGGTAATCGAGCGGCCCGAGCGCGGCATTCAACGTGACGACGCGGGCTCGCTGCACTTATCCGTCACCCCGGCCTTGAGCCGGGGCCTGCCTGCTTTGTTGCATAGTCTTCAGAGAAGAGAAGGCGGGTCCCGGGTCAAGCCCGGGATGACGTATCGCTACTTCCCGCGCTTCTTGCGATGCTCGTCGAAGTCGAGGACGGAAACCTCTTCCTCCGGCTGGAGCAGGCCAAGCCGGCGGGCCACTTCCTGGTATGCCTCCTCGACGCCGCCGAGGTCCTGGCGGAAGCGGTCCTTGTCGAGCTTCTGGCCGGTCTTCATGTCCCACAGACGGCAGCCGTCGGGACTGATCTCGTCGGCGAGGATCACGCGGGCATAGTCGCCGTCGTAGACGCGGCCGAACTCGAGCTTGAAGTCGATAAGGCGGATCCCGATCGCCGCGAACATGCCCGACAGGAAGTCGTTCACCCGGATCGCCATGTCGGCGATGTCGTTCATCTCGTCCTGCGTGGCCCAGCCGAAGCAGGCGATATGCTCGTCGGCGATCATCGGGTCGCCGAGCGCATCGTCCTTGTAATAATATTCGATGATCGTTCGGGGTAGCTGAGTGCCTTCCTCGATCCCGAGCCGCTTGGAGAGCGAACCGGCGGCGACATTGCGGACCACGACCTCGATCGGGACGATCTCGACCTGGCGGATCAACTGTTCCCGCATGTTGAGCCGGCGGATGAAGTGGGTGGGGACGCCGATCGTCTGGAGCGCCGTGAAGATGTGCTCGGAGATGCGGTTGTTGATGACGCCCTTGCCGCTGATCGTACCGCGCTTCTGCGCATTGAATGCAGTCGCATCGTCCTTGAAATATTGAATGAGCGTGCCCGGCTCCGGACCCTCGTAGAGGATCTTGGCCTTGCCCTCGTAAATCTGGCGGCGGCGAGCCACGGTTCGCTTCACTCCAACGCAATGGGAAAAGAAGCGGCGGCTATAGGCGAGCCGCCGCCCCATCGCAATTGAGGCAAGGCCGACTAGTTCGAGGCGGTCGTGGCCAGCTTGCTGCTGACGATCCGGACCTGCTGGACCTGGTTGGGCTGGAGATATTTCTGCGCCAGCTTCTGCAGGTCCGCGGCGGTGATCGACTGAAGGATCGCCTTGCGCTGACGGATTCGGTCGAGGCGCTCGGGCTCGCTCTGCGCCTTCGACAGCGCGCCGAGCCAGAAGCCGTTGTCGCGATCCTGGTGCTGGATGCTCTCGAGCTCGGGGTTGCGGGCGCGGGCCATCAGGTCGTCGCTGATCGGCTTGTCGCGAAGCTGCTCCGCCGCGTCGGCAATAGCCTTCTGGACCTCGTCGGTCTTGTCCGGCGCGACGATCGCCGCGGCGGACATGTAGCCGTAGCCCTTGAAGACGTCCGATGTGAGGCTGCTTACGCTGACTCCGTAGCTGTCTCCCAGCGTTTCGCGGACGCTGTCGGTCAGCATCAGGTTGAGCACGTCCTTGAGAAGGTTAAGGCTGACGACCTCGCGATAGTTTGAATCATCGGTCGTCGGCCACACGGATTCGACCACCGCCTTGTCCTGCGGCCCTTCGTGGGTGAGCACGATCGGGCTTCGATCCGCCCGGAACGAGACTTTGGTTAGCGCCGGATCGATCGTGTCGCTCAGCTTGCGGGTCGGCAACGCGCCGAACGACGAGGCGACCGCGGCGATCACAGAATTCTCGTCGATGTCGCCAACGATCGTAATCTCGATCGGAGCCGATGCGATCACCGGGGCCAGCGCGGCCTTGGCCTCGTCGAAGGTGCGCTTCGACAGGACCGCCGCCGTAGGCATCCCGAAGCGTTGGTCGCCGCTGGCGAGGATACTGGGTAGCCGGACGCCCGCGACGGCCTCCGGCTGGGCGTTGAACTGCTTGTCCAGAATCGGAACGACATTGGTCCATTTGTCGGCGGCTTCGGGGCGGAAGCCGGGGTCCAACAGGTAAGCCGCGCTGACCTTCATCTGAAGTGCGAGATCCATCGGCGTGGTCGTGCCGACGGCGATGAACGCGTCATCTTTCACGGCCGAGCCGAGGGTGATCACCTTGCCGGCGAAAATATCCTTGAGGTCCTCAAGCGACTGCTTCTTCAGGGCCCCGGCGGTTGAGGTCATGCTGAGCATTTGCGCCAGCCCGGGCTGATCCTTGGGAAGATCCAGAATGCCGTCGCCGAGCCGGACCACGAAACGGACCTTGCCAGCCTCGAAGTCAGTCTTCTTGAGGTTCAGCCGGACATTGTTCGCGAAGCGGATCGTGCGCACGCCGAGGTCCGCAATCTGCGTATCGGATGCGATCGTTCCGGGTTTGCCGAAGCTTTCGTAAGCGAAAGTCTTGGTCGCGCCCTCTTTCGGCGCTGCGACCGCCACCTTGCGGCTGGCATCGAAGGCCGCGGCCAGCTGCGCGCTCGTGATGTCCTGCTTGTCGCTGACGTGGATCAGCGGAGCGCTTCCCGTCCAGAGCTCGCGGAAGGCGGCGTTGGTCTGGGCGAGCGTAATCGTCCTGGCGATCGAGTTGAAATAATCCGCCTTGGATTTGGGGGTGGTGATGAAATCCCTCCGCCCGGCGACCGTAACCAGCGCATTCGCAAGGGACTCGTTCGAGCGGGTGCCGGCCTGCTCCGCGGCCGCGCGCAGCCCGCCCTCGGTGCTGCTGACGACCGTGCGCAGCTCGTCAGCGGTGAAGCCGTATTGGTTCGCCTTGCGGATTTCCTGCTCGACCGTGTCCAGGGCATCCTTCCAGGCGCCATCCTTCGCCGCCAGCGTAACGGACGTCGCCAGCGCCGCATCGCGCTGTTCGTCGAGGCCCATGCCGCCGCCAAGAAGCGGCGATCCGGGTGCGTTTGCGATCTTCGCAAGCCTTCGGTTGAACATGGCCGTTGCCAGCGTCTCGACGATCTTGTGGCGCCGCTCGGCGAGTGTGTCCGCAGGATCCTTCCACTGCCGCTCCACGGTGTAATTGACGGTTGTCGCGACCGCCGGATCGACGAAAGTGTCGAACGAAGCGGCGCGCGAAAGATCGACCTTCCCGCGCGGCAGTGGCGCGCCCGCCGGTCCGACGCCCTTCCAGTCAGAGAAGACCTTCCTGATCTTGGCTTCGATCGCAGCCGGATCGGCATCGCCGACGAAGACGAGCGTCGCGTTCTCCGGCCGGTAATAGCGATGATAAAGGTCGCGGATCGTGTCGGAAGTCGCGCTTTTAAGAACCGCGTCGACGCCAATCGGAAGCCGGGTCGGATAGGGCGTCTCGGGGATCTGGAAGCCGAGCTGATCGACAATCTGGTGATATTGGAAATTGTCGCGTGAGCGCTCTTCGCCGAGGATGACGCCGCGCTCGCGGTTGACGGCGGCGGGATCGAACTTCAGCTCGCTCGCGGCCTCGCGGAAGAGGAACAGTGCGGTGTCGATGTGCTGGTCATCGGTCTGCGGCAGCTCGAGCATGTAGGTCGTGGTGTCAAAACCCGTGACGGCATTGGTGTCCGGTCCGAACTTGAGGCCCTGGCGTTCGAGGATTTTGACCATGTCGCCTTCGGGCACGTGGGTCGATCCGTTGAAGGCCATATGTTCGATGAAGTGAGCGAGGCCGCGTTCCTTCTCGGTTTCACCGATTGAGCCGAAAGCGATCTGCATGCGGACCGATGCGGTGCCCTTGGGCGTGGCATTGTGCATGATCGCATATTTCATCCCGTTCGGGAGGATGCCGTACTTGATCGAGGGGTCGGGAACGACGTCGGTCAGCGGGACGCCCCAGCCGTTGACGGCCGGCTTTGCGACAGGTGCGGCGACCGCAAGCGCGGGAGCGCTGCTGGCGATGATGGAAATGGCGATGGCCGCGCTGCTGACGCGCGAAACGAATGGCTTCAAAATCACGAAAATACTCCCCGGCCCCGGATTGATTCGGCGCGGAGAGCGTAAGGATTGACGCTGGGGGCGCAACCCGCCTTTTCTACAAACGGCTGATTTTATTGGGCAAACTGGTTGGTTGCCATTCGGAATTGAGGCTGGTCAAGTGAGGAGCGCGGAGCGTGCGGCCGCGCCCCTCACGACCGGGTCATTTTCACCGGGCGCGCTTGGCCCTGGCGGTCCAAGGCGCCTGATATTCGATCCGGTTGAGAACATTGAACGCGTTCATCACAGCGTTCGTGACATTTGAGAGGCCGCTCGCCAGAGAAGCGTTCAGCTCGGCTCGTCCATCGCGGTAGCTGCGATCAAAAAACTCGTCGATCATCGTAACCATCCTTCCTCCGTTGAGCCGCGTCAGAGCGCGATTGGGAAGCCGTCGATACGGTCGTTGGCGGCGTTCAATGCGCACTCCACCAGCCGAAGCCGGCGGGCCTGGTCGAGCGTGCGCCAGGCGCGGGCCGTCGAGCGCCGCGCATTCGCTTTCGCGACCTGCTCAACCGGGCCGTGTTCAATGAACGTACGGGTGCTGTGGCCATAAGCCATGGCGTTGTCTCCTCACCTGTTGTTGGGCCGCCGGCGATGGGGGCTGGAGGGGAAGGGGATAGCCTTCGCCGGCGGTTGCAAGCTTAATAGGATTCGGCGGCTCGTTTCGCCAATCAAACGCTCGACACCATCCATAAAGCTGCCTTATGATTGGCAGGCCGGGGCGTTACTTCGGCGGGGTCCTCATTTCATTCAGGAAAGCGACGCGATGAGGCGGCTACCTCCACTCGCAGCAGTCAGGGTCTTCGAGGCCGCGGCGCGCACCGAAAATTTTACCGCGGCCGCCGCCGAGCTTGGAATGACCCAGGCCGCCGTTTCTTATCAGGTGAAGAGCCTCGAGGAGCGTCTTGGCGCGCCGCTTTTCGTTCGTGAAAAAGGCCGCGCGCGATTGACCACGCTCGGGTCGCGCCTGCTCCCGCCGCTATCTGGAGCCTTCGATGCGATCGAGGCGGCTTTCGCGAGCCACCGCGAGGAGGATGAGTCGCTCCTTACGATCACCACCACCCATACGTTCGCCAATACCTGGCTGGCGTGGCGGTTGGGCGCTTTCCAGATCGATCACCCCGACCTCGCGGTCAGGATGACGACGAGCAACGAGCTCGTGGACTTGCGGTCGGGCGCCGCGGATGTGGCGATCCGGGGGGGAAGAGGCGATTGGGAGGGGCTCGAGCAGCACGAGCTGTTCAAGTCGAGCTTCACCCCGATGTCGAGCCCGGACTGCGTCTCGGAGACCGAAGGGAAACTCGGACGCGAGCTCGAGCCCCGCGATCTGCCCCACCTCAACCTGATCAATCCGAATGACGACTGGTGGCACCAGTGGTTCGGGGACAACGGAGTCCCCGTAGACGAGAGCGTGTTCCGCCGGCCCGGCGTCCGCCTCGACAGCCAGGCGGACGAAGGTCATGCGGCGATGGCGGGCCAGGGATTTGCGCTTCTTACGCCGTTGCTTTGGAAAGGCGACGTCGCCGCCGGACGGCTTTGCGTCCCGTTTCGCGATCGCGTCTCAAGCCGTGCTTGGGCCTATTGGCTGGTTTATCCGACCGAGCGGAAGATGGTCCCGAAGGTGAAGCGTTTCCGTGAGTGGCTGCTGGACGAGATGGAGCGCGCACTCGCGGACACAGCGGGCGGTTGGCCGCAGCCGGTTCCGATCGCCGCACAATAATCCGACAGGCGCTGGAAGCGCGCGCCATCGATTGCTAGCGAAGGGGCATGCCCGACACCGACCTTTCAACCGTTATCGAGACACCGTTCGACGCAGCGCTAAGCGAGCGATACCTCGTCTACGCTCTATCGACGATCACCGCTCGTTCGCTGCCCGATGTCCGCGACGGCCTGAAGCCGGTCCATCGCCGTTTGCTATGGGCGATGAGGCTGCTCCGGCTCGATCCGGCCGGCGCTTACAAGAAATCGGCCCGCGTCGTCGGGGACGTCATCGGTAAATATCACCCGCACGGCGACCAGTCGGTCTACGATGCGATGGTCCGCCTCGCGCAGGATTTCGCGCTTCGCTATCCGCTCGTCGACGGGCAGGGGAATTTCGGAAACATCGACGGCGATAACGCCGCGGCCTACCGCTACACCGAAGCGCGGCTGACCCCGATCGCGATCCAGCTGATGGCCGGGCTCGACGAGGGGACGGTCGATTTCCGCCCGACCTACAATGGCGAAGAAGAGGAACCGGAGGTCTTTCCGGGGCTGTTTCCCAACCTGCTAGCCAACGGCGCGAGCGGCATCGCGGTCGGCATGGCAACTTCGATCCCGCCACATAATGTCGGCGAGCTGGTCGACGCCGCGATTGCACTGATCGATGATCCCAAGGTCGATGACCGCGCCCTGCTCCAACATGTGAGGGGCCCGGATTTCCCGACCGGCGGCGTGCTCGTCGACGACGAGGACACGATCGCCCGAGCTTACGTCAGCGGCCGGGGAGCCTTCCGCCTTCGTGCGAAGGTCGAGGTCGAGCGCGAGAAGGGCGGCGGCTGGCACCTGCTCGTCAGCGAAATCCCCTATGGCGTGCCCAAGGCCAAGCTGATCGAGCAGATTGCCCAGCTGATTGCCGACAAGAAGCTGCCGATCCTCGCCGATGTGAAGGACGAGAGCGACGAGCAGGTTCGGCTGATCATCGAGCCGCGGGCGAGGACGGTGGATCCCGATCTTTTGCTCGAGAGCCTGTTCCGGCTGACCGATCTGGAAATTCGTTTCCCGCTCAACCTCAATGTGCTCGACGCGACCCGAACACCGGGCGTGATGAGCCTCAAGGAATCGCTGGCCGCGTGGCTCGCCTTCCAGTTCGAGGTGCTCGTCCGGCGGAGCCAGGTGCGGATCGGTAAGATCGACGAGCGGCTGGAATTGCTCGACGGTTTCCTCGTTGCCTACCTGAATCTCGACCGGGTGATCGAAATCATCCGCACCGAGGATGAGCCCAAGGCGATCATGATGGCGGAATTTTCGCTGTCCGACCGTCAGGTCGAAGCGATCCTCAACATGCGGCTGCGTTCCTTGCGGCGGCTCGAAGAGATGGAAATCGCCAAGGAGCGTGAGGCGCTGGCGAAGGAACGGGAGGAGCTTGAGAAACTCGTCGCCGAGCCGGGTCGACAGAAGCGGCGGCTCAAAAAAGATTTGCAAGGGGTCAGGGAGAAATTCGGCGACGACCGGCGCACCCAGATCGAGGCCGCCGCGGTCGCCCGCGATATCGACTGGTCGGCGATGATCGAGAAGGAGCCGATCACGGTCATCCTGTCACAGCGCGGCTGGATCCGGGCGATGAAGGGCCATCTAGCGCTCGAGCAGGTTGCGGACCTCAAATGGCGCGAGGGCGACGAGCCCTTCATCCACTTTCACGCCCAGACCACCGACCGGCTGGCGCTGTTCGCGTCGAATGGCCGCGTCTACACGCTTGCCGGCGACAAGTTGCCGAGCGCTCGGGGATTTGGTGAGCCGGTGCGGCTGTTCATCGATCTCGATGCCGAGGTCGACATCGTCCAGCTGCTCATTGCGCGTCCCGAGATGAAGCTGCTCATTGCCTCATCCGACGGGCGCGGTTTCGTTAGCAGCGGAGAAGCGACGCTCGCGGAGACCCGCAAGGGCAAGCAGCTGGTCAATGTTCGTCCGGGCGCGACGGTCGCGGTGGTGCGGGCGATACCGGAAGAAGCCGATGCGGTCGCTGTTGTTGGCGAGAACCGCAAGATGGTTGTTTTCCCGCTATCGGAACTGCCCGAGCTGGCGCGCGGCCAGGGGGTCATGCTCCAGCGCTATCGAGATGGCGGGCTGAGCGATGCACTCGCCTTCCGGCTGGAAGACGGGCTGAGCTGGGTGCTTGGCGGCGAGAGCGGACGGGTCAGAACCGAGACCGATCTCTCATCCTGGCGAGCCGCTCGAGGCGCCGCCGGGCGGATGCCACCCATTGGTTTCCCGCGAAGCAACCGTTTCGATTAGACGTTAACCAACTCCGGTTAACAACGCCGAATAGAGCGCCAAAGAAACTCCGAATTAACCCCTCTGCCGCATAGAGGCGTTCATGCAGGCTGCAGCTACCCGGCCGGCGACTGCCCCAAGGCACCGTCGGGCGGACAATATGAGTATCAAACCGCAACTCGGCATTGCGGACGACACCGGCTTGCTCGACGCCCTTCCGATCGCCGCCGCTGTCATCGAACGCGCCAGGAACGGTTCGTTCAGGGTGGCAACTCATAACAGCCGCTTTCTTCAACTGGTCGAGCGCTCGGCCTGCACCGCGCTTAACTGGAATGATGCCGACTGTTTGAAGAGCGGGCCGATCGCCGAGCTTTTGGACAAGTTCTTCGACGGTACCGACGTCTCGGGTGAGCTCGATTTCAGGGACGGCGAGGGGGTCTCCGCGCAATTTTACCGGATCAAGCTCGCGCCTCTGCCCAAGTCCGGCAATTCGGGACTTCGGTGCCTGCTGAGCGTCGTGGATCGGACCGTCGAATTGCAGGCGGAGCGGACCCTGCGCGCCGAAATGCTCCGCGACAGCCTGACCGGCCTTCCGAACCGTCTCGCGTTCAGCGAGGCGATCGAGGAAGCGGGGGAGAACATCTCACGGGACGTCGAACGCGCGGTGATCGTCGTCGACATGCTCCGGTTCAGCCGGATCAATGAATCGATGGGGAGTCTCGCCGGCGACGAGCTTCTGATCACCTTCGCGCGCCGCCTGATCCTTGCACTTCGCGCCGGCGATGTTCTCGCCAGGACCGGAGGTAACGAATTCGGTGTGCTGGTTTCGCTCCGCCGCGGTGTTGAAGATGCGCTCAAGGCTGCCGAGCGGATCCAGGAAGTCATGACCACTCCGTTCAAGCTATCCGAGCTGGAGATTCGGGTCGAATGCGCGATCGGCGTCGCACTGATGAATTCGGGGCAGGATCCCGAAGAGCTTTTTCGAAGTGCGCAATTCGCGGTCAAGCAGGCGAAGCTCGCCGGCAAGCCGCAGGTCTATGAGCCCAAGCAGGCGACGGAGGCGCGCCGCCGCTTTTCCATCGAAACCGAGCTTCGTCGCGCGCTCGACAAGGATCAGCTTCAGCTTTTCTACCAGCCGCTGATCAACCTGAAGAGCGGCGAAGTCGCGGGCTTTGAAGCCCTTGCGCGTTGGAATCACGACGATCGCGGAGAGATCAGCCCGACCGAATTCATTCCCGTCGCCGAAGAATCCGGGCTGATCCTTCAGCTCGGCCGTTGGGCGATGGACAAAGCCGCGCACACTCTTGCCGAGTGGGACAAGACGGCCGGCGAGAAGCTTCCGCTTTACGTGGGGGTCAATCTGTCGGCCATCCAGGTCGCTCGCGACGACATTGCAGCCGTCGTCGCGAGCGCCCTAAAATCGAGCGGGCTCACCGGCGACCGGCTGACGCTTGAGCTGACCGAAAGCTCGATCGTCCAGGACCCGGTTCGGGCAACGCGAGTGTTCGATGCGCTGAAGGCGCTCGACGCGACCGTGGCCATGGACGACTTCGGCACCGGTTATTCGAGCCTGGCCTACCTCCAGCGCCTGCCGATCGACGTCCTCAAGATTGATAAGAGCTTCGTTTCGGGAATGATGGTCGATCCGGACGCGGTCGCGATCGTGCGCGCGGTGCTGAGCCTTGCCGAGGCCTTGGGAATGTCGACCACCGCCGAGGGGATCGAGACCGTCGAGCTCGCCACGACGCTTGCGACGCTCGGCTGCGCCTCCGGACAAGGCTTCTACTTCGCCAAGCCGCTCGAAGCCGACGCCGCCCTCGAATATTGGAAATCGCGCCGACGCTGACGTCTCGCGGCGGGACGCAAGCGCCCGCGAATGGAACTCCCACATCACGGACTTGGTTGAGCGCCCGTAACAGGGAGACGATGGGCCATGACGAAGTGGCTCGCGTTTGGCGCTGCCGCCTTGCTGGTTTGGTCGGGTGAGGCGAGTGCGCAGGTGAAGGGTCAAGAAGCCGCGAGGTTCGAGGGCGTCACGCGCCCGCGATCGCCCGAACTTCACGCCGTGCACAATCTGCGCATTCCCCAAACCGGCTCCGTCACATCTCCGCATATCGACGTCGGGATGCTGGTTAGCGAGGACGTCGCGCCGAACGCAGTAGTCGGGCTTGGCCTTATGAATATGGCCGGCCGCAAGAAGTCGAGCGCGACCGTCGGAATGAATAGCGGTTCACGTCGCAAGCCCGCGGTGACATTCGTCCTGCATTTCTAGGCTGCGAGGTCCGCATAGGCGGCTGGCCGCCGACGGCGGCGGGCTGCCGCCAGCGTCGCCTCGATGCTTCGAACGAGCGCCGGGTGGTGGCAATCGGGCGGATGAACGCCGACACGCAAGACCTGGAGCGGGGTTCGGCGAAGGGCGGCTGCAGCGGCAAGCGAAGAAGCCAGTCGAAGGCGCGTTCTGCTCGCCCAGGTGATCACCGGGCCGCGAGCGAGCTGCGCGCTAGTCATCGGCGACCACACACGGAAGTGATCTTCGGCAATCGGGATCTCGCAATCGTGAAGTGCTTGGATCGCGCCGTCGCCGTAGAGCCATGCGGGCGCGACGAAACCGTCGATGCGGCGGCCAATCACGTCCTCGAGGAGCGCGCGACCTTTGACGATGCGGGCTGACGCCTCTTCGCGCGACAGGCCCAGGAATTCGCCTTCGCTAGCGGTCATGAATTTTGCGCGCAGCCGGTCAGCCGCAGCGCCGTGTTTCGCCTGATCGCGGTGAAAATAGCCATGAAGGAAGACTTCCGTCCCCATTTCGGCCCAGCCACGGAGCCGCTTGGCGAATGGCGATCCGGCAATGATCGGTGCGTCACCCCAGTGGTTGGGAACCACGAGCATTGCGATACGGTCACCGACGTGGGGACGTAGCATGTCGATCAGCCGGTCTACCTCGCCTTCGAAGCGCGGCGAGACGTCGTGGATCGAGGCGAGAAGGAGTCGTTCGGCTAAGCGGGTCACGGCCGCGCTTTTGCGCCACGCGGGTGCGGCGGGCCAGCCCATTAACAAAGCTTCACTTGAAGTTCACTGCCTCGGACCGCTTTTCCGGCCAATGCGGGTCGTCGACGTATCGGCTTTTTACACACCGTACGGCGGCGGAGTCCGCACCTATGTGGAGGCGAAGCTTCGCGCCGCCGCCCGCTTCGGCCACGAGATCATCGTCATTGCTCCCGGCGAGCGTCACGAGCTCGTCAAGCGCGGTCCCGGCGCATTCCTCGTATCGATTCCGTCGCCCAAGCTGCCCGTCGACGGGCGCTATCGCTACTTTCACGACGAGCGGTTGCTTCACGCAACACTCGATGCATGGCAACCCGATCACGTGGAAGCCTCGTCGCCATGGTCGAGCGCAACCATGGTCGGACGTTGGCAAGGCGCCGCCACGCGATCGCTCGTGATGCACGCCGATCCGCTCGCGGCCTACGCCTATCGCTGGCTCGGGGGAATCGCTCCGACCGAGGTGATCGACCGCTGCTTCGGTTGGTTCTGGCGCCACCTTCGCGGTCTCGGTCACATGTTTGATTCGATTGTTTGCGCGAATGCCGAACTGGCAGGCCGGCTCGCCGCCGGTGGCGTCGCCGGGACGGACACGATCCGGATGGGTGTCGAGCCCGGGCTTTTCTCACCGACGCTAAGAGAGTCCCAACTGCGGCGGACCGCGCTTGCAGGACTCGGCCTCGATGCCGAGGCCCTTCTGCTGCTCGGCGTCGGACGTTTCTCCGCTGAGAAACGCTGGGAGATGGTGCTCCGCGCGGCCGGTGAATGCGGGCGCAAGATGCCAGTCGGACTCCTCCTCGTCGGTGATGGTTCGAGACGGCAAAAACTCGAGATGATAGCCGAGCAATATCCGAACGTGGCTGTGCTCCCGCGGATCAGCGACCGCGCACAGCTCGCGTCGCTGCTCGCGAGTTCGGATGCGCTGGTCCACGGTTGCGAGGCGGAAACCTTCTGCCTCGTTGCGGCGGAAGCGCGCGCCAGCGGCATTCCGCTCATCGTCCCCGATCGCGGCGCGGCCATCGATCAGCTGATCGAGGGAGCGGGCACCAGTTACGCCGCGGGGCGCGAACTCTCGCTTGAACGAGCGATCGAGCGTTTCGTGAGCCGCGGGCCGGAATTGCAGCGTGCGGCGGCGGTTCGCGCGAGCCGTCCGCGGACGATGGACGAGCATTTCGCGGATCTGTTCGCCAGCTATGAAGCGCTGACTTCGGAACCTGTTCTGAAGCCTGCGGCGCTTGCGGTCGGCGGCTCTGCGCTTCCGCACCTGCCAGAGCCGCTACCCGAGGTTGCCCTGGCGCGGGCGGCAAGACAAAATGCTGACCGGTTTCACCTCTAACTTACGGAAATTGCTGTAAGTTATAGTGCTGATCCACATTCTCCCGATATGCAGTAGCGAATCGGGGAAGTCGTTCCCGATCTGTGGGGCGGGGTGGTGTGAACAAGGATCAGCTAGAGTATTTTCGCCGTCGTGAGCTGGACGAGCGGGCGGCGGAGAAGAGCGCAATCAGCGACGCGGCAAAGCGTGTGCACCGCGAACTTGCCGAAGAATATGCGGAACGCCTGCGGGAGTCTGACCGGCCCGATTGAGCGTTCGTCAGCGTCAGGCGTTTTGACCGCGGTTCATTGACGTCGGTCAAGTCGCTGGTCCGCAGGTTGCATAGGCGGGACGCGATGTTTCATGGGGCGCCGCTAATGCCTTCCACATCGCTCCATCACCCTCGTCGGCTCGCCGACTACAGCGCCGATTACCGGATGCTCATCCTCGCCGCCATGGCTGCTGTCGCGGGAACCGGCGGGGCGTTCAGCGCCTGGGCGCTGCTCAAGCTCATCGCGTTTGCGACCAATCTTTTCTGGTACGGGAACCCGTCGTTCGGTCCGGCTCAAATCGCCGGCCGGGGCGCCCTTCTCGTTCTGTTGATCCCTGTCATCGGCGGCCTGATCGTCGGGCTGATAGCTCGCTACGGATCGGAGAAAATTCGCGGCCACGGCATTCCCGAAGCCATCGAAACGATCCTGTTCGGCGAAAGCAAGTTGTCGTTGAAGGTGGCGCTGCTGAAGCCGCTCTCGTCCGCTGTTTCGATCGGAAGCGGCGGGCCATTCGGCGCGGAAGGGCCGATCATCATGACCGGCGGTGCGATCGGTTCGCTGTTCGCCCAGCTGTTCCGGCTGAGCGCGGCCGAGCGCAAGACGTTGCTGGTCGCGGGCGCGACGGCGGGAATGACCGGCATCTTCGGAACTCCGTTCGCGTCGATCATGCTCGCGGTCGAACTGCTGCTGTTCGAATGGAAACCGCGAAGTTTCGTGCCTGTCGTCACCGCAGTGCTCGTCTCCTTGGCGTGGCGATCGCTGCTGATGGGTTCCGGCCCGCTGTTTCCCTTCGCGGCGCCAACCCCGGCCGGCATTGAGCCCGTCGCGATCGCGGCGGGGCTTGGATTGGCCACCGGACTTCTTGCCGCGATCCTCTCCTTCCTGCTGTACCGGATCGAGGACGGATTCCACGCGCTTCCGATCCACTGGATGTGGTGGCCAGCGATGGGAGCAGTCGTCGTCGGGATCGGTGCGCTGTTCGACATCCGCGTCCTCGGCGCGGGCTATGGCGTTATCCAGCAGCTTCTCGACGGCAGTCTCGTCGTCAAAGCTGTCCTTGTCCTGCTTGTTGTGAAGGCGATCGTCTGGCTCGTCGCGCTCGGTTCGGGAACGTCGGGCGGAATCCTTGCGCCGCTCCTCATCCTGGGCGGCTGCGCGGGATTCCTTATCGGGCAATATCTTCCGGGCGACCCGGGATTCTGGGCGATGATCGGCATGGCGGGCATCATGAGTGGCGTGATGCGCGCACCCATGACCGGTGCGCTGTTCGCCGCGGAGCTCACCAATCACCTCTCCGCGCTGCCCGAGACCATAGCAGCCGGCGCAGCGGCCTATGCGATCAGCGTTCTGATCATGAAAAGGTCCATCCTGACCGAAAAGATCGCGCGGCGCGGGCGTCACATCCTTCGCGAATATACGGTCGATGCGCTGGAGCTCCTCCAGGCGGGGCAGGTGATGACGCGCGATCCGGCGACATTGGCCGGAACCATGTCTCTCGCGCAGGCGGTCGATTTCTTCAGGGACGAAGCCCTGCACCGCTCCTATCCGGTGGTCGACGAGGGCGGCCGGTTGCTCGGGCTGGTATCGCGAACCGATGCCCTTCGCTGGCAGCAGGAAGGCGGGGGTCGGCTCGAGGCGCAGCTGGCCGACGTGCTTTCGGATGCCTCGACCCTGGTCGCCTACCCCGAAACGCCGTGCGGCGAGGTTGCCGACATGATGGTCGATTCAGGAACGGGACGCGTTCCGATTGTCGATCCGCAAAGCCGTCAGGTCGTCGGAATTCTCTCGCGTCAGGACCTGCTCAAGGTCCGCTCGACCCAGCAGAGCGGCGAAATTGCGCGGTCGACTCAAACGTCGCGAAAGCTGAGGCGAGTCACGAAGATTATCGGCTAGCGCGCTTCCGCGAGCGCGTCGGCGACGATTTGCTCGAACGCGTCGCCCTGCGGGAAGCCTTCCGCGACCCAGCGATCTTCGATCTTGCGCAAGGTTCGCGCAACGATCGGTCCTTCGATCAGACCGCGCTCGATAAGTACCCCGCCGCCGATTGGGAGGCGCGGCAAGCGCCACCCGGCGATCCGACTGGCTTCGCTCGCTTTTCCAGCGAGCAGCAAGCGATCGGCGGCGCAAGCATTCCCGAGGCGATAGGCAAGCGCTTCGGGGGCTAGGTTCGTATCCACTACCGCCGCGCAGGCGAGCCGCTTGCGCGATTTGTTGGAGAGCTTGAGCCGGGCTGCGACATCCTG
>Ga0105238_10003196_pt1 | contig 16352 bp, 9 predicted proteins | sample KBSC34metaG_FD_81526 | JGI IMG/M metagenome (GOLD analysis project Ga0105238, IMG submission 81526) | Corn rhizosphere microbial communities from Kellogg Biological Station, Michigan, USA - KBS C3-4 metaG | ecosystem: Host-associated > Plants > Roots > Rhizosphere > Soil | place: Michigan, USA... | reverse complement strand
CGCGAAGGTTTTGCCGCGCCCCAACCAAACAGCCTGGATGCGGTTGGAGCGGACGTTCTTCCTGCACTTCGGCGTGAACACGTTCAATGAAGTCGAGTGGGGCACGGGACATGAAGAGCCTTCCATTTTTAATCCCACCGAACTGAACGCGAACCAGTGGCTCGACGCAGTGACCAATTTTGGCGGCAAGATGATTGTGCTCGTTTGCAAGCACCACGATGGATTTTGCTATTGGCCCACGCGCTACACGCCGCACTCGGTCGCGGCCAGTCCGTGGCGTGGCGGCAAGGGTGACGAGGTGCGCGAGGTGGCCGACGCCGCAAAGGCGCATGGCGTCAAACTCGCCGTGTATCTTTCGCCGGCGGATCTTTATCAGTTGCGGATCAATCCGAAAAATCCGGCGGGCTACTACGGCAACGGCAGCAGCAACGTATTATCCGTCATCCCCACCGATCCGGTGAGTTTCCAAAGCGATCCATCCAAAAACCGTGTGCCGACGCCGGGTTTCACAAATTTCACTTACGTTGTGGACGACTACAATCGTTACTTCTTGAACCAGCTTTACGAGTTGCTGACGGAATACGGGCCGATTGGCGAAGTCTGGTTTGATGGGGCGAATCCCGATCCGAGCGTTCACGAAACCTACAACTACGAGGCGTGGTTTGATTTGATTCGTCATCTTCAACCGGGGGCGATCATTTTCGGTAAAGGCCCGGACGGGCGCTGGGTTGGCAATGAAGGCGGCGTGGGCCGCACCACGGAATGGAGCGTCATCCCGCTGCCGGCTGCGCCTGAAAAATTCACTTGGCCGGACTGGACGGGCGGCGATCTCGGCAGCCGCGCGAAGCTCACGCCCGGTTCGCATCTCTGGTGGTATCCGGCAGAGGTGAACACCACCATTCTCCAGAACAGCGCCTGGTTTTGGGCGCGCAACAAACAGCCGCGCACTGTCACGCAATTGGTGGACATCTATTACACGTCCGTCGGTCGCAACGGAAATCTCATCCTGAATCTCTCGCCGGACAAACGCGGCCTCGTTCCTGACAACCAGCTCGACGCGCTGAATCGCACGGCGCAGATCATCAATGAAACCTTCGCCACCGATCTCGCCAGGGGCGGCAAACTCACCGCCGACAGCGTCAATGGCAAGCACCGCGCGGCGCTCGCGCATGACGCGAACCTCGATACTTGGTGGGAAGCCGCGCCGGGCCAGACCAACGGCACGGTGACTCTCAAGTTGCGGAAGCCGGTCACGTTCGATGTCGTTTCGTTGCAGGAAGCCGTAGATCATCGCGGCCAGCGGATTGAATCCTTCGCCATCGAAGCGTGGAACGGCACGGCATGGGTGGCGGCGGAGAAAATTTCTTCCGACGACCTTACTACCATTGGTCATCGCCGGTTGATTCGTTTGAAAACGCCTGTCACCACCGATCAGGTGCGCATCCGCATCAATGGTGCGCGCCTCGAACCGACGCTGGCGGAACTCGGCCTCTTCAAGCAATCCGTCACCATGCTGCCGCCGACCATTTCCGACCGCAGCACCAACGGCGTGGTGAGCCTCAGCAATCTGGCCGGCTACAAGATGGTTTATACCGTGGACGGCAACGAGCCGACGGCGCAGTCAGCCATTTACACCGCGCCCATCGTTTTGCCGCTGAACCGCAGCGTCACGGTTCGCGCCGCGAATTTTTTGCCCGATGGAAAGCTCGGCATTTCCGGTTCGCGCATCTTTGCCGGCCTCATGCCGATCGGTTGGAAAGTCATCAACGTGGACAGTGAAGAAACTGCCGGGGCGGATAATTCCGCCGCCCGCGCGATTGACGGCGACTCCGCCACGATCTGGCACACGCGTTGGAATGCCGACCAACAACAGCCGCATACGATCACCGTGGACACGGGCAAGACGAATCGCATCGGCGGGTTCACTTATCTGCCACGGCAGGATGGATTGCTTAACGGCGTGGTCGTCAAATACCGCTTTGAAACGAGTACCGACAGCGTGATTTGGACGACGAACATCGCCGATGGGTCATTCGCCAACATCCAGAACAATCCGTCGCTCCAAGAAGTGAACTTCGCGCCGGTGGACGCCCGTTACTTCCGTTTCACCAGCTTTCAAGCCATCTGGAACAGCGGTTGGACGAGCGCGTCGGAAATTTCAGTTTTCCCGGCAGAGACCGGCGACAAATGACCAAGTGCTTTTCGGGCAGCCGGGAATGAAACCTTTCAGTGGGCGGGGAAATTCTTAATCTCCAAACCAAGTCGAACGCGGTCTCACAATCCTACTGGAGCCTCCGCTCCTTGCTTGGGCATTGGCGTATGACAATCTCATTTCTGGAATGATTCATCGGCTGGGAACTTCGACAGATCAATGTCCATCGGGCGAGTTCGGATTGCACCAAAGCCGGTTGCGGTTGGTGCAAGCCATGTCCTGATGCCATTGCGCCAGTTTGATGTAACTGACCGAGCCGTCAAACGCCGCCTGCACGCCTCCCGCCGAATGGCGGCCGCTGACGCCTTCGGGTGGATAGTTTGCGCCGTCATTGAAATTGATGGGCTCGGTTTCATCCGTTTCCCAGAACGCGCAGTCGCCCGGCTGCATCCGCGTGAGTTTGGCGGACTGATGATTCCAACTATAGCCAACCACGGCACCATTCATGGCATAACTCGAAATCTCTTGTGCGCGTTCCATGTTCCTCTGTCGATTCTCCGACCAATGCACCATCTGAAGATTATCGCTCGGGCAGGCATAGATTTTTTCGCTACGCAACGTTGACCAAAGTTGGCCGGTCTTGGGATCGAAATCAGCGGGGCCGGGGGTGTAAAGCCAGCCCGGCAGAGTGCCATTGCCATTGTCCCAGTTCGCTGATGGCAGCATGCCGCCGCCGTCCGAGGTGTAAATATGCACGGCCACCATGATTTGTTTGAGGTTGTTGAGGTCGGTGGCCTTGCCGGCCTGGTTCTTTGCCTTGCTCAAGACGGGCAGAAGCAGGGCGGCCAGAATGCCAATGATGGCAATGACCACGAGCAACTCCATGAGTGTGAATGCCCGCCGCGCGGGCTTGGTTTCTGCGTTTCGATTCATTGTAACGACGCGTTGAGTTACGGCTGCGACTGATAGAGCTGCGCCACTTCCTCCGGAGAAAGCGCGCGGCTCCACATCATCGGTTCATCAATCATTCCGCGAAAAGAGATTCCCAGGTCGTCTTCCTTCGGATCCAGATTCGAGCGGTTGCAGCCGATGACGAGATCGAAGTTTGAAACGCCGGCGTGTTCCGACTTTTCCCACCGGTGTTTGACTTGATATTGACCGTCCACATAAATCACTTCCAAGCGTCCATCGAAGGTGCCGACGATGTGATGCCATTTGCCGTCTTCGACTCGGTTCTGAGTCGTAAGCGCATGTTCACCCGTATGTTCACCCGGTCCCATCTCAAAGCACACCTGGCCGTAGGATTTTTGCTTCTTCCAATCCCCGGCCACGCTCAGGGCAAACTGCTGGGAGTAGGATTTGTCGAAAATGCGCCGCCAATTCTGATCGCCGGGCTTCGTCTTGATCCAGGCGGACAAGGTAAACTGTTTTGGATTCAGCGATTTTTTGTTCGGCACCACAATCTCGTTACCGTCGGCGGTGAATTCATACGCGCCGCCTTTTTTGCCATCGGCCACCCAGCGCACGCCGGAAGCCTTGCCGTGATTTTTGGCATCGCTGATGTCGGTGACCTTTCCGCCAGATTCGTCGTTGTCAAAGGTGTAATGCAACACGAGGCCGTCTTTCAGACCTGCTGCGGTTGTTCCCTGCTTCGACGTCGCCGTCACCACCGCAACTGAAACGCCGACGGCGGCCGTGGCGCCCAGTAGAATGGCGGCTTTCTTTGTCAGCAATGCTTTGAATCCCGACAGCAACCCGGACGAATGGGTGCCGGCAACTTTGGCGAGCGATGCCGCAGCTATGCCTGAAACCAGTCCTGCGGGTGCTGCTTGAACCGCGTTGGCTGAAAGCGCCAGACCAATGACCGCGCACGAAACCGTGACTCCCCGCCGCGCGAAAAACGACCGCAGTTTTTCAACCGCCCGATCCACGCGACGTTGCACGGTGTCCTCGCTCAACGCGACCGCCGCGCTGATGTCGCGCCAGTTCTGGTTCTGGAAAAAGCGCAGGACGACCAGGTTTTGTTCCTCCGCGTTCAGCGTGGTCATGGCTTCATCAAGGTCGGATTCGATGTGCTTCCACGAGTCATTGTCTTCGGGTTGTGTTTGCATGGTGGCTTCGGTTTCGAGCCGGCGGCGGGTTTGTTCGGAGCGCACGGCGTTGGCAGCCTGGCAGTGGGTGACGCGATAAAGCCAGCCGGGCAGGGCGTTGCCTTCGCGGAGGGGCGGTGCTTTCCGAGCGAGTTCGATGAAGACGGATTGAGTAACGTCTTTGGCCAGCGCGGCGTCGCGGACCATTCGCAACGCGGTGGAATAAACCAGATTGACGTGGTTCTCCACCAATCCGGCAAAGGCCGCGTCCGAGTGGTGCTTCACAAATTCCCGCAGTAATTCGGCGTCGTTCATACTTTCTGTTAGTATGTCACCGCCCGAATGGGAAACACCGCAAGAAAATGTGGATTCAACTCAGGCACAAGAACGGGCTGCGGTGGCAATTGTCGCACGCACCTTGGAGGCAGCAATTCTCATTTTGCGGAGCGCGGCTGTGCCCGCAGGGTCAGCCGCAGCGCGCGGATGGGAAAGAATGCTTCAGATTTCTCAACGTGCTGCGGCTGGTCGAAGGACGACACAGCCGCGCTCCGGGGCAAAATGAGAATTGTTGGACTGGAAGACGCAATCCCGCGTTGGGATTGGTCAATTCCATCACCGCGTCTTTAGTTTCAAAACCACCACGCTGTAGGGCGGCATCGTGTAGGAGAAGCCGGGCGTCACGCCGTTAATGGTCGTGGTGACGGGCACGACGTTGCGCGGGCGGCGGATGGAGTTGGTGTCTTCCGGGCTGGCCGAAAGCGTGATGGCCGTGGCTTTTGATTTGAGCGCGACGACGCCTTTGATCTCGATGGGCAGAGATTGCGGCGTCGTTTCCGGGTTCACCAGTTTGACAATGATCTCACCGGTCTGGGTGTCGCGCGTGGCGCAGCCCTGGACGGAGGTGTTCGAAAAAGTGACCGGCAGGATTTCGTCGCCGACATTCCGGCTGAACATCTGGAAGGCGTAGTAGCTGGGCGAACCGTAGGATGCGAGCGCATCGTAACCGATCATGTCCGGACGCCACTGGCGCGCGCCGGGATTCACGTTCACCAGCAGCGGCGCGTAGCAGTGCATCTTGATGATGTCGGCGTTGCGTTCCATTGCCGCCATGAACACGCCGTCGCCAATCGCGGCTTTCATCGTGGGCGTGGGTGGCAGTTTGTGAGATCCTGCATCCCAAGGCCTGACGGCGGCATCCTCGTGCGCCGCCCATTCGCCGACGAAAATTTCCGGGCCTTGGCGATTCATGTCAGCGCCGTAGTTACGTGACTTCTTGATGAATTCGTCCGTGGCGCTGTAGTCGTGCATGTCCACCATGTCGGGCTTGTGGCCTTCAACTTGAACCCACGGATCGCTCGAAATCAGCTTGAGTTGTGGATACCTGGCTTTGATGGCGTCGTGAAATTGCGCAAAGCGTCCCGCATAACTCTTCGACTTGTCAAACCCGTCCTCGTTGCCGATTTCAACGTAGGTCAGGTTGAATGGTGCGGGATGGCCGTCCTTCGCGCGACGCGCGCCCCAGGTCGTGTTCGTGTCGCCGGTTACATATTCGATTTCGTCCAACGCGTCCTGCGCGAACGGTTCAAGCTCAGGCCCGGCTTTGATGTAATCGCCTTCGAGCGAATATCCGGCATAGACCGCGAGGACCGGCTCGGCTTTCATGTCTTCGCACCATTCCAGAAATTCCAGCAGGCCCATGCCGTCGCTGGAACGATAGCCCCAGTTACACCAATGGCCGGGGCGATCTTCAATCGGGCCGAGCGTTTTAGCCCAAGGAAAACGCTCTCCGATTTTGTTGCCCTCGACGTAATTGCCGCCGGGGAAGCGCAGGAACCCGGGATTCAAGTCCACCAGCATCTGCATGATGTCCTTGCGCAGGCCGTTTGGGCGGTTGTTCCACGTCGGCGGAAACAGCGACACGAGGCCGAGCCGGACCGTTCCCGGCTGATCCAGCGTGATGGCGAAACGCGCCTGGGCCGTGGGCGTGACGTTGCCGGTCTTGAGCGTCACTTCAAATTTTTTCCATTCACTAGTGAGGCCGGAAATTTTTTCGGTCGCGTAAAGAGTCTTGCCGTCGTCGCTCGCGATGGAAACCGTCAACGGCCCGGAGAAGCCTGCTTCCGCCCGCGCCCACAGCGAAGCGCGATACGGTGTCTTGGGCTGCACTGGGATTCCCCAATAGCCGCTGTTCGCCACGCCCGCCGGATGTTCCTTCGTTGCTTGCGTTATCGTGAGACGCAGGCCGGTCGGGATTTTTTCGTTAAGGGGATTTGCCGTGTCGAGCGCGATGGTCGCAGCGGACGCGTCGTCTTTCACCACAAACCAGTGACTTGGCGACTTGGCGTCGTCCAAGAAGGCGCGGTTTTGAATCAACTCTGCGTAAAGGCCACCGTCGTAAGAGTGGTTGATTTCCTCGGTCATCAGCCCATAGAGCTTCGGGCTGACTTTCCCCGTGGAACGGGATGCGTCAACGGTGAAGGCCGGACTGGCTGCCCAACCGGACGCCGTGGCGATGAGAATTGCGAACGTGGAAAAAGAGCGAATGACTTGTTTCATTTTTCTGGTTTATGAGTGCGCAGCATACTAAAACAGTGATCGCCGTCATGTCATGTGAATCCACGACGCGCGGGATGCCTTTAACTCCAGCAGAAACTGGCACGACTGTTGTCGTTAAAACTGACGATTGTTGGCTTTGTTGATTTGCATTAGTTAACATCAATGACTTCCTTTGCGAATGTGATTCGTGTGCCGGATTTTCGCCAGATCACTTGCAGGGCGCGTTTTGTTTTGCCACTTCTCGCCCTCGGGCTGGCGGGTGCTTTGCACGCGCAAACGCTTGCCGACATCACTAACACACCAGCTCCCGGGGCGAACGACATTTCCCAACTCTCGACCAGCGGCAACCAGACCTCGCCCGACGGGTTGAATTACTACTCCAACAATAGTTCGCCCGTCGGTCAGACCTTCACCACCGGCACCAACGCGATGAGGCTCGTGTCGGTCGCCATTAAGACGGCGGGATTGAACAACGGAGGTGGCTATGGCACGCCCGCCATTACGCCGACATATTATCTCCGCATTTATTCTGTGAGCAACGGCACGGCGACGTTCCTCATTTCGTTCAGCGCGGCGAATCCCGGTTTCACAGACGGCGACTGGCTGAAATGGAGCGGGATCAACGTGCCGCTGGGCACAAACAAAACCTACGCATATTCTTTCGGCATCACGCCGGGCGGCGGCGGCTATGCCGCGCTGGCCGTGGCGACGAACACCTACGCCGGCGGCGAAATCGCGCTCATTCCCACCAGCGGCGGCACGATCACCACCGGTGGCAGCCACAAGTTTGACGCGGTGTTCGATCTCGGTCTGCAACCGGCGGCCACCAATATTCCTGCCAGCCAGCCGTTCCCGCTGCCCACCTACGGATTCAATCTTGGAAATTCTTTGGAAGCCGTCTGGGGTTTTACCTATCCGACCGCCGCGCCGCTCTACACGGCCGCCAACGCCGGTTTCAACGCCGTGCGCATCCCGGTCGCGTGGGACTTCAATGCCACCACCAACATCAGCGGCGGCGTCACCAATTATCCGATCAATCCCGTGTTCATGGCAAAGGTCAAACAGACGGTGGACAACGCCATCGCTGCGGGGATGTATGTCGTCATGAATGATCATTGGGACGGCGGCTGGCTGGAGAACAACCTTGGCACGAATGTGGATGCAACCATTAACGCGAAGATGAATTCCTACTGGACGCAGATCGCGACCGCCTTTGCGGGTTACGACAATCATCTGCTCTTTGCCGGAGCGAACGAGCCAAACGTGAACAATACATCCGAGATGGTCACGTTGATGTATTATTATCAGACGTTCGTCAATGCGGTCCGCGCCACCGGCGGCAACAACACGAATCGCTGGCTGGTGATGCAAAGCGTATCGGATCCGACGTGGATGAATGCCCTGCCGACGGATACCGTTTCCAACCGTCTAATGGTGGAATATCATCAATACACGCCTTCGCTGTTCACGATTATTCATGATGATCAATCGTGGGGCAACGCGATCTATTTCTGGGGGCTGGCTTACCATTATGCTGGCGACCCTAGCCGCAACGCCACTTGGGGCGAAGAATATGGCATAGACTCGTTCTTTCAACAGTTGACCGACTTGTATGTCAGCAAAGGCATTCCGGTTATGATCGGCGAGTTTGGGGCTTACACGACGTCGTCACTTGCGGCAACAAACGCCACGGAGGCAGCTTGCAATCGTGCTTCCACGCTCTATTGGGACAAGTATGTGGCGGAATCCGCCCACGTTCACGGACTTAGCCCATTTTACTGGAGCACACCGGGAAGTCCGATTGATTTCACTTCGGGCGCAATCAATGACGCGCCAGTTATCACTGCATTGACCGGCGGCACTGCACCGCCGCCTCCAAACGGTGCTCCTTACGCCCCGTCTGGTCTCACCGCGACGGGAGGCGTTGGCCAAGTTACCTTGTCCTGGACCGCTGGCAGCGGAGCGACCAGCTATAATCTTTACCGGGCAGGGCAGAGCGGTGGCGAGAGTTCGATCGCGCCCGTCGTCACCGGTATCATTGGGACATCCTATACCAATACCGGTCTCGGCAGCGGCCTCACCTATTACTATCAAGTGGTCGGTGTCACTAATGCCTCCATAGTCTCGGGTTTTTCGGCTGAGGCACACGCGACGACCTCCGGCACCACCGACTCGGCGCAGTTCAGCTTTGAATCCAGTTCGCAAGGTTGGACAGGAGGCGGAGGCATTGTTTCCAGCGTCGCGACTTCAACCGCCCAACATTACGCAGGCAATCAGTCGTTGGCCGTGAACTTCAACGGCGCATCAGCGGGCACGGCGTCTCCGTCCGTGGGCAACGTGGCCATCGCCGCTGGCACGACGATTACCTTTCATGTCTGGATTCCCACCGGCAGCAAAGTGACAGCGCTCCAGCCATATTTGCAGGATCACAACTGGGCATGGCCGCCGGTTGGTATCCAAGTCTGACGGCCAATGCGTGGAATACAATCACCCTGACGGTGCCGACGAACGCCGTTTCGCCATTGCAGGGTCTCGGCGTTCAATTTATCACCAGCGCCGCCTGGACGGGCACCTGCTACATTGACTCCGTGTCGTTTGATACTCCCGCGCCGGATTTCGACCTGTTGGCGGATCCGACCAGCCTGACCGTGAAGGGCGGAACGAACGGCACGAGCGCTATCACGGTGACTCCAACCGATGGCTTGAACGCTTGCTATACATTGAGCGTCAGCAATCTTCCGAGCGGCGTCTCCGCCACGTTCACCAACAACCCAAGCACCGGCGGCGCGAGTCTGCTGACGCTCACGGCGTCCAATACCGTAACCTCCGGCACTACAAATGTGACGGTCATCGCCACCGCTGGATTGATCAGTCATACGCAGACCATCGCGCTGACGTTGACTGGGCCTACCAACGCCCCGCCCGTGCTCGCCGCAATTACCAATCGCACTGTCAACGTCGGCCAAACCGTCGTGTTCACAGCCAACGCCACGGATACAGATTCGCCGCCGCAGACGTTGACCTTCGCGCTGCTTGCTGGAGCGACCAACGCGACGCTGAACACTAATAGCGGCGCGTTCAGCTTCCGCCCGCTCGTGACGCAGGCGAATTCGACAAACAACTTCACACTGAAAGTTTCCGACAACGGCACGCCCAGCATGAGCGCCACGCAAAGCTTTTTCGTGGTGGTCAATCCGCTTTCCGCGCCATCGGCCAGCAATGTTTCCATCGCGGGCGGGCAATTCAGCTTCAGCGTCAGCGGCCAGAGCGGGCCGGATTACGCGATTGAGATGTCCACCAACCTCAAGCAGTGGAGCAACGTCTTCATCACCAATTCACCCGCGCTGCCGTTCGTCTGGACGACCGCTGCGACGAATTCGCCGCAGCGTTTCTATCGCATCAAACTCGGCCCGCCGGTGCCGTGAGGTTCCATGGCAAAAGAAATTTGCACCGCAACGCCCGCGCTGTTGTGTTCTCCCCCAAACAGAACATTCTTACGCACACCGGTGTAGTGAAAACTAATGACAATCTTTCCGGGCGCATCCGGGTTAAAGTGAAGCCTGTGAACATCACTGTTTCCATCGTGGAAGATGACGCCCCTGTCCGCGACGTTTTGACCGAGTGGATTCGTGGCGCCGCCGGGTTTAAGTGTGTTGGCGTCCATGAGAACGCCGAAATCGCGCTCGCTGTGCTGGCCAAGGAAACTCCCTCCGTCGTTCTGATGGACATCAACATGCCCGGCATGAGCGGCATCGAATGTGTCCGCCGTCTCAAGCCGCAGATGCCGGGCACGCAATTCATGATGCTCACGGTGTATGAGGATCCTGACCATATTTTCAAGGCGTTGTCGTCCGGCGCCAGCGGCTATCTCCTCAAGCGCACGCCCCGGGCTGAACTGTTTGCCGCGATCAAGGATGTCCACGCCGGCGGTTCGCCGATGAGCAGCAACATCGCGCGCAAGATCGTCCAGTCGTTCCAACGGTTTAGCAGCACCTCGCTGGCTGAGCCGGACAATCTCTCGCCGCGTGAACGCGAAGTGCTGGAGCTGCTTGCCCGCGGCTATCCCTACAAGGAAATCGCCGAATCGCTGCACATCAGCGTGCCGACGGTCAACACGCACATCCGCCGCATCTACGAAAAACTGCACGTCCGTTCGCGTTCGCAGGCCATCGCCAAGTTCACGCACATTCCCAACGCGGCGGTTACGGAATAAAAAACGTCGGCTTTTGCGGTGGAGATTTTCCAGGAAATTTTTTTAATCGTGAAAATGCCGGCGAAATTTTTTAACCATTTGCGTTTGCCATGTTCCGTTGCGAATTTATGAAGGTCAAAATGTTAACCGTCCTGGCTCTGGCAGCAGGCTGCCTGATTGCCTTGGCCCAAACCAATCAACCGGCGGACGATTGGAAGCCGGCACCTTCCAACATGCCGGGGCAGCAGTTTCCCCAAGTCAACCCGGAAGGCCGAGTTCGAGCGCGTCTCCAGGCGCCGCGGGCACTGGAGGTCCAACTCAACATCAGCGGCATCAAGTTTCCCATGACCAAGGACACAAACGGCGTGTGGATTGGCGATTCGACCCCGCAGGATCCGGGCAATCACTATTACGGCTTGGTGGTGGATGGGGCGGAAGTTCCCGACCCCAGCGGTTCGTTTATTTTTGGTTCCGGAGCCTGGCGCAATGCAGTTGAAATCCCCGCGCCCGATCAGGATTTCTATGCACTGAAAAATGTGCCGCATGGCCAGTTGCGGGAGCTTCTCTATTTCGGCAAAGCCAGCAACGCAACCCGCCACAGCTTTGTTTATACGCCGCCCGATTATGACAAGGAACCGGGCAAACGCTTTCCGGTGCTCTATTTGCTGCACGGCTACAACGAAAATGAAACCGGCTGGGGACGCCAAGGCTGTGCCGGTTTGATCATGGATAATTTGATTGCCGAAGGAAAAGCCACGCCCTTCATCATCGTGATGGAAAACAGTGCAATCACCATCCGCCCTGGTTTCGTTCCCCGTGGCGCACCTCCTGCTGGCGGTCCGCCGCGTGGCAACGGACGCGGCATGTTTGACTTTGGCACCTTTGAACATGCGTTGCTTGAAGACGTGATTCCGTTTATTGACGCCAATTTCCGCACCATCGCCGATCAACCGCATCGCGCGCTGGCTGGTCTCTCGGTGGTCGCCATGCAAACCCGCAACATTGCGCCGGCGCACCTCGACACTTTTTCCCACATCGGCATTTTCAGCGGCGGCAGCATCGCCACCAACGAAATCAGCGACCTCGACGCGTTCAAGCAGAAGGTCAAAGTCGTGTTTGTCAGCTATGGCAGCCGCGAGCACGGTGCGGCCGGCCAAGCTGATGTCGCGGCGCTGAAGGCGGCTGGCGTCAACGGCGTCTTTTACGAATCGCCGAACACGGCCCACGAGTGGCAGACGTGGCGGCGGAGCCTGCATGAATTCGCGCCGTTGCTGTTCAATAAAAAATAAATTCGTTCGCAAACAATCTCCATGAAAAACACAGCTAAAATTATTTGCACCTTGTTTTTCGCCGTCGCCATGGCGGGAATTTCGGCGGAACTGAATCCGCTGTTCCAGGACAATGCCGTTCTGCAATGCGACCAGCGCGTGCCGGTATGGGGCGCGGCGCGCGACGGCGAGAAAATTACCGTGACATTCGCCGGCCAGAAAGTTTCCACCATGGCCACGAAAGGCGCTTGGAAAATCTGGCTCAACCCGATGAAGCCAAACGCCACGCCGCAGACGATGACTGTTTCCGGTGATACGACGAACGTTATCACCAACATCCTCGTCGGCGAAGTCTGGATCGCCAGCGGGCAATCGAACATGGAACGCCAGCTAGGTTTGCGACCGGGCCAGCAGCCCATCGCCGATTGGGAGCGCGAAGTCGCGGCGGCGAATTATCCCGAAATCCGCCAGTTCTATGTGCCGCAGACGAAATCCTTCACGCCGCAGGCGACGGTGAAAGGCAACTGGTCGGTCTGTTCGCCGGAGACGGTGAAGGATTTTACCGCCGTCGGTTATTTTTTTGCGCGCGACCTGTTTGCCGCGCGCCACGTTCCGATCGGGATTATCCACAGTTCGTGGGGCGGCACGCCGGCGGAGGCGTGGACGAGCGAAGCCGGATTGAAAAAGCTGCCGGACTTTGTTGAGCCGCTTGAACAGTTGAAAAAACTCGCCGCCAATCCCGAACTGGCGCGGCGTGAAACGCAGGCGAAGCAGGAGGCGTGGTATCAAAACGCGGACCCCGGCTCAAAACCCGGCGCGACTTGGAGCGTGGCGGAGTTGGACACGAGCGATTGGAAGACGATGACGCTGCCGGCGTTTTGGGAAAGCGCGGGCTACGCGGATTTCGACGGAATCTTTTGGTTCCGTCGCGCGTTTGACTTGCCGGAAAATTGGGACGGCGGCGACGTGGAATTGCATCTGGGCGCGGTGGACGACAACGACACGACGTGGGTAAACGGCACGCCGGTGGGCGCGACCATTGGCTGGACCGTGCCGCGGGTTTATCGCGTGCCCGGCAGTTTGCTGAAGCGCGGAGCGAACGTCATTGCCGTGCGCGTGCTGGACACCGGCGGCGGCGGCGGCATCTACGGCGGCGGTGACGCGATGCGCTTGCAGTTCAATGCGAGCGGGACAGCCAATTCCCTTTCGCTCGCCGGTCCGTGGCTGTGCAAGCAAAGTGCTTCGTTGAAAGAAACAGGCTGGCCGCCGAGCGATTTCAGCCAGGACCCAAGCTCGCCAACCGTGCTTTACAACGGCATGATCGCGCCGCTGCTCCCGTATGCGATGCGCGGCGTCATCTGGTATCAGGGCGAGGCGAACGTCGGGCGCGAGCGGCAGTATCAGACATTGTTTCCCGCGATGATCGCCGACTGGCGTCGCGCGTGGGGCGGGGGAGACTTTCCGTTTCTGTTCGTGCAAATCGCGCCTTACAGCGGCATGACGCCAGAAATCCGCGAGGCGCAACTGCTCTCCTGGCAGCGCACCACCAACACGGCTATGGCGGTGACGATGGACTGCGGCGACGCCAACGACATTCATCCCGCGCACAAGCAACCCGTCGGCGCGCGGCTGGCGCTGGCGGCTCGCGCGTTGGCCTACGGCGAAAAACTCGAATACTCCGGCCCGGTTTTCGATTCGATGAAGATTGAAGGCGCGAACTCGGTTTTGAAGTTCACGCATCTCGGCGGTGGACTGGCGGTGAAGGACGGGGAACTGAAGGGTTTTACGATTGCGGGTGCGGACAAAGTGTTTCGTCCGGCGCAGGCGAGAATCGTCGGCGAGACAATCGTGGTGTATTCACCCGACGTGCTGAAGCCGGTCGCAGTGCGCTACGGCTGGGCGAATGTGCCGGAGGGGAATCTGTTCAATCGCGCGGGACTGCCCGCCTCACCGTTCCGAACCGGTGCGGAATGACCGGCGGGAGGTATCCGGCCACGATGCTTGATATGTCGGCGCCACCGCCGCTCACACATGGCTCGTGGGTGTTGCAATTTCAGTCCAGCCTACTCCGGTCAAAACTCCCGGCGCGAAATTATAACCAGCATACGCTGAACACGGCGCGCGCGCCGGAATTCACCCATGCGGATGCATTTCCCGGGTGAAAGACAACTTTCAAGTTTTCAATTGCAAGCTAGAATGCTCAAAGAGCCAAAGATGCTGACAGGCTCCGGCCAGAAACGGCAATGTTGTCGGTTGCTTCCGCGCACGCTGGGAGTGCACGGATATTCCAGACTGCCGGCGTGGTAGGTAGGGGTTGACTGATTCATGTCACTAAAACCTAACATTGTAAACCCGACATTCCGCCCTGGCTGCGAGGTAGGTGCGTCCGTATGGAACGCTGACGGGATGGTGGGCGGAGGAAATTGGAAAATGTAAAAGCCGTTCTGTAATGGAATGGAAAGGGATTGCAACATCATCCCGTCGTGAAAACGGGCAGACTTCCAATAGGTCGTTTATGACGAGAGAACTCGTAGAATCTTCATCGGAGGAAATAGCAAATTAACGCGGCTAATACTGCGTGTGCATCCTCCAACGTATCGAGCGAAGCGAGCCGATTTTTGAGGATGTGGCGGGTGCGCATGATGAGATGAACACTTGGCGGTGTGGTGCAGTTCTTGAATTCACCTGGTTGCTGTCGGGACGCAAACACCGGATGCCGCTTGGCAGATGCCGTTGCTTGAATCATAATTTGCGACCCATGAGCGACGTCACGCTGATTTTGGACGCCATCAGTCGAGGCGAAAGCCTGGCTTCTGACACGTTACTGCCCTTGGTTTATGATGAGCTTCGGAAGATGGCGGCGGCGCGGATGCTTCAAGAGTCGGCCGGTCATACGCTCCAGCCCACGGCGTTGGTGCATGAAGCCTGGCTTCGGCTTGGGGGCGGACAAGACCAATCCTGGCAGAACCGCGCGCATTTTTTTGGTGCGGCGGCCGAGGCGATGCGCCGAATCCTGATTGACAACGCCCGCCGTAAATCCGCCGTGAAACATGGCGGAGGGCAGGAGCGGTTGAATATTGACGATCTGGAACTCGGCACCAGCCTCCCTGACGAAAAGGTGTTGATGGTCAATGCCGCACTGGAACAGTTGGAACAGGAACATCCGGAGCGGGCGAAAATAGTGATCTTGAAATATTTCGGCGGCATGACCAATGAGGAGATTTCAAAAACTCTGGGGATTGGCGAGCGCACGGTCTATCGTCACTGGCTGTGCGCCAAGGTATGGCTGTTTGACAAGCTCAGTGGTGGCGGTTGATTTTTGGCAGGTTTGGCGCTTCGGTTTACGCAATGATACTTGATGGATGCTTTGAACCAGAAAATTGAAGATATCTTTTGTGCGGCGGTGGAAGTTGCCGCGGAAGATCGCCAGGCGTATTTGGAGCGCGCTTGTGCTGGTGACGCGGGACTTCGCGCCGGGGTTGAACGGATGTTGAGCAAGCTTTCCGGGGCTGAACAATTTTTTAAGGATGTCCCCGCCGCTGTTGATGTTTCCGAAATTTCCGCACTGCCGGGTTTTCAAGATCAGATCGGTTTGCTGTCAAACCCGGAAGCGGAAGTCGGGAAGCAAATCGGGCCTTACAAGTTGCTCCAGAAGATTGGTGAAGGGGGGTGTGGCGTCGTTTACATGGCAGAGCAGGAAAAACCGGTTCGACGGCGAGTCGCCCTCAAGATCATCAAGCTCGGAATGGATACCCGAAGCGTCATTGCCCGATTCAATGCTGAACGGCAAGCCCTGGCCATGATGGATCATCCCAATATCGCCGGTGTATTGGACGCAGGCGCAACGGAAGCGGGACGACCGTATTTCGTGATGGAGTTGGTGCGAGGCGGGAAGATCACTGAACTTTCGGACGCCAATAACTACGACATGCGCCAGCGGTTGGAAATGTTTGTTCAGGTTTGCATGGCGGTCCAGCACGCGCACCAGAAGGGCATCATTCATCGGGACATCAAGCCGTCCAATATTCTCGTGACGATGCGCGATGGCAAGCCGGTACCGAAGGTGATTGATTTCGGCATCGCCAAGGCAACGG
>Ga0105238_10003193_pt1 | contig 16357 bp, 14 predicted proteins | sample KBSC34metaG_FD_81526 | JGI IMG/M metagenome (GOLD analysis project Ga0105238, IMG submission 81526) | Corn rhizosphere microbial communities from Kellogg Biological Station, Michigan, USA - KBS C3-4 metaG | ecosystem: Host-associated > Plants > Roots > Rhizosphere > Soil | place: Michigan, USA... | reverse complement strand
TGAACGTCGCCGGCTTGTTCTTCTCGACGAGAAAGTGCGCGAGCCACGCACATCCATAACCCGGAACAAACCCGAGAAAGAACAACCACCAGCGGCCAGTCGCGATCAAGTAAACCATCAACGCAATGCCCGCGGTCGTTCCGACTAAATGCAGCAAACGAGTTGCCGGCCTGCTGTGTTCCGCGAGGTAAAACGGCCAGAACTCCGAAAACGATTTGTATCGCGTTTCGTTCATTGCCAGAGCGCTGCAAAATCGTCGGCGCCAACGGGCTCTTTATCTATTAGCGACAAGTTTTCTTCGACGTGCTCGACTCGACTCATCCCAACGAGCGCCGTGCTGATTCCCGGCGTCGAACGCACAAACTGAATCGCGGTTTGCCCATCGGTTGCTAAAGATCCCAGCGCATGCCTTATTTGATCCGGAAGTCCTTTCGCAAGGCGGCTCTGTAACATCGAAGCACTCACAACGACAGTGATTCCCAAACTGAACGCTGCATCGAGCACAGTGGTCGGTTCACCCCCGAGTTTCTCGTTCGCGAGCGAGAGCGCCTCAGGCATCGCCAGATTGTAAGGCAGTTGAATGAATCGAAAGCCGTTCGCATTTCCCGCAATCTCGTGTGCGATCTCTTCCATGCGCACGAGCGAATGATGCCCGGCCGATTCCGCGGGGGTACGGAAACCATTCCACGTCGCGACACCATAATAAGCGAGCTTGCCCTGGCTGCGATTCTCTTCAAGACGCTCGAACGCACGTCTCAGCCGATCGTAAAACTCCGCCTCCGAAACATGTTCCAACTGCGACTCAGGATTATGAATGTAGTAAACATCGATACAGTCAAGCCCCATGTTTCGCAGCGACTGATCGAGCTGATTTTGAAGGTACGCCGGCGTCATGCAATGACTACCGCCGACAAAATCATCAAACGAAGCGATGCCGGGTTTTACGAAAGTCTCATTCAGATACTCACGCATGTTTCGCGGCGGTGCTCCGTCGAATGGCAGGTAACCACCCTTGGTGCAAATAACCAGTTCGTCACGCTGAATGCCGTGCTCGTTTGCGAGGATCTTTAGCGCCTCGCCGATCGAGCGTTCACTTCTCTGGAAACGATAGTTCGCCGCACTGTCAATCACGTTCGCGCCGAGTTGAACCGCACGAACGACAGCGTTTGTGTAGTTCGTGTCAGTCTCTTCGTCAGCGTTTCCGAGATAGGTGCCGATCCCGATCGACGAAAGTACGAGGTGCTGTTGCCCACGGAAGTGTCCCTGTGCCGACTTCCCGGCAAACCGCTCGGTGTAACGGATCGTGCCCTCAGTGGTCGCGCAGTTGTTTGACATTTTGAGGATGTTAACACGCTCCTTTCTTGTAAATCCTGTACATCCCGTAATCCGTCAAAAACTATTACAGGATTACAAGATTATCAGGATTAACAGGATATGTTAGTTTGTGGTCACAATGTCACTGCGAACGCAATCCTCCCTCGATGTTAGCGAGGAAGCTCTTCAGGAGATCTCGACTGAAGCGAACAAGCTGGTGTTCGAGTATCTGACGACGATCTCGGACCGTCCGGTTCGCGCCGAAAACTACGCCGGCAAAACGGTGGAATCGCTCGCCGCGGAACTCTCGACTGAAGGCATATCGCTTTCTCAACTGCTCGACGAATGCCGCGCGATCCTGGATCTCAGCCGGCACAACGGTCATCCCCGATTCTTTGGTTACGTCGCGTCGCCATCAACTCCCATAGGCGCTTACGGCGATCTCATTGCCTCGGCTCTCAACGCAAACATCACCTGCTGGCGCTCCGGTCCCGCAGGCACCGAAGTCGAGCGAATGGTCGTGCGCTGGCTTGGATCGTTAATTAACTACGATCGCGATGCTAAAGGTTTGCTGACCAGCGGCGGCTCGATGGCAAACATGATCGCGTTGCTGGTCGCCAATCGTCGCAAATCCGGCGTGGCAGTAGCACGCTCCGGCCTCTGGAACTCCGGATCACCGATGACGGTTTACGCTTCTTCCGAAGTCCACATGTCGATCGCGAAAGCGGCAGACATTCTAGGTTTCGGACGCGATTACGTGCGCGAGATCAAATGTGATGATCGACAGCGCATGCAGGTAGATCTACTGCGGGAAAGCATTGAAGCGGATCGAAGAGAAGACTTGCGACCCTTTTGCGTCGTCGGCAGTGCCGGCACTACGAATACTGGTGTTGTCGATCCACTTTCGGATATAGCCGCCCTCGCCAAAGAATTCGATCTCTGGTTTCACGTCGATGGCGCTTACGGAGCACCCGGCATTCTCGACGAACGGAAGAAGCATCTCTTCGCCGGGTTGGAACTTGCCGACTCAGTTTCTCTCGATCCGCACAAGTGGCTCTATGTTCCTGTCGATGCCGGTTGTCTGCTCTTCCGAGACGATGCGGCAGCGAGAGCAACGTTCAGCACGGACGAAGCCGATTACATCAAGACGCATGGATATGTCGACGAAGAGGCGTTTGCGTTTTGGGATTACGGCGTTGAGCTGTCGCGGCGGTTTCGTGCTCTTAAAGTTTGGCTTACGTTGCAGTATTACGGCAGCCGCCGCATTGCTGAAGCGATCAGCGAGGACATATCGCTCGCGGAATATCTCGGTGAAGTAGTTTCAAACGCGGATGATTTCGAGCTGTTGGCGCCGGTCGAGTTGAGTATCTGTTGCTTCCGGTACATCTCGAGCGAAACGGATTTGGACAAACTCAATGAGCGCATCATGGAGCGCGTGCAAAAAGGTGGTCGCGCGTATTTGTCGAATGCAACCGTGAACGGGCATTTCGCACTACGCGCCTGCATTACAAACTTTCGCACCACGAAGAGTGATATCGATGAGACTGTCGCGGCGATCCGCGACGCCGCGAAAAACTGTGTCAGCTAATCAAAACCCATTCGATCGCGAACTGCGCGTCGCCTGCGAGCTCGCACGCACGGCGGGCGCTGCCATCCTCGAGCAGTACGAAGGCCCGCTCCATATCAAACAAAAGAATTACGACGACGATATGGAGCCGGTCACTCAGGCTGACATGATCGCCAACGAGCTCATCGTCACCGGATTGAAACGCGAGTTTCCGGACGATGGAATCCTCGCGGAAGAGTCAGTAGATACTGAGCGACGCCTTGCAAAGTCGCGCGTGTGGATGGTCGATCCGCTCGACGGCACAAATGGTTTCATTGACGGTAATGGTGACTTTGCCGTTCAGATCGGTCTCGCCGAGGACGGCCGTTGTGCACTGGGCGTGGTCTATCAGCCGCTGACCGGTGTGCTGTATCGTGCAGTTCGCGGCGCGGGAACGTGGATCGAACGGCCCGACTTCGAGCAACAGCGAGCGACCGTTTCTGACACGAAGACGCTTTCGGAAATGCGTCTCGCGGCGAGTCGATCACATCGAAGTCCGCGCATGAACAGAGTCGTCGCCCAACTCGGTTTCGAAGCAGAGGTTCAGCGCGGGTCCGTCGGCATCAAGATCGGGTTGCTGGTAGAGCAGCAATGCGACGTCTACATTCATCTATCACCACGAACAAAGCAATGGGACACGTGCGCTCCGGAAGTGATTTTGACGGAAGCGGGCGGGCGGATCAGCGATCTTTTCGGTTATCCTCTGAACTACAACGTTCCGGACGTGCAAAACCGCAACGGGCTCGTTGCCAGCAACGGCGTGTCCCACGATCAGATTATTGAAACCCTGGCACCGCTGCTGAACGAGTTCGGCAGAAAGCAAATTTAATATTGCCAATTTCCAATTGCCGATTGCCGATTTGCCAAACACTTAATCATTCCTAAATTGGCAATCGGAATTGGCAATTGACAATAAATCACGATGCGCCCAAAATCGTTTCTCACCTATTTCCTCCTCTGCGCTATACCGCTGTTTCTGTTGGCGGAGCTTGGGTATTGGAACAGCACCAGATCGATCGACGCCAGCGTGGGGACAATCGCTCAAAACGATCTCAATGCGTTTTCCGGCGCGGTCGATGAGCTACTTGATGAGAATCAGAAAAGCATGCGGCAACTGGCGATTGCACCCGCCGCACGTGACGTGGTGAATCGTGTAGAGAGTGAGACGGCGCCTCAGCCACCACTACCAATCTTGAACTCACTTCCCAAGCTCGGCTCCTCGCTTCACGAGCTCACTCTCTACGACCACACAAAGAACGCGCTTTGGAATCAACTCCCGAATGGTGAATGGGCTTACGCTCGTGGGTTCAATCAATCCGTCTCGCTTCAACCCGATGAGCATGTTTGGACACAACTCGGAAACGTGTGTTTGGAACAACTCCACAGCCCTTCTGCAACTCTGCAATACACCGTCCCAATCCACGATGAAAAAGGCACGATCGTTGTGGGCGCTGCCGCAGCTGTACTCGATCTCGCGTCCGTCTTTTACGACGCGTCGCACGGGCTGCCAAAGTCTAATCAACATTCGCTGGTTGTGGTTTTGGATCGTTCAGGAAGAACTCTTTATAACTCAGACCGCTTGCGCGAGCGGCTGCCGGTCTATCAGGCGTTGCCCGGCTTCAACTCCATTTCCAACGCAATGACGGCGAATCAGAGCGGTGTGGACCAGTATCACTCGCCTTCGGGAACAAACTACCAGGTCGCGTATGCCCCGCTCCCGCGATTGAACGCGGCTGTCGCGATTGCGCGTAACAGCTCTGACATGCTGTCGACTGCGCGCAAGTGGGGGCTCGCGGGATTCGGTCTCGCTCTTTTGACATCTCTCCTCGCCGCGTTCGTCCTGGAAACTCACGTGCGCAGCCGGTCCAAAGGGATCGCGCAGGTAACGAAAGACGTCTCTGCTATCGCTAAAGGCGAGTTGGACCGTCGCATCATTTTGCAGTCGAGTGACGATGCGCGCGGCCTTGCCGACAACATCAACGTCGTCACCGAACGTTTGCGCGCTCAAATCGCACGCGAGGAAGAATCGCGACAGTTCGAGTCGTTCATTCGCATCTCGGCGATGCTCACACACGATCTGAAAAACGCGATCGAGGGTCTTTCTTTAACGGTCAGAAACATGGAACGTCACTTCGACAATCCTCAGTTTCGCAGTGACGCTTTAAAAGGACTGACAACCGCTACCGATAAACTCAAGGCGCTCGTCGCACGGCTCTCGAGACCTTTAACCAGCCTCAGCGGTGAGCACAAGCGACCCAGAAATATCGATTTGATACCCATCATTCAACGAGTTCTCTCTACGACGGCCGAGCCATTACGCGGCAAACACACGATTGTGACGCGACTACCGGCGAATTTGTATGCATTCGCCGACGAGGCCCGAGTCGAGGAAATAATCGAAAATCTCGTGCTCAACGCGCTCGAAGCCATGACTGACGGCGGCGGCACGCTCACGGTCGAAGCGAGCCAGACTGAAAATGGCGCGGCGACGTTTTCCGTCAAAGACACCGGGCGCGGGATGAGCCGCTCCTTTATTGAAACCCGGCTGTTTCGCCCGTTTTCCACAACTAAGAGAACCGGTATCGGGCTCGGACTGTACACCTGTCGCGAAGTGATCAAGGCGAGTGGCGGCTCGATCGAAGTCGATTCAGTCGAAGGCGCTGGTACGACATTTCGCGTCGTGCTACCATCGATTCCACACGACAGGCGTAGCTAAATAGAGAAGGGCGCGCGGCCAGACCCTTCCGCAAGTCATACCTGTTACGCCCGTTCCTCTGCAGTGCTGCCCAGGTTTTGTTTTACGCACACGTGTGCGGCCTTGTCAGTTTTATCTTAGAAACCGGTTCGAGAGATGACGACCAACCCACTCCAGCCCAAGGGCACAGTTCTGGTTGTCGATGACGACGACACAGTTCGCAGTGGTCTTTATTGGGCGCTAACTTCAGACTATCAGGTACTGCAAGCCTCTTCTCGTGACGAAGCCTGTGCGTTAATCAACGATGAAGAAGTGGACGTCGTGGTAAGCGATCTGCACCTGCCGCCGCATGTGGACGACATCGCGGAAGGTTTGGCGCTGATTGATGTCGCGCGCGCGCAGAATCCGCCGCTTCAGGTCGTAGTGATTACCGGCAGTAATGCGAAACGGGCCGCTTTGGAAGCAGTGAAACGCGGCGCTTACGGGTTCTTTGAAAAGCCACTCGATCCCGGAGAGTTGTTGCACTTCGTGAACCAGGCGGCACGCATGCGACAACTCGAGATTGAGAATCGCAGACTACGTGAGGAACTCTCACGCCCGCCCGGATTCACTCACCTGATGGGCACGAGCCAGGCGTTGGAGCGTGTGTTGAAGCAGGCGAAATCTGTAGCTGCGACTAGTGCGACCGTCTTGCTGACGGGCGAGAACGGCACCGGCAAAGAGATGCTTGCGCGCGCGATTCACCAGGAGAGCCCGCGTACCGATGGACCATTCGTGGCGGTGAGTTGCGCCGCCCTTCCCGAGGCGTTGATCGAGTCGGAGCTCTTTGGCCACGAGAAAGGCGCGTTTACTTCCGCGATACAAACGCACAAAGGTCGTTTCGAGCTGGCGGACGGCGGCACGCTCTTTCTCGATGAGATCGGCGACCTGAGCGCTGCGGTTCAGGTTAAGCTTCTGCGCGTGTTGCAGGAGCGCGAGTTTGAGCGCGTCGGCGGAACCAAGACGCTGACAGTCAACATTCGTCTGATTGCGGCCACTAATCGAGATCTTGAAAAAGAAGTAGCGCAGGGTCGTTTTCGTCAGGACCTGTTTTTCCGGCTCAACGTCGTGCCGCTGGTGCTGCCGCCTTTGCGTGAACGGCCGGACGATATTCCGATTCTCGCAGCACACTTTGCCGCGAAGTCAGCGCAAAAGTACGGCCAGCCAACGCCGGAGTTGGAGCCGGGACTCGTCGAGATCTTGCTCGACTACAACTGGCCCGGAAACGTGCGCGAGCTCGAGAACCTGATCGAGCGTCTGGTTGTACTGAGCGGGACATCAACGCTTGGACTCGAGTATGTTCCGGAGAAGATGTTGCGCGTGCTTCCGGGAACAACGCCGGGCGACGAGAGCACTTTGGAAGGTGCGGTGGAGGCGACCAAGCGACGCATGATCGTGAGCGCGTTGCAGTCAGAAGGTAACAAGGTGGCCGCCGCGAAAAAGTTGGGCATCAGTCGCTCCTACCTTCACCGACTCATCAATGAATTCGATCTATAGCCACAAAAGGCGCAAAAATCACAAAAGTTGGGTTTCACATTTTGTGCTTTTTGTGCTTTCTTGTGGCTTATCTATTGGAGAGGACAATAATGACTAAGAATCAGAAGATTGCTCTCGGTTGTGGTGGCGCAGGGTGTCTGGGATTGATCGTGGTTGTGATTGCGGGTGGGTTGATTTACTTATTCACTCGGCCGGCGCGGTCAAATCGTAATTACAATTTCAATGTTAGTACCAACCGCAATTCCAATTCGAACGACAACTCCGACTTCTCCAGCAACGGTAACGCCAACGACAACTCGTCTAATTCAAATTCGTCTTCAACTTCTGATTCGACAATGTCCAAAGATGAGAAGCATAAACTCTATTATGCTGCGCTTCTAACTGGAGACCCTGAACTGATTCGGCGCGTCGAGGTAAAGATTGATGTTTTGGAAGACGACTTCACCAAAGGCGCCAAGTTCCAGGCGTTTGTTGAGGAGCACGCTACCTGGACTATCAACAACATGGATTTTATTCAATCAGTAGATACGGCCGAGAAGGCACGGGCGTATATTAACGACCACATTTCGGATTAAGGCCAGGTATTTTTTCTCAAATGGATCCGTCTCGCATTCGCAATTTCTCAATCATCGCCCACATCGATCACGGCAAGTCGACTCTCGCCGACCGCCTGCTCGAACTCACCGGGGCTCTGTCAGAACGCGAGATGGAAAACCAGGTGCTCGACAACATGGACCTGGAACGCGAACGCGGCATCACGATCAAGGCACACGCCGTCCGCCTCGATTACAAAGCGCAGGACGGCAATTCGTACGTGCTGAACTTGATCGATACACCGGGTCACGTCGATTTCTCGTACGAAGTCTCGCGCTCGCTGTCAGCGTGTGAAGGTGCGTTATTGATCGTGGATGCTTCTCAGGGTGTCGAAGCACAAACGCTCGCGAACACATATCTCGCAATCGAAAACAATCTCGAACTGATTCCCGTTATCAACAAGATCGATCTGCCCGGCGCTGAACCTGAAAAAGCTATCGAGCAAATCGAACATTTCATCGGACTCGAAACTCACAACGCGATTCTCACCAGCGCTAAAACCGGTGAGGGCGTCGGCGAGGTTCTCGAAGCGATCGTGCGCGACGTGCCGTCTCCGAAAGGCGATCCAAACGCACCGCTGAAGGCGCTCATTTTCGACTCCTGGTACGACTCCTATCGTGGTGTGATCGTGCTGTTTCGGGTTATCGATGGCGCCATTCGTCCGGGAATGAAGATCCGCTTCTTCAACGTGGGTCGTGATTATCAGGTTGAAACTCTCGGCGTAAATCGACCGACGCCAACCCCGATTAGCGAATTAGGTGTCGGCGAGGTCGGTTTTCTAACTGCTTCGATCAAGGCTGTCGCGGACGTGCAGATCGGCGATACCGTGACTGAAGCCGCGCGCCCGACGAAAGAGCCTTTTCCCGGTTATCAGGAAATCAAGCCGATGGTGTTTGCGGGCTTGTATCCGGTCGACACGGCGCAGTACGAAGAGTTGCGCGACGCACTGGACAAGCTGCGATTGAACGATGCGTCGTTCTTTTACGAACCTGAGTCGTCGACAGCGTTGGGATTCGGATTTCGTTGTGGGTTTCTCGGCTTGCTGCACATGGAGATCGTGCAGGAACGTTTGGAACGCGAGTTCAATCTTGATCTGATCACGACTGCTCCGGGCGTCCGTTACCGTGTGACTACGACCGACGGTGAGGTGATCGAGATTGATTCTCCGGCGAAGATGCCCGATCCGGGCCGGATCACGAGGATTGAAGAACCGGTGATTCGCGCCGTCATCCTGACGCCTGATGAACATCTCGGCGGCATTCTTCCGCTGCTTGAAGAGAAACGTGGGCTGCAAAAAGGTTTTGAGTACATCACTTCGAATCGCGTGATGCTCACATACGAATTGCCGCTCAATGAGATCGTGCTCGACTTCTACGACAGACTCAAATCAGTTTCACGCGGCTATGCCTCGCTCGATTATAATCTCGCCGGATACTGGGAAAGCGATCTCGTAAAACTTGATGTGTTGGTGGCAGGCGAGCCGGTCGATGCGTTGTCGCTGATTCTGCATCGCGGCACTGCTCAACCAAAGGGACGCGCTCTCGCTGAGAAGATGAAGCAGTTGATCCCGCGGCAATTGTTTGAAGTGCCGATCCAGGCCGCGATTGGAAATAAAGTGATCGCGCGCGAGACGGTCAAGGCGCTGGGGAAGAACGTTATTGCCAAGTGTTACGGCGGCGACATCACGCGTAAACGAAAGCTGCTCGAGAAACAAAAAGAGGGCAAGAAGCGGATGAAGAAAGTCGGGCGCGTCGAGATTCCCCAGGAAGCGTTCCTCGCCGTTTTGAAGGTCAATGAGTAATTTTTATCCGCGTAAATCCGCGGCTGAGTTACTGCTTTGCTGTGCGCGAAGAAATACGGGTGACATTGATTGTGAGTATTTGTTTCAGCTCGCGCGGCGACATTCGATCGTGCCGCTGATCTATGTTCAGCTTGAAAAACATGGTTCAGATCTCGTACCGCAGCAGTTTCTCAACAAACTCAAAAAGCATTACCTCGAAAACTCCGCCCGCAACACGTTACTCACCGCCGAGCTTTGCCGCTTAATCAATTCACTTCGTGATGAAGGCATCGAGGCGATTCCCTATAAAGGCCCAGTCCTCGGTCTATTCGCGTACGGCGACATCGCTTTGCGTCGTTTCGTCGATCTCGACGTGATCGTCAAAAAATCTGACGTCCTCAAAGCGCGCGAGATCCTGCTCGCCGAAGGCTACACTTCGTCGAAGTCGCTTTCACTAAACCAGCAGGAAATGTTACTTCGCACACAACACAACATGCAGTTCTCGCGCGACAATCACCGGTTGATAATCGAGCTCCATTGGGAAGTCGCCCCATATCTCTTCGCATCAACCGTAAACGGCGAACGACTGTGGCAGGATCTCATCACGGTCGATCTCAACGGGACGCCTGTCAAAACTTTCTCAGCTGAAGATTTGCTCTTCTCGTTGTGCGTGCACGGCTCTCGTCATCTTTGGGAACGCCTCGGTTGGATTTGTGATATTGCGGAACTGATCAAGAGACAACCGCTCGACTGGACCGCGCTCCTCGAACGCTCCGCACTCGCCGACACCGAGCGCATGTTTCTGCTGGGCGTGCATCTCGCATACCGGCTCCTTGACGCGCCAGTACCCGCAGAAGTAAAGCAACGCTGTGATGCAGATCAACGCTTGTCGTCGCTGGCTGACACCATTATCGAACGCCTCTTCAACGGCAGCACACACGTGCCCGCCACCTCCAGCGAGATCTTCAAATACAACATCGGCGTGCGGAAAACTCTTGGCGCACGCGCGCGTTATATTCTTTTCATGATGCGACCCACCGACGGAGATCTCGGCGCGCATTCTCTGCCTCAGAGTTTGACCTTCGCTTACTACCTGTCACGCCCGTTTCGCCTGTTAAAACGTGGCTTTTTTGATACTAAAGTTTGACGGATTTGTTTGTCCGTGTTAGCTTTCAAACTCATCGACGGCGCGGTCAGTCGGCCCGAGCGAAACCGCTCAACACGCTAAGGACAAAGGCATTAAGTTTTGAAACGCACAGTTTTCTTTCACTATGCGAAGCGTACTACCTTGATCGCTTTGCTTTGTTTTGCGGCAATTTCGTTAGCCTTCGCGCAAAGACCTGCTGCGGAAACGGACACAAAGCAGGGTGCGAAAGAAACTAAACCAGGAAACGCGAAAAAGCCTGCGTTTGTGCTGACCGTCCAAAAGACTCCCCTCCTCAACATTTCACTCAAAGCCGATAAGGCGAAGATGTCCGATGTGTCACAGGCACTCTCCAAACAACTCAAGGTGCCGATATTCCTCGGGACGGAACGACAGAATGAATTTATAACGGTCGAGTTTAGTGAGTTGACTCTCGAGCCTGCGCTGCAGTTGATGTCGCCGTCAGTTTACGTTGATTACGAGATCGATACTGGTTCCGGTGAGCCGCCAAAACCTCTCGGCATTTTTCTTTACGATACCAATCAGAGTGAGCCACCGGCGACAGCAATAGTGACTGGAACAAACCAGTCGATGTTAATCGAAGGTAACACTGAAGACGGCGTCTCACCCGAAGAAGAAGAAGCAAAGAAGAAAGCCGAGGAGCATCCTCTTCGCATCACTTATGAGAATAAGCTGCTTTCTGTTAAGGCAAAAAAGCAGCCACTGTCTCTGGTGTTGTTAAAGATTGGCGAAGAGCTTGGTATTCCCGTTGATCTTCAGACGCAGAATCTCACGGAAGTCGACGCTGAGATCTCGAAACTCCCAGTAGAGGATGTAGTTCGGCAACTGTCCCCCCATATTCGGCTATTCGTTCGAGCCGATCTTACACGAGCCGAAAAACGAGCTTTGCGGTTGGTTTATGCTGAGCCAATAAAAGTGGCTCAGTGAAACTGAAGTTGTAAGACAACTTGCATCGAAGCCTGGCCCAACTTTTATGTTGCCATGAATCGATCAAGACAATTATATTTAACTACAATGACTCGAGGAGGCGGCTAAACATTGGCTAAGCAAAACGAGATTATCAACGAAGAAATCGCTGGTTTGCACAATGAGGTAAAAGGGGGCGCCGAAATTAAGAAAGCGTTTGTCGAACCGACAATCTCTGTTCCTGTTGATGTCCTTGAAGCGACTACGTTCTTTCAATCAGCGACCAGCGGCGTGACCAACTAAGAATAGAATTTCCAGCTGCATGGAAGTTTTTCAGGTCTTTGACCGGCCGGCGTTCCAGGGTTTTTATTCGGTCGCCGGTCGGTTGTTATTTATTGAGAGCAACGATCAGAAACTACGTAATCTGATCGTAGATCTTTTTGCCGGATGGCAACTTACTCCCGTCCCAGAACCTCACCGATCGCCCGACATTCGGATTAATTTCTCCTCCGGTGAAACAGCGCGAGAAATCAATCGTGACCTGAACCACTTCGATGTTGCTGAAGGTGGCAAATGCTACACGGACGGCGCCGATTTCTACCTGCTGCTCGGCAATGCAGTGGTCCATCTGCAAAATGGTACGCCGCTGACTATAGACGTTTCGCTCTCCGAACTGCCTCGTGCTGGAGATGCGATGTTTGCCAGAGCCACGTCGTTTGCAGTTTGCGCTGGGCTGCGGCGTTTTGGATTATTTGATTTGCACAGCGCCGGCGTTGTCGATCCACGCGACGGTAAAGGCGTGTTGATTGTGGGACCTTCGGGTAGTGGTAAATCGACTCTTGCGGTGCAGTTGGCGTCGGCCGGGTGGTCATATCTTTCCGATGACGACCTGCTATTGAGTTTCGACGAAGGAGCTGTTGAAGCGCGCGGTTTTCGCAGTTTTTTTGCGACGAGTACCGGGGATGCGCTCAAGCACTGCTTCGAGCCAGACACAGTCTTTGGCGTGCGGCGAACACCAAAGGTATTCCCCGGTCTCGTGCTCTTTACGAGTCTCAATAACGAGTCGGAATCCCGGCTGAGCAAACTGACGCAAACCGAAACGATGATGCGTTTGATCAGGGCGTGTCCGTGGGCCACTTACGACACGGCTATTGCAAGTGATAATCTGAGAGTCCTTTCGGCACTTGCACGACAAGCAATCGGCTTCGATCTCGCTGCTGGTCGCGACTTGCTCGTACCGGGCTTCGCGGCGGACTTGTTATCACGTCAGAACTGATGGACAGGCTTTGCACAAAGAGTCGTGAATCCCGCCCACGGCAGTGGGCGGATTCGTTCAAGTCCTGTCTATATAAAACTCTTCTGATGAGTTTTGAATCCCGCCAACGGAAGTTGGCGGATCGTTCAAGTCCACACTATTTATGGAACAGGATGGCTTTGCCTCAAAAGTCTGAAGTCGTTCTTGGATCGGATCAATACAGGGAGCGGTAGCGACCCTGGTCGGTGATTAGCATGCGATATTTTCTAATGATTCCTGACTTCTATTGTTTGACCAGGTCGCTACCGCTCCCTGTACTGACCCTATCCAATCGTGGAATTCGACTTTTGAGGCAAAGCGAACAGGATAAATAGTTAGGACTTGAAGTATCCGCTCACTGCCGTGGAGCGGGATTGCAATCGGTTTAAGAGATGCGTGTGTAGAAAGGACTTGAACGAATCCGCCCACTGCCGTGGGCGGGATTTCCGACTCCTTGTGCAAAGCCTGATGGATACGGAGACTTCTTTCGATGGCGATTATGGTCCACGACGTTTGAGCGTGGAGCTCGCCAATATTTGTAATCTCCATTGCAGTTACTGCTTTCGTTCTGACGAGAATCTTTACACCTCGCGCGCCGAATTCTTTCCGCTCGAACTTCTGCGCCGCGTGATCGACGAAGCACGGACAGCAGCAAATGTGACGCGTATCAACTTCACCGGGGGCGAGCCAACTCTTCATCCGCAGTTCGAGGAAACGCTACAGACCATTTCTGACGCTGGTTTGACGGTCAGCTTTGTTACGAACGGCTGGCACTTCGAACGCGTCTGGCCCGGGCTCGAATCAAATCGCGCTGCGGTTTCATTCGTCGCGTTTAGCTTGGATGGTGTAACGCGTGAAGATCACGATCGCTGGCGTGGTAATGGATCTTTCGATCGGCTCGTGCGCGCGTTTACTCGTTGCTACATGTCGAAACTGCCGTTTGGAATCAAGATCGTGATACGTCGCGATCTGGTGGACCAAATCGAGCAGATCGCGATCTTTGCGGCGCGAATGGGTGCTGCGTCGCTGCACTTTGCACACGTGATGCCGACTTCAGACGCCGTCACTCATACCGCAGTGTTGACGCTCGACGAGCAGCGTGCAGTAGAAGAAGAGATCGCGATACTTGCGCGCATCTTCAAGATGAATGTCCGTTTAGATGTCGGCTACTACAACATCGACGAAACACGTCCGCCGTGCGCTCCGCTTGCTGGTGTGAGTATGAACGTCGATTTCCGTGGGCGGTTGTCGCTCTGCTGTAACTTGTCGGGATTTCGAGGCGCCGCGGAAGAGAGCGACGTGATTGCGGATTTGAATGTGGAGTCTTTTGCTTCGGCTTACGAGAAGTTCACAGCGCTGGCGTCAGGCCAATTGCAAAAGAGAATCGAGGCGCTCCGCGCGGCATCATCAAGGCCAGACATTTACACGGGATCGCCTTGCTTATTTTGTCTACAAAGCTTCGGGAAGATTCCCTGGCATCGATCGAGTTTAGCCGCGGATTCACGCGGATGAACGCGGATCTTAAAGGGATGTTACCGGTTGATGCGGTCGTGGTCGAGGGACGTCCGGGGCTGTGGTGGATGGATATGTCGGGCGTCAGTCTCACGGAGCCGTTCTTTCAACAAACCGTCGAGCGCGCGAAGACGGATGGTAATCGCCGTGAGCTATTCACGGAGTTCGATGTACTGCTGCAACTGGAGAAGCAACTCGACAGCGTGCCGCCAACTGGTTTTATCTTCCACTCCTCACGTTGTGGATCGACGCTTGTAGCCAACGCCTGTCGCGCCATCAACAACTCGATCGTCCTTTCGGAAGCGAACGCGATCGATAAGCTGATCGCCAGATTCATTACTGATGCGGGCGACGTTAAAACGTCACTTTATTCAGTCTTGCTACGCGGCGTGGTCAATGCGCTGGCGCAACGTCGCTCTGGTAACGAAGAACACCTGTTCATCAAGTTTGCCTGTTGCAGCTTCGCACAAATCGAACGTATCAGACGTATCTGGCCCAATGTGCCGTGGCTGTTCCTTTACCGCGATCCGGTTGAAACAATCGTGTCGAATCTCAGGGACGTTCCGCCGTGGCTGCTCGATAACGATCGGCGTGTGCTGGCTTCGATTGTTGGCACGCCGGCCGATGAAGTTGCGGGAATGCCTCTTGAAGAACTATGCGCCAGGACGATCGGAAGTCTTTTTTCTACGGCCCATCGTCTTGCGAATGCCGGTCAGCTGTTGCTTAATTACAAACAGCTGTCTGTATCCGTAATATCGAGCGTGTTGAGCTTTTTCAAGGTCAGTCCCTCGACAGCGGAACTGGAAACAATCGAACGCGCGAATCATTTGTACTCAAAAGAAGCTTACGTGCAGCGTACGTTTTCTGCCGACGCCGATGCGAAACAGAAACTTGCTTCTGATGCAGTGCGCGAAGCGGCAGCAAAGTGGGCCACTGACCCCTATCAATTGCTCGAGCAAAAACGTTTAGGCCAAACCAATCAGGTGAATAATCATGAATGTAACTAACCTTAACCCCGGCAAACATGTGGTTGTAACCGATTTTGACGGCGGCGAAGGCATACTCGTCGATCTCAATACAAAAAAATATTATCAACTGAACGAGACTGCGATGATCGTTTGGAAAGGTCTTGAGAAAGGCAAAACTACCAGCGAGATCGCGGCCGACATTACTTCCGACTATGAAGTTGCGCTGGATAAAGCTCGGAGCAGCGTGGAACGAATCGTTGATAATTTCCAAACTTACAAGCTTCTTACCGCAAAGTGACCGGCGTCTCTTCGTTAAGTACGCGATTCTGACGATCGCGCTCTTCGCGCCCCTTCTCTGGGCATTTCGCTATGTTCGCAATCTATATCCGATAGCTGCCTGGAACGTGATGATGGCGGGCGGCGATCTGGAACGTGGTCGCAGCTACTGCATCCTGCGCGGTGAGACCGTCTCGGGAGAAACTGTGGATGTAGCTCCGATTCTGCTGACCAATGCGCTGTACAGTCGCACCTGGACCATGGTCAACGCGACCATCGACAATCAAAGCTTCAAACTCAACTCGCTTCATCCCGCGAACGAACAGATGCTACGGCGCTATGGTGGCATTGAGAATCTGCCAGCGGGCGCGCGCGTGCCTGATCTGCTGAAGGTGTGGGGAGAGCTCTACAACAGGCAACAACCGGAGTCGTCACCAAACCGGCTCAAGGCGATACGGCTCGACATGTATCGCTGGGAAAGTGGTCGCTATTCCGATTACGACAAATTCGTAACATCGTGGCGCCAGGTTCTATAAATGGAGTTATAGATCGCGTTGTTCCACGCGGCCCTTTTGTGCTTGGTGTGGTGCGGGCCATAGTGCATGGCACGTTCCTGATTTCGACTCTTTTCACTTCCTTCTCCGCGCTCGGTTCACTCCCGCCAACAATTCTTCGTCCCACCGGCGTAATGAAACTCCTGCCGTGGAGCTT
>Ga0105238_10003192_pt1 | contig 16358 bp, 19 predicted proteins | sample KBSC34metaG_FD_81526 | JGI IMG/M metagenome (GOLD analysis project Ga0105238, IMG submission 81526) | Corn rhizosphere microbial communities from Kellogg Biological Station, Michigan, USA - KBS C3-4 metaG | ecosystem: Host-associated > Plants > Roots > Rhizosphere > Soil | place: Michigan, USA... | reverse complement strand
TCCGCGCCATACACCACGGCAACATCGGCACTGAAGAAGCGCACATCCGCTTCATCCAGCCGGCAATCCGTCGACCACTTGGTCTTCTCGTCGTGCGGCGGCTCGCCGCTCGGCTTGCCGTAGCGGCTGCCCTTGGGCGCGGTGCCCTGAAAATCGTCTGCCAGGATTTCGGAAGCGATCCATTTGCCGCCGCAGGCCTGCCCAGCCCAGGCTCGCTCCTGCTCGATCATCCACTTCGTGGTCGCGCTGTCCTTGGCAGGCATGTCCGCCGCCACGCCTGGGATGGAAAGCGTGGCGATGGCGCCCGCGACCACAACGATTGCACGAATGCGCATCTGATCTCCTGGCACCGTCCAACTTGTTGGGCTTTGCTCGATCACAAGCAAGGCAATCGATTCCGAAAACTCAATTCACCCGATTCGATCCGGCCGACGTGATCGGCGCAACACGACTTTGTTTTTCGGTTTCGGGCGCGCCGGTCTCCAGATACCCGCCGAGCAGGATCCGCGTGAAATACGCGGTCAGGTCGGCGAGGCTTTGGCGATTGAACACGAAATGCGTCCAGCCCTTGCCGCGATTCTGCAGGGAAAAGCCGAGGTTCGGCGCACCGCCTACCACCTCGGCTTTCCAGATCGGGTTCATAGTGGCCTGCACGCTGGTGCCGGCTTCGACGTCCTTGATCGGATCGTTGCGGCTGCTTCTTTCGAGAGCGAGCGCTTCGATCATTGCGTCGATCTGCTCGGTCGATAGCTGCTTGACATCGATTTGCATGGCTGGCTCCCGGATCAGGTTCTGATCAGGCGCGCTTGCGGCGACGTTTGGCTGGTGCGCGTTTCGTTTTCGCCGGAGACTTCTTCGAAAGGTCGGCGAGGCGCTGCTGCACTTCACGTTTGCCCAGGCTGCGCAAACCGGCAATCGCCGCGACCTGCTCCTTGCGCGGGGTCGCTTTCTTGGTTTCCCAGTTGTAGATGGATTGTTCGCTGACACCAAGCAGCTTCGCCAATTGCGGGGCCGACATTCCAAGACGTTTGCGCAGGGATTTGAACCCTTTGGCAACGAAGCGCAGCGGCTGACCGGTCGCTTTCGTCGACTCGAGCGGCGCGCGCGCGCCCTGCTTGGCCAGCAGGGAAGCCTTCTTTTCCAGCGCGCTCACCTGGCGCTTGAGGGCCGCGATGTGCCGCCTGGACGCAGCCGACGCCTTCTTCAGCGAGGCCACTTCGCTGCGAATCTCGCGGCGCGACAGGCGGGATATTTCAGCTTTCAGCAACGAACCGATATTGGGCATCTACGATCTCCTCGATTAAGGACAATCGTCAAGTTTGATGCGTATTGTTACAGCGGGTCAAGTTGCTGCGTGAAATGCGCGTGAACCTGCGCACTTTCCGGTGCGCTTCAATGCGCAATTTTCGAGATGTCCCGCAGCCAACTTTGGAGAGTTCAACCGTTTCGCTCAGGTGGCTCTTCGTGACGGGTGCAGGCACGCTGGGCTTGTCAGCCCAGCCTACCTTGTAACTCAAGAATTCGCGGCGACGCCCTTGATCAGATAGCCGCCGGATTTTTCGTCACGCTCGAGCTGCAGCAATTGCCGCGTCCTGGCTTCCTCCAGCAGCGCGTTGAACGAGTTGAACCCGTAGTAGGCTTCGTTGAACCCGGGCTTGCGGCGTTTCAGCGCTTGCTTGACCATCGAGCCCCACAACTTTTCGTCCTCGCCACGCTCGGCGATCAGCGCTTCGACCGTCGCAATGACCAGATCGAAGGCTTCCTGCTTCTTGTCCGCTTCGGTTTTCGGCGCACGCGGTGCGGCGACGCGCGGGCTTTTCGCATCGCTTCTTTTCTTTGGCGGCGGCTGATTCGGCGGCGGCCGCAGTCGCCCTTTCTGTTCGCGCACCAGATCGTCGTAGTAGATGAAGTCGTCGCAGTTGGCGATCAGCAATTGCGACGTGGAGCTCTTCACGCCGACGCCGATCACGGTCTTGTTGTTCTCGCGCAGCTTGCTCACGAGCGGCGAGAAATCCGAATCGCCGCTGATGATCACGAACGTATCGACGTGCGCCTTGGTGTAGCAAAGATCCAGCGCATCGACCACCATGCGGATATCCGCCGAGTTCTTGCCGGACTGGCTGACATGCGGCACTTCGATCAACTCGAACGACGCGTAGTGCATCGCGGGCCGGAATTCCTTGTAGCGCTCCCAGTCGCAATAGGCCTTCTTGACCACGATGCTGCCCTTGAGCAGCAGGCGCTCGAGCACGCGATTGATGTCGAACTGCGCGTACTTGGCCTCGCGCACGCCGAGCGCGACGTTCTCGAAATCGCAGAACAGCGCCAGGTTGCGGTTCTCGGGTTGCATCGGCATGGATTGTGTCTCCCTCAGGTGAGGAGACTGTGCGCGTTCGGCGCTTTGCGATCAAGCTGCCTGGCGCATAGGCAACTGCGTGCCGGCACGTCGCATTCGATGGCGCTGATTTCGATCGTCAGGAGACGCGCCGGCGCTTCAGATAAAGGCGAACCGCCTCGGCGTCTTCGCCGACGTCGGCCACCGCGCTGATCAGCTGATGGCGCGTGACACCGAGCATGCGGCACCAGTCGTCGAAGCGGCGCATGTCGCGAAAATCGACGAACTCGTTGTAACGCGGCGACGACTGGGCGATGGCACTGATCGAAACTGACATGGGAACTCCTTTCCCGGATTGGTGATGTGCCGCGCACTGTGCCAGAGCGCGCATGAATCGAAATAGAACGCTGCCTCCGTGCGTGGACGACGACGGCGTGTGCCGTCGCCACCCACCCGCACTTCACTACGCGCGTCGCAGCGCAAGGAAGCGCCGGTTGCGAAACAATGCCGCGGCAACCAGCGATACCAGCATGCCGACCGGGAAGATCTCGGTGAACGTCATCGGCAGGCGATACAGCGGATTGGCGTAATCGGACACGAACTGCTGCATCTGCATGGTGAATTGCGCCAGCGCTTCGCCACTCACTCCCTTGGCCTTTTTTTCCTCGATCAGCATGTTGGCGTAGAAGGCGCCGAAGTCGACGTGGGTGAAGGCGATGGTGATTTCCCATGCGGCAACGTAAAACAGGCTGGCAACGAAGCTGATGCCCAGACCCAGGCCAAAGGCCGGCCAGAAGCCGATGATGCCGCCGCGATCGACATCGCGATGGCGCTTGATCGCCACGAACACCGTGCTGAGCGCGATCAGCATGGTCAGGTAGCCGATCACCATGCCGTACGGCATCGGTGGCAGGCCTTGCGTGGCGACGGCGAGCACGAACATCGGAATGCCGACGATGAAACCCGCGATCGTGCCGTAGCTCAGGATTCTTTTGAACATTTCAGCTGCCTCCCTCGGTGGTGTGGCCGCCATTAGCCACCAGCGAGCCCGCCGCGACAATCGCCCTAACGGGTGATTTTGCCGAAATCACCCTTGTGCGGCAGCGATCAACGCACGATTCCCAGTTCGCGCGCCTTGTTGATCGCGTCGACCCGCCGCGTTGCGCCGAGTTTTTCGAACAGACGCGCCGCATGCGTCTTGATCGTGTTCGGCGATACGTTGAGCTGCGCGGCAATCTCCTTGTTCGAGCGGCCCGCGGCGATTTCCCGCAACACGTCCAGTTCGCGCGGACTGATGCCGAGCTCCTGCTGCGCCTTGGGATTGCCGTCAAATGCGGCCGGTGGCGGCGCGCGACCCAGCACGCGCGCGCCGATGTACAAGCCCAGCGCCAAGAACGCGATCGCGATCAGGAAGATGTAGATGTCGCTCGAGTGCGCCCGTGCCAGGCGTTGATAGTCGAGCCATTGCAGTGCCAGCGTCCCGGCCGCCAGACAGGCTCCATAGAAGAGCGTGCGCTTCCACATCGTTACCCGTGCCTCGCTCGATCACTCGTTCGGCGCAGGATAAGACGCGGTTTTCCCGCAGCACAAGTTGTCGAGGTGCAAGTCGCGGTGCAGGTCGCACCGCGAGAGCGCCGGGCGAGTACGTCCGCTCGAAGCGCCGTCAGCGATTCAAATGGCGGCGTACGGCTTCCGGGTCTCCGCCAACCTCGAGCACGGCCAGCGCCAGCTTGTGACGCGAGACGTGCAGATTGCGGCACCACCAGTCGAAGCGCCGCAAGTCGTTGAAGCCGATGTATTCGGAAATATGATGAAACGGAATCAGTTCGTTCAAGCCGATCGCCTGGTCCACACTGGCTGCAGGTTGCATAACGACTCCATTCGTCGCGGGCCTCGTTCGCGGGCAAGCGGGGCTCGCAGCTTCCGTGCCAGCAGGCAAATTCAGCAATCTCGCGGGCTTGCGCCACCGGACGTACCGGCAAACTGCAAAGCGGCGCCGGCGTGCGTTTCAAAACGCACGAAAAAATCGGATCAGCGCTCCTGCACCACGTACAGGCGATTCCATACCGCGACGTTTTCCGCGGCGCTGCGGATGTGCGCCGGCACCAGCGGCGCCTCGACCACGGCCAGCGCGGCCGCCCTATGCGCAGAATTTTTCCAGGAGGTGAAGTTGATCGGCAGTGGATTGACGTCGACGCGCACCTGGTTTGGATCGACACCCGAATGCACCGTGGCGGCGACGGCGCTGACCCGCGCCTGCAGTTCACGCTGCATCTGATCGCCGATCTGCGCCAGCATGGCGTCCACGTCGGGCGTCCAGTACTGGCCCCAGTCGGCGCGCAACTGGCGCGAGGTGCGGCGGCGATCGGGCAGCATTTCGAGAGTGAGTCTGGTCATTCGATGCAAAAGCCCCATGGCGAACTCCGCCGGCCGCGCATCATAAACCAGTCCGGCGCGAAGCCCGCAAGATTCGACGCCGCATTGCAAAATCAAACGAACGTTTGCCGCTGCGCACTGAACGAGCGCTGCCTTAATGCATCCAGCGTTTCGGCGTCGCGCCGTTCGAACGGCTGCACGCCAGGACGCGTTCGTGGGAACTGCGTACGCGGTGGCGGGCGATCTGCCAGGCCCTCAGCAGCTCGACCATTTCTCCGCTGCTGGCGCCGGCGCGCCCACAGCGCGCAATACGTTCGGCCAATTCGGTGGCCGCGTTGCTGGCCTGTTCGAATTCCGCAAACGCTGCATCGTCGAGTGAGGTTGCCATGTCCGCCTCCAGAGTTTGGAGGCCACAGTGTGCAATTGTGGCGACGGATGCGTAATACGCACGGATACGTAGGGATAGTCCGCAACGCACACGCGTGCGCGTGCGCAAATCCACCGACTCAGCGCGCCCCGCGCTCGGCCTTGAGGAAAGCGTAGACGATCGTCGTCGCGTCAGAGGCCCGCACCCACATGCCGTCGCATCCGAAACTGTGGAAGTAGGCTTCAACTTCCTCGGCGGTTTCCGGATCGATGGTGTCGCGCGCGATCCAGCGGCTGTCGGCCGGGATGCTGTTGCTGCCCAGGAGATTGGTGATGCTCGGCGTCAGGCTGACGTACCAATCGGAGAATTTCGTTCCATGCCGCAGCATGTATGCCGCCATTTCGGAGCTGATGTCTTTCGCGTTCATGCGAGCACCCTCTCCTGCCCGACCGATGCCGGCATTGTGTCACTGCGTGACCGCTGCAGGACTGTCAGGATTTACAGTAACACGGCCGCCTGCGCCTTCCCACACAGCGGCGCCTGCTAGTGCCTGGCGGATCGGACACGCGGCAGCGCAAAGGCCGGATTGCGATAGACGACGTGGCCGTCGAGAAATGTGAGCAGCACGCGCACGTTGCGCAGTTGCGCCGGTGCAATCTCGAATAGATTGCGGTCGAGCACGGCCAGGTCGGCCGCCTTGCCGACTTCGATGCTGCCGTCGAGTTGATCTTCTTGCGCCAGCCAGGCGGCGTTCTTCGTGTACGCCGCAATGATCGCCGCCAGCGAAACGCGCTGCTCCGGTTGCAGTGGCGGCTGGCTGCCGTCGAACGGTTGCCGCGTCATCGCCACCTGCATGGCCAACAGCGGATTCAGCGACGGCGCCGGCCAATCGCTGCTCGCGGCAATCAAGCCGCCATGCTCCAGCACGCTGGCAATTGGATAGTTCCATTGCTCGCGCTGCGCACCGAGTGCGGCGCGAATCGAAACGCTGGCCGAATCGTCTGCACGAAACCACAGCGGCGAAAAGTTTGCCGCCACGCCGAGCTTGCCGAAGCGTGGGATGTCGTCGGGGTCGGCAACGCCGATGTGCGCCAGCTGATGGCGCCGGTCGCGTGCGCCGTTGTTGCGCTCGGCCAGTTCGATCGCGTCGAGCCCGGCGCGCACGGCGGCATCGCCCATCGCATGCATGTGGATCAGAAAGCCCGCCGCGTCCAGGCGCGTCACGATCGCGTCGAGCGCCGGCACATCGATCAACAACGCGCCACGTTCGCTCGATCCAGCATACGGCGCGAGCATTGCGGCGGTATGCATGTCGATTTCGCCGTCGAGAAAGATCTTTGCGGCATCGGCGCGCAGGCGCGTGCCACGCACGGCGTCGCGAAGCGCGATCATCGCCTCGACCTGCCCTGCGCCGCCTTTTGGATCGACGGTTTGCGCCGCCACGACGCGTACGCTGAGTTCGCCCTGCCGATCCGCAGCGCGATACGCATCCAGCAGCAGCGGGTTGGCTGCCGCGTCGAACACCGAGGTGATGCCGAAACTGTTTGCCAGCTGCGTAGCGCGACGCAAGGCTTCGCGGTATTCGAGCTGGGTCGGCTTGGGAATGCGTCGATGCAGCTGATCGTTTGCCGCGGCGGAAACGATACCGGTCGGCCGGTGCGTCAGCGGATCTCGCGCCAGCCCATCGATCTCCGGCGCCACGCCTTGCGGGTCGATCCCGGCCAGCGCCAGCGCAGGTCCATTGACCCAGGCGGTGAAGCCATCCTCGTTCGCCAGATACACCGGTCGTTTCGACTCGATGGCATCGAGATCCGCACGCTGCAGCGCGCCAGGTTCGATGCGCTGCGGAGACCAGCCGCCACCGAGCACCCAGGCACGCGCCGGTTTCCGCGCTGCGCAGGAGCGTGCGGCGGCAAGCAGCTCCTGCGCAGAGGCGACGTTCGCGAGGTCACATCGCAGCAAGCGCATACCGCCGGACATCGGATGCATATGCGAGTCGTGCAGTCCCGGCAGCACCATGCGGCCTTGCAGATCGATCACGCGCGTGCGCGCGTCGCGCAGTGCCAAGGCACCGGCGGCGTCGCCGACGTAGGCAATGCGGCCGTCGCGAATCGCGATCGCACTTGCCCACGGCTGTGCGGCATCGAGGGTGTAGACGTGCGCGCCGCGCAAGATCGTGTCCGCGCCTGACCGCGCTTGGCACAGCGTTGCTGTGAGCAACATTGGCAGCGCCGCGATCGCGCAATGCAATCCGCCGCGCAATCGCGCGCCTGGCGCTGACATTGCTCTCGATGTCGCAGGCATGGGCCGTGCCCGTAGCTGGAGATGCGCGAGTAGAACGCAGCGCCGTCATGCTGGCAAGAATGCAGCTCAATCGCCGGCCAAAAAAAACGAGCCGGCACTGCGTGAGTGCCGACTCGTTTCATGGCGGCGGAACGTCAATTCCGCGCCGTTCGCCGCCAATCCTTGGCGGTCAGACTCTCAAAGCCCTGAGGCGAGCAGAGGAATGCGATGAGCGTGCCAGGATGATCGCAACGCCGGAGTCCCCGAATGGCGCACTGGAACTGTCGAATCCAGTCGCATTCTGCGAATCGCCGCGGCAACGACTTGCAGCCTGCACGACGGGCACGCAGCAAGCGTGCCTTGACCTGCCGATCACGCCGCAAGGCCTGGCGCTGATCAGCAGCGCGACCACGGATCAGCGCGGCGCCATGTTTGCGTGCAAGGTCGGTGCGGCGACGGAGATCGGCGCGTTCGAAGTGCTGTCCAACGAGCGCATCTTCTACGATGGCTTCGGCTATCTCTCAGCTTTCGAAGCCGTCGATGAAAATCGTGTCGGATGTCGCATCGACCGCGACACCGACTTCCAGCTGCAGGTCGTAGCCGTTCGCGTTGTCGCCGCTGACCGTCGGTATCTGCAAGACACCACCATCGTCGCTGAACACCATGTCGGAATTGAGCGAGACCTGATTGAGATTGCTGGTGCTGTTCGGATACAGCGCCGACTGCGAATACACGCTGCGCGATGTCGCCTCGGGTAGCGCCAGTTGCGAGGTACGGATCGCGTTGGCGCCGGTGGACGCATCGGCCAGCGACGCGTACACCTCGAAGTGGATGTGCGGCCAGCGGCCCGAGTAGCAGCCCGGATAAATCGTCGTGAACGACACTTCGCCGTTGGCGTCGGTCACCTGCACGCCACGCAGGTAGTTCTGTGAGGTCACGCCGCTCGAATACATCGAGTAGCCACCGGTCGCGTTGCAATGCCAGATATACACCGCAAGTCCCGCAACGCTGCCGCAGCCGGTGCCGGTCGTACTCGCCAGTTTCAGTGTCACGGTGCTGCGCGTGCCGGCCGCGACGATGCTGCCTGAGCTGCCGAAGCTGGCGCGGATGTCCGAACGGACGATGCCGGTTTGCGTGAGCGCGTTGGGACCGTTTGTGCCGTCGCCTGGATACGGTCCGGCGGTTTCCGCGGGAATCAGCGAGCAGGCCAACGCCTTCTTCGGCAGCAGCGCAACCGCACCCGCGGCGCCAAGCAGTTTCAACAGGCGCCGGCGTTCGTGCAGCACGCGCAAGGTCTCACCCAGTGATGCGTGAGTGTCGTTCAAAACCGGAAATAACGGTGCTCGGATCATCGCCTCACTCCTCCGCCTGCCATTGTCGACTGACAGCAAAGGTAGCCAGCCAGCGTGCATTTACCCGGCAGAAATCTAGGAGAAATCGTGCAGATGGCCGCGCCAGGGGGGTCAGTCGCGCGCAGCGGCCTTGCTTGCACGGCATTGCGCGGGAGGACCGCCGCCGCACGCGCACTGCAGATTCGGCGGGCAATAGCAGCTGGCCGACTGAAACACACAACCGGCGTTCGCCTCGCACAGTTTCTGGATATCGCCCTCGCCCGACTGGCGAAAGCCATGCTCGCACCGGCCAAGCGATTCGCGGCAGACGTACTTGCCGTGCGGTGCCAACTGTTCCAGTTTGCATGCGGTGCTGTTGATGCATTCCAGCTCGCCCATGTCGCCACAGACGGCGCCCGCATCGACCATACCGGCGACGGCACAGAGCAGGGTCATTGCAAGGAAAAAAAAGAATTGGCGTTTCATGCGCGTCTCCTGGGTTCGTGAAACCGGGATCGGCGGGAACACCTTGAGGCGGCCGCTGCGCGCATTTTGGCGCGTATCCGGCGCGCGCGCCAGCGCCGGCCCCGCGCAGGCAGCTGCGGGCGGATTGTGACGCGGCACGAGACTTTGCGCTCGTGCCGCGCCATGCATGCTCGATGATCTCAAGCCGATCGGCACCGTGCAGGCAGCAATGGCGACTCGCGGTGCGATCTTTGTTTGCTCGACGAACCCAAGCGGTGGAACCGACCGCACCGCGCGGTTCGTCGCGAAATCGGTTATGCCGGATTCAATCCGGAGCGCGGCGCTCAACCGAATTCAAACAATCTCAACACGCGATGCAGCAGATGCTTGACCGCGTCCGGCACGTGCGTCGCATCGATGCTGTTGCCGTTGAACACGATCGTGCCACTGAACACCGGTCCCTCGCCGTCGCGCACCACCTGCAGGTTCTGCAGGGTCAGGCTGTCGTTGAGCGGCTTGCCGTCCTTGTCCGCGCCGGTCAGCGTGACGCTGCCGTTGTATACGTTCGTGACCGTTTCGTTGCTGCGCTCGTGCGTGCGCGTGAGGTTGCCGGAAACCACGACGCCGGTGTTGTCGTGCGGATGGAAATTCATCAGCGTGACCTGACTGGTGGTGTCTGCGCCGGGAATCTCGATCGTGCCGCTGGTGCTGATGCTGATTGTGCCGCCGGCGCTGTCGCCCAGCGTGGCCGTACGTTGCAGGCTCAACGCGGCAAACGCGCTACCGTTCAACAGGGCGCAGGCCAGCGCCGTCATCGCAAGAAGTGTCTTCATCGTCGCAACTCCGCTGTTGCGGAAGCCGCGCTTCCGCTGCAGCAACCGAACGGGCAAGGGGGCGATTGGTTGACACTTGCGGCGCGCGTCTGGAAGCGCGCTGCGGGAGTGCCACGGCAATCATTCCGACTTCGAGGAAGTTCTTGCTGCGAGGATGCTCGCGCTCACCCGCGCGCGGCTACTCGAAGTCGTTGGCAAATATCACGTCGGAGATGATCGTGATGCACGCGCCGTTCGGAACCAGCGTCGACTCGAACGTGGACGGGTCGATGGTTACCTCGGCAAGGGTCACGTTTTGCCAGCTCATCTTTATTGGGTCCGAGCCCGGCAGTGTCATCGCGTTGACGGTCAGCGTGCCGCCGGTCTGGTAGAACGTTTTCTGTGGTATGCCGCTGGCGCTGTCGAGATCCATGAACACGAGCACGCATTGACTGCAGGTCTCATAGTTGGTGTTGTTGCCGCTACCAAGATCGAATGTTCCGGCCGTAATCAAGCCGCCGTTCGCGTAGAACTCGAAGGAAATGACGTCAGCCAAAGCGCCGCCATAGCCGAGGTCTGTATTCTGCGCCGGATCGACCCAGTAGACCTCGTCGTAGCCCGGAGTGTCGCCCACCAGAGTGCGCGGGCCATCGAGGACCTGTTGCGTGCACATAGCGGCACCTGCCGTCGAGCTGACCAGGAGTGAAGCGGCGAACAACAAGCAGTTGCTGATGCGAACGCGATTCTCGACGAGCATGATCCGCTCCCGGCGTGGCGGCCAGCCCCAGCGCTGGTCGAGACGAGAATACACCTGTGCGTGCGATGATGCTGTGCCGGAGGAACCGCGTCAGCGCCCAAAGGCTAGACGTTCCGGCATGGAAACCAGACACCTCGCACCGCAAGCGGACCCGCGTTCGGCACGACGCTTTCCTTGTCCAGCGAGGCCAGTGTGACGCCCTGCCGCACGCTGACGATGCGTTCGCTGGGCAGCGGATAGCCGTAGCCTTTCAACAGTGTCTCGGCATCGGATTGCGACTTGGCGGTAACGCCGTAACCGAGACCGCGGTCGGACTGAAACCAGAAACGGACTAGCATGCAGCACCCCTGAATCATCGCGCCGCAATAAAACGCCAGCGCCATGCTTCAAGTCAAGCCTGGCGGCTCGCCGCCGCGGCACGCTCAGGCACTGCGCCTGACGACACGCACCACCGATTCGCGGTAATCGACGAAACCCATGCGCTTGTACAACTCGCGCGCGCCGCTGTTGTCGCGCATCACGTGCAGGAACGGCGTCTCGCCGCGCAACATCTGCCGGCGGATCAGTTTGGCGGTGAGCTTGCGCGCCAAGCCGCGTCCCTGGAACTGCGGATGCGTGCAGATGCCGCTGACCTCGCGCACCGATTCGGCGCAGGATCGCTCGCCGGCCATCGCGATGAGGCGATCGCCGTCGAAATAGCCGAAGTAGTCGCCGAGTTCGATCGTGCGCGGACCGAACGGTCCCGGGTGTGTCAATTCGGCCAACGCGACGGCCTGCGGTACATGCCGCGCATGCAGCGGCACGCTATCCGGGGCCGCGTCGACGGCGGGCAACTCGCCTTCCCAGATCATCTTGAGCATGGTCGACTCGAGCGCGATGCGCCAACCCGCGGGTACCGCACCGGACCAGCCATCGCAATAAAACTGTTCGCCGGTTTCGCAAAACGGCAGCAGGGCGTCAAAGTCCGGAAGCTGCGGATCGACAAACGCCACGATCGGCGAAAATCCGGGTGCATAGCGCCGCGCGTGACGGGTACCGACCGAAAACTTGCTCTGTGCGCCACTCAGGGCATGCCAGAAGATGTTGTTCAGCAACTGTTTCATTGCGCCAGCACGCCGCCACATGTCGCCTGCCTTTTCGACCACGGGCAAGCTGAGCTGCCCAAAACGCGGGCATGCCGTGCAGCCCAAGACGCGGGCAAGCCTTGCATCCCAAAAAGCGGCAAAAAAATCGCCGCGTCTGGGGAGGCCGACGCGGCGAAATACATCACTCGCAGCCAATCAGACCGGACACAGCGGCAAGGTATTTCATCACTCGTCGGCCTGCCGATGCCGTTCAATCGCTTCCAGCATCCCGTCGAACGCGTCGCGCAGGGCCCAGGCCTTGTCTTTCCAGCCGGTCTTGCCGTCGGCCGCGTGCAATCCGTCCAACAGCGTCTGCTTCACGGCAGGACAACGCTCGACCTTGCGCTGGATGTCGCGGATGGCACCGGCGTAGATGCGGAAACAGGCTTCGATATTGCCGTCGTTGTACAAGGGCGCGCCGTTTTCGATCGCCGCTCCGATGTCCGTACCGACGCGGTCGATGCTGTCGTCCGCGCAGTCGTCGAAAATCTCCAGCGAATGGTGCGGGACGTGCCGCTGCACTCCGCTGTCGGCAAACTTGCGCACCGCGACTGCCAGCAGGCCGTCGAAAGCGTCGCGCATCGCCCAGGCCTTGTCTGCCCAGTCGTCGAGCTTGTCGGCAGTCTTCACGCCTTCGAGCAGCGCGCGCTTCGGCCCCTCGCAAGCTTCGACTTTCTTCTCCATGTCCAGCGCAGTCGATTCGTAGATCCGGTAGCACGCCTCGAAGTTGCCCTCGTTGTACAGCGGCGCGCCAAGCTTGATCGCCGCATCGATGTCGCCGACGATCGTGCGCAGCTGCGTGACCGGGCAGGCATCGAGCAACGTCAACGGGTGTTCGGGAACGCGCCTCTGCCTCTGGTTTGGCGATTTGTAGTCGGCCAGAGCGATGCCCTTGTCGATCAGCAGCAGTGGCTTAACCGCATTGATTGGCGTGGCGAAGTTCAGATTCTGGCCACCGGTGATCACCAGCGTGGAGATGCCGATTACCTCGCCGCGATCGTTGAACAGCGGCCCGCCCGACGATCCTGGCGAGATCGGCGCGGAGATCTGCAGCATCGTGCGTTGCGGAGAAATTTCCCGAACGGCGCTGATCAAGCCGTCCGAGACCGTGTTGCCCAGACCCAGCGGATGGCCGATCGCCACGACGTGCGCACCGGGCCTTGCCGTGGCGGAATCGCCCAGCGGCAACGGTTGGATTTGCGTCGGCGACTTGATCCGCAGCACCGCCAGATCGTGCACCTCGTCAGCGGCGAGCAATTCGACTTGGCTCAACTCCTTGCCGTCGGCGGTCTGCACGATTGCCGATGACGCGCCGCGAATGACATGCATGTTGGTGACGACGCGGCCATCTGCGGAAACGACGAAACCGCTGCCGAGTCCGTTCGGCACCTTGATCAACACCACCGAAGGCGTGGCAGTCTCGGCGATCTCCGCGGGCGTCAGCGCAAATGCCGACGTAACCAACGCACACAGGCACAGCAACGGTGGGCGGAACAAGGAGGCGGACATGCGGGCGGCATCCCCTATGGCTGCACCCACTATACGATTTGCGCGCACGGCACGACCAGATGCGATGGCTTCGCTTTCGCGCGGCGTGCAGCGAACGTCTTCGACGCTTGTCGGCACGCATGCGCGGCCAGGCTGGCGCGCGATTTCACTGCGCAAACGTCGCGGGAAAAGTTGACGCATCGCTTCGCTTGCCTTAATCTACCGCGCTCTCTTGGGGCCATAGCTCAGCTGGGAGAGCGCGACAATGGCATTGTCGAGGTCATCGGTTCGATCCCGATTGGCTCCACCATCATTTCAACAGCTTTAACTCGTCCTAGTTGCAGGTTTCCGGCGTCCCCATCGTCTAGAGGCCTAGGACATCGCCCTTTCACGGCGGTAACGGGGGTTCGAATCCCCCTGGGGACGCCATACTTATCAATAAGTTGCGCCGATGCTATCCAGCTCGGCGCGGTTTTTCCCGAATATCTCCCGAATAGAAGTCGCCCAGCCTAAGACGCAGCGGGTGCAGGCACGGGTGGCATCGCTTCTTGCGGCAAGCGGCTCAACCCGGGGCGCTGGAGATAGCTCGCATAGCGTTGCTGCAATCGCGTGAGATAGGGCGGCAGGAGACGGCCGATGCGGGAATCCTTTCGTGCACCCCACGTCTCGATGGTGATGTTTGCCAGCTGAAAAATGACGGCCGCGCCATTGGCCACCGGGTAGACCAGCGCCTCGTTGTGTCGCTCATTGAAGCCGAACGTCGAAATGTACCGCTCGTGCATTTGCTTTGCGGTGGCTTTGCTGCCCTCCAACAAATACAGCTCCACTGCATCCGCCGCTTGTCCATCGCGAGCAATGCAGTCGCAGTCCGGGCGGATGTTGATGTAGTACTTGTCTTTGGTCTTGAAGATGTCGCCCGGCGCCACAGGACCGTGCAGCTGATCCTTGGCGACGAACCGTTCCCCCTCGAGCACCTTCTTGAGCATTTCGCGGTAGTTGGCATCGTTGAAATCAAGCGATGCCAGGGCGTCTGCAAACGGGGCCATGTCGAACTCGAACGGCGACATGCGCGACAGCAGATTCCGTCCGATGATGCGTCCGAGTTCCTCGGACTCTGATACGCCGTCGTCCGTCAGCGACTTCCACAAGATTAGTGGCCACTGCTCGCTGCGCGAGTGGAAGTCCAGAAACAGCTTGTTCTTTGCCGCTTCGTACTCGCGCTCCCACTGCTTGAGGACGTACGCCGTTGGATTTTTCGCCAACCAATCGCTCAGAACCGCGAACACGCCGCGATCGCGAACCTCACCTTTGGAGACCACGAAGATGTGGGACTGCGGTTCTGCGAATTGCAGCTCCGCGTCAGCCTCCAGTGCTGCGCGCACCTCCTTGGGTTCCTCATTGGTAAAAATGAAAATCGGCGCGAACCGTCGCTTACGCAGCGCCTTGATGAGCGCGATGTTGTCCGCTGCATTCTGACGCTTCAATTGGGCGGGTACATCGACACCTTCTCCAAGGTCGAACAACCGCCAATCGAGCACGAAAAAGGAGGCGGTGCGCAGGCCATCGAGCTGGGGCTCCGTCGGCCGCGCATTCATCCCCACGACGTGACAGCCGCCCTCGCCGATGGCCTGCGCAATGGCCTGGATGATGTCCCCGTCTACCCCGAATTTGTCGTCGATGACGACCGCGAATCCACAAAACAATGACGCGCCGTCCATCTATTCATCCTCACGCACAAAGGAAACCACGAAGTTGGCCCCACTGAGCTTGCGTTGCGAGCGCAGATCCGCCAGCGCGATCGAATACTCGTGGCGGTTCAGCAACTGTCGCGCAATGTAGAGCCCCAACCCCCTGCCTTCTTCACCTTTGCCCGAATAGAACGGCTCGAAAATGTACTCGGCGTCTTCTGCTTTGATGCCTGGTCCGTTGTCAGAAAAAATCAACACGTGCTCGTCGCCGTCGAGCGTGACCAGGATGCGACGCGATCCGCGCGGCTTGGTCTGCAGCCAATAGATCGCGTTGTCGATGAGATTGATGAACAGTTGCAGCAGGACCGCTTCGGTGGTCTTGGCGACCAAGGGCGGACCCGCCGCCTCTATCTTGAAATCGATGTGCTGCGTCTGCAGCGCACCGTCGAACAGCTTGTGTACGCGATCGAGCACCTCGCGAACGCGGATGTCCTTGCGACGCTGCTTGGACGACTTGAAAAGCTGTTGCAGGTTGCGCAGCTGCGTATCAATGAACGACAGCATGCCGCGCATCCCGGAGAGTTGCTCCCGCAGGCGGAGCTTGTCGATCGTCCCCTGCCCGTTCGACTCCCGAATCAGCGTGTCGATGGCCGTCATCGCGCGACCCATCATGGTGAGGATGTCGTGCGACGCGGTCTCCACGGACAAGCCGACGCCGGCCAGATGCTCCGTGGTCTCGGCGCGTTGGGTGAGGTAGCGCTGTTCGGTCTCGTACAAGCGGCGAGCGGTCGCCAAGGTCTTCTGTGCCGCCGGATCGGCGCCGATGGCCTGTTCAAGGGACTCGAACGCCAGCCGGATCCGGTCTTGGTTGTGGGCATCGTGTGTCTCACGCGTTTTGACGCCGCTGCGGTATTTCTTGTACGGATGCACGCGCACCCACGCCAAGAACGATTGCAGCAGACACACGAAGTCGCCCGTCGCATCATCGATGTCGATCAGGCCCTCGCGATTGGTCTTGTCGCGCAGCTTGGGATTGCCCGTTTGCGATATCTCGACGTGACCGACCACCTGGTCGTTCGACAGAAACTGCCCGGCACTGATCGTGCCGCGGTACGCATCGATGTGCAGCCAATCGTCCTCCGGATCGCCGTAGGGATACACGCGGATGCCATCGCGATACAAATAAATCCGGTGGCGCTTGATGAGTTCTCGATCGGTCTTGTCGACTTCACGCTTCTTCGGCGCGTCCTTGCTAAAGTCGAACACGAAGAACGCGAACGAAAAACTGCCGCAGCTGGTGCCGCGCGCGTCGAGCACCTCGCCTTCCTTGCC
>Ga0105238_10003189_pt1 | contig 16364 bp, 12 predicted proteins | sample KBSC34metaG_FD_81526 | JGI IMG/M metagenome (GOLD analysis project Ga0105238, IMG submission 81526) | Corn rhizosphere microbial communities from Kellogg Biological Station, Michigan, USA - KBS C3-4 metaG | ecosystem: Host-associated > Plants > Roots > Rhizosphere > Soil | place: Michigan, USA... | reverse complement strand
CAGTGGGCTCCGGGGGGACCGTGGCCCCCGGAACGGGCGGAACACCACAGACTGGATCGGGTGGCGCCCCGGGCACCGGAGGCGCCAGCGGTACGGGGGGCGCCAGCAACACGGGCGGGCAGCCAGGCTCGGGCGGGTCGAGTGCCAGCAGCGGCGGCGCGCCGGGGACAGGAGGACGAGGCGGGGCGACCAGCGGAAACGGCGGTGCACACCCGGGGAACGGCGGCTCCCCGGGCGCGGGCGGACAGCCCGGAACGGGCGGCGCGGCCGGGGGCGCCTCGGGCGGCGGCCCGTGCGATATCTATGCGGCCGCGGGAACCCCCTGCGTGGCCGCCCACAGCACGACGCGCGCCCTGTTCGCGGCGTATTCGGGCAACCTCTATCAGGTGCGGCGGGCCTCCGACAAGACGACCAAGGACATCCCGGTCACCGGTCCGGGAGGTTATGCGGACGCGAGCGTGCAGGACACCTTCTGTTCCGGCACCACCTGCACCATCTCCGAGATTCACGACCAGACCGCGAACGGGAACCATCTTGTGAAGGCCCCGGCTGGCGGATGGCTCAACAACGGCGGCCTGGAGGCGAACGCCACCGCGGCCAAGATCAAGCTCAACGGCCACGAGGTTTACGGCGTCTACACCACCTCCAACTTCGACAACGACGCGGGCGCGGTGGGGTACCGCAACGACAAGACCAAGGGCGTGGCGACAGGAGACATGCCCGAATCGATGTACATGGTGGTCGACGGCAAGCACTACAACCAGTGGTGCTGCTTCGACTACGGTAACGCCGAGACGACGGACCACGACGACGGGCCGGCGACCATGGAAGCGGTCTACTTCGGGAACAGCACGCAGTGGGGCCGCGGCAGCGGCACCGGCCCGTGGGTCATGGCGGATCTCGAGGACGGGGTCTTCGCAGGGGGCTCGACGGCCGCGCCGGCGACCAACACCACGCTGACCGGTACGTTCGTGACGGTCATGCTGAAGGGCCCCTCGGGGAATCACTTCGGCCTGAAGGGTGCGGACGCCCAGACCGGTAAGCTACAGTCGAAGTACGATGGCGCCCGACCGGCCGGTTACAGTCCGCAGAAGAAGCAGGGGGCCATCATCCTGGGTATCGGCGGAGACAACAGCCACACGGGGGAAGGGACCTTCTTCGAGGGTTGTATCACCAGCGGGTCTCCGCCGGACGCCGTCGACGACGCCGTGCAAGCGAACATCGTCGCCGCGGGTTACAGCAAGTAAGAAACTGATGCCGCGTCGACGCGTTCGATCGAGTTGCCTGATGGCACTCGCTCTCGGATGCGTCGCGCTGGGCATGACGACCACCGCCGCCGCGGCGACGCTGTCCTGGAAGGGGCACACCTGGCAGACGACCTCCGGTGGAATGGCGGGCGTGTGCCAGGGCGATCCGCGCAACGTCACCGTCGACTCCGACGGATACCTGCACCTTCGCATCACGAACGACGGCGGAACCTGGACCGCCTCCGAGCTGTTCACGACGGATCGGCTGGGCCTGGGAACGTACCAGTGGCAGGTCGACGGGCCCATTGACACCTACGACAAGAACGTGGTCCTGGGCATGTTCCCCTACGGTCCCGCCGCAGGGATCGGCTCGGACGGGACGAACGAGCTGGACATCGAATACTCGCGCTGGGGTCAGGCCGGCGGACCGAACGGAGACTGGACCGACTACCCGGCGTCGGGCACGACGATCGGAGAGATGAGCTACACGTTCTCGCTCGGCGGGACGACGCTCTCGACGTCACGATTGCTCTGGTCGAGCACCAGCGTCGCGGACGTGCTCCTGCAGGGGCTACAACCGCTCGACGCCCAGACCGGCATCCTCGAGAGCTGGACGTACGCGCCCGCCCACCCGACGACCGACATCCCGCAGCAGGCGCTTCCGCTGGGAATGAACCTGTGGTGCTTCGATGCGCCCCCCTCGGATGGCAAGCCGGTCGAGATCATCATCCGCGACTTCGTCTTCGTCCCTGGCGGTGGGGGCGCGGCCGGGACCGGCGGCGGCGCGGGAGGGAGCCACGGCGGAGCGGGAGGGAACCCGGGCGGTCACGGGGGCGCGGCGGGGGGAAGCGCGGGCAGCGCGGGCACGGGCGCTGCGCCTGGTCATGGCGGAAGCGCCGGCCACCCGCTTGGCTCCGGAGGAAGGACGAGTTCCGGCGGGTCGCCAGGCGCGGGAGGCTCGACCGGCACCGGCGGCTCGGCAGGCACAGGCGGCTCGACCGGCACAGGCGGCTCGACCGGCACAGGTGGCTCGACCAGTACCGGCGGTTCGACCAGTACCGGCGGTTCGACCGGCACGGGCGGGTCATCCGGCTCAGGCGGTGCGGGAACTTCCGGGCAGAGCACCAGCGGTGGTTGTGCCTGCGATGCCGGCGGCGGGCCCTCGGACGGGACGGCCGCGCTTTCGCTCGCCTGGCTGGGCGCCCTGTCCTGGATGTTCCGGCGACGCGCCCCATCGCGGACGGGCAAGCGCCCCGCGGCAGGCTGCCCCGCCGTCGGGTAGCGCGGACGCCCGGCAAGTCGTCGCCGATCATGATAATTTGGCTCGGTGCCGGCCATTCCCGCCAGCCTGCGACTGGCAAATCAGGCCACCATCCTGGAGCAGCTGCTTACCCGCAAAGCCGCCAGCCGCGCCGAGCTCGCCAAGGCCACCGGCCTCAGCAAGCCCACCACGGGCAAGATCATCGACGACCTTGTGGCCGCGGACGTGGTCGAGGAATCCAAGCTGGTCGAGGGCAGTCATCCCAGCGTCGGCCGGCCCGGCAAGCAGCTGCGGCTGTCCACCGGGCGTCCCCACTTCGTCGTGATGGAGCTGGGCGTGGAGTGGACCCGCTTCTCCGCGCTTCCGACGGCGCCGCCTGACGAGGAGAAGTGGCACACCCAGTTCCGGACCCCCTCGACCGTCGAGGCCTGGGTGGCGCGCCTGGTTCAGAGCGCCAAGAAGGTCGAGATCAAGCGACCCTGGGCGGTGCTGATCAGCACCCCGGGCGTGGTCGACGAGCGCGGCGGACGCGTATTGCTGTCGCCCAACCTGCACTGGTCCGAACGCGCCGATTTCCCGCGCATCGTGCGCCAGATCTGGCCGGCGCCGGTCGGCCTGGTACAGAACGTCCGCGCGCTGGCCCTGGGCGAGCTGGGGGCCCGTCCCGACAACGATGATTTCATGCTGGTCGATCTGGCGGAGGGCGTGGGCGGCGCGCTGATGCTGGGGGGGCGGCTGTACCAGGGGCCCCTGCCCTTGAGCGGCGAGATCGGGCACACGCCCATCCCGGGAAATTTCCGACCTTGCGGCTGCGGTGGCCGGGGCTGCCTGGAGACGCTCGCCTCGGAGCGGGGACTGCTTCAGAGCCACCGTGAGGCGAAGGGCCGCGGCACGACGTTCATCGACCTGGTGCGCGCCGCCGAGCGCGAGCCCCCGGCCTGGATGCGGGCCACCTTCGATGCCGTGGCCACCTGCGTGAGCGGAGCGCTGAACGTCTTCGGGGTGCGCCGCGTCGTACTGGTGGGGCGGGTCACGGATCTGCCGCCCCCCGCGACCGATTATCTGATCGGCGCGATCCAGCGCGCTGCGCTATGGAGCCGGTTCGACGCGGTGGCGGCCACCCTGGCCCCGAAGCGCCAGGCCCGTGGCCTGGTCGTCGCGGGAATCCACCGCTTCGTGATGCCGGTCGACTGGTCCCCCGACGCATCCTGACGTCGCCGCGCAGGGCGGAGGAACGACCGGGTGTCATTTTCGCTGCTTCCGGGAACCGTCCCGTGATATTTAATTAGGTATGGTAACTAATTCCCCCCGGGGATGGTTTCGGTCGCGCGTCCTGGCGATCGGAGCAGCGGGCCTGATCGCGGGATGTTCCAGCGCCGGCGGCGGCCCGGGCAGCGGGGGAAACACCGGCAGCGGCGGGAGCAGCAGTGGCGGAGCCACCGGCAGCGGCGGCACGAGCAGCAGCGGCGGAGCCACCGGAAGCGGTGGAATAACCGGCACCGGCGGCGCGAAGGGAACTGGCGGCTCCGTCGGTAGCGGCGGGCAGGTCGGCACCGGCGGTTCGTCCGCCAGCGGCGGCACCTCGCCAGGCTCGGGCGGAGCGACCGGCAGCGGCGGCGCCACCAGCAGCGGAGGCACGACCTCCACCGGAGGAACCGGCGCGCACGGGGGTGGGACGGCTACGGGCGGCACGGGCGGATCGACCGGCAGCGGCGGAAGCGGCACCGGCGGCGCCATGACCTCGACGGGCGGCGCCGGCGGCGGCATGACCTCGGGCTCTGGTGGCGCGGGAGGCTCTGCCAGCTGCGCCGGCCACGCCATCTCGTTCAACGCGAACGTGGCCGGCAACAACGACCCCGCGAAGGCCGCCGTGTCGGTGGCGTTCAACGGCAGCGCCGATCTGCCGACCGGCAACGCCGATCGCACCATCGAGTTCTGGGCCTACGTGCTCAGCTCCAGCTGGGCGGCGGATGCGAACACGCTGTTCTTTTACGGCACGAACAACCGGGTCGCCGACGGGTTCGGGCTGGACTTCGGCTCGACCTCCGGGGGAATGGGGACCATCGATCCCTTCACCAACAACCTGTTCGACAACGACAACCAGGCGAGCGGCCTGCAGACCGCGTCTAACCAGTGGGTGCACTTCGCGATGACCTGGGACGGCACCACCGTCCGCGCCTACGTCAACGGCGTGCTCAAGGCCAGCAAGGTGTCGACGTCCAGCTCGCAGAAGACGCTGATGACCGGCGCCACGGCGCTGACCATCGGCGGGTACCCGCCCGCCTATTTCAACGGGCAGATCGACGAGTTCCGGGTGTGGAACGTGGCCCGCTCGGCGTCGGACATCATGTCGACGATGAGCCACCCGCTGACGGGGAACGAGGCGGGCCTGACCGGTTACTGGAAATTCGACGAGACCTCGGGGACGAGCGCCGCTGACTCGGTCACCACCGCCGGCCACACGGCCCACCCGGGAATGCTGACCGCCAGCAGCCCCGCCAACGATCCCACCTGGGTCGTTTCCACGGCGCCGCTCACCTGCCCCTGATATAGTTACTTATCTTTACTTAATTCGCGATTACTGGAATTCGAGGCATCGGCTCGCCAGTCTGTTGTTAAACAGCGGTGGGCAGCGAACAGTAAGTCTGGCACGATTTTCGATCTATGGAGGCCCCCCTGATGAGATTCACCCTTCTGGCATCGACGACGGCTTTGCTCCTGGCGTTGCCTGCATGCAGCAACACCGCGCCGACCGCTCCCGACAGTGGAGTAAGCAGCTCGGGGGGTACCACCGGCAGCGGTGGCACGACCCAGCAGGGCAGCGGCGGAGCGACCCAACAGGGTAGCGGCGGCACGACCAGCTCCAGCGGCTCTGGCGGCAGCGCCAGCGGCTCTGGTGGCGCCGTGGCGAGCAGCGGCGGCGCCGTGGGCAGCGGCGGGTCCAGCACCGGCGGCGCGACCAGCAGCGGCGGCGCGGGCCCCGGCGGCGCGAAGGGATCGGGTGGCGTCACCGCCACGGGCGGCTCGGGCACCGGCACCGGCGGCATGACCAGCACGGGCGGCGTGACGGGCACCGGGGGGACCCAGGCCGGCGGCGCCAGCGGCAGCGACACGTCCATCGCCGACAGCCTCGACGGGCAGCTGGTCCAGTATCCCTGCGGGAACGCCAGCGCGGACGACGGCTACGATTGTCCCAACATCGGATGCTCGGGCGGCACGGTCACCCACACGACCATGTACACGCTCAAGGGGACGCCGGGCACGGTCTACGACCTGACGTTCAACGTCCGCGGTGTGGTCGAGCCTTACGCGTACGTCGGCGGAACGCGCGCCTCCGGAACCTCTTCCATCTCGACGGGGGACAGCCTCTTCTGCGCGGGTGGCTCGCAGGAGCCCTCGGGCAACGGCAACGACTACAACACCTACGAGCTCGACGTCTCGCCGGCCGTCTCCGGTGAAGCGAACGTCTATTATCTGAACTCGGTCATCTCCAGCGAGAACCCGCACACCAGCAAGGTGACCCAGCACCTGACGTTCGCCATCAACTACAACGCGACCATCAAGGTGCAGGGGGGCGGCACCATCACGTTGAAGAGCTTCGACTCGAACTGCACCCAGGTGCAGAACTGCGGGCCCACCATGGGCAACAAATGTCAGGCCCCACGCAGCGTGAGCCTGGCCGGTGTGACCCCGGCTGCTCCCAGCAGCTTCCAGCAGCCCTTCCAGATGCCCGCCGGGTTTTACGGCCAGTGGGTGTTCTTCGACGTCCTCAGCGTCACCCCTTCTAAATGACCCGCAGAAGACCGGTTCGGGCGCTGGTGGTCGCGGCCGCGCTCGCCTGGGCGGGCCGCGCCCAGGCCGAGATCGTCCTGGCGAAATCGGAGAGTGGCTTCGAGTTCTTTACCGAGGGGCGCGTGGGTGGCTTCTTCGAGGCCGTGACCGGCCAGACGCTTCCCACCGGATACGATCAGCAGGGGAATCTGCTTCATACGGTCGGCGACGGCGGCGTCGCCATCGCCGGCGTGTTCCCGGCCCTGCCCATGGGGGCTTACGGCCAGGGCACGCTGAACGCCAGCCGCGTTCGCAGCGGGTTTCTCAGCAACGTGCTGGCCTTCGGCTTGCGCCGGCAGCTGACCGAGACCACCACCGTCAGGGGCTATGTCTCGATCTGGGCCGACATCGAGACCGAGAACGAGCGGTCCTACTATCCCATCAACCCGGACGTTCGAGAGGGTTACGTGCGTGTCGATGGGCCCGGGGGCAGCCTGCTGGTCGGTCGGTCCTTGACCCTGTTCTCCCGGGGCGCCACCGAGATCGACTTCCTCTACGGGCACCGCTACGGCGTGGGCAACCCTGCTGGATTCCAGACGCAAGGTCCGTCGGGCGGTTTCGTCGGGTACGGGATCCTCGCCGCGACGTTCGCGGCCGGCATCGTCTACTCCACGCCCAGCCTGGGCGGCTTCGTGGCGACGGTCGGCTACTTCGACCCCTCCGCTTTCGTGGGACTCTACTGGGACAGAACGCAGTGGGGCCGCCCCGAGGCCGAGTTGAGCTACGAGCACGCGCTCGGCTCGCTGGGGAAGGTTCGCCTCTTCGCGAGCGGGGCCTATCAGCGGGTCTACGACGTGGGAAGCACGCGCAGTGACAGCGTCTGGGGAGGCGGCGCCGGTGGCCGCCTGGAGCTGTCCGTCTTTCGCCTGGGCGTGGCGGGCCACTACGGGCAAGGCCTGGGGTTCGCCTACGCGTTCGACGGCAGCAACGCGAACGTCGAGCTCCAGAACACCCAGGCGCTCCGGAAGTTCGACGGCATGTACGCGCAGACGATGGTGGTGCTGGGAAAGGTCGACGTCTCGGCCGGCGCCGGCGTGACCCGTGTTCACGAGGTGACCGCCGATGTCGATCCCAAGTACTTCGGCGCGAACGGTCAGCCCCAGGTCAGCGTGCTGAAGCAGCGGGTCGGGCTGGCGGCTGGCGTCGTCTATCACATCGCCGAGAACCTGCACTTCGACGTCGACTACTTCCGCGCCTCGGCCGAGTGGTGGTTGGGGGAGAAGCAAGTGGTCAACACGTTCAACTCCGGGCTGACCCTGACCTGGTGACTCATGGAAGGCCGTCGAGATCGGTCCCCCCGACCCACCTTCCGCCGCTTGCCAAGGAGCTGTTCTGGAATGTGTAGCTTCAAGAAGATCGAAGTCGCCCTGGCCCTCGCCCTGACGAGCGCGCTCTCGCTGGCGGCGGTCGGATGCAAGACGAAGACGGGCGACGCGGGCGGCAAACCGGCCGCTGGCGGCAGCTACCGCTTCGCCTTCGTCACCAACAACTCGTCGGACTTCTGGAACATCGGCGAGAAGGGGATGCACAAGGCCGAGAAGGAGCTGGGCGTGACGGTGCAGATGTTCCGTCCCCTGAAGGGCGAGGTGGCCGACCAGCAGCGGTACCTCGAGGACATCATGACGCAGGGCTATGACGGCGTGGTCATCAGCCCCATCAACCCGGACGCCATGACCGGCCTGTTCGAGCGGGTGGGGGCCAAGATGCCGCTCGTGACGACGGACTCGGACGCGCCGAAGTCGCCTCGCAAGACCTACGTCGGCACCAACAACGTCGAGGCCGGAAAGGTGGCGGGCAACACCGCGCTGGCCGCCCTCAGCGCCGCGCACATCACCAAGGGGAAGGTGGCGCTGTTCGTGGGCCGCATCGACATGCAGAACGCGATCGAGCGCAAGCAGGGTCTGGACGAGACGCTGGGCAAGGCGCCTGGCTTCGAGATGCTGCCGGTGTTCCTGGACCACGCCGATCGCGCGCTGGCCAAGAAGAACGTCGAGGACGCGCTGGCGCGGTACCCCGATCTGGTGCTGGCGCTGGGCATCTGGTCCTACAACGGCCCGTGCCTGGCGGACGCGGTCCGGGTCTCCAACCGCAAGGACAAGCCGATCGTGGTGGTCTTCGACGAGGAGGAGGAGACGCTGAAGGCCGTTCGCGACGGGATCATCTCCGCCACGATCGTGCAGCGCCCCTTCGAGTTCGGCTATCAGGCGGTCAAGGCGCTGAAGGACGTGCGCGACGGCAAGACCCTGCCGCCGTTCATAGACACCGGGATCCTGGTCGTCAAGAAGGACAACCTGGACCAGTTCTGGACGCAGCTGCGCGAGCTGAAGAAATGACGTCTGTCCCCGTGAGCACTTCAGTCGACACGCCTCGGATCCTGGTCACCGGCGCCACCGGCAAGGTGGGGCAGGTGTTCATCGGACGCTTTATGGCCGAGCCTCGCTTCTCGCAGTTCACCGTGCGCGCGCTGTGCCACAACCGGAAGCTCGAAACCGGGCCCCGGCTCGAGGTGGTCACCGGCTCGATCGACGACCGCGGCGTCGCCGAGCGCGCGCTGGCCGACGTGACGCACGTGCTGCACCTGGCCACCAGCAAGGAGACGCCCGAGTCGATCATGGACGTGGCGGTGAAGGGCATGTTCTGGCTGCTGGAAGCCAGCCGCACCAGCAAGGCGTTCCGCCAGTTCATCCTCATCGGCGGTGACGCCGGGATGGGCCACTTCTTCTATCCCCACCCTACCCCCGTCACCGAGACGCAGAAGCACAGCGCCTACCCGGGCTGCTACGCGCTGTCCAAGGTCCTCGAGGAGGTGATGCTCGAGCAGGTCATGATCCAGTACGACCTGAACGGCTGCTGCCTGCGCGCGCCGTGGATCATGGAGAAGGACGACTTCAAGTACCAGCTCTCGTTCGGGGAGGACGTGTTCGGCGGCCCGCGCTGGCGTGACCTGGTCGGGGCGCAGGCGGCCGACGGTTACGTCAAGAGCGGCGCCACCCCGGTGATGCTGGATCCCGAGGGCCGTCCCGTGAAGCGCAACTTCGTCCACGTCGACGATCTGGTGACCGCCATCCTGACGGCCATCGATCACCCGGCGGCGCGCCGCCAGACCTTCAACATCTGCATGGACGAGCCGGTCGATTACGGTGAGCTCGGCGCCTACCTGCACGAGACGCGAGGCCTCGCGCCGGTGCCGATCAAGACCCCCTTCCACTCCACCTGGCTCGACAACACCAAGGCCAAGTTCTTGCTCGGCTGGCGCCCCCGTTACGACCTGAAGCGCATGGTCGAGGCGGCCTGGAGCCATCAACGGCCGGCCAGCGATCCGCGAAAGGTGTGGTACCCGGGGTGACCTCGCTCCCCGACATTTCAGCCTGGACGCCCGGGCCGGCCGAGCCTGCCCCGACGCTCGTCGTGCAGAACGCCGTTCGGGTCTTCCAGGAGCGCTATGGTGGCGCGCCCCGCTGGCTCGCGGTGGCCCCGGGACGGGTCAACCTGATCGGCGAGCACACCGACTACAACGGGGGCCACGTGCTGCCCCTGGCGGTCGATCGTCACGTCGTCATCGCGGCCGGGTCGGCGCTGGCCGAGGTCGGTCGCCTGCGCGCCTACAGCGCCGCCCTCGACGCCTCGGTCGACATCCGCCTCGATGGCTCGGAGCGGCCGGGAGGACCGGCCTGGGCCAACTACCTGCGGGGCGTGGTCCGGGCCTTCGCCGACCGGGGGCTGATCTCTCCTTCCCTCGACGCGGTGATCGTGTCCGATCTTCCGCTGGGGGGCGGTCTGTCGAGCAGCGCGGCGCTCGAGGTGGCGACGGCCACGCTGCTGGAGCTTGCCACCGGCAGGGTGCTGGATCCCCGGGACAAGGCCCGGCTATGCCGGCAGGCCGAGCACGAGTACGCAGGCGTACCCTGCGGCCTGATGGATCAGCTCGCCTCCGTTCTGGGCGACGCCGCGGGCGCGCTGCTCATCGATTGCCACGAAGAGCTCGTCCGGGTCATCCCCTTCGACGACCCGTCGGTGAGCCTGCTGGTCTGCAACACCAACACCAAGCACGTGCTGGCCGACGGCGCCTACGCGCGTCGCCGGAAGGAGTGCAACGAGGCGGCCCGCCACCTGGGTGTGCCTAACCTGTGCGAAGCGACGCCGGCCATGGTCGCGGCGGCCGAACACACCCTCGATCCGGTCGCCTGGCGGCGCGCCCGCCACGTCACGACCGAGAACCGGCGCACGCTGGCGGCGGCCGCTCACCTCCAGGCGCGGGCCTTCGCCGAGGTGGGGCAGCTCATGTACCAGAGCCACCAATCGTTGCGCGACGACTTCGAGGTGAGCTCGGTCGAGCTCGACACGCTGATCGATGTCGCGCGCGAGCTGGGCGTGGCCGGCGGGGTCCTGGGCGCGCGCATGACCGGCGGTGGCTTCGGCGGCTGCGCGATCGTGCTGGCGCGCACCGACAGCGTCGACAGCGTGACCGAGAAGCTGACCCACGAGTACTGGAAGCGGACCGGACTGCACGCCACCACGTTCCTGGCCCGACCGGCGCGGGGCGCGCACGCGGTGGACCCGCAGACGGTGCCCTGAGAAGTCATCCCCATGGCCTTCGACACCGAATCGCAGCCCCACCGCCGGTACAACCCGCTGAACGGGCAGTGGGTGATGGTGTCGCCTCACCGCGCGAAGCGCCCCTGGCAGGGTCAGACGGAGGGGGGGACCGAACAGCGCCAGGCCGCGCACGATCCGGGTTGCTATCTGTGCCCGGGGAATCGCAGAGCCAGCGGCGCCGTCAACCCGCCCTATACGGGCACCTATGTATTCGACAATGACTTTCCCGCCCTGCTGCCGCAGACGACGCCAGCCGTGCCGGCCGTCACCGATCCCCTGCTGCGCGCCGAGGCCGTACGCGGTGTGTGCCGGGTCATCTGCTTCAGCCCACGCCACGATCTGACCCTCGCCCAGATGGCGCCAGCCGACCTGGTGGGCGTCATCGACACCTGGGCCTCTGAAACCGCCGCCCTCGGCGAGCATCATCGCTGGGTGCAGTCGTTCGAGAACAAGGGCGCGGCGATGGGCTGCTCGAACCCGCACCCCCACGGGCAGATCTGGGCCGTGGACGCCTTGCCCACGGAGCCCGCCGCCGAGGACAGAGAGCAGCGGAGATACATGGCGGCCCACCGATCGGCGCTGCTGCTCGACTACGCGAACCGGGAACGGGCGCTGGGCGAGCGGGTGGTGTTCGAAAACGAGTCGTTCCTTGCCGTCGTCCCGTTCTGGGCCGCCTGGCCGTTCGAGACCTTGCTGCTCCCCCGCCGGCGCGTCGGTCACCTGCCGCAGCTGTCGACCGAGGAGAGACGGGAGCTCGCCGGGCTGCTGTCGGCGGTTCTCTGCGGATACGACCGGCTGTTCGACGTCTCGTTCCCCTATTCGCTGGGATGGCACGGGGCACCGTTCGACGGCGAGCCGGCCGAGCACTGGCAGCTTCACGCCCACATCTACCCACCGTTACTCCGCTCGGCGACGGTCAAGAAATTCATGGTGGGGTACGAGATGCTGGCTGAGCCTCAGCGCGATCTCACCCCGGAGCACGCCGCCAGGATGCTGAGAGATGTGATCCAGAGCAGCAGCCCCGTCGACCAGGCAATAAATCGCCACAAAACCTAGTCACCAGGCGCAGTAACTCGGTGTGGGCTGCGGCTCCGCCGAAAAAGGTAACAATGTTAAAAAACTCCCGGCTTGCATCGAGTACCCTTAGATGCTGACCACCACCTGGATCGCGGAGGGCCGTATGAGCAGTATCGTGCGCCGTTTCGGTTTTCCCGCCGCCCTGGCCCTGGCCCTGTCGGTGTCAGGGTGCCAAGGTGCGATAAGCGATAAACCATCGGGGAGCGGCGGCAGCGGGGGCACGCGGTCGTCGTCGGGAGGTTCGCCCGGCAACTCCACCGGCAGCGGGGGGACGGCGAACGCCGGCTCCGGCGGGACGCACGGCGGTTCGGGCGGCAGCTCGCAGAGCTCCGGCAGCGGTGGGTCGAGCACCAGCACGGGGACTGGCGGTACCCCGGCGACCGGTAGCGGCGGAGGGACGTCTTCCGGTACGGGCGGTATGTCGACCTCTGACTGCACGCCACTCCCGGCGATCACGCGCCGGCTGTTGCGGCTGTCCGTCGAACAGTGGGGCGCCGCCGTCAAGACGCTGCTGAATCTCTCGACGACGCCCGTGCTGACCAGCCGGGGCGGAGAAGCTTCCTTTGCCTTCTTCAGCAACTCGTCGCTGGGTGTCGATAACGACATGCAGTTCAACATGTACACCGTCTCGCAGACGCTGCTGAGCACGATCGACTCGAGCGTGACCACCACCATCGCGCCTTGCAGCGGGACGACCTCGTCCGCGCAGACGACCTGCGCCAACACCTTCATCTCGGCCTTCGCGCAGAAGGCCTATCGCCGGCCCCTCGACTCGAGCGAGGTGACCGCGCTGATGAAGGTCTACGCGCAGGGAGCGATGCAGGACTACAAGACCGGCATCGAGCTGATGATCCAGGCGGTCGTCATTTCCCCCTCCTTCGTCTATCGCACCGAGCTGGGCGCTCCAGCCACGGCGGACAGCAGCGGGAATTACCCGGACACCACCCTCACCCCCTACGAGGTCGCCAGCCAGCTCGGCTTCACGTTGCTGGGGACACTCCCCGACTCGGACTTGCTGACGGCGGCGGCCAACGGCAGCCTGGGCACGACTTCCGGCGTCCAGACGCAGATCAATCGGCTGCTGGCCGTGCCCGCGGTGCAGGCTAACATTACGAACATCATCCTCGGCTGGTTCAACATCGGCCAGATGTTCTCGAAGACGAAGGACACGGCGTTGCTGTCGGCGCTGTCGGCCTCCGAAGCAGACATGACCGGCATCGAGAACGACCTGTTCACCTCGACGCAGAGCTTCGTGAACGGAATCCTCTGGTCTGGCTCGGGCAAGATCGACGATCTGCTCACCTCGCAGTCGGTGTACGTCAATCAACGGCTGGCCACCCTGTACCAGGGGGTGACGTACTCGGGCGGGAAGGCGCCCACCAGCGACACCACGTTCGTCAGCGGCACCTGGCCCGCCTCACAGGGACGCAGCGGCATCCTGACCCAGCCGGCCTACCTGTGGTCTGCCTCCGACTCCTCCCAGAACTCCATCGTGAAGAGGGGCAAGGGCATCCACGACAACATCATCTGTCAGGATCCCCTGGGCTCTCCGGTCGACCTTTCGACGCCCTCGGCGCAGCTGGTCCTGGCCTGCACCAATCCGAACGTCGCGGGCGCCACGCCCGATTCGACCTGCGACAGCGAGATCCTGATCTCCGATGCGCGCATGACCTACCAGCCTTGCAAGGCCTGCCACTCACAGATGGATCCCTACTCCCGCGTGCTGCAGAACTTCGGCCCCATCGGCAACTACCGCACGGTGGACGAGAAGGGGCGAGCCATCGATCCCACGGTGACCTTCGTGCCCAACTCGCCGCTCACCGGGACGCTGACCGGCGTCCAGTCGTTCGCGCAGGCCCTGGTCTCGAGCGGCGTGTTCGACGGCTGCTCGGTCCAGCAGCTCGCCAGCTACTCGATCGCCTCTTCCATCCAGAGGTACGACACCTGTGAGATCAACGCCATCCGGTCGCAGACGGATGGAACCATCAAGTCACTGATCAGCAACGTGCTCCTCGCCAGCTTCATGAGAACCCGTGCCGGAGGGACGAAGTGATTTCCTACAAGTTTGCTCGGCGATCGTTTCTGCGAGGGTTGGGGGGTTCGGCGGCGTTGATGGTGCCCCTGCTGCGCAACATCGAGGCGCGGGCCGCCGGGGCGGCGGCGCCCCTGCGATTCCTGGTCATTCATCACCCACTGGGCGCGAACCCCGGGCTGTCCAACTGGCGGCCCAGCGCCAGCGCCACCACCACCAGCTTCACGCTTCCGCTGGAGAGCGCGCCGTTCGCGCCGTTGCAGAAGTACATGGTGATGATCGACGGTCTGAACATGGTGACGGCCACCGGCAAGTCGACCAGCGGTGGTGGCCAGAACACCCACGAGGGTGGAATGGTCGCCATGATGACCGGCGTCCCCACGCTAGGTATGGTCGGCCAGCAGGATCACTGCGCCGGTGGGCCATCGATCGACCAGATCCTGCTGCAGAAGGCCTCGGGGCTGGGGGGCTCGAACTTCCCCAACCCGACGCCGTTCGGCTCGCTGCAGCTGGCGGCCGACGTCCGCTCGGACCGCGACGAGGTCGCCCCGCGCGTCCTCTCGTACCTGGCCCCCAAGAGCGGCATCAGCGATCCCAGCATGGCGCGCCAGCCCCTCTATCCCGAGACGTCGCCGCTGAACGTGTTCAACCGCATCTTCGGCGGTGCCTTGCCCACGGGCATGAACAGCGCGCAGCTGCTGGCGCAAAAAGAGAGCATCATCACCTACCTGAAGAGCGACCTGGCGCGCATGCAGACGCTGGTGCCGGCGAGCGAGAAGGATCGGCTCGACGCGCACACCCAGGCCATCGTCCAGCTCGAGGCGAGCCTTCAGCAGATGTACGGCACGACGACCCAGACGCCCGTTTGCACGAAGCCGACCGCGCCGCCGAACTACTCGAACACCAGCTCGGGCAAGCAAGGGTCGGGCTCGATCTACAGCGATCTGGGGGGCGTCGACTACTACGTGCCCAGCCAGTCGACCAGCCACCCCCATCTGGACCTGGGCCAGACGCAGCTGCGTCTGATCAAGGCCGCCTTCGCCTGCGATCTGTGCCGGGTGGGGACGTTCATGTGGTCGGCCGGCACGAACTGGGTCGTGTTCCCGGGGACGTTCCAGGGCGCGACCATCAAGGGGAACCTGCAGTCGACCCCGCATCATCCCCCCAGTCACAGCGATCCCTCGGGCGACACCAACACCCGCGACTGGCTGAATCAGATCAATCAGTTCTATTCCAACGCCACCTCGACGGTGCTGCAGGAGTTCGCGACCACGCCCGACATCGACGGCAACATGCTGATCGACAACACGGTGGTCGTCTACGTCACCGAGGTGGCGCGCGCCTGGGATCACAACCAGCAGAACATGCCCCTCATCGTCTTCGGCGGAAAGAACACCAAGGTGAAGGGGGGGACGTTCCTGAAGGTCACCGACGGCTCGCTGCAAGCGCAGACCGGCGGTTCGGGAAATCGGCCCTTCAACGACCTCTGGCTGGCGGTCGCTCCCATCTTCGGGGTCACCATGAGCAGCCTGGGCGCCTCCAGTCAGTACAAGGGGCCGCTGTCGGGCGTCTTCTCGTCCTAGGCGGCACGCGCCCCCCCTTCTGGACCGCCTCGTGGCCAGTGCCCCATCGCCGATGCCGCTCATCCAGCTGGATGACGTCATCCCGAAGCCCTATCAGGATCAGCTCGAGGCCGAGACGTCGGCGCTCGGTTGGTACTTTCACAAGGAGACGGCGCGGCCCACGTTGAACTTCGCCCGGAGCTTCGGCGGGTTCTTTCACATGGCCTTCGACGCGGCGTCGACCAGTCCGGTGACGTCGAACATCAACGCGCTGCTGGTGCCGCTGCTGTTCGTCTCGGTCGACAAGGCGAAGCTGAAGTTCAACGAGCTGTTCCGGGTGCGCCTGGGCCTGTTCCCGCAGACCGAGCTGGACGTGCCGTACCACAACCCGCACGTCGACTTCTACACGCCCCACGTGGTGGGCCTGTACTACGTGAACGACTCCGACGGCGACACGGTCATCTTCAACGAGCGGTTCGACAAGGTCAGCCTGGACGAGTCCGTCACCTACGCGAACGCCGGCAAGTTCACCGAGCAGGCCCGCATCGCCCCCAAGAAGGGCCGGATGGTGTTCTTCGACGGCGGCTACTATCACGCCAGCATGCACCCCAAGGTCCACGCACAGCGAACCGTGGTGACCTTCGACTTTCGTTGACGCCGGCCGCTGTCCATGGCTTTCTCGCCTGCAATGACGGCCGCGCTGACCTGCCCGCATTGCACCGACCAGCCGCTGGAAGTGGTGGCCAACTCGCTGCTGT
>Ga0105238_10003188_pt1 | contig 16365 bp, 15 predicted proteins | sample KBSC34metaG_FD_81526 | JGI IMG/M metagenome (GOLD analysis project Ga0105238, IMG submission 81526) | Corn rhizosphere microbial communities from Kellogg Biological Station, Michigan, USA - KBS C3-4 metaG | ecosystem: Host-associated > Plants > Roots > Rhizosphere > Soil | place: Michigan, USA... | reverse complement strand
TCAGTCCGAACAGCAGTACGGATCCAAGCAGGAGCGCATTGTCTTCGGAGATCAGCAAGCCATAAATCGCGGCGTACATGGTCGCCAGAATCGCTCCGAAGCTGAGGCCGTATACACGGCTCTTCAGCACCGCCACCAGGTAATACGTCAGCACGCCGGCGCAAGCCACGGTCGCAATCAAATACGCGTACCCAAACGACAGGTGTTCACTCAAACTCATCAGCAGCAGGAAGAACACCGTCAGACAAGCTCCAACCAGCAGGTACTGCACCGGGTGGATCAGCATCTTCTTGGCGAGTTCAAACAAGAAGAATCCGCCGAAGGTGACGAACACAAAAAGGATTCCATACTTCACTGCACGGTCGGAGAGCTTATATGCATCGACTCCCTGCGTCAGCGCGACGCTCACGGCGTCCACGTGCTCATCTGACCTGGAGGTCTGTTGCTGGGCCGCAGTTGCGAGCGAGGAAACATCCCACTTCGCGTGAAATCCGGCATTCGTGATCTCGCGATCTCGGGGCAGGAACTGCCCCGCAAACAGCGGCTCGACCCATGTCGATGAGATCTCGATGCGGTTCGTGTCGGCAACCGGCACAATCTCGAGCTGCTCTGTACCGGCAAGAGCCAGATTAACTGAGAAGTCCACTCCCTGCTTCAGCGTTTCTGCCGAAGGCAGCAGCACCCGAAGGTTCGTTCCCGGCAGCACGTTCGGATGCACCGGAGTGTCCTGCTCCAATCGGGTCAACCCGACGCCTTCGACTGCCAATGCCGTTCCATTCACCTTCACTGTGGGTCGGCCCACGATACCTCGCGCGTCCTTCACCCGAAACGCGAGGTATGGTAGCCCGTACTCTACCTTTCCTTCGAGCTTCGGCGCAGATGCGTCCAGGTGTCCCGCCATCGTGCCGTCGAACTCGTATACCGGCACCTGATACAGCCCGTGCCGGCGTAGCGAGGGCTTCATCTCACCCTTCACCGCGAGCTCCGCTGGAAATGTCGTATAGGTCGACTCAATGGTTCGCTGCACAATGCGCCTGGTGCCGTTCTGCTCCGTCTGCTCGGCGATCACCTGCCGGTAAGGCTGCACAAGTACCGGGCCCACGATCCGCTGTTCTGACGCATAGCTCGAAGCAATCGACTCCGTCGCCTGCTTGCGATAGTTCTGCCGGTCCGTGATTAGCCCATCCACCAGGAACAGGGCAATCAGAATCACCAGCGACAAGGCGCCGATCGCCACCAACTTCAAAATCAGCCAGAACTTCATCTGCCGCCTCCTTGTAGTCAGGCGCGCCTTATGCAGCCGCCCGATCTCGGACTTTACATTACAAAGCTTAGGCCAACTTTGCAATGTAAAGTTATGAGGCGCGGAAAAGGGTCCCTTCTCCGATCAATCTGAAAAAAGAATAGGAGCTTACTTCGCCCAGGCCATGCCGTCGGCGCGTTGGCCCACGTCGATCGTCCGTGTCACCGTCCACGTTGACAGGTCCACTTCGGCGACCTGGTGTCCCGGATACTGTGACACATAGGCGACCTTTCTATCTGGACGCATCAGGATCTCGCCCTGACCCCCTCCGGGGATATCGAGCGTATGCACCACCTGTAAGGTTCCCAGGTCGACTACGGCAAGCTGTTTAGCGCGCGGCATCCCCACCAGCAGATACTTCCCATCCAGGGTTGCCGTCGAGCCATAGCCCACAGCCGGCAGGTCAATCCACTGCTTCACGGTATTCGACGACCGGTCGATCATCGCGATCCGGGGCTGCGTCTGGTCCGAGGTGAACACCCAACGGCCATCCGGGGAGAGCGAAATTCGCTGCGCGGAGTTTGAGATCGGGATCACCGTAATCGTTTTGTGGCCAGCCATATCTAGAACCGACACCGAGCCGGGACGGACATTCGACGTGTATCCGGTTTTGCCATCCTTTGAGACCACCAGCATGTGCGACTGTTCCGCACCTGTCGGGACCTGCCCCTCGATCTTCAGGGTTTTCGGATCGAGTACCGTGATCGCCTTATCCAACTCGGTCGTAACATACAGCTTTTTAGTGGCCGCGTTATAAATCGGCTTATGCGGCCTCACCCCATGGCCGAAATCCACTGTGGATACTACCTTCCGCGCCGCAATGTCGATCACAGACATAGTGCTGCCGTTCGTCCCGGGCGCGCCCACCCCGGAGTTGCCATAGATCGGTACGTAGGCAAACTTACCATCGGGCGAAACCTCCACCTCGTGGCCGGTCACACCGCCTACCGGAATTGTGGCGATCTCCTTACCGGCTACCGGATCGACGACACTGAGCGTGTGATCGCCCTGGTTGGCGACCAGCAGCACCGGCCCGCTGCCGTTTGTTGCTGCACCCATCGCCAACGTCACAGCCGCACCAGCCGTCAACACTCTCACGTACGCAGGAATTCTCATAGAGTCGAAACGATACAGTTACCATCAAACTTCTAGCAACTCATGCCTGAACTTCCTGAAGTCGAAACCGTAGCAAACGGTGTGCATGCCCGGGTTGCGGGGCAGCGCATCGCCCGCGTCTGGACCAGCGGCAAGCCGCAGACCTTCAAGACTCCGGAGTCCGAGATCGCACAGGCCTTGACCGGCTCCACGATTGAGTGCGTCCGACGCGTCGGCAAGACCATCGTCATGACGGTTCACCGCAAAAAGACGCCTGTCGAATTTCTCATTCATCTCGGCATGACTGGTCGGCTTCTCGTCTCTCAGGCGGACGTTCCTATGCAGCTCCACACGCACGCCATTCTCACTCTCGCTGACGGCCGGGAGGTCCGCTTTGTCGATCCTCGCCGCTTCGGGCGTTTATCTATCCACAAGCCTCCGGCGGTCACCGGAGGCCAGCAGCCCGCAGCCTCCTACACAGGACCTGGCCGCGAGCCTCTCACAATCTCCGCCGACGACTTCATCGCGCTGTTCCGCAACCGCAAGACACCAATCAAGGCAGCTCTGCTCAACCAATCCCTGTTGCATGGTGTCGGCAACATCTACGCGGATGAGTCCCTCTTCCGGGCCGGCATCCGCCCTCGCCGCCAGGCCGGGCGCCTCACTGCCGAGGAGCTTCTACGCCTCCGCAAGGCACTCGTTGCAGTTCTGCGTCATGCGATCAAGCTTGGCGGCTCGTCCGTCTCTGACTACGTTGATGCCGATGGAGTCCGCGGCTTCTTCCAACTCCAGCACAAGGTCTACATGCGTGGCGGCGAACCCTGCCTCGTCTGCGAAACGCCGATTAAGCGGATAACTCTTGCAGGCCGTGGCACCCATTTCTGCCCCAACTGCCAGCAGTGAGTCTAGGCCTTGGTATGCGCGCTTACGGCCGCACCGATGATTCGCGTCTCCTGCGCGTCCGTGATGATCTCGAGAGAGTAGCTTTGCAGCGGGCTCATCTTCACCATCTGGTGCAGATACTCATGCAACATCGACATGTCCACGAACCGGACGTTGAAGCCCGCCAGGTAGAATCTCCCGGGCCCGCGCAGATGGATGGAACTCGCCGTGGCCGCAGCTAGCGCCTTGTGCCACAACTTTCTGAACTCCCCGCATCGCGAGTCGCCCTTCTTTGCCGCCTCGAAAACCTCTTCCGGTTCCATGTCGAGAAACCGCAGCCGCATCGCGCGATGTCCCATGATGCCTTCCAGGTGGCCGCGGCCGCCGCACCCGCAGTAGTTCTCCTTTTCATCGAGGGTCACCACCGTATGGCCGCCCTCCCAGACCCCGTCCGTCGCGGGATAGCGGCCATATCCAATCCCGACTCCCAGCGTCCACACGCGCACCACGGCATCCAGCTTGCCTGTCGTCGCGGCTATCCCGGCCGCGAAGGCGTCGGCGTCATTCGCAATCGTCACGGGCGCTGAAATCCCCTCCGCTCTTAGTGCGTTGCCCAGCATGTCGGCTATGCGCGCGCCCTTCAACTGCGGCAGGTTGGGTGCCTCTTCCACGACGCCATTTCGCACGAGTCCCGGGACGCCCAGGCCCACCGCCACAACGTCGTTATGGCCGGCGACCGTGGCCTTCACCTGATCGCGCAGTACCTCTACGATTCCTTCGGCGGGCATCTCCACCAGCGCGTACTCATCCTCATGCTCCTCCGGGAAACACCGCAAGCCGCCTTCCAGCCGGTGGTCTATTACCAGCCCGGTCACCACTCGCTCTGACAACGTGACGCCGACAATCTTCGCCATTGCTCTGCCTCAAACTCTCGAGCCGTCTATTCGAACTTGGCCAGCCGATTCAGCCCGTTGAACGCCGCAACTTTGTAGCACTCCGCCAGCGTCGGATAATTGAACACGGTATCCACGAAGTAGTTCAGCGTGCCGCCCAGGGCCATCACTGCCTGCCCAATGTGCAGCAGTTCGCTCGCGCCCTCTCCGATGATGTGGATTCCCAGCAGAGCATGTGTGTCCCGGTGGAAGATCAGCTTCAGGCGTCCCGTGGTATCGCCACGAATTTGGCCGCGCGCGATCTCGCGATAGTACGCCACGCCCACCTCGTACGGCACGTCCTCTTCCGTAAGCTGCTCCTCGGTCTTTCCGATGAAGCTGATCTCCGGAATCGTGTAGATGCCATAGGGATAAAAGCTCGGGTTCGACAGAACGGTCTCATCCCCAAACGCCCTGGCCGACGCAATCCGGCCCTGTTCCATCGAGACCGATGCCAGCGACGGAAACCCGATCACGTCACCCGCGGCAAACACATTTGGCGTCTTCGTCCGGAAATCCTTATCCACCGGAATTCTGCCCCGGTTATCCGCTTCCAGCCCGATTGCGCCCAGGTTCAGCTCGTCTACATTGCCCTGTCGCCCGACAGCATACAGCAGAGCATCGCCCGTAATACGCTTCTTGCTCTCGAGGTTGGCCACGACCGTTCCATCCGGCAGCTCCTCCACCGACTCCACCTCTTCCCCGAGGCGCATGGTCACGCGTGTATCACGGAGGTGATAGCTCAGCGCCTCCACAATCTCCTGGTCGGCAAACTCCAGCAGCTTGGGACGCCGTTCGATCAGCGTCACCCTCACTCCGAGTGCGGAGAACATGCATGTGTACTCCACACCGATCACGCCGCCGCCCACTACCATCAGCGTCTTGGGCAGGCTCGGTAGCTCCAGCACCTGGTCGGAGTTGATGATGCTGCTCCCGTTGATCGGGACCTTCGGGCTCGACGCCGGCTTTGTGCCCGTCGCAATCAGTACATTCTTCGTCTCATAAACGTTGGAACCCCGTGAGTTCGTCACCTTCAGATGGGTGGCATCGACAAAGCTTCCGATTCCCACCAGCATGTCCACGTTGTTGCGCGAGAGCTGCGCCTCGGTGACGTCTACCTCGGTCTTGATCACATGCTGCACGCGGAACGCCAGGTCCGCCATGGTGATCTTTTCTTTCACCCGGTAGTTCATGCCATAGATGGACTTATAGTTGTACCCGGAGAGGTGCAGCACTGCCTCGCGCATCGTCTTCGACGGAATCGTCCCCGTATTGATGCACGCGCCGCCCACCACCTCGCGTGACTCCACCACCGCCGCGCGTTTGCCCATCTTCGCCGCGTAGATCGCCGCCCGCTGGCCGGCCGGCCCGGACCCGATGACGATCAGATCGTATGCATTCTCCATTACGTCTCAATGCTCTTTCTGTCGTTACGTTCGCTCTCTCGATGAGCTCCCGGCCGAAGCCTGATCTGACCCTAGCACAACCAACCTGAGCAACGCGTGAGAACCACTTACACTGGAAACGCATGCTCCGGTACGCCATCACGGACCGCCTTCGTCTTGCCACATTGGAGCACGACCGGCACGACGCCCTCCTCTCGCAGGTCCATCAATGCGCCGCCGCTCACGTCGATTACCTCCAGCTCCGTGAGAAAGACCTGCCGCCCCGGCAACTCGCCGATCTCGCGCGCAATATCCTCGCGATCCTCGAGGGACACCCGGCCCCACGTCCACGTCTTCTCATCAACTCCCGCACAGACGTCGCCATTGCAACCCGTGCTCACGGCGTCCACATCACCTCTTCGGAAGGCGAGCTTACCCCCAAACAGATCACCACCCTCTATGCGGCGGCGCACCTGCCGCAGCCGGTGGTCAGCATTTCCTGTCACTCTCTCGTCGAGGTCCTTCGCGCTCGCGCTCTCACTCCGTCGCTCATCCTCTTCGGGCCGGTGTTTGAGAAGGTGGTTTCTAACGCGGGCACCGACCACGCCACCGAGATCCTCATCTCCCGCGGCACCGGACTTAACCTGCTTCAAACTATCTGCGCTGCGGCCGCACCCATCCCTGTCCTCGCACTCGGTGGCATAACCCACGCCAACACCCCGGACTGCCTGGAAGCCGGGGCAGCAGGCATTGCCGGAATTCGCCTGTTTTCACGTTGACTCACTTATGTTGCAACGGGTAAGTTGATCCAACTGAACATCTGCAGTCGTTTCCTCCCGGTCTGGTATGCAGGAGGCGAAAATGAACGGCAAAGCTCTTAGCCGCTCAGTCCTGTTACTGACCACATCGATCACGGGCCCCTACATCCAGGCGCAATCTTCCGGACGGCCCGCTCCGGCTCAGCCGCCGGCGTGTCTTCAGGCAACCTCGGCCAGCGGAGCGCTACGCTTTGCCGCCGGCACCCCTGTGCTCACGCTCCGCCACGGTGAGGGCTCCGCCTCCATCCCCGTCGTCAATAGCGGTGACTCGCCACTGACCCTAGATCTCGTGGCCCAGGTGCCCACCGAGTGCACCTCTCAATCCGCGCTCCCGAAATCCAAAATCACCGTCACTGTCCCCGACCAGGCCAAGACCCTTGCTCCTCACGCCAGTGCCAGCATCAACGTCGCAGTCACCGGCATCACGGAGGCCAGTCTCGCGGCAGTGATAATTGAGAACGCCGGCGCGCCCATTGGCAGCATTGATCTGGTCGAGCTCGACGCGCCCGTCAACATCACCCTCGACAGCGCCGATACCACCGTCGATTACTCCTACAACGAGCCCGCCACCGTAACCCTCAAGAACGGCGATCCGTACCCATACCATCTGCAGTGGACCTTCCTGATTGAGGGCTTTGTCATCTCCAGCGATGTCGTCGACCTGCCCGCAAACGGCACCGCTATCATTCGCCTCAAGCGCTCCTGCAACAGCAACGCCGGCCAGCCCTTCTGCCAGGGCTACTCCATCATCGATCCGATTCACCCGACACTCAAGCCCGGCGTCCTTCGTCTTGCCCTCGTCGGTACTGCTTCGTTTCCTCAGGGCCTTCTCCCCAGCCGCACCCTCCCGCTCACCCTGGTCATGCGTCGCGTTGGTCCTACAACCTCGCTCCTGCTTTCTTACGGATACGCGGCCTTCGTCCTTCTGCTCGGCGGAGTGCTCTCCTTTCTCGCCAGCTCTGTCCTACCTGTCATGCAACGCAAGGGCAGCCTGCGTGCGCAGCTCCAGGAGATCGCCAATCGCACCAGCACCATCAGCATCCGTGTTGACTCCTACCTCCGGGTCCTCCTTCGCCTGGAACGAAAGCGCATCGAAGCCGCCATCGCCGCTGCCTCCCCGTGGGTTCCCAGCACCGATGATCCGCTGACCCACATCGCTCTCTCCATGCAAATTCTTTTGAAGCGCCTTGATGCCGCTGAGCGCCTCGACGAGCTTCGCCGCAAACACGACCAGATCTCCGGCACCGCTCCACCTTCCGTCACCGACAACATCGACCTTATCCTCCAGGCGGCTGCAGATCAGCTCCACTCCACAACGCTCGACGAAACCGAGCTCGCCGCCGCCAACATCTCCCTCGTTCATGCTCAGGCGCAGCTCGATCTACTCGATGACTCCGGAGCAATGGCCAAGCTCATCGCCGGCAACCTGGCCGCGCTTAAGACCCGCCTCGCCGCTTTTCCCCGCTCTTTTTACGAAGACCTTCAGGCCGCCCTCCCCGGTCTCTTTGTCATTCTCGATCGCGATTTCGAGGACCCCGTGAACATCGTGCGTCCCATGTTCTTCGCCATCGACCATGGCATAGCCGCCATCCATCTGCTGCTCGACTACGCTATGGTGCGCGTCACCGTACCCTCAGCACCGGACCAACTTCCCGAACTTCCCGCCGGAGCAGATCAGGCCTGGGCTGTGCCCCGTGCTGCATTGGTCTCCCCCGGAGCCTGTGCCGAGCTCGGCAACGCCGCGCGCAAACGCCTCCTCGATCGCCAGTGCACCCTCTTTGAGCTGCTCGGAACCCTGTCCTGGCTCGCTCTCCGCGAAGCCGCACTGCTTGTTCAGGAAATGCGTGAAGACATTTATGAAGAGGACGCACTCGACGAGATCAACAAGCCCGGGCAAGCCCAGATCGCGATCGACACGCAGCGCACCCGGCCTCTGTTGCCCATCTTCTTCTCTATCGCATTCAAGGATTCGCGCTACAACAACGCTGCCGCGCTCCGCCGCCTCGTCTGCCACTGGTCCTTCCCGGATGGACTCCAGGAGCTCAGTTGGAAGGTATGCCATTACTTCAGCGGACATGAGCGCGTCCCGGCAGTCCCGCCTGACGTATCCGACCAGCCCGCCAACCCCGCGCCGGTGCCAGTTGCACCGCTGGCAAGCCACCACAGCCCTCTTTCGATTCCATGGTTCCGCAGACGCCGGCGCCGTCCAGCGCTGCAGCATTTCGTGGTCTTCGCCACCATCAGTGGCCGCCGTGTCCAACAGGCCAGGGAAGTGCCCGTCCCGCCCCTGCGCACCAGCATCGTTTTGGAGCGGCCTCCGCACGCGGATCGGGCCGCCCTCGTCGCGGAAGTTCTCCGGTTCCTTATCGCCTTCGGCATCGCCCTCGCAGGTCTGCTCTCCGGCGCGCTTGATCAGCTCAGCAAACTCGACTTCATTCCGGCCACAGTGGCTATTCTGGCTCTCGGTTTCGGAGCCAACTCGATCAAGAACCTTCTCACCCAGCCAGCGCCCGCTCAGCCGATGACTACCAGGCCCAAGCCGCTTGACACGCCCACACGCTGACGTCGGCACTGTGCCACGATCGGGCTGCCGCAGGAGGTATTCTCCCCCCGGCAGCCCCGTTTCCGGGCAGCCAGTCCGAGGCAGTCAGGCAGGAATATACTTAGCTCAGGACCATGCTGATCACCCCATTCCAGCTTGAGAAAGAACCCCTTCTTTTCGACGAAGCCATACCCGCCGGTCCGCTTGAGTACGCTCCAGACGTAAGCCAGGCGGGCCCCATGATCGCCACCGGCCGCGCCGACCTCGTCGTCGAACACCGGGGCCATAACCTTCAAGTCGCCGACATCCGCCTCCGGGCTGCTTACAAAGGCGAGCTCGAGCTTCTCTGCGCCCGCTGCGTCGAGCCCGTCCGCGCACCGGTCCAGGGATCCTTTGATCTCATCTTCCGGCCCGCTTCCGCCGATTCTGACGCTGGCGAGCGATCTATTACTGTCGATGAGACCGAAATCGGCTATTATGAAGAAAGCGGTCTTTCTCTTGAAGACGTCGTGCGGGAACAGGTGCTTCTCTCCCTGCCCAGCCGCACACTCTGCAATGCAGACTGCAAAGGACTTTGCCCGCGCTGCGGCCAGAACCTGAACACAGGAACCTGCAACTGCGAACCATCGGCGGATCCGCGGTGGAATGCGTTTTCAGGGCTGGCCGGCACAGTCAAGTCTGGAAAATAAAGAGTTCTGCGACACCCGGCCGTATGCTGCAGTCAGTCTCATCCCTGCGCAAAGGCCATGTTCTGAAAGGAATTTGCAATGCCGAATCCCAAACGCCGCCACTCCAAGCAGCGTACCGCCAAGCGGCGCTCCCATGACTTCCTCACCCCCGTCAGCACCTCTGAGTGCCCGAACTGCCACGAGCGCAAGCTTCCTCATCGCGTCTGCGGCAAATGCGGCTTCTACAAGGGCCGCGAGGTTGTGGCAGGCAAGGAAGCCAGCTAGTCACCGGGCTTCCCTCTGAAGTTGCCAGTGATTTCGAGTACGCGCGCTTGCGCGCCCGAACAATTCCGCGTTCGCCCTGCCGTCGCGGTAAGCTAAACTCTGGATGCCAATCGACATAGTCGTAGACGCCATGGGTTCCGACCGGGCCCCTGACCCAGAGATTCGCGGCGCCCTGCTGGCATGCCGCCACTTCGATGTCTGCGTTCACCTCGTCGGACCCGAGGAGGTGCTTCGCCCAGCCCTCGAAAAGGCTTCCCGCTGGACTGACGCAACAGAATCCAACATCCGCATCGTCCACGCTTCCGAGTGGATTGCGATGGACGACAAGGCCGCCCAGGCCGTTCGTGCCAAACGCGATTCCTCCATGCGCGTTGGTCTGCGCATGGTTCGCGAGGGCACAGCGGCTGGTTTCTTCACCGCCGGCAACACCGGCGCTGCCATGGCCACCGCCAAAATGGTGCTTGGCATGCTCGCCGGCGTCCATCGTCCGGCCCTCGCCACCATCGTGCCCACCATCAGTGGTACCCCGTCACTGCTGCTCGACGTGGGCGCTAACGTCGACTGTGACCCGGACAATCTCGTCCAGTTTGCCGTCATGGGCAACATGTACGCCCGCAGTGTCCTGCACGTCGCTCACCCGCGTGTGGGTCTGCTCTCCATCGGAGAAGAGGATTCCAAGGGGAACGCGCTGACGCATGACACGCTGCCGCAACTTCGGGCGCTTCATGGTCTCAACTTCATCGGCAACGTCGAAGGACGCGATCTCTTCAACGGCCACTCAGATGTCACTGTCTGCGACGGATTCGTCGGCAACGTCGCACTCAAGAGCGTCGAAGGCGCCGCAAAACTTTTCAGCATGCTGCTCCGCGAAGCCCTGAAATCCACCGTCACCTCTCAAGTCGGCGCGCTACTCTCTCGCAAGGCTTTCAACGATTTCAAGAAGCGCCTCGATTACTCCGAATATGGAGGTGCCCCGCTACTCGGTGTTCGTGGCGTTTGCATCGTCGGACACGGGTCTTCGAACGAGCGCGCTGTCATGAATGGCATCCGGGTGGCTGCGGAGTTTGCTCAGGCCGAGGTCAACTCTGGCATCGAAGCCGCTCTCCGGCGTTCCTGACCGGATATCCACAACCGGCAGCCCGGCAAAAGCTGTCAAGCCCCCAAATCGGGGAATTTCCGGCTAAGCTTCTCATTCAATGACACATGCTCGTCGCATTTTGATCGCATGTTGAAGGTGTCCAATCTCCTACAATAGAAATAGGGCAAGATTATCCGCCTGGACCAGCCGGGGCGCGAACTGGCCGGGTTGGCAAGTCATTGATTCTGTGTAAACTTCATCCTAAGTGGTTTAGACGGAATACTTTGCCTATAACTCCAGCAGTTTGGATACTTTAGCCAGAATCAGTACACCGGGTGGGGGGTGCACCACCTCTGCAGCACTCACAACCGTAACCGCTCTAGCCACGTCCAATCGCGAATAAAACCGCATCAGCCAGGAGACGTTCGAATGTTCACACAGATTGACTGCCTCGAAGACGAATACCTCAACTCGCCCCTGTTCGCCGCACGCACCGCCGACGAGGACGAAGAAGACGAAGAGGACGAGCTCGAAGACGAAGAAGAAGACGATGAAGAGGATGAGGACGACGAAGAGCTGGAAGACGACGAGGACGAAGAGTCCGAGGATGACGACGAAGATGAGTACGAGGACGACGAGGAAGAGGAAGAAGAGGATGACGACGACGAGGAGGACGAGGAAGACGGCGACGTCGACGAGACCGATGATGAGGAGTAGGTCTCAGCTCCTGAGCTGACGGTCAGTATCCTGCTTCAGTAACGACATTCTCCAGTGGTTCGCCGGCCGCAAACCGGCGAACCTGCTGGGCCGCAAACCGGAAAGCACGGTAGATAAACTCCGGCGTCGACCCGCCGATATGAGGCGTGATCAGACAGTTCGGAGCGCTCCATAATGGGTGGTCTTCGGGCAGTGGCTCCGGATCAGTAACATCCAGGGCAGCGCGAATTCTCTTCTCCTCAAGCGCCAGCACCAGCGCCTGGGTATCGACCACTGGACCGCGGGCCGCATTTACCAGCAGCGCTCCGGGCTTCATCATTCGAATCTGCTTCTCTCCGAAGATGCCACGCGTTTGCGGAGTAAGCGGCAAAATCAACACCACAATGTCCGCCTGCGGAATCAGGGTATCGAGCTCAGAGACGGAGCTAACCTTCGGAGTTTTCCGCGGAGACCGCGCAATGCGCAGCACGGAGACGCCGAACGGATTCAGCCGCGCCTCAATCGCCGAGCCGATCGATCCATAGCCTACGATCAGAACCGTCTTGCCGGACAAATCTTCGGCAAGAATCGTGTACTGGCCGCGTGATGGCCCTGGCTCGCTGAGGAATCCATCCGTCACCGAGGCGAAGCCGCTCCATTGGTGCTTCGTCTGCAGGTCGCGGTAGAGCGGAACACGCTTCATCGTGGCCATAATCGCCGCGAGCACCCATTCCGATGCGGAGATGTCATGGACTCCTCGGCCATCGCACAACGTCACGCCCTTCGGAAGCCAGGGCAGTATCCAGTCGACTCCGGCCATCACCGACTGCGCAACCTTCAGCCCACGAAGCTGCCCGGCCGCGTTCTGCGCGTCCTTGCGGTAAAACGGCAAGATCCAGAAGTCCACATCCACCGGCTCGGCAATGGTCTTGCTTAGCCGAACAAGCTGAACTTCCGCGGGGAAGTCCGCAAGCAATTCATCCACAATGTTCTCGTCGACACCAACCCGCACCATAAACCCAGTTTGCCGCACCTGCCCGGTTTACCGCAATGTGCGGGCACGATTTGCCGAACTGACTTGCTGCGTGCAGAATTGGGGGATACCTCGATGGCCATGGCCCTAAGGGAAGCACCTGAGGAGATGCGATGAAGCGCAGAATTCTGCTTGTGGATGATGAAGTAGCCGTATTGCTGACCCTGAAGGCTGTGCTGGAGATCAGCGGCTTCGATGTGGACACGGCGACCTCTGCCCGGGAGGGCAAGCACAAACTGCGTACCCGCGAGTACCACATGATCATCAGCGATATGCGGATGGAGAACGAAGAGTCCGGTCGCGAGGTCATCGCTGCGGCACGCACTGCGCCTTACCATCCCGCCGTCGCCCTGCTCACCGCATTTCCGCTTTCCGATGACGACTGGCAGGATCTTGGCGCCGATAAGATGCTGGTGAAGCCGATGCACACCAAGGTGCTGCTGCAGCAGATTGAGAAGCTGCTGGCCGGCCATGAGAGCAAGCTGAAGATTTGGAGCTCGCCCGCCCCAGCGAAGACCCCCGGAACCAATGGCACGACGGCGTCAAACGGAACCGCCAAGGCGACATCCAAGGGCGAATCGGAGAAGAAGACCGCGCCGATCAAAGCTGCAAAGAAGTCAACGGGAAAAGCCGCCGGAGCACGGAAGTCAGCTTAGGCGACCGGCCTTCTGGTCCCAATCCGGCTATCTCGGCGAGTGGTCCTTGATGTACGTGCGCAGAGACAGATTGATGTCCAGTGCCCGGCGGACGCCGTTGTCCAGCATGCGCAGCCATTCGCTTCCCGGTTCCTTCAGTTCCACGGTCCCAAGCAGGTAGGTGGTCTGGACGATTACCTCAAGAGCGTTCGACAACTCATGCGCCAGCTTGCGGATCTCGATGGCAAGACTCTCGGGAATCTCTTCCGCGGCGCTCTCACGGACAACGGGTTTCTGTTCACTCATGGTCGGGCGTTCGCTCTCCCTGCGTCGTTACCGTTGGATTGGCTGTCCCAGTGTAAGTCAGGTGCGCTGCGATTGACAGCAAGCCTAGCGTTTGAAAGACTTAGTCAGTTGCTGCCGTCCGGTAAGCCTTGCAATGGCTGCCGTTGAGAGAAGTGCCGAAGTGGCGGAATTGGCAGACGCGCATGGTTCAGGTCCATGTACTCGCAAGGGTGTGGGGGTTCGAGTCCCTTCTTCGGCACCATTCTTCACGCAACATCTACAAGAACTCAGAAGCGAATAATCGAAGGCTTCGCAGGTGCGAAACCCTTCTCCGGTCTCATCTGTGTGCAGCCGGTCCTCCGGGCTAACCGTGAGACCGCGAGCTTGAGATGATGCGTGGAGGCTTGGTGCCCTTCTTCGCCAAGAGTGCGACGGAGTTCACCAGCTGGTTTTTTGGGTGTCTAATGGGCTATGGCAGCATTGTCTGCTCTCTCTCCGGAGACGCCATCCGTCCGCAATTGTGCGGCCCCCTTGCGAACGAAGTTGTAGCTCAAAGGGACATAATGAAGCCTCCTGCATTTTCAACCAATCTTCTTCTCTGTCATCTCAGCCCAGACGCGCGTGCCTGTCTGCTCAAGCACGCCACTGCGGTGCAGCTACCGCTGGGCACAGTCCTGTGTGAAGAGGAGAGTTTCCCGCGCTATGGGTACTTCCCGCTTTCCGGCCTCGTCTCGGTTGTCACAGTGATGCCAAACGGGGAAACCGCGGAGGTCAGCTTTGTCGGCCGCGAAGGTGTGGTGGGCAGCCTGCACCTCCTGGGTTCGGCTTCGCTCTCCACGCGCTGGATGATGCAGTTGCCCGGGAGTGGCCTGCGCGTTCCGTTTACAGAACTGCAGCAAAGCTTTGACAGCTGCGCAGAGATACGAGGTCGGATACTGCAGTTTGTGCAAGAGCAGTCGGCCGTCGTCGCACAGATAGCTGGCTGCAACCGTCTGCATGAGGCGGAGCAACGGTTGATTCGCTGGCTGCTGATGGCTCAGGACAGGACGGGATACGAGACGCTTGACTTCACCCAGGAGTACCTATCCCAGATGATCGCGACTCAGCGCACTACGGTGACCATTATTGCCGGCGACCTCCAACGGCGTGGCCTGATTCGCTACAGTCGTGGCAAGATCCAACTGTTAGATCGTCCGGGTCTGGAAGCCGCCACCTGTGTTTGCAGCGCCGTCACCAAACGTCTGCTCCGCGAGTTGTACGAGGACAAGAGCGTCGTCAAGGCCGTCGTATCAGCCGGAAATACTCGTCCCGATATGCATCGCTCCTGGGCGAGCTAAAGCGAGGCCGTCCCCTCGGGTGAGAGCTGGCCATCTACGGGAACGATGCCGTTTGCTTCTATGAAATACTAGTTTTTCGGGCGGACTTCGGACACAGGCCAGGTCCTCAGTGTCAGACAACTGGCGCCTTTACGGCGAAGCAGCTGCATCCCGCTCTCAAACTCTTGCAGATTCAGGAGAACAATGCCGACGCAGCTTGAGACGATCCTTGCAGACACGACAGCCGGGCTTGCCGAACGCAGCCGGACGACTGATCGGCGCATGCTGGAGCAGCTGGCCGAGTCGCATCCGCCGCGCGGGTTTGAGGCGGCGCTGCGTCGCAAGGCAGAGACGAGTTTTGCGGTTATCGCCGAATTGAAGAAGGCGTCGCCATCGAAGGGACTGATACGGCCCGTCTTCAATCCGCCGGTGCTGGCCCGCTCCCTTGAGTCCGCCGGCGCGGCTGCGCTTTCGGTGTTGACGGACGCGAAGTACTTCCAAGGTTCGCTTGAGTATCTCGAGCAGGCCTCTGAGACCGTGACAATTCCGTGCCTGCGCAAAGACTTCATCGTTGATGAGTTCCAGGTGTTGGAGGCTCGAGCCTCTCGGGCAGATGCGATCCTGCTCATCGTGGCCGCGCTCGATGACAGGCGCCTTGAGAGCCTGCGTGACGAGGCGGTCCGGTTCGAGCTCGATGTGCTCTGCGAGGTGCACGATCGCGAGGAACTGCGGCGGGCGGTGGATCTTGGCTTCACGATGATCGGCGTGAACAGCCGCAACCTCCACACCATGGAGGTGCAGCCCGAGACGCAACTTGAACTTGGGGCCATACTGCCGGAGTCGGCAGTTCGGATCGCGGAGAGCGGCTTGAGGACAGCTGCAGATCTCGCCAGAATGGCAACGGCGGGATACACCGCGTTCCTGATCGGAGAGACTTTGATGCGTGAGCCGGACCCAGGCCTGGTACTCAGTGGTCTACTGAAGTCAGAACCTGCGCTACGCTGAGCGAAACACATGTGGGTCAAAATCTGTGCAAATACCAATCTGGAGGATGCGGTCCTGGCGGCCGAGCTTGGAGCTGACGCTCTGGGGTTTGTCTTTGCTCGGAGCAAGCGGCAAGTGACCGCCCAGCAAGTCGCCGCGATTACCCGAGCGCTGCCCGATGATGTTGAGCGAATCGGCGTCTTCGATTCGGATGACCCGAAGGAGATCGTCGTGGCGGTATCGGAGGCCGGGCTCTCCGCCGCGCAGTTACATCGCGGCTACGACGAAGCTTTGATCGCCCGCGTATCCGATCTTCTCGACGGCCGCGCGGAAATAATCCCTGTGCTGCACTGGCAGCTGGATTTGGACCACTCCCGCACTGCCGAGCGGCTCTCGGCGGAACTGGAACACATCGCTGATGCAGGCAT
>Ga0105238_10003187_pt1 | contig 16368 bp, 8 predicted proteins | sample KBSC34metaG_FD_81526 | JGI IMG/M metagenome (GOLD analysis project Ga0105238, IMG submission 81526) | Corn rhizosphere microbial communities from Kellogg Biological Station, Michigan, USA - KBS C3-4 metaG | ecosystem: Host-associated > Plants > Roots > Rhizosphere > Soil | place: Michigan, USA... | reverse complement strand
CTCGAACAGGACCAGCTGCGCAAGTTCGGCTTTCGTTTCTTTTTCAGTGATGCGCGCGCGGATCTCGATCGAACCGTCGAGCTCGGCGTCAGCCGCGTGTTCCCGACACCGAGTTGGCAGCTCGATCGCGGCATCCTCGAAAACTTCATGGCGAAGCACGCGGCAACGCTCGGCGTGGAATTCATCGACGGCGCGACGGTGCACGGCATCGATTGTGCCGAAGGCGACGGCTCGCACACAGTGCGCTATCGTCACGACGGCACACTGAAGACCGCGAACGCGCGCTGGTTGATCGATGCGAGCGGCGGGCGCGGCCTGCTCAAGCGCAAGTTCGGGCTGGCCGAGTCGAACGCGCACGACGTCAATGCGGTCTGGTTCCGCATCGCCGAGCGCATCAGGATGGACGACTGGTTCGCCGCCGACGGCGAGTGGAATGCACGCTGCGACCCGCGCGAACGCTGGCGCTCGACCAACCACCTGTGCGGTCCAGGCTATTGGGCCTGGCTGATTCCGCTCGCGTCGGGATCGCATTCGGTCGGCCTCGTCGCCGATGCCGCGATGCATCCGCTCGACACGATCAACACGCACGAAAAGCTGATGGACTGGTTCGCACGCCGCCAGCCGAGCCTGCATCGCGAGCTTCTGAAGAGCCAAGCGCCGATCCAGGATTTCGTTTTCCAGAAACATTTCTCGCACGGCTGCAAGCAGGTGTTTTCGCCGCGCCGCTGGGCGATCACCGGCGTCGCCGGCGTGTTCCTCGACCCGTTCTATTCGCCCGGCAGCGACTTCATCGCGATCGGCAACACGTATATCGCCGACCTGATCGCGCGCGACACGCGCGGCGAGCGCTTCGCGCGCGAAACGAGGCTTTATGAACAATTATACTTTTCGTTCTATCACAACATGCTGACGCTGTATCAGGACCAATACCCGATGTTCGGCCACGCGCAGCTGATGCCGCTCAAGGTAACCTGGGACTACGCCTGGTACTGGGGCGTGCTGTGCCAGGTCTTCTTCCAGCAGCGCCTGACCGACCTCGCGCTGTTCGCGCGCCTGGGTCCGCAGCTCGAAGAAAGTGCCGCGTTGAACCGCGACATGCAGCTGCTGCTGCGGCGCGCGGCCGGCAGCGCGAGCGGAACCAATTCGACTGGCATGATCGATCAGCAGAAGCTGCCATGGTTCGCGGAACTCAACCGCGGCCTGCGCGACCGTCTCGACAGTGCCGCGCTCGAACAGCGCGTCATCGACAGCGTGGCGATGCTGCGCTCGCTCGCCGCGGAAATCCTGGCGCGCGTGCGCGAACTCGGGCCCGCACCGATCGACGACTTGCCGGCGCTGGCTGCGCTCGGGCACGGCGCAGGCGCGACCGGCATGTTGCGCGAAGCGGCCTAGCAGCGCACGGACAGCCGCGGGATCGATTGCCTGACCGGTGCGCACATCGCAAGACCCCAAGGGCTTGAGTCCCTGGAACGTCCGGGAGGCTTGTTTTTCAAGGCAAAATAATTTCCTTGAAAGCGCCGCTTTCGCCCAGATGGATATCCCAAGGAGTAAACGCAGCCATGCTCGCGTTCATCACCAGGGGTTGTAACAGAGTCGTCCCGCGGCAACACGGCGCTTGTCTGCCGATGGCCCGCATGGCGCACTTGCGGCGGCGCGTGCCGCGCAGGTGCAAGGTTCACCTGCTGACCGTCTCGCCGCGCAGTACCGCTGCGCTGCGCCGCCACCGCCGACCCTAGACCCGGCCTCGGCCATCCGCTCGATTGCACGCCGCCCGCGTGTTTCGTCACCGTTGCGACGAGACGTCGCGCCGCGCCCGCACGCCGCCGGTTCCGTCGAATCGGCAAATGTCCATACCTGTACAAGGATAAAAAGTCATGTCGTGGCATACGCTGGATTGGCAGCAGACCGCATTGATCGTCGCTGCGCTCGTCTTCCTGACGCTGCTGTACTCGAGCATCGTCTATGTGCCGAACAATCGTGTCGGCATCCTCGAACGCCTGTGGTCCGGCAAGGGCTCGGTCGCGCACGGCATCGTCGCGCTGAAGGGCGAGGCCGGCTATGCGCCGGACCTGCTGCGCGGCGGCTTCCACGTGCTGTTTCCGTTCCAGTACCGCGTGCACAAGACCAACCTCGTCACCGTGCCGCAGGGCGAGATCGGCTACGTCTTCGCGCGCGACGGCAAGGCGCTCGAGCCCGGCCAGTCGCTGGCGGGAAACGGCTCGGCCGACGACTTCGAAGACGTGCTCGCCTTCCTCGCCGCCGGCGGCCAGAAAGGGCCGCAGCGCAAGGTGCTGCGCGAGGGCGTGTATGCGATCAATGCGGCGCAATTCGTCGTGCTGACGCGCGCATCGACCTATGCGCTGGCGCTGGCCCAGGCCGATGCCGAAACGATCGAGGCGATGCGCGCGCAGATCGAGGCGCGCGGCGGCTTCCATCCGGTCGTCATCAACGACAGCAAGGACATGATCGCGGTCGTCACCGTGCACGATGGTCCGGCACTGCCGGCCGGCGAACTGATCGCGCCGGCGGTGGGGCAGGACCGCAAGCTCGCGGCGACGTACCACAACAACTTCCAGGATGCCGATCGCTTCCTCGCCGCTGGCGGGTTCCGCGGCCGCCAGTACCAGGTCCTGGTCGATGGCACTTATTACGTCAACCGGCTGTTCGCCAGCATCGAGCTGGTCGAAAAGACGTTCGTGCCGATGGGCATGGTCGGTGTCGTCGTCTCGTTCACCGGCAAGCATGGCGCGGATCGCTCCGGCGACGAATACCAGCACGGCGAACTGGTCGGCGAGGGCGAGCGTGGCGTCTGGGAATCGCCGTTGCTGCCCGGCAAGTATCCGTTCAACCGCTTCGCCGGTTCGATCGTCAAGGTGCCGACGACGAACTTCATTCTCAAATGGGAATCGGGGCAGTCCGGCTCGGATTTCGACCGCAACCTGAAGGAAATCTCGCTGATCACGCGCGATGCGTTCGAACCGACGCTGCCGCTGTCCGTGGTCGTCCACATCGACTACAAGAAGGCGGCCAAGGTGATCCAGCGCTTCGGCGACGTGCAGAAGCTGGTCGAGCAGACGCTCGATCCGATGGTCTCGGCCTATTTCAAGAACACCGCGCAGACCAAGACGCTGATCGAGCTGCTGCAGCAGCGTGCGGAAATTCAGGTCAGCGCGCTGAAGGAAATGAAGGAGAAGTTCACGCTCTACAACCTCGAGCTGCAGGAAGTGCTGATCGGCACGCCGAAATCGCCGCCCGGCAACACGCAGATCGAAAGCATGCTGGTGCAGCTGCGCGACCGCCAGATCGCGCGCGAACAGATGGAGACCTACGAGCGCCAGGAAGCCGCCGCGGTCAAGGAACGCACGCTGCGGGAAGCGGCCGCCGTCGCGGCGCAGCAGAAATCGCTGACCGAATCGCGCATCGCCATCGAGATCGCCGAGAACAGGGGCCTGGCCGAGGTCAAGACGCAGACGCGCCAGGGCGAAGCCGACGGCGCGAAGATCCGCAACGTCGCGCTGGCCGATGCCGAACGCATCCGCGCGATCGGCGCGGCAAACGCGAACCGCATCGAGCTCGAAGGCGCCGCCACCGCGCTCGCGGCGCAGAAGCAGGTCGAGGCCTTTGGCGGCCCGGAAATCCGCCTCGCCCAGGAAATCTCCGCGCAGATCACGCACGCGATCGCCGCAGGCAGGCTGCCGGTCGTGCCGCAGGTCGTGGTCGGCGGCAACGGCGGCAACACCAACGCGATCGAGGCGATCACCGCGATGATCATGGCCGCGGGGCAGGAGTTCCGCAATCGCCAGGTCGCGCCGCGCGCGAACGGATGAGCGGCGAGCACGAGCGCGGGACGAAGAAGCACCACGAAGACACGAAGCGTCGCGAACAAGACCGAAGTCGCACGCAGGAGTTCATGGCTTTGCCGGCGACTGCGACGTCGCCGGCAGATGCATCCAGCGCCGAACGCTTCCCGTGGCGGACGCGCTACGCCGGGGCCCTGACCTCGGCGAGTGCGAGCAGGCGCAGGATCGATTTTGCCGCCTCGCGCCCGTCGAACGCGGCGCGCACGACGAGGTCGGCGCCGCGCACGGTATCGCCGCCGGCGAACACCTTCGGATTGCTCGTCTGCATCGGCAGCCGGCCGCTGCCGCTGTTGTCGATACGGCCGTTCGCGTGCAGCTCGATACCGAACTCGGCGCACCACGGCGGCGGGCTTGCGAGGAATCCGAACGACAGGATCACGACGTCCGCCGGGATTTCCTCTTCGCTGCCGGCGACGATTTCCGGGCGGGCGCGACCTTGCGTGTCGGCGACAAGCCGCGTCTGCGCCACTCGCACCGATTGCGCGCCGTCGGGGCCGCCGACAATCTCCAGCGGCTGGCGGTTGAACAGGAACTGCACGCCTTCGTCGCGCGAATACTTCACTTCGCGGCGCGATCCGGGCATGTTGGGCTCGTCGCGGCGGTAGATGCAGGTCACGCTCTCGGCATCCATGCGGATCGAGGTGCGCACACAATCCATCGCCGTGTCGCCGCCGCCGAGCACGACAACGCGCTTGCCGATCACGCTGGGCAGGAGTCCAGGTGCCGCGGGAGCCAGGGATGGCTCGGAGCGGCCCGCGGCGGCCATCAATGGCCGGGAGCCGTCGTTCGGCTCCCCGGTCCTGGCCGCGGAGCCGAGGATCCGCTGCGCGTTGGCGACCAGGAAAGGCAACGCCGCATAGACGCCGTCCTGTTCCTGGCCGGGCAGGCCGGCGTCGACCGCCGTGTAGGCGCCGGTGCCGATGAACACGGCGTCGTAGCCGTCGATCAGACTGGCGAAGGCGATGTCGCGGCCGACTTCGGTGTTGAGACGAAATTTCACGCCCATGCCTTCGAGCACTTCGCGGCGCGTGCGCACGACCGCCTTGTCGAGCTTGAACGGCGGGATGCCGAACGTCAGCAAACCGCCGATCTCGTCGTAGCGGTCGAACACGTCGCACGCCACGCCGGCGCGCGCGAGGCGATCGGCGACCGACAACCCTGCCGGGCCGGCGCCGATCACCGCGACGCGCTTGCCGGTCGGCGTTGCGCTCACGCTCGGCCGCCAGCCGCGGCGCAACGCTTCGTCCGTGGTCCAGCGCTCGATCGCGCCGATCGTCACGGCGTCGAATCCGGTTTCGAGCGTGCAGTCGCCTTCGCACAGGCGGTCCTGCGGGCAGATGCGGCCGCAGATTTCCGGCAGCGGATTGGTTTCGTACATCAGCTCGGCCGCCTCGATGATGCGGCCCTCGCGCACGAGCTTCAGCCAGTCGGGAATGCGGTTGTGCAGCGGGCAACCCCACGAGCAGTACGGGTTGCCGCAATCGATGCAGCGCGCGGCCTGGTCGGACGCGTCGCCGTTGGCGAAATCGCCGTGGATTTCCTGATAGCCGAGTACACGGATCGGCACCGGCACCTCGCGCGGCAGCTGCCGGTGGAATTTGAGGAACGGAAAATCCTTGTCAGCCACGGGCTACGTCGACTCCGGTTGCGAAAGCAGGATCATGAAAATCCATCAAACTCTCGAGGCAAGTCCAAACAAGCAAGAGACTGAACCACAGAGAACACGGAGAACACGGAGGAAAGATGCTGAAGCGCGGGCAAGACTACGATCTTTTTTTGCGCCTTTCTCCGTGTTCTCCGTGTTCTCCGTGGTTCAATCTGTTGTCTTTCCGTGAATTTCGCCAGGCCGCGCCCTTGGGGCTCGGGCCGCGCTTGAGGCGACGCTAGATCATGCCGCACGGCGCAGCTCCTCGGTCAGCGCCTCGAGGCTCGCGGCCTTCGGCTTGACCAGCCAGAACTTGTGCAGCACGTCGCGGAAGTCGCCGAGCAGCTTGCCGGTCCAGATGCTGCCGGTGACTTCGACGTGATTGCGCAGCAACGCGCGCAGGTGTTGCAGGTGATTTTCCATGCCCTCGAGCGAGATGCGGTTGATGTCGACCAGCTCGTGGTTGTAGCGGTCGACGAATTCGCGTTCGAGGTCGAGCACGTAGGCGAAGCCGCCGGTCATGCCCGCGCCGAAGTTCACGCCGGTGCGCCCGAGCACGACGATGACGCCGCCGGTCATGTATTCGCAGCAGTGATCGCCGACGCCCTCGACGACGGCGAGCGCGCCCGAGTTGCGCACGCCGAAGCGCTCGCCGGCGCGCCCGGCCGCATACAGTTCGCCGCCGGTCGCGCCGTACAGGCAGGTATTGCCGACGATCACCGATTCGTGCGGCGCGTACGCGGCGCCCTGCGGCGGGCGCACGACGATGCGGCCGCCAGCCATGCCCTTGCCGACACCGTCGTTCGCCTCGCCGTCGAGCGTGATGTGCACGCCGCCGGCGTTCCAGGCGCCAAGGCTCTGCCCGGCCGAGCCGCTCAGCCGCAGTACGATCGGATTTGCGGCCATGCCATTGTCGCCGTGACGACGCGCGACATCGCCCGACAGCAGCGCGCCGATGGTGCGATCGGTATTGGCGATGTCGAAGTGGAAAGTTCCTCCAGTGGAATGCTCCACCGCGTGGCGCGTTGCATCGGCGATGCGTTCGGCCAGCGCCGGAATGCGCACGGGCGCCGGCGCGCAAGCGGGCGCGTCGGCCTGGCTCAAGCCGCCGGCAAGCAAAGCGGAAAGATCGACCTTGCGCTGCTTGGCGGTAACGCCCTCGCGTTGCCGCAGCCATCGGGTTTCGCCGATCAGGTCGGCCAGCGAACGCACGCCGAGCTGCGCCATCCGCGCGCGCACATCATTGGCGACGAAGCGGAAGAAATTCTCGACCATCTCCGGTACGCCGTGAAAGTGCTTGCGCCGCAGTTCGTCGTGCTGCGTGGCAATGCCGGTCGCGCACGAATTGAGGTGACAGATGCGCAGGTACTTGCAGCCGAGCGCGACCATCGGCGCGGTGCCGAAGCCGAACGAATCGGCGCCGAGCAGCGCGGCCTTGATCACGTCGAGGCCGGTCTTCAGGCCGCCGTCGGTCTGCACGATGACGCGCTCGCGCAAGCCGTTGCGCACCAGTACCTGCTGCGTCTCGGCCAGGCCCAGCTCCCACGGCACGCCGGCGTAGCGGATCGAGGTCAAGGGACTCGCGCCGGTGCCGCCGTCGTGCCCGGAGATCGTGATGAGATCCGCGCCGGCCTTGGCCACGCCGGCGGCGATCGTGCCGACGCCGGCATGGGCGACGAGCTTGACCGAAACCAACGCAGCCGGGTTGACCTCCTTGAGGTCATGGATCAGCTGGGCGAGATCCTCGATCGAGTAGATGTCGTGGTGCGGCGGCGGCGAGATCAGACCGATGCCGGGCCGCGCGTAGCGCAGCCGCGCGATCAGCGCATTGACCTTGTGTCCCGGCAACTGGCCGCCCTCGCCGGGCTTGGCGCCCTGCGCGATCTTGATCTGCAGCACCTCGGCATTGACGAGGTACGCCGGCGTGACGCCGAAGCGGCCCGACGCGACCTGCTTGATCTTCGACATGCGCTCGGTACCGTAACGCGCCGGATCCTCGCCACCTTCGCCCGAGTTGCTGCGCGCGCCGAGCCGGTTCATTGCCGTGGCCAGCGCTTCGTGAGCTTCCGGCGACAGCGCGCCGAGCGACATGCCGGCCGAATCGAAGCGCTTCAGGATCGCCTCGATCGGCTCGACCTCTTCGAGTGCGATCGGTGCGCGCGGCGAGCGGACTTCCATCAGGTCGCGCAACGCCGACGGTGCGCGGTTGTTCACGGCATCGGCGTACTTCTTGTACAACTGCACGTCGCCGGTGCGCACCGCCGCCTGCAGCGACCCGACCACGACCGGGTTGTACATGTGGTATTCGCCGTCCGGCAGTGCATGCAGCAGGCCGCCCGGCGGCAACGCGTAGTTCGGATCGCGCGCAGCGGCGAGCTGCGCGCGATACTCGCCTTCGATCTCGTCGAAGCCGGCGCCGCCGATGCGCGACGGCGTGCCGGGAAAGCACAGCTCGACGACCTCGCGGTCGAGACCGACGATCTCGAACAGCTGCGCACCGCGATAGCCGGCAATCGTCGAGATACCCATCTTCGAGATGATCTTGAGCAGGCCCTTGCGGATGCCGCGGCGGTAGCTGCGGCCGATCTCCGACGGCGCTTCGCCTTCGCGGCCCTTGAGCTCGCCGCGCCGGTTCATGTCGAACAGGGTCTGGTACGACAGGTACGGATACACCGCGGTCGCGCCGAAACCGATCAGGCAGGCGAAGTGGTGCGGATCCCGCGCATTGCCGGTCTCGACGATGAGGTTGCAGTCGCAGCGCAATTGCCTTGCGGTCAGGCGTGCGTGCACCGCGCCGACCGCAAGCAGCGCATGGATCGGCAGCAGGCCCGGCACCGGGTAGCGGTCGGAAAGCAACAGCAGGATCGCGCCGCCGCGCACGGCGGTTTCGGCGTCGTCGCACAGCCTCCGGATCGCCGCCTTCAGGCCGATTGCGTCATCGTAGTACAGGTCGAGCTTGAGGTGATGCTCGACGACGTGCGGCAGCGCCATGATCTGGCGCAGCTTGCGCTGCGACAGCACCGGCGAGGTCAGCAGCACCTGCTTGGCATTCTCCGGCGAAGCGTCGAACACGTTGCGCTCGAGGCCGATCTGCGTGGTCAGCGACATGACCAGGCGCTCGCGCAGCGGATCGATCGGTGGATTGGTGACCTGGGCGAATGCCTGGCGAAAGTATTCGTACAGCGGCCGCGATTGCAGCGACAGCACGGCGATCGGCGTGTCATCGCCCATCGAGCCGGTTGCCTCGGCTTCGTCCAGCGCGAGCGTCTTGAGTACGACGTCGCGCTCCTCGCGCGTCAACGCGAACTGCTTCTGGAAGCGCGCCAGCGCGTCCGGCGTGAACGGCTCGGCGGCGAGGCCCGGATCGATCAGGTGCGATTCCAGATACGTCACGCCCTCGCGCAGCCATTTCTTGAACGGCGCGCGTGCCCGGTTGACGTCGTCGATCGCGGCGTTGTCGAGCAGGCGATGCTCGACCAGGTCGACCGCGATCATCTCGCCCGGTCCGAGCCGACCCTTGGCGACGATGCGCTCCGGCGGCAGGTCCCACAGCCCGGCCTCGGAAGCCACGATGATGTGGTTGTCGTCCGAGCGCGCCCAGCGCGCCGGGCGCAGGCCGTTGCGGTCGAGCGAGCAGGCCGCGTAGCGCGCATCGCACAGCACGATGCCGGCCGGGCCGTCCCACGGCTCGGTGTGCAACGCGTAGTACTCATAGAATGCTTCGAGGTCCTCGTCGATGTCCTCGCGCGACGCCCAGGCCGGCGGTATCAGGATGCGCATCGCCGCGAGTACGTCCAGGCCGCCGGCGACCAGCACCTCGAGCATGTTGTCCAGGCTCTGCGAATCCGAGCCATCGAGGCTGACCAGCGGCCCGAGCCCGGAAAAGTCCACGAGTGGAGATTTATACTTCGCGCCGCGCGCGCAAACCCAGTTGCGGTTCGCCTTGATCGTGTTGATCTCGCCGTTGTGCGCGAGCATGCGAAACGGCTGCGCCAGGCGCCAGCGCGGCAGCGTGTTGGTCGAGAAGCGCTGGTGGAATACCGCAGCCGTCGCCGCCAGTCCGGGGCTGTCGAAATCCGGAAACGCGGCGCGCAACTGGCCCGGCGCGACCATCGCCTTGACCACGAACGTCGCGGCCGACAGGCTCACGACGTAGAAACGCTCGTCGTCGGCACGCGCCTTTTCGGCGAGCCGCCGGGCGCGGAACAGCGCGCGTTCGAATGCAGCGTCGTCCATGCGCGCGGGCGCGTCGACGAAAATCTGCAGGATGCGCGGCTGGCCCGATGCGCCGAGCGGTCCGCACGCGGCCGCATTGACCGGCACCTCGCGCCAGCCCGCGACGCTCAGGCCGGCGCGGGTCAGCTGGCGTTCGAGTTCTGCCTGCGCAGCGGCGGCGAGCGCCGCGTCGTCGGGATCGAGGAATACGTGGCCCGAGGCGAACGTCGCGGCCAGCGTGATGCCGGCGTCTGCGGCAAGTGCGCGCACCCAGGCAGTCGGCCGATACAGCAGCATGCCGCAGCCGTCGCCGGTGATGCCGTCGGCACCGATGCCGCCGCGATGCGACATGCGCGACAGCGTGATGAAAGCCTGGTCGACCAGCCACGCACTGGCCTTGCCGTCGATATTGGCGATGACGCCGAAGCCGCAGCTGTCGTGCTCGAATGCCGGATCGTAGAGACCTTGCCTGCCGTCACGCATGGGGATGCATTTCCGCGCTGACCGCCGTGCGCGGCAGTCCCTACGGCACCCAGCGGCTGATGGTCATGCGGAAGCTCCAGCCCCCGCCATCGCACTAGAACACATTTGGTGCGCCGCGTCAAAGCGGTATAGACGGCTAAATGCAGGGGGAGAGGAGAACGGCGAGGGCGAAGACGAAGAAAGGCGAAAACAAAGGCCGAAGGACGTCAAGGGCGGGATGCCGTCACGAAAAAGGGACGAAAAAGAACCGGACGGGACGCCGCGCCCCAGCTTTTCCTCTCATTTTTCCTTCTCCCGCTCTCAACCGCACCTACAGCGCATCCGCATCCAGTTCGCCGGTCCTGATCCGGATCACCTGATCCAGGCCATGGACGAAGATCTTGCCATCGCCGATCTTGCCGCTGTTGGCCGCGCGCATGATCGCCTCGGTGACGCGGTCGACGAGATTGTCGGGGACGGCGACTTCGAGCTTGATCTTCGGCAGGAAATCCACGACGTACTCCGCGCCACGGTACAACTCGGTATGGCCTTTCTGCCGGCCGAAGCCCTTGACCTCGGTCACGGTGATGCCCTGCACGCCGACTTCGGCCAACGCTTCGCGCACATCGTCGAGCTTGAACGGCTTGATGATCGCCATGACCATTTTCATCGTGAACCTCGTCGCGGGTTTTCGGCCACTATACCCAATGCCGGGGCGGGCTGGCGTAACAAAACCGTGAGGGGAGAGCCGCGACGGTGCGGCCAATTTGCGTGCCCGGCGGACCGGCGCGCCGTGCGAGATTTCCTACACGCGGTTCGGACCATTGCCGACAGCGCCGCCCGCGCCCGCCACGTAGACTGCCGTTGACGCCCGTTTGAGGCGACAATGTTGTCGAGGAAGCCTGCCTTGGAGGAGCGATACGATGATCAGCGCGTCCGCAATCGAAGACGTGGCCCGGCGGCTGGCCGACCTCGTGCCGCCCGACGCGCGTGCCGCGCGCGACGACCTCGTCGCCAATTTCCGCGAGGTGCTGCGCGGCGGCTTGCGCCGCCTCGACCTCGTCACGCGCGAGGAATTCGACGCGCAGCGCCGCGTGCTGCTGCGCACGCGCGAGATGGTCGAGGCGCTCGAGGCGCGGGTGGCGGAACTCGAGCAACGGCTCGGCTAGCAGCAGGGACGGGTGGCGGGGGACGAGAGGCGAGGCAAGCCGCAGCAAGTCTTCACCGCCATCCAGTCGTTCGCATCGCAGTGGCGGGCTCGACCGCGGCGAGCAGGCACTGCCTCTTCCTTCGTCCGTCGCCGCTCGTCCCTGCCCAATGAGCCTGGCGATCGTCCACAGCCGCGCCCAGGAAGGCGTTGCGGCGCCGCCGGTCACGGTCGAGGTGCATCTTTCGGGCGGATTGCCGGGCACCTCGATCGTCGGCTTGCCCGAGACCGCGGTCAAGGAGGCGCGCGACCGTGTGCGCGTGGCGATCCAGAGCGCGCAGCTGGAGTATCCGTCGCGGCGCGTGACGGTCAGCCTTGCGCCGGCCGACCTGCCGAAAGACGGAGGCCGCTTCGATCTGCCGATCGCGCTCGGCATCCTGGCTGCTGCCGGCCAGCTGCCCAAGGATGCGCTGGGCCGCTACGAGTTCCTCGGCGAGCTGGCCTTGTCCGGCGAACTGCGCGCCGTCACCGGTGTGCTGCCGGCCGCGCTGAAGGCGGTAGGTGCCGGCCGCACGTTGATCGTGCCGCGGGACAACGCGGCCGAAGCCGCGCTGATCGGCGCCGCCGATGTGCGTGCCGCCGCGTCGTTGCTCGACGTCATGGCATTCCTGCGCGGCAGCGCGGACCTGCCGCCGGCCGGCGCGCCGCCGCCTGGAGTCGAGGACACGGCCGCGCCGGACCTGGCCGACGTGCGCGGCCAGCTGCAAGCACGCCGCGCGCTCGAGATTGCCGCCGCCGGTCGGCACCACCTGTTGTTCAGCGGACCGCCCGGAACCGGCAAGACCATGCTCGCCAGCCGCCTGCCCGGTATCCTGCCGCCATTGAGCGAAGCCGAGGCGCTGGAGTCGGCTGCGGTGCGCTCGGTCGCCGGCGTTCCGATCGATTTCCACAAGTGGAAAATGCGACAGTTTCGCGCGCCGCACCACACCGCCTCGGCGGTCGCGCTGGTCGGCGGCGGCTCGCAGCCGCGGCCGGGCGAGATCTCGCTGGCGCACCATGGCGTGCTGTTTCTCGACGAGCTCGCCGAATATGACCGCCACGTGCTCGAAGTGCTGCGCGAGCCGCTCGAAAGCGGGCGCATCGCGATCTCGCGCGCGGCACGCCAGGCGGAATTCCCGGCGGCGTTCCAGCTCGTCGCCGCGATGAATCCGTGCCCGTGCGGCTACGCCGGCGACCCCTCCGGCCGCTGCTCCTGCACGCCGGAGGCGGTACGCCGCTACCGCGCGCGCATCTCGGCACCGCTGCTCGACCGTATCGACCTGCAGATCGAGGTGCCGCGGGTATCCCTGAACGAACTCGGTGCAAATGCGCCCGGCGGGGAGTCAACTGCCGACGTGCGCCGGCGCGTGGTCGCGGCGCGCGACCGGCAGCAGGCACGCGCCGGCAAGCCGAACGTCGCCCTCGACAATCGCGAAGTGCAGCGCGATTGCCCGCTCGCAGGCAGCGACCGCGATCTGCTGGTGCGCTCGCTCGACCGGCTCGGGTTGTCGGCGCGCGCCTATCACCGCATTCTGCGCGTCGCACGCACGATCGCCGACCTTGCCGCCGAGGAATCGATCCGCACGCCGCACCTGACCGAGGCGATCCAGTACCGTCGCCTGGTCACGCCAAATCGCTGAAGGCGAGTCGCATTCGATCCGCATCCTGCCCGCGGGCAACGCCGTCATCGCGTACCATTTGCGCAATGCAGAAAGGTCTGGCGATCGATCCGACGGCGATGGACACGACGGCCATCACGGCGCGACAGGGCGCGGTAACCGCGACGGCACCTCGTGGCGTCGCGCATGGATGAAGGCACGCCCGCGCACGGTGTCGTCGTGCTCGCCGCCGGCGCCTCGACACGTCTTGGCCGACCCAAGCAGCTGCTGCGATTCGGCGGCGAGACGCTGGTGCATCGCGCTGCGCGCCTGGCGCTGGCAACCGGCCCGATCGATGCAGTAGTCGTCCTCGGGGCCGAAGCCGACGGCGTTTTCGCGTCGATCGACGACCTTGCGGTGCGCCGCGTCGACTGCGCCGACTGGCAGCAGGGCATGAGCGCCTCGTTGCGCGCCGGCATCGCGGCGCTGACGGCGCAATGCGCCGGCGCGCTGGTCGTGCTGTGCGACCAGCCGGCACTGGATGGCGCCCATCTTGAAAGGCTGTGCAGGGCCTGGCGCGACGCTCCGGCATGCGGCGCGGCGTCGGCGTATGCCGGCCGCCTCGGTGTTCCGGCGCTGCTGCCGCGCGCGTGGTTCGGCGAATTGGCCGGCGCCAGCGGCGACCGGGGCGCGCGCACCGTCATCGCGCACCTCGCCGACGAGGTCGTTGCGATCGCCAACGAAGCGCTGGCCCGGGACGTCGATCACACGGCCGACTGGCCGGTCGATGAAAAATAATTCATGCGGTGGCGATCGGCATGCCCGCGGAGTAGGCTGGTCGCGATTGCCACAAGGAGACCGCCATGAAGCTCGAAGTCAACGGCAAGCAGCATGAGGTCGACGTTCCGGCGGACATGCCGCTGCTCTGGGTATTGCGCGATGTCATCGGCCTGACCGGCACGAAATTCGGCTGCGGCATGGCCCAGTGCGGCGCCTGCACGGTGCAGGTCGACGGCGCGGCGATCCGCTCGTGCATCACGCCGGCGTCGGCGATGGCCGGCAAGAAGATCACGACGATCGAAGGATTGTCGGCGGACGTCAGCCACCCGGTGCAACGCGCCTGGATCGAGGCCGACGTCGTGCAATGCGGCTACTGCCAGTCCGGCCAGATCATGGCCGCCTCGGCCCTGCTCGCGCAGAAACCCAGGCCGACCGATGCCGAAATCGATGCCGCGATGTCCGGCAACATCTGTCGTTGCGGCACTTACCAGCGCATCCGCAGCGCGGTCCATCGTGCGTCGGAACTGCTGGTTTCCGGCGGCGGCAAGGAGAAGAGCCATGCTGCGTGACATTCCGGTGCCCCGATCCCCGGCGCTCGGCCGCCGCGACTTTCTCAAAGCCGCCGCTACGGCGTCGGCCGGTCTCGTCGTCGCGTTCTGCCTGCCGATGGCCGCGCGCCGCGCCTTCGCACAGGAAGGCAACGCGCCGGCGCCGATGATCCCGCCCAACGCGTTCGTTCGTATCGCGCCGGACAATTCGGTCACGATCCTGCTCAAGCATTCGGAGATGGGCCAGGGCATCTGGACCTCGTTGCCGATGGTCGTCGCCGACGAGCTCGACTGCGACTGGAGCAAGGTTCATGTCGAACATGCGCCGGCGGCGCCGGCCTACGCGCATACCGCGTTCGGCATGCAGATGACCGGCGGTTCGACCAGCACCTGGGAATCGTATGGCCAGCTGCGCCAGGCCGGCGCAACGGCGCGCGCACTGCTGATTGCGGCGGCCGCGCAGAAATGGAACGTGCAGCCGGTCGACTGCCGCACGCACAACGGCTTCGTCGTCAGCGGCAAGCACAAGGCAAGCTACGGCGAGCTGGCCGATGCGGCCGCGAAGCTGCCGATTCCGAACGAAGTCGCGCTCAAGGATGCCAGGGATTTCACGATCATCGGCAAGCCGATGCGGCGCCTGGACAGCAAGGCCAAGGTCAGCGGCACGGCCGAGTTCGGTATCGACGTCAAGCGCCCCGGCATGCTGATCGCGTTGGTTGCGCGGCCGCCGGTGTTCGGCGCGAAAGTCAAATCGTTCGATGCGGCCAAGGCCAATGCCGTGGCCGGCGTCGTCGATGTCGTGCAGGTGCCAAGCGGCGTGGCCGTGCTCGGCAAGCATTTCTGGGCCGCCAAGCAGGGTCGCGATGCGCTGGTGGTCGAGTGGGATCCCGGCGCCGGCGCGGCGCTGTCGACTGCGGGCCTGCTCGAGGACTATCGCAAGCTGGCGCAGAAGACCGGCGTGGTGGCAAAGGCCGCGGGCAACGTCGACGCCGTACTCGAAGGCGCCAAGGTCATCGAGGCCGAGTACGGCGTGCCGTTTCTCGCGCACGCGCCGATGGAACCGTTGAACTGCACCGTCGAAATCGGCGCCGACGGTTGCGATATCTACACCGGAACCCAGTTCCAGACCATGGATCAGCGCACCGCCGCGGCGATCCTCGGGCTGAAGCCCGAACAGGTGCGCATTCACACGACGTTCCTCGGCGGCGGCTTCGGCCGGCGCGCGACGCCAACGTCCGACTTCGTTGCCGAAGCGGTACAGGTGGCCAAGGCGTCCGGCAAGACGGTCAAGGTGGTATGGACGCGCGAGGACGACATACACGGCGGCTACTACCGGCCGATGTGGCTGTCGCGGATGCGCGCCGCGCTCGGCGCGGACGGCAAGCCGGCGGCGTGGGCGCACACGATCGTCGGCCAGTCGATCCTCGCCGGCACGCCGTTTGCCGCGATGCTGATCAAGGACGGCATCGACGGAACTTCGGTCGAAGGCGCGGTGGACGCGGCCTATCTCGCCGCGATCCCGGCGCATCGCGTCGACCTGCATTCGCCGACCAGCCCGGTCACGGTGTTGTGGTGGCGATCGGTCGGACACTCGCACACGGCATTCGCGGTCGAAGGATTTCTCGACGAACTTGCGCATGAGGCGAAGCAGGACCCGGTGGCCTATCGCCGCGCGCTGCTGCCGGCCGATGCGCGTGAGCGCAAGGCGCTGGATCTGGCGGTCGAAAAATTCGGCTGGGGCAAGCCGCTGCCGGCCGGCCACGCCGCCGGCGTCGCCGTGCACGCGTCGTTCGAAAGCTACGTCGCGCAGATCGCCGAGGTGTCGGTCGAGGGGGATGCGATCAAGGTGCATCGCGTCGTCTGCGCGATCGATTGCGGGCCGGTGGTCAATCCGCTCACGGTCGAGGCGCAGATGCAGTCCGGCATCGCCTTCGGATTGTCGGCAGCGCTGCATTCGGAGCTGACGCTCAAGGACGGCCGCATCGAGCAGAGCAATTTCCACAATTACCCGGTGCTGCGGCTGGCCGAGATGCCGAAGATCGACGTGCACATCGTGCCGAGCACCGACAAGATG
>Ga0105238_10003186_pt1 | contig 16368 bp, 11 predicted proteins | sample KBSC34metaG_FD_81526 | JGI IMG/M metagenome (GOLD analysis project Ga0105238, IMG submission 81526) | Corn rhizosphere microbial communities from Kellogg Biological Station, Michigan, USA - KBS C3-4 metaG | ecosystem: Host-associated > Plants > Roots > Rhizosphere > Soil | place: Michigan, USA... | reverse complement strand
GGTGCCCCGGCGGCCGCCCGTTCGCGCGCCTGCATCTCCAGGATCTTCTGGACGGCGAGCTCGCGGGCCGCCTCCGAAGGCCTGTGCGGCGTGGTCGCGGCGTGCCCTCCGATCTCGGCTTCTTCTTCGCGGGCGAAGCTCCCCAATGCCTCGAGGAGCGGATCTAGGTCACGCATTTCACGGACGAAATCGTCCTTCGCGGAGCCATCGCTTGCGGCGTCCGAGGCTCCTCGGGTCGAGTCATCACGTGTGCGGCCGGTCATGTCTGGGGAACCCTCTTGCCGATACGTAGGCCGGGGCTCCTTTCTGACAGAGGTCGCGAGCGGAAGTCTTCGGCCAGGCTGCGCATCGTCTGCAATAACCGGGATTTCCACTGGTAAGCGGCGGCCTGGCTCAGCCCCTCGGCGGCCATCACGGCGTCCAGAGGCTCGGCGTCCACCACGATCCTCTGGAACAGGACCAGCCCCCGCGGGGACAGCGTCGCCCGCATCCGGTCCAGCAACACCTGCAGGCTCTGCCGGGAAATCGTGACCGCCTCGGGCGTGACGTCCCAGGCGTCCATCTTTTCCAGCTTCTCGAGCGCGGTGGGCTCGTCCCGCCAGGGCGACGTCCGGCCGTTGCGCAAGATCGAGATCGTCTGGTGCTGGGCCAGCATGCCCACGAAGCGGTCCAGCGACATGCCCCGGGCAGGATCCCACGATCGCAGGGTCTTGCCGTCTGACTGGAAAAGCGACAGCAGGACCTCTTGCGCGATGTCGTCCACCTCTTGGGGGATGTTGCGCTTCCTTTCACGCTTCCAGAGTGTTGCCGCCACGCGCCTTTCGATGATTGGCGACAAACGGGCGACCAGCGCGCGGACGCTGGCGGTCTCACCGGTCAGTGCCCGGCGAATCAGCGCTAACGAGGCGTCGAGCTCTGTCAAACACCCACCTCGGACGATCCTGGAATGACACCACTTTTAACATCGATGGGTCGATAATTGCCAACGAGAACGCGTCCGGTCGACGAGTGCCTTCGAGTGGCACAATGTGCGCTTCCGGCCCGCGCAGGTTGTGCGGCGGCCGCGCGCAGACTGAGCGTTGCTCCCGGCGCCGTCGCCCCGGGCATTCCGGAAGTCCGCCGAACTGAAGCGAAGTCACGCCGCCCGCGGCGCGAACGGAGTCTTGGCCCTGGCTTTGCTGATGGATGGATGCCGGGGGGACTAAACATAATGACGACCGACCGATCGAATCCTTTGCGGGTGGGGCAAGTGGTGGAGGGTTTGCTGGACGACGCGAGCGCCGGAGAGGAAGAGGACACCAGCCCGGTCGAGGCGTCACCGGTCGGGGCAGCTGGCTCCAGTCCCGCGCTGCCGGTGGCGCTGTGGGAGCGCATGCTGGCGGCGGTGGACGTGAAATTCGACGGAGACCACGACGGCGACGTCCGCGGCAAGGGTTGAACGGCCGCGCGCAAGATAAGGTGCTAGCGTTGCTGTTCGATGAAGCTGCGCAAGCACGTGGTCATCGTCGGGGGAGGCTTCGGCGGAATCGCCGTCGCCCGGGCGCTGGAGAACGCGCCCGTGCACATCACGCTGCTCGACCGTAGCAACCACCACCTGTTCCAGCCGCTGCTGTACCAGGTGGCGATGGCGGGCCTGGCGCCGGCCGAGATCGCCGTCCCCATCCGCGGCGTGCTGCGGAAGCAAGAGAACGTGCGCGTGCTGCTGGACGAGGTCACCGGCGTCGAGCTCGCCAGTCACCGGATCACGACCCGCGCCTGCGGCTCGATGGAGTTCGACTATCTGGTGTTGGCGCCCGGGGCCGTGAACAGCTACTTCGGCCACGATGACTGGCAGCGGGTAGCGCCCGGGCTGAAGAATCTGGACGACGCCGTCGAGATCCGGCGGCGCGTGCTGCTGGCGTTCGAGGCGGCCGAGCGTGAGACCGATCCGATCGTGCGGCGCCGTCACCTGACGTTCGTCGTCATCGGCGGCGGGCCCACCGGCGTCGAGCTGGCGGGCGCCATCGCCGAGCTGGCGACGTTCGTGCTGTCCCGTGACTTCCGCTCCGTGCGGCCCGATCAGACACGGGTCGTGCTGGTCGAGGCGGGCGCGCGCGTGCTGGCGTCGTTCGAGCCCGAGACGTCCGAGCGGGCGCGCGCGAACCTGGCCGAGATGGGGATCGAGGTGCGCAGCGGCGTGCGGGTGACCGCCATCGACGGGGAGGGCGTGCAGATGGGGGACGAGCGCATCGCCGCGTCGACCGTGTTGTGGGCGGCGGGCGTGAAGGCTTCCCCCTTGATCGCGGCGCTGGGGTTGCCCACCGACCGCGGCGGCCGCGTGCAGGTCGAGGCCGACTGCTCGCTGCCTGGCCATCGCAACGTGTTCTGCATCGGCGACGCCGCCGCGTTCGTGCCGGAGGGCACCCAGGCGGCGCTGCCCGGGGTCAGCCCCGTGGCGATGCAGCAGGGCCGCTTCGTGGCCCGCACCATAGAAGAGGACATCGAGGGCCGGCCCCGTCCGGCGTTCCGTTACGTCGACAAGGGCTCGATGGCCACCATCGGTCGCAAGCGCGCCGTGGCCGAGATCGGGCGGCTGCGGCTGAGCGGCTTCCTGGCGTGGCTGGCCTGGCTCTCGGTGCACATCTTCTACTTGATCGATTTCCGGAATCGGCTGTTCGTGCTGTTCGACTGGGCCTGGTCGTACTTCACGTACCAGCGCGGCTCGCGCTTGATCACGGGCGGGCGGCTTGACGCGGGAACGCCCGAGGCATTGCCGGAGCGGGCGCTGCCCGGCGTGACGCCGCGGGAAGAGCCCGGTCACGGGAACCGGACCGGCTCGTCTCGCGCGCTGTCCTAGGTCGTTGCCCTTTCGAGGGGGAGCAGATTGTTCGCAGATACCTGACCACGTTTCGGGCGGGTCCGAGCACTCAGTGGCGGAAGCGGCAACAACCCCATCAAGGAGCCGTCATGAGGAGCGTGAAGATGCTTACTACGATACCCGTCAGTCCCCGCTGGTTGCCCGCGCCGGCCTTGCTCGCGACACTGGCGGCGCTCTCTGGCGGATGCTGGGTCCGCGGCCTTCCGGTCGAGCCAGGTGACGGGACCGGCGGCAGCGGTTACTACGGAACCGGTGGCAGCGGATATTACGGCACCGGCGGCAGTGACTACGGAACCGGCGGCAGCGACTACGGCAGCGGCGGCAACGGATATTGCGGCGGTGGCAGCGGGGGAAACTACGGCAGCGGCGGAAGCGGTGGATCGCTCGGCTACGACCCGAACGTGACGGGGCTGTTGAGCCCGCCCAACGTCCCCTCGGTTCGCAACAAGCTCGATCTCTTGCTGATGGTGGACAACTCGGCCTCCATGGCTCCTCTGCAGGTCAAGCTGGCGGCGCGGCTGCCGGTCCTGCTGAACGGCCTGCGCGACACGACGACGGGGCAGCTGCCCGACCTGCACGTGGGGGTGGTCTCCTCGTCGATGGGCGGCGGTGCCTGGTCCAACGTCAACCAGTGCGGCGCCGGCTCGCATCCCGGCGACGACTCCGGGAAGCTGCAGCAGGGCCCGGGTGGGGCGGGCAGCGGCGCCTGCTCGGCCCTGCACATGGGTCAGAAGTTTCTGGCCAGCGGTGACGGAACGGCCGCGTCGCCGGCGAACTTCGATGGCGACATCAGCACCGCCGTCCAGTGCATGGCCCAGCTGGGTGACAACGGGTGCGGCTTCGAGGCGCCGCTGAAGTCGATCGTCTACGCGCTGTCGAAGGCGCTCGATCCCCTGGATCCGGACAACGGCGGCTTCCTGCGGCCCGACGCGCGGCTGGCGATCGTCATGCTGACGAACGAGGATGACTGCTCGCTGTCCGATGTATCCCTGCTGCTGGATCCGGGCATCAACTCCGCCACGGACATCACCGGCCTGGGCTCGCTGCAGTCGTATCGCTGCAACGAGTTCGGTCACCTGTGCGGGGGTCAGCCGCCGCCGCACGGCTACGACTTCGCGACGAGCACGTTCAACCTCGCCACCGGGACGTACCGTACCGCCGCCGGCCCGGGTACCGGAGGCGTGATCCTGAACGGCTGCGTGTCGGCCGACGAGAACGGGAAGACCGATCCGTTGCTGCTGGATCCCACCGGCCAGCCGGATCCTAGCCAGGGTCACCTGTTCACCATTCCCAGCCTGGCCGCCACCATCAAGAGCGCGAAGGCGAACCCCGCCGACGTGTTCGTGGCCGCCATCGCCGGTCCCACCACCGCCGCCGACGGTAGCTCGCTGTACCGCGTGTTCGCGCAGACGAACCCCGCGGCCAACGGCGAGCCGGATCCCGTGGTCGACCACTCGTGCGTGCAGGCCAGCACGAACAGCAGCGCGCCGGAGTACGCCGATCCGGCCGTCCGCATCAAGCAGCTCGTCGACGGGTACGGGGCTCAGGGCGCCTTCTATCCAATCTGCTCGAATGACTACATGACAGCAGAGCAGGGGATCGCGTCAGGCATCAAGGCGCTGATCACCCGCTAGGCGCAGCAGAACCGATTCCGGCCGGCGGCTGGCGAGATGTTTCGTCAGCCGCCGTTTTTTCGTTCGAGCCGCCTCGCCTCAGATGGCCTCGCCCTTGTACTGGCTGACGTACAGGCGGTGATAGAAGCCCTGCGCCGCCACCAGCGAATCATGCGTGCCGCGCTCGATGATGCGGCCGTCCGCGATGACCAGCACCTGGTTCGCGTCGCGGATGGTGCTCAGGCGGTGGGCGATGACGAAGCTGGTGCGCCCCTTCATCAGGCGCAGCAGCGATTGCTGGATGTGCGCCTCGGTGCGGGTGTCGATGCTGCTGGTGGCCTCGTCCAGGATCAGGATGGCGGGATCGGCCAGCAGCGTGCGCGCGATGGCCAGCAGCTGCCGCTGGCCCTGGCTCAGGTTGCCGCCCCGCTCGGACAGCACCGTGTCGTAGCCCTGGGGAAGCTGGCGGATGAAGTGATCGGCGTCGGCCAGCGCGGCCGCTTGCTTGACCTCGTCGTCGCTGGCGTCGAGGCGCCCGTAGCGGATGTTCTCGCGCACGGTGTTCGCGAACAGGTAGGTGTCCTGCAACACCAGGCCCAGCTTGCGGCGTAGCTCGTCCTTCTTCAGGGCGCGCAGGTCGGTGCCGTCGATGGTGATGGCTCCGCTGTCGATCTCGTAGAAGCGGGTCAGCAGGTTGATGATGGTGGTCTTGCCGGCGCCCGTCGGCCCCACCAGCGCCACCACCTGGCCCGGCCGCGCCTCGAACGTCATGTCGTGGATGACCGGGGTACCCTTCACGTACGAGAACGTGACGTGGTCGAAGCGAACGTCGCCGCGCACCACCTGCAGCGGGACGGCGTCCGGGCTGTCGGCGAGCTCGGGCGCGCCATCCAGGATCTGGAACACGCGCTCGGCCCCGGCCAGCGCCGCCTGGATCGTGTTGTACAGGTTCGAGAGCTGGCGCAGCGGGTTGATGAAGCTCTGCGCGTAGTTGATGAAGCTGGCGATGACCCCCACGCTGACCAGCCCGGCCAGCGCCAGGAAGCCGCCCAGTCCGGCCAGCACGATGATGAACAGGTTGCCGAGCACGGAGGTGAGCGGCATCAGCAGCAGCGCATAGGTGTTCGCGTACACGCCCGCGCGATAGACCTCCGCGTTGCGGGTGCGGAAGGTGGCGGTGATGGCGTCCCCGCGACGGAACAGCTTCACCACCTTCTGGCCGCTGATCGACTCCTCCATCACGCCGTTCAGCTCGCCCAGCGCTTTCTGCAGATCCTTGAAGCCGCGCCGGGTGTACACCGCCACGAAGCGCGTGAACCAGAACATGATCGGCACCACCAGCAGCGACGCCAGCGCCAGCCAGCGGTCGAGCAGGAACATCGCCACCAGGATCCCGGCCATCGACAGCACGCTGGCCAGCAAGGAGGTGACGTTCTGGGCCACTGCCTGGTTGACGGCGTCGATGTCGTTGGTGAGCCGGCTCATCAGCTCACCGGGCGAGCGGGCGTCGAAGAAGGCGAGCGGCGAGGCTTGCAGGTGAGCGAACAGATCCCGGCGCAGATCCTTCAACGCCCGCTGCGAGATCCCCGCCATCAACCCGTTCGCCAGCACCTGGATGGCGTTGCCCGCCACCGCCGCCGCCAGCATCAACAGCGCGGTCCGTCCCAGTCCGGCCGGGTCGTGGTTGGACACGAAGCGGTCGAGGGCCACGCCCAGCAGGTACGGGTTCACCAAACCCAGGAAGGTGTAGACGACCACGCAGGCGCCTACGGCCAGCAAGGTGGCGCAGAAGCGGCGAAAGTAGCCCGCCAGGCGGCGCAGGGTGGCCCGCCCGTCCCGGGGCTTCTCCATGCGTCCGCCGATGCGCGGGCCCATCGCCTGGATGGCGGCGCGCGCGCGGTCGGTCCCGGGGGCAGCAGGAGGGGGGGCGGCCGCCGCGCTCACGCGGGCGCCTTTCCACCGAGCTGCGAGTCGTAGATCTCGCGGTAGACGGGGCTCGACGCCAGCAGCTCGCGGTGGGTGCCACGCGCCACCACCCGCCCCTTGTCGAGGACGATGATCTGGTCGGCCTTCAGGACCGTGCTGATGCGCTGGGCGACCACGAAGGTGGTGCGCCCGGCCTTGTCCGCCTCCAGCGCGTCCTGGATCTCGATCTCGGTGCGGACGTCGACGGCGCTGGTGCTGTCGTCGAGGATCAGCAGGCGAGGCCGCGGCAGCAGCGCGCGCGCCAGGGCCAGCCGTTGCTTCTGGCCGCCCGAGAAGTTCGCGCCGCGCGGTTCGACGGGGGCGTCGTACCCGCGCGGCAGGCGCGTGATGAACTCGTGGGCCTGCGCGGCCTGGGCGGCGGCGATGACCTCGTCGTCGCCGGCGTCGGGCTTGCCGTAGCGGATGTTGTCGCGCACGGTGCCCGAGAACAGGATCGCCTCTTGGGGGACGACGCCCGTCAGCGCCAGCAGCGAGTCCTGCGTGACCGTCTTCACGTCGTGGCCGTCCATCACCACGCGCCCCGAGGTCGGATCGTAGAAGCGCGGGATCAGGTTCACCAGCGTCGACTTGCCGGCGCCGGTGGCGCCCAGGATGGCCACCGTCTGTCCCGGACCGGCGTCCAGGCTGACGCCGGTCAGCACCGGCTCGTTCCCGGCGCCGTGGTAGGCGAACGAGACATCGTCCAGAACGACCCGGGGCTGGGTCGTGGCGGGCAGCGGCGCCGCGCCGGGCAGGTCGCGCACGTCCGGCACGGTGTCGAAGATCTCGTCCAGCCGCCGCGCCGAGACCAGGCCGGCCGCCCAGGTGTTCGACAGCAACGTCATCATCACCAGCGGCACCATGGTGCTGAGCAGGTAGTTCGCGAAGGCGACGATCTGCCCCAGGGAGAGGCGCCCGTGGATCGCCTGCAGGCCGCCCGACCAGACGACGATCACCATCCCCGCGTTCACGCAGACGGACAGCACCGGCATCATGGCGGCCATGAACTTCATCACGCGGATCGACTGCTCGGTCATCTCGCCGTTCACCACGGCGAAGCGCGCCCCCTCGAAGTCGGCCCGCACCAGCGCCTTCACCAGGCGCGCGCCAGCGATGTTCTCTTGCAGGACGTTGTTCAGGCCATCCAGCTTCGCCTGCACCTTGCGGAACAGGGGCTCCATGCGGGTGACGAAGAAGACGATCAGCCCGGTCATCACCGCCAGCAGGGGCAACAGCGTCAGCGCCAGGTCGCGGCTGGTGCTGATCATCAGCAGCAGGCTGCCGATCATCATCAGCGGCGCGCGCGTGCCGATGCGCAGCGAGATCTGGATCAGCGCCTTGATGGCGGCCACGTCGCTGGTCAGCCGGACCATCAGCTGGCCGGTCTTCTGGCGGTCGAGGTTGCCGAACGAATAGCGTTGAATGCGCAGGAACAACGCCTCGCGCAGATCGCGCGCCACCCCTTCGCCGACGCGCACCGAGAAGGCGTTGTTTCCGATGGCGATGAACGTCCCCAGCACCGAGATGCCCAGCATCACCAGCGCCGTGGTCAGCACCACGGTCCGGTCGTGGGCCAGGATGCCGTGGTCGATGATGCGCTGGATCAGGCGCGGGATCGCCAGATCCAGACAGACCAGGGCCGCCAGCAGGATCAGCGACCAGATGGCCAGCGCGCGGTACGGCCGGACGAAGCCCAGCAGCCGACGGAGGGAGGAGGACGAGGAGGACAGGCCGGCAAGTCTAGCTTAGAGGTCCGAGGCCCGAGGCCTGCCGGAGGCAGCGGGGCTCCGTGTAATGATGCGGCCGTGGAGGATCCGCGTGCGACCTATCAGTCTCGCTTGAACGCTCGCCGGGGGACCGCGGCGGCGCTCGACCGCCTGGACCTGGGAATGAGCGGCGTGCGGGCGCTGCTGGTGGTGGCGGCGCTGGTGCTGATCTGGCTGGGGCCCGTGCGACACGCCGTGACGGCGGCGGCGCTGCTGATCCCGGGCGGGCTGTTCCTGGTGGCGATGACCTTGCACGATCGGCTGGCCGGGCGCCGCACGCGCAACGGCCGCGCCATCGACCTGTACCAGCGGGCGCTGGCCCGCCTGGACGGGAACTGGGCCGACTCGCGGTCGGAGGACGGCTCGCGCTTCATCGATCCGAAGCACCCCTACGCCGCCGACATGGATCTGTTCGGCCCCAACTCGTTGTTCCAGTTGCTGTGCACGGCCCGCACCACGGGTGGGGAGGCGGTGCTGGCCGGCTGGCTGGGCGCGCCCGCCTCGCCGCCGGAGATCCGCGCGCGGCAGGAGTCGATCGAGGAGCTGCGGGCGCGGCTGGATCTGCGCGAGGCGCTGTGGGTGGCGGGCGAGGACGTGCGGGCCGCCATCGATCCGGCGCGGCTGGCGGCGTGGGGCGAGACGCCGTCGCAGCTGCCCTGGCGATGGCTCCCTCCGCTCTTGCTGCTTTTGGCGGTGGCGATGGCGGCCGTGGGCGCCGCGTGGGCGGCCGGAGCGGTGCCGGCCCGCGGCGCGGGAGCGTGCGCGGTGCTGGTGGTGGCGGCGACGTCCGCGTTGAAGAAGCGCGCGGCCGCCGTCACCGAGGCCATCGGCCGCCCCGAGTCGCACCTGGCGCTGCTGGCGGCGCTGGTGCGGGTGTTCGAGGGGGAGTTCGCCGCGGCCGGCTTTCAGGCGCCGCTCATGCGGGCGCTGGACCAGCGGCTGCGGGTGTCGGGCGTGCCGGCGTCGAAGGAGATCGCGCGCCTGGGTCGACTGACACGCCTGCTGTCGTGGCAGCACAACCTGATGTTCGCCCCCTTCGCGTACTTCCTGCTGTGGCGCCCGCAGTTCGCCTGCGCCATCGAGGCGTGGCGGCGGAGGAACGGCGCGCGCATCGCCGAATGGCTGCGCGCCCTCGGCGAGCTGGAGGCGCTGACGTCACTGGCGACCTACGCCTACGATCACCCCGAGCGCCCCTTTCCCGAGATCGCCGACGGCGGCGGCGGGCCGCGGTTCGAGGCGACAGAGCTGGCCCATCCGCTGCTGGCGGCTTGCGTCCCCAACGACGTGCGCCTGGGGGCCGCCGGCCCCCGTCTGATCGTCCTCAGCGGCTCGAACATGTCGGGGAAGAGCACGCTCATGCGCACGGTGGGGGTGAACACGGTGATGGCGCTGGCGGGCGCGCCCGTGCGGGCGCGGCGGCTGTGCCTGACGCCGCTGGCCGTGGGCGCCACTCTGCGAATCCAGGATTCGCTGCTGGCCGGGACGTCGCGCTTCTACGCGGAGGTCAGCCGGCTGCGCCAGCTCGTCGAGCTGGCGCGGGGGCCGGTGCCGCTGCTGTTCCTGGTGGACGAGATCCTGGCGGGCACGAACTCGGCCGATCGGCGCGTGGGCGCGGCGGCGGTGTTGCGGGGCCTGGTCGAACGGGGTGCGCTGGGCATCGCCAGCACGCACGATCTGGCCCTGACCGAGATCGTGGCCGAGCTGGCGGCGGGCGCCCCGGAGCGCGCCGTGAACATGCACTTCGAGGATCAGCTGGAGGACGGGCGCCTGCGCTTCGACTATCGGCTGCGTCCGGGTGTGGTTCAGCGCTCGAACGCGCTGGCGCTGATGCGTGCGGTGGGCCTGGAGGTGTGAGCAGTCGCCGCCGTTGCCGGTGATATGTTCCCGCCCCAGCCCCGTGACGAAGAAGACCGCTCTCCGCCGGACCGACCAGGGTCTGGTCCGCCGACTGAACCGTGCCGCGGGCCGCCTGATCGTGGGGATCACGGTGGGCGTCCTGACCGCGACGTTCTGGCCCGCCGAGCACAGCCTGGCGGTGCGCGTGCTGGCCGGGTGGGACGCCGGCTCGCTCATCGTGCTGCTGGTGGTCTGGGCGATCGTCTTGACGGCGGACGCACGCGATACCAAGCGTCGCGCCGCGGCCGCCGATCCGGGCCGCAGGGCCGTGTGGGTGCTGGTGGTCGTCGCCTCCAGCGTCAGCCTGTTCGCGGGGGCGGTGGTGATGCGCCATGCCTCGGCCATCGATCCGGCGCGCCGTGGTCTGCTGATCGGGCTGTGTCTGATAGCGGTGACGACGGCGTGGACGCTGACCCACAGCGTGTTCACGTTGCGGTACGCCCACCTCTATTACCGCGACGGCGACGGCGCCAGAGAGGCGGGCGGACACGACGACCTGGCGGGAGAGGGAGGCCTCGAGTTCCTGGGCAAGAAGCCACCCTCCGACTTCGACTTCGCCTACTTCGCGTTCACGATCGGCATGTGTTTCCAGGTCTCTGACGTGGGCGTTTCGACCGCGCAGATGCGGCGGGCAGTGCTGGCGCACAGCCTACTGTCCTTTGTGTACAACACGGTCATCGTGGCCCTGTCGCTGAACCTGCTGGCGGGTGCGCTGGGCTGAGGCCGGCGCACCGGCGTCTGTCGATTGCGCGAACCGGTCGAGGCATGAGATCCTCATGCTCAGATGGCGGAGATCCCCGAGCGCGTTCGCATGTTCGCCGAGGAGCCCGAACGTCTGGTCGTCGAGCCGCTACCCCCGGTGCGCCGGTTCATGACGGACGCCTTCACGCTGATCCTGTCGCCCATGCCATCCATGTCCAACGTCTCGTGCGTCCACACCACCGAGGCCGAGGTGGACGCCACCGTCGCCGAGGTCCGGCGCCGGGTGAGAGAGGCCGGGTACGTCCGGACCGTGTGGGCGGTCGGCCCGTCGTCTCGCCCGGCGAACCTGGCCGCGCTGCTGAAGGCGCGCGGGTTCATTCCTGCCGATCGGCCTCCCTTCGAGCCCGAGGTGACCGCCATGGCGCTGGCGCAGCCGCCACCGGCCGCGCCTCCTCACATCGAGACGCGCCCCATCCGCTCGCTGGAGGAGTACCTGGAGGCGTGGCACATCGCCATCGACGCGTTCAACGAATCGCCGGAGGACGCCGCCGGCTGGCTGGCCGCGGCTCCCGCCCTGTGGACGCACCAGGACGGCGTCGATCGCTCGTCTTACGTGGCGCTGATCGACGGCCGCGCCGTCGGCTTCGCGTTCGCGCTGGCGGGACCGGACGGACTGTTGCTGGGAGGCAGCGGCGTGCGCACGGCGGCGCGAGGCCAGGGCGCGTACCGGGCGCTGGTGGCAGCGCGCTGGCGCGACGCCGTCCGTCTGGCAAAGCCGGCGCTGGTGATCCAGGCGGGCGCCATGTCGCGCCCTATCCTCGCCCGCTGCGGCTTCCAGGAGATCTGCCGCCTGACCGTGCTCGAGGACCCGGCGGTCGAGCGTCGCTGAGGCAAGTAGAAGAGGGACAATCCCGGACACGAATGTCGCGATGCGGGCTTGTGGCGGCGCTGCGTACGGCGTCACGTGCCGCCGTGAGGGAAGGCATCCTATTTGCTGTAGAGCTTTCTCGATGAGACCCCCGCGGCTGGCATTCGCTCTTCTGTGCGCTTTCCCTCTCGCTGCCGGCGCACGGGCGGCCTGGGCGTGTGGCGGCGGTACCACCGCCACGCCGAAAGCCTTCCCCGGCGCGGGCGCCCCGGACGTCTCGCCCCAGTCTTCGATCTTTCTCGTGGCCAGCAGCCAGGAGGTGCCTCCAGGGCTGACGCTGCTGGCGAACGGCCAGGCGGCGGCGCTACCCGGCGTCACCAGCCTGGGAACCGGGCTGGCCGCCGACGGATGGGCCAGCTTCTATCGGATCGCTGGACCGCTGGTGCCTTCGACGAGCTACGTTCTGCAGGCGGGGGTCCCGGCGCCCGCGACGCTGACGCAGTTCTCGACGGCGGCCACTTACACGAAGGACCCGGGAACCGCGGCGGTGGTGAACGGTCTGCGTCTGTGGCGCGTTCATTACCCGCCGGCGCGCGTGAACGCGGGCGGCTGCGTGTTCAGCGAGTACGAGGGGTACTTCGCGCTGGACTTCACGCCGGCCAGCATTCCCGGCACCCCGGCGGCCGAGGTGGTGTCGGTGCTGACCCTGTCGTCGGACCAGCTCGGCACCGCGCAGTCGTTCGTCTTCAGCGGGATCACCGCGTTGCCGGGGGGATTGGCGCCCGCCGTCTCGGGCGACGGTGTGGTCCTGTCCTCCGGCGAGGCCCTGTCCGCCGGCGCCGCGCTGTGGAAGCCCAACCTGGAGACGGGACGTTCGTACTGCGCGACGATCGTCTCCTACGGTCGCAACGATCTGGCCGCCGGCCCGCTGCAGAGTGCAAAGGTCTGCGCCACGGTGGTGGGCCTGGAGAGCGGAAACACCACGGGTGGCGGAGGGGCGGGCGGCGCGGCTGGTGGCGCGGGCGCAGGTGGCCAGGGGGGCTACGGAGCTGGGTCAGGCCGGGGGGGCGCCGCGGGCCGGGAAGTGTCCGGCGAGGGAGGCGGCGGAGGGGGAGGCGCGGGAGCCGCTGGCGCGGTAGGCAGCGGCGGAACGACCAGCTACCCGATCGGCGACGACACGTTACAGGGGCAAGGTTGTTCGTGCGCGGCCGCGCCGGGCACCGAGACAGGCTCGGCCGCCGGCGTCACCGTGGCGATGCTGGTCGCCGGCCTCAGGAGGCGCCGGTCGCGGCGGGCGGGCTCAGGGCTCTGACGAGAAGGTGTCGCAGGCGGCAGGATCACCGGTGCGCATTCCGGTGGTGAACCACTTCTGCCGCTCGGCCGCCGAGCCGTGGGTGAACGTCTCGGGGGTGACGCGGCCGCGCATCGCCTTCTGGATGCGGTCGTCGCCCACCGCGGCCGCCGCGTCCAGAGCGTCCGCGATCTCCTTCTGCTCGACCTTGCCCTGGCTGTAGGCCGCGTGGCCCCACACGCCGGCGTAGCAGTCGGCCTGCAGCTCCATGCGCACGGACAGGGGGCCGCGCTGGTCGGGCCGCTCCTGCTGCAGCGCCCGCACGCGCCGCTCGGTGCCCAGCAGGTCCTGCACGTGGTGGCCGTACTCGTGCGCGACGACATAGGCCTCGGCGAAGTCGCCACCCCGGGCGTGAAAGCGCTGCTGCAGCTCGCTGAAGAAGCCCAGGTCCAGGTAAACGCGCTCGTCGGGCGGGCAGTAGAACGGACCGGTGGCCGCGCTGGCGGTGCCGCACCCGCTGGCGGTGGCTTCGCTGAACAGCACGAGCTTGGCCGGGCTGTACTGCCTTCCATTCTCGGGCAGGCGCCGGCGCCAGAAGGACTGCACGTTGCTCTCGACGCACACGATGAACTTCGCGGGGTCGTTCGTCGAGTCGACGCCGCGGCAGCTTCCCGACAGCTCCGCGGGCGCGCGCGCCGGCACGTCGTCGGCGGACGGAGCGTTGCCCTGGTTGTCCCGGATCACCCGCGCGATCTCGCCGGCGGTCTGGTTGCCGCCCGAGGCCAGCAGCTGCAGCCCCAGGTAGATCAGCCCACCCACGACGCCCAGTCCCCCCACGCCAGCGCCGACGCGCCCGCCAGGAAAGCGCATCCCGCGCCGGTCTTCGACCTCGGAGACGTCCGCTCGATCTGAATCGTCGAATTTCACGGCGCCAGCATGTCGCGTGGCGAGCCCGTTTGCCACCACGCCGTTCGTCGTTCCTCTTTACCGCCGTTCTCCCTCGCGCCGCGGAGCCGGGAGAGGGAGGAAGAGGGGCGTCCCCGAGGTCGACACCCCTCGTTGCCTCCGCCGCCCTAAGGCGCTACCGCCAGCGCGTCGGCGCTGGCCAGCAGGGTCTGGGACTGGCTGATCCAGCCCATGACCTGCACCGCGTCCAGCGGCTGACCGGCGAACTGCGCTCCGTCCAGCGCGTCGCGGATCTGCGCCACCAGCGCGTCGCGTGTGGTCGTCAGCGCCGCGATCGACGTCTCCTTCGCCGTGTAGGTGGCGTCCCCGGCGTCGTTGCTGCGCAAGGCCTTCGTCGACGTGAGCAGGATGTCCTGCGCGAACTGACCGAACGGGGCGTTGATCTGCTTGTACAGGCTGCCCAGCAGCTCGGCCGACGTCTGATCGGCGGCCAGCGCCGCCGGAACGGCCGCGGGGACCAGCGCCTGGGTGATGACGCGCCCGTCATCCTGGTAGCTGTCCTTCAGGCCCACCAGCGCGTTGATGGTCGGGCGCACGTCGGTGTGGTCCGTGAACGCCAGCGAGTCGGGCTGGGTGGCCACGCCTGGGCCGACCAGGCCGATCCAGGTCTGGCCGATCTCTTTCTGGATGTCCCCGTGGTTCCAGGCGAAGGCCGGGTTGATGCAGGTCTCGCAGGTGCTGGTGGGGAAGTCGGTGATGAAGTAGTTCGCGTCGGCGAAGAACGCGAACGTCGGGTTGCGGGCCGGGTCGCCCGCCGTGAACATGTGGAACGCCTTCATCCCGGTCTGGTCGGCCATCTGCGCCATCACCTGATCGGTCGCGCTGGTGAACGGGTTCACGGCGGTCAGGCCGGCGATGGCGCGCTCGAAGTTGCGCGTGTCGGGATCGGTCTGTCCCAGCGGCCCGGCGCCCTTCTTGGCCAGGTAGAAGGGCGGCGCCGAGTCACCGTGCACCGTGAACGTATCCGCGCCGGTCGAGGTCAGGAACGTGTTGAAGAGCGCCGGGAACTGATGCTGCACCAGCGTGTCGATGTTGGCGTTGATCTCGCCGACCTGGTTCGGCCCCCAGGTGCAGGGGACCGTCACGCCGTCGCAGGTCGCCGGCGTGGGCGCGCCGCCCGAGAAATGATCGCCCTCGTCGACGGTGACGACGAACAGGGTGTTCGACTTGTCGATGCCGTCGGCGGCCAGGCGGGCGAAGAAGTTCGCGAAGGCCGTGTCGTAGTCCTGAAGCTGCTTCACGTAGCCGGGATCGCCGGGCCCGTACGCCGTGTGGGCGTTGCCCGAGACGCCGTGAAAGTCGTGCGCGTCCGAGATGTACGCGTAGGTGATGGGGATCCCGTGCTCTTGCATGGCAGCCACGTAGGCCAGCGACACGGCCGCCTCCATGCCGTCGAAGCCGGGGAAGCCCGCCTGGCCGAATGGATCGACGATCGGGTTGCCCAGCAGGTCGGTCAGCGGCACGGTGGCCGGCTGGCCGGTCAAGATGGGATCGATCGCCTGCGCGCCGAACAGGCCGTTGAAGCCGATGTAGCCGCCGGGCTCGCCGGGCAGCTGATCGGGCTGGCCGCCCGCGCACAGCGCCGAGCCTTGCGCGCAGTGAACGGCGAAGCCGACGAAGTCGGTCTGGGCCTTGGCGCGCGCCGCCGTGCCCGACGCCGCGGCCGCCGACGCCTGCGCCTCGGTGAACTGGGGCGAGCCGCTGCCGAACACCTTGAAGACGTCACCGTTCGTGCCGGTGCCCGTGTTCTCGAGGACGATGTTCGCCGCGCCCACCGCCCCCACGTCACAGCCGGCGCGAGTGAACGTCACCCAGGGCGCGGGGACGGCCGAGCCGTCCGGCGACACCATGTTCGGGATCGTCGTGCCGGCCGCGGCCGGGTCGGTCCAGTAGGCGAACGAGCTGGGGAACGAGAAAGTACCGGTGGCGCTGGTGCGCACGTAGCTGTTCGTCACCGTCTGGCCGTTGCGGTCGGGGTAGACGCCCGTCAGGGACGACAGGATGCCCCCCGCCGTGTGCGAGATGAGGATGGTGTGATCGTTCGCCATCATCGTGCCGTTGCCCCGGATGAAGTCGAGGAGGTGCGGCATCTGCTCGAGATCGGACGGCACGTTCGCGCGGTCGCGGGTGAGGTGCGTGTTGTCGAATTGCAGGTAGATGACGTGCTTGATGGGGCCGGCGCCGTTGCCAAGCGCGCAGCCGTTCGCCGCGGTCAGCGGCGAGCAGTTCACCGTGATGGTGCTGATGGCGGCGCAGCCGGCGGCCGTGTCCCCGTCCGAGACGGTCAGGGTCAGCGTGGCCGGGCCGGCCGCGGCGCAGGTGAAGCGGGTGGTGGCGGCGGCGGGGCTGGCGATGGTGCCGCTGCTGGCCGTCCACTGATAGGCGAGGGTGGCGGGGGCGCTGTCGGCGTCGTGCGCGGTGGCGGTCAGGCTGATGTCGCCGCC
>Ga0105238_10003184_pt1 | contig 16374 bp, 15 predicted proteins | sample KBSC34metaG_FD_81526 | JGI IMG/M metagenome (GOLD analysis project Ga0105238, IMG submission 81526) | Corn rhizosphere microbial communities from Kellogg Biological Station, Michigan, USA - KBS C3-4 metaG | ecosystem: Host-associated > Plants > Roots > Rhizosphere > Soil | place: Michigan, USA... | reverse complement strand
CCGCCGATGACGAACTTGCCGGTCGGATTGATGTGGAACTTGGTGCCCTTGTGCAGCCACTTGGCCGGCAGCACCGGCAGCAGGATTTCCTCGCGCACTGCTTCGACCAGATGCTTCTGCTTCACGTCCGGATCGTGCTGCGTCGACAGCACCACGGCGTCGATCGCCACAGCCTTGCCGTTTTCATAGCGCAGCGTGACCTGCGACTTCGCATCCGGGCGCAGCCACTTGAGCTTGCCGCTCTTGCGCACCTTGGCCTGCTGTTCGACCAGGCGGTGCGAGAAATGGATCGCCGCCGGCATGAACGTCTTGGTCTCGTTGGTGGCGTAGCCGAACATCAGGCCCTGGTCGCCGGCGCCCTGTTCTTCCGGATTCTTGCGATCCACGCCCTGGTTGATGTCCGGCGACTGCTTGCCGATCAGATTCAGTACACCGCAGGTGGCGCCGTCGAAACCGACTTCGGACGAGTTGTAGCCGATGTCGAGGATGACCTTGCGGGTCAACGCCTCGAGGTCGATCCATGCGCTGGTCGTGACTTCGCCGGCGACGATCGCCACGCCGGTCTTGACCATCGTTTCGCAGGCCACGCGGGCACGCTTGTCCTGCGCCAGGATGGCGTCGAGCACGGCATCGGAAATCTGGTCTGCGACCTTGTCCGGATGACCTTCGGACACGGATTCGGAAGTGAAGAGATAGCCGCTCATCGAGGCAAATATCCTTTAATACGGATGGAGGGATAAACGAGCCGCGCATGATACACGGACGCGGCGCCGTTTGCAGCGGATTTGCAGGGGGAAAATGCGATTCTACATCCGCTCCGGGCCCTCGTTCGAGGCCCTTCCGGACGGGCCGCGCAGCAAGGCTGGTTTCCCGCAGCGAACCCAAGCAGGCCAGCCGCGTTGCACAACCGCTGAGTCGAGTCCGGCCGTCGCCCATTGACGCCAACTCGCGCGGGAAAGTGCAATGACAACCGCGGCGAAAAGCCCTCAGGCGGCGATTGCGTAGCCTGCCGACAGGTCAGAAAAATATTCGCGCGTCAGTCGCAATTGTTCGGCACCACTTTCCGCGCGATTGACCACGGCGCGGAAGGCACTGTTTTCAGCGCGGTCCTTGGCGTACCAGCCCAGGTGCTTGCGTGCGATGCGCACGCCCTGTAGTTCGCCATAAAACGCGTACAGCGCTTCGAGGTGGCCGCACAGTACCGTGCACACCTCCGCGGCATCCGGTGACGCGAGCAACTCGCCGGTCGACAGATAATGCGCGATCTCGCGGAATATCCACGGACGTCCCTGCGCGGCGCGTCCGATCAGCAGGCCGTCGCACTTCGTGTAGTCGAGCACGAACTTCGCCTGCTGCGGCGTTTCCACGTCGCCGTTGGCCAGCACGGGTATGCGCACCGCCTGCTTGATTGCGGCGATCGTGTCGTACTCGGCTTCACCGTTGTACAAGTCCGCGCGCGTGCGGCCATGCACGGCGAGTGCGGCGATGCCGCAGTCCTCGGCAACTTTTGCGACGCGCACGCCGTTGCGATTTTCGCGATTCCAGCCGGTGCGGATCTTCAACGTCACCGGAATATCCACAGCCGCCACTACCGCAGCAAGAATGCGCGCGACCAGCGGCTCGTCCTGCAACAACGCGCTGCCGGCGTATACATTGCACACTTTTTTCGCCGGGCAGCCCATGTTGATGTCGATGATCTGCGCGCCCTGGTCGGCGTTGTAGCGCGCCGCGTCCGCGAGCATGGCCGGGTCGTAGCCGGCAATCTGCACGCTGACCGGATCCGGTTCGCCGGCGTGATCCATGCGTTTGAGCGATTTGCGCGTCTGCCACAGGCGCGGATCCGAGGTCGTCATTTCGGTCGTGGCCAAGCCCGCGCCGAGCCGTTTGCACAGCTGACGGAACGGTTTGTCGGTGACGCCGGCCATCGGCGCAAGGCCGATAGGCGGGTCGATGGAATGAGTACCTATGCGCATCGTGCAATTGTACGACGTGTTTGCCGCTAGCCATTGCGCTGCGCCTGATTGCCACTGCCCGGCGAACATCTCCCCCGGCTGCCAGGCAAGTTACGGGATAAATGAGAGCGTCCGCGCTGATGGGCGATCAGGCAAGCGAGAAGGACGTTGCAAATGGGCTCTCCGGCGGTCGTCGACTCCCTGGCGAAGGGTTTCCAAATGCGTGCAGAAGTACTGCGCACCTGAAAAATGCTGCGTTGCTCGATGATCAGGCTCGGCGAATCTGTATCCTACGTGCGCCCGATTGAACTCATCCTAAAGGTGTATTACATGTACATCTGAAGGGTGAGCGAGACAGGCGGGGCTACTCGCAGGCAATTTGCAGCGCGCTCTGTGGGGCCTAAAGAGAACAAATAACCGCTCCCCGATCGACGGGGAGCTTTCTTTGGAAGCCGTTATGGCTTCCCTTTCTAGGGAGTTGGGTATGACTCGGTTGACTCTGGCAATCGCTGTACTTGCGAGTGTCGGCACTACTGGTGCTGTCGCTCAGAGCCGTCTGCATGTGGAAGTTTCCGAAGCCGTTCAGCAGGATACTCTGCCATCGCTGCGTGATGTGGTGTCACGCCCCGAGGATTTTCGCAAGATGCGCAATCGCGTCGAGCACGACTTGCCGCTGCCCGAGGTGCCGGCCGACCAGATAGACGGGGCAATCCAGAGCTCCGCTGAGCGTCCGGCATTTGCCCAGGGAGCAATGGCGCCGACCGCGATCGGCAGTGTTGACGGAGTAGGCAAGGGCTTCAGCGGCCCGCAGGGTGCGTTCACCGTGCAGTTCGCGCCGCCGGATACCGTGGGCGCCGTGGGAGCGACCCAGTATGTGCAAGTCGTGAATACGGGCCTCGCCGTTTTCAGCAAAGCGACAAAAAGCGTGATCCACGGCCCCGTGCCGACCAATGCCTTATGGTCCGGGTTTGGCGGCGGCTGCGAAACCAACAATGATGGCGACGCGACCGTGGTGTACGACAAAGCTGCCGGGCGCTGGGTGATCTCGCAGTTCTCTGTCAGCACCACGCCCTATCTGCAATGCGTTGCGGTTTCGCAAACATCCGATGCGACTGGAGCATACAACCGCTACGCATTTTCCTACGGCAACACTGCGTTCCCTGACTATCCGAAAACCGGTGTCTGGCCGGATGGCTACTACACCACGTTCAATATCTTCAACGGCAATAGTTTCGGCGGCGCGAAGCTTTGCGCTTACAACCGGGCGGCCATGCTCAGTGGCGCAGCTGCCACGCAGCAGTGCTTCCAGCTGTCGACCAGTTTCGGCGGTGTGCTGCCGTCCGACCTCGACGGTTCGACCGCACCCCCGGCTGGATCGCCAAACTATCTCGTGAACTTCGGCGCCAATTCCCTGAACCTGTGGAAATTCCACGTTGATTGGACGAATACCGCAAATACAACGTTGGCGGGTCCGACCAACATACCGGTCGCCGCATTCACCGCGGCATGCAATGGAGGCGCATGCATCCCCCAATCAGGAACTTCGCAGAAGCTCGATTCGCTTGCGGACCGCCTGATGTTCCGCCTGGCGTATCGCAACATCGGCGGCAGCGAGTCCCTCGTCGTGAGCCATTCGGTCACGACGGGCACGACCAGAAAGGACCAGCACACGGGCGTGCGTTGGTATGAACTGCGCAGCCCAGGCACAGCGCCGACGGTGCGACAGCAGTCCTCCTATTCTCCGGACAGCAACTACCGCTGGATGAGCTCTGTTGCGATGGACAAGCTGGGCGACATGGCACTTGGCTACAGCGTCTCCAGCAGCACCATGCATCCGGCTGTCCGCTACACCGGACGCCTGGCCGGTGACCCACTGAACACGATGCAGGCGGAAGCCTCGATGATCGAAGGCGGCGGCTCGCAGTCCGGCAACCGGCTGACGCGCTGGGGAGACTACAGCGCCATGTCGATCGACCCGGTGGACGACTGCACGTTCTGGTACACAAATGAATATCTGCAGGCGAACGGTTCGTTCAATTGGAGCACTCGCATCGGATCGTTCAAGTTTGCTGGTTGCCAGTAACAATCAGCAGCGTTTTGATCCGTTCTGATCGACGAAACGGTCTGCTCATGCGGACCGTTTCTTTTGCCGCTCAGGCGTTGAAAGTTCCGCCAACCGTGAGCGTGTAGCGACTGGCGCGTCTGCCACAGACGCGGATCCGAGGTCGTCATTTCGGTCGTGGCCAAACCCGCGCCCAGCCGTTTGCACAGCTGGCGGAACGGTTTGTCGGTGATTCCGGCCATCAGCGCGAGGCGAGCGGCGGGTCGATGAGACAGGGCCGATACGTGCCTGCGCATTTTGGCAGGCGCCCAAGGCCCGCAAGCCAGCTAGCAATTTTTCACTATCGGTTTGCGCCCACTGGCGCCTGCACGAAGAGGTTGTAACTGCCGCAATTGGGTGTCACTGCCGCGACCGAAGCCACAACGACGTAGTAGTCGCCCGGTCCGTCAGGCAGCGGTGCGCTCTCCATGGCTCCGGCTCCGCCGTTGTCGACTGCCGCGATGCACGTGGCGTACGTGCTGCATTGATTTGGGCAGACGAACAACGCGAGGTCCACGCCGGCGCCTGGCTGCAGGATCAATGAAACCTGGCTCAGATTTGCACCGGAAATGTGATAGACATCCTCGCCGCCGCCATTGGTGACAATTGCGCCGTTCGCAAGCGCCGGCAGGTGAGTGCTGTTATTGCACGTGTTGCCACTGTACGAGCCGAGAGGTATTGCGGCTATCGGGGTTGCGCAGGTTTGCGCACTTGCGTGCATTGCCGCAATCAGCAGCAGCACGGCCGCAGCCGCGCGCCGGGTTCCGATCCACCTGAATTTCATCATGGCGTCCCCCGGCTGAAGTCGTCAAAAAACAGCAGGTCATCGCCCGATTCGATCTGATCGAATAGGAGGGCATGGCCAGCTTGCTCGGCGCGAAAAAGCGTAGTTGGGGAGCTCAGTCCGATTTCCGCTGCGATAACCCCCAGGAAGGCCGCGTTGTTCAAGCCGGCGCCACTGCGGTCGATCACGCCATCGGGGGGATCGCTGAAGGCGTGGTTGATCCAGTACCGAACGGTGCCGGCCGTACCACTGCCCACGTTGATCTCGAAGCGAATCACGTTGCTGGACTGGGTCAAGTTGACTGCGGTGAATACCGGCGCGATACCGTCCGCTGCCGAGGCGAAAAACAAAAACGGGTTCGGACTCGATCCGACCAAACGGACTTCAAGCACGTGCGACATGCCCTGGCTGACGACAGGCGAACTGGCCGAGAACAGCACCAATTGACGATTCGGCAGGGTGAGGTTGGCTAGGGCACTGGCGTCGACGCGAAACCCATAGCGAACAGAGGCGAGCGGTTTCGGGCGCTGATAGTGCAGAAACCCGGCAGCCGTCGGCCCTGCACCGCTATTCACCGCGACGCTCAGCGCGCAAGGATCACCAGCACCGGGTGCCGACAACGATGCCGCTACGTTGTTCTGGAATTCGTATTGGAACGGAATCGGCAGCACGCAGTTCTGTGCGCCAGCCGTGCCGGCGACGCCGAGCAGGACGATACACAAGGCACATTGCAGTCGCATGAGCTTGAACTCCTTGGGGCTGCTGCGTGCGGAAGCTATCAAATAATCTTGCCGTTGTAGTTAAGCAATCGGAAAACCAAGGAACCAAGGATCGCGCTGCCCGCGCTCAACCAAACCGCTTCGTCACCTCGGCCAGGGTCGGCATCGCCGGCGCCGTGCCGACGATCTCGGTCGACATCGCAGCGGCGCGGTTGGCGTGCGTCACCGCGCGCGCAAACGGCGCATCGTGGAACAGCAGCATGGCGGCGGCGAGGTTGCCGCTGAAGGCGTCGCCGGCGCCGGTCGTGTCGATCGCCTTGACCTTTTCCGGCGGCAGGCGATAGCAGGCCCTGGCGTCGCCGCGGCGGTTTTCACCGTGCGAGACGAAGCAACCTTTGGCGCCAAGCGTGACCACCACGGTCGCCACACCGAGCTTGCGCGCGAGCGCGTGCAGATCCTCGTCGCTGCGCTCGGCCAACGTGGCAGGATCGGCGGTCGTGCCGGCCAGCCGTTCCAGCACCAATGAGAATTCGGTTTCGTTCGGCGTGATGATGTCGGCGCTCTGCAGCATGGTCGCGGTCAGGTCGGCATGCACCGGCGCCGGATTGAGGATGCGCGTGAGCTTGTGTTTAGCGCCCATCTCGAGCGCCGCCTGCAGCGCATCGAGATTGTTCTCGAGCTGGATCAGCAGCGTTTTCGCGCCGGCGAACAGATCGTCCTGCGCGCGCACGAAGCTCGCATCGAGGTGTTCGTTCGCGCCGAAGATCATCGCAATCTGATTTTCCGCGCGCGCGTTGACCGTGATGCTGGATGTCGCGGTGGGTTGATCGTCGCGCAGCTGCCAGCGGCACGGCATGTTTTCGTCGCGCGCGAAATTCTGCGCGAACTCGGCAAACGTATCGCGGCCGACGGCGCCGACGAATGCGGTCGGCACGCCCTGCCTCGCGCAGGCCACAGCCTGGTTGAAACCCTTGCCGCCGGGGCCGGTGTTGTAGCGATGCGCGCGCATCGTTTCGCCGGGTCGCGGAAAGCGCTCGACGAACCAGGCCTGATCCTGCACGTAACTGCCGACGATGATGACTTGTACCGAACTCATGTGGGGGCTCATTTGGAAATCAGGCTCCGACTTTCACTTCCGGGTGCAGGTCGCGCAACATGGCTGGATCGTGCTTGTGCTTGAACAGCGGCACGAACAGCAGTGCCATTGCCAGCGCATACAGCGAGAACGTGATCCAGATGCCATGCCAGTCCTTGGTGCCGTCGGCCTGCGTGAAAAAGCGATCGATGACCAGGCCGCTGATCGACGAGCCGAGCACGGCGCCGATGCCGTTGGTCATCACCATGAACAGGCCCTGCGCGCTGGCGCGGATCTTTGGATCGCTCTGCTGCTCGACGAACAAAGAACCCGAGATGTTGAAGAAGTCGAAGGCCATGCCGTACACGATGCACGACAGGATGATCATCCACAGGCCTGCGCCGGGGTCGCCGTAGGCGAACAGGCCGAAGCGCAGGAACCAGGCGACCATGCTCATCGTCATCACCGCCTTGATGCCGAAACGGCGCAGGAAGAACGGAATGGTCAGGATGAACAGCGTCTCGGACACCTGCGAGATCGACATGATGATCGCTGGATGCTGCACGCCGAACGTGCTGGCGAACTGCGGCATCTTTTCGAAGTCCTTGAGGAAGGTGCCGCCGTACGCGTTGGTCAGCTGCAGCGCCGCGCCGAGCAGCATCGCGAATAGCAGGAACACCGCCATCTTCGGGTCCTTGAACAGGCGGAACGAGGTCAGGCCCAACGCATCGACCAGCGAGCGGCCCTTGGTGTCCGAACGGCCGAGCTTCGGCGGACATTTCGGCAGTGTGAACGCGTACAAGCCGAGCAGCAGCGATGCGCCGGACGCGACGTAGAACTGGCTGGCCGAGGTTTCGATCTTCAGCAGGCTTACCGTCCACAACGCAACGATGAAGCCGATCGTGCCCCAGACGCGAATTGGCGGGTAATCGCGCACGACGTCATGCCCGGCGCCCTTGAGCGCGTTATAGGCGACCGCGATCGCCAGGGCGATGGTCGGCATGTAGCAGATCATGTTGATCAGCATCACCCAGAACATCTGCGACGGCGTTTCCACCATCGGCACGCAGAACAGGATCGCCGCGCCGCAGATCTGCAGCAGCCCGTACAGCTTTTCGGCGTTGATCCAGCGGTCAGCGACGATGCCGGTAATGGCCGGCATGAACAGCGCGGCGATGCCCATGGTCGAGAAAATGGCGCCGAAGCCGACACCGCTCCAGCCTTTGTTCTGGAACCAGTATTCGCCGATCGTCAGCAGCCACGCCCCCCAGATGTAGAACTGTAGGAAGTTCATCACGATCAGGCGAAGTTTCAGATTCACGCGCGAGCCCCCGGGGGTTTCTGCTGTTGGCCATCGGCCGAGCGGCGAGCGTAGAGCACCGGTCCGTCGCGGCGCAAGAAGTCCTGCTAAACTCGGTCCGGCAACACCAGTGGCACCGCTTTGGGGGGTAAATGGCTTCTTCGCTCAGCATCCGGCAGCGCTTGCTGTTGAGCCACCTGTTTTCCGTGGTGGTGCTGGCGGGCGCGTTTGGCGCATTCATCTACTACGCGGCGGCACAACAAGTGGTGGAACGCATGCGTGCGCAGCTGGCGGCCAGTGCCTGGAGCATTGCCCGCACGATGGATGCGCGTGCGCTGGAAGCTTCGACGCACGATGCCATCACGCGCCAGACGCTGGCCTCGCTGCTGCGCGATGCAATCCGCAGCAGCGACGACATTTCGGTCATCTACGTGACCCAGCATCGGGCTGACGGCGCGCACGTGGTGGTCAGCTCGGACGATGCGGCAACCCACGATGCACTGACCAGCGATACCGAGGATGGGCGCCTGAGCGTGCATGCCTCGGTACCCGGCGAGGGCGAATTCAGCGTCGGTATCGAGACCCGGCCGGCGCGTGTCGGCGAGCATCTGTACATCCTGCGCATGAGCGCCGCACTGGGCTTCCTGGCGTGCGTGCTGGCCGCGCTGATGCTGAGCCGGCAGTTGTCGAAGGCGTTCCAGCACAGCATTACCGACCTGATCGCGCGCTGCCGCGCGCTCGCCAACGGCGAGCCATTGCCGCCCCGGCATCCCGGCCCGAGCAACGAGTTCGACTCGCTGGCACGCGAATTCGATTCGATGGCTGGCCGCCTGAAAGCCGCTGCGGAAGGCCGCGAACGCGCCGGCGCGGCGTTGCGCGAGGCAAACGAAAAGCTCGAATCGCGCGTGCGCGAGCGCACTGCCGAACTCGAGGGCGCCACCGGCAAGCTGAAGAAGGAAATCGAAAGCCGCGTGCACATCGAGGCATTGCTCGGCGAGGCCGCGCTGACCGATTCGCTGACCGGCCTGCTCAACCGCCGCGCGATGATGGAAATGCTCGGCCAGGCCGCGGCGCTGCTCAAGCCCGGCGAAGTCGGCTTGAGCGTCATACTTGCCGACATCGACCATTTCAAGAACGTCAACGATCTGTACGGCCACACGGTCGGCGACGAAGTGCTGGCCACCGTTGCCGGCCTGATGCGCGATGCGGCCAGCGACCAGCTGCAGTACAACGCCGCGCGCTGGGGCGGCGAGGAATTCCTGATCCTGCTGCCGGGCACGCGCCTGGCCAACGCCTGCAAGCGCGCCGAACAGATCCGCCGCGACATCGCCGATGCACGCATCGGCGAAGACGGCCTGCGCGTGTCGATCAGCCTCGGCGTCGCGGAGCTGCTGGCCGGCGAACGCATCGACGACTGCCTGCGCCGCTGCGACCAGGCGCTGTACAAGGCCAAGGATGCCGGACGCAACACGGTGGTGGCGGCGCAAGGGCAGTTGTTCGCGACGATGTCCTGATACGACGCCCGGCGAGAAGAAATGTACTTCTTGCTATTTCAGCAAAATCCACAAGGCAATTGCGGCAAACAGCAGCGCGGCGCCGATACGCGTGGCCTTCAGCGGCAGCCGTTGCGCAAAGCGCGCGCCGAGCCAAACCACCGGTACGTCGGCTAGCAGCATGCCGGTGGTGGTGCCGGCAACCACCTGCCACAGCGGATGATATTCGGCCGCGATCACGGCCGTGGCGATCTGCGTCTTGTCGCCGATCTCGGCCAGGAAGAAGCTGATCAGCGTTGCGACCAGCACGCCATGGCCGCTGCCACGCGCGGCTTCGTCGGCATCGACACGATCCGGTACCAGCGTCCAGACCGCGACGCCGAGAAAGCTCAACGCCACGATCCAGCGCAGCGTCTGCGGACTGAGCCAGGCGGCCAGCAGCGAACCGGCGGCGCCGGCAAGCGCGTGATTGAACAGCGTGGCGATCAGGATGCCGGCGCAAATCGTCCACGGACGCCGGTACTTGGCGGCGAGAATCAGGGCGAGCAACTGGGTCTTGTCGCCGAGTTCGGCGAGCGCGACGGTGGCGGTGGAAATCAGGAAGGTTTGCATGCGCGGCCCGGGAAATGCAGCGGCATGCTAGCAGGCGGCCACAAAACAATGCGCGCGCCGTGACAGCGCGCGCGGGTTCCTGGCTTCCACAGAAGCTTGCTTGGATCGCGATTGTTCCGCGTGGATTGGCTTCGATCGGCTCGCGTCAGGTTTCGTCGTCTTCGCCGCTTGCCGGTGGCGCTGGCGGCGCGGGTGGTGCCGGCGGAATGTGCGCGCTGGGTGGAGTCGGCGGCAGTGGTGGTGCCGGCGCCAGTGGCGCGGGAGGCGGCGACGGGGGAGTGGGCGGACGCGGTACGAAGATGCCTTTCCACTCCGGTGCCTTCATGCTCAAGGTCAGCGGCTTGTGCTGCCGCAAAACCTGGATCTTCACTTCGCTGCCGGACGGTTGGTCGCGCAGCAGGCGCAGCGCATCTTCGGGGCGCTCGACATTTTGTCCCGCGACTTGCTGCACCACATCGCCGGGCTTGAGTGCCTTCAGCGAATCGTCGGTGGACAGAACCAGCGCCCCTTTGTCGGTGCCGAAGTAATTGCCGAGGTCGGCATTCAGGCTGGCCAGGTTCAGCCCCCACCACGGCGTCGAGATGTGCAGGCGCTCGATGGCTCGTTCGGCTTGGCGGCTGGCACGTTCGGCGATGCGCTCGGCGTCGATCCCGGCAACATGCGCGTGCTGCATGGCGCGGTCGACCTTTTCCTGCACGCGTTGGTTGAAATCCGGCGGCAGCACGCCGCGCAGATCGACGTCGACGTCCGGAAGGTCCGGCATGTCGGCATTGCCGAACGCGTACGCCAGGTTGTACGGCTCGCGGCGCTCGGCCTTGACCGTGAACTCGCTCTGCTTGTCGTCGCGCAACACGCTGAGCTTTACCGCCTGGTCGATCTTCAGCTCGTGCAGCTTGTCCATCGCATCTGCTTCGCCGCCGACCTGCTTGCCGTCGATGGCGACGATGACGTCGCCGTGGCGCAGACCGGCCTTTTCGGCCGGACCGCCCGGCGTGACGCCCGTCAGGCGCACGCCGTGTTTCGACGGCGACAGCACCACGCCGAGCATGGCGCGATCGGGATCGCCGAGATAGCGATACGCGTAAGTGCGCGGGCCAACGTCGCCGAGCTTGATCGACAGGGCCGCCATCTTGCGCGACAACTCGCGCATCTGCGTGCGCATTGCGTCGAGTTCGCGCTGTGCGTCGACGCGCGCCGCCTCGGCATCGGCGTGCTTGCCGTCGTTGTCGACACGCTTGTCGGCAGCGGGCTTGTTCGGCGTGTCGGCGGCGCTTGCCGCGACACTGCCGCACAGCAACGCTGCCGCAAGCAGGGTGAACAAAATGCTTCGTTTCATGTTCGCTAAGACCTTTCAGTTGATCCGGTTGGGCGCCTGCGCCGCGGACGATGCCAGCATCGTTTCGGCGAGGCGATAGTTCGAATAACGCAACGCGGTCAGGTCCTCGAGCAGATTTACCCGCCGGCGCCACAACGGCAGCGCTTGCTCGCGCGACGTGCCGGCCAATGCGACATCCACCAGGCCGAGCAGGTTTTCGATCTCCGCTGCCGCGGCCAGGTCCTGTCCCGGCAGTGGCGAAGCAGCGTCGCGCGTGTCGTGCAACCAGCGTTCGAGTGCCTGCGAGCGGTTTTCCAGTGCGATCAGATCCGCGTCGCCGGCATCTTGTACACTTGTTGCATTTGCAGCTTTTGCAACATTTGCGTCATTCGTGCTGATAGATGCGGCGGGCTGTGCGACGGTCGCAACGTTGCTTGCGACATTTGTCGGCGCCGGCTGCGGCATGCGCAAGAGCAGGGCCGCGGCAAGACCGAGCAGGCCTGCGGCGAGCGCGACCGGCAGCGCGTAGCGCCGCCGTGCCGGACGTCGTGCCTGCGGCGCCAGCTCGGCGGCGAGCGTCGCCCATACGTCGCGCTCCGGCGCGGCCAGCGGCAGCGCGCGCAGCGCTTCGCCGAGGCTCAACTTGCGGTTGCTTGGATCGGGCATGATTCGACCAGACATGACACAGACTCCGATGATGATGCGGCAAAACGCGCATGCTGCGCGTCGTCCGGATGAACCTGTCGCGGCCGCACATCCGGCGGCGGCGAATCGGCATCCGCGCCGTCCGGATCGAGCATGGCGCGCAGGCGTGCGGTGCCGCGCGCCACCTGCGATTTGGAAAAACTGGTGGTCCTGCCGAGCATGTCGGCGATTTCCGGATGTGAATAGCCCTCGACGTGGTACAGCCACAGCACGCTGCGCGTGACATCCGGCAATTCGCCGAGCGCGCGCTCCAGCGCCAGCGCGTCGGCGCGCACCCACGGCGGCGCAGCGTCGTCGGCAATCAGATCGACTTCCGTCTCGGGTTCGAAGCGGCGTGTGCGGCGCAGGCGCATCAGCGCCTCGTTCATGACGATCTGCCGCAGCCAGGCCCAGAACGGCGCGTCGTTGCGGTACTGGCCGATGCGCTGGAACACCTTGAGCATCGCGTCGTGCAGTACTTCGCGCGCCGCCTCGGTGTCGTTGAGCACGCGCGCCGCCAGCGTATACACCGGCCGCTCGAAGCGGCGATAGATGCGCTCGAACGCGCCCAGCTCGCCGGCCTTGGCGCGGTCGATCAGGGATTGCGGAACTTCGAGGTCGAACAAAGACGTGCTCACCCCGCTATAGATGCACCCAAATGCCGATCGGTCGCAAGTGCGAAGTCGCGCGTTCGCGGGCGGTGTCCGCACTGTCCGCTGGTCGCGCCGGACACTGCCGTGGGGTTGCGGTGCTCGCGAGAAATCCTTGTTCTGACACGGTTTTGCGCTGCCAAGACGTCTTGGCACAGGCGTTGCTCAGGCTTGCTCATCAGCAAATTTTTTGAGGGAAACGCGCAATGATCCGCGACACCACTGCCCAGGACCGCCGCATTGAAATCGCCCATCCGCGCCGGCGCTGGGTCGTGATCGGCTCGGTCTGCGCGGCCGTGCTCGCTGCACTGATCTGGATGGTGCCGACGGTGGCGCGCCTGATTTCGGCAGGCAGCTCGGTCAGCTCCTCCAGCCTGCATATAGCCGAAGTGAAGCGCGGCACGCTGACGCGCGACATATCGGCGCAGGCGAAAGTGGTCGCGGCCGTCAGCCCGACGCTGTATACGAACGCGCCCGGCACCGTCACGTTCGCAGTCCACGCCGGCGACAAGGTCGAGAAGGATCAAGAACTGGCCGAGATCGACAGCCCGGAATTGAAGAACAAGCTGCAGCAGGAACAATCCACGTTCGACAGCCTGAGCATCGACGTCGAGCGCGGCGATATCGACAACCGGCAGAAACAGCTGACGGCGAAGAAGACGTTCGATCAGGCGACGATCGACCGCGTCACCGCAGCGCGCGAAGTCGATCGCAACGAAAAGGGTTTCAAGGCTGGCGCGATCCCGGAAATCAACGTGCTGCGCTCCAAGGATGCGCTGGCCAAGGCCGAGCTCGAAGTCAGCCACGCCGAGCAGGATGCGAAGCTGCTCGGCGAGACACTGGCGTTCGAACTGAAGACCAAACGCCTCGCGTTGCAGCGGCAGAAATTCCTCGTCGCCGACCTGCAGCGCCAGGTCGACCAGCTCAAGGTCCGCTCGCCGGTCTCCGGCCAGGTCGGCCAGTTGATCGTGCAGCAGCGCGCCAACGTCGCGGCGAATGCCGCGCTGCTCACCGTGGTCGACTTGTCGGCGCTCGAACTCGAGCTGCAGGTGCCCGAAGTGTTCGCCCACGACCTGGCCATCGGCATGCCGGCGGAAATCGTCGACGCGAACCAGAAATTCAAGGGCGAGCTGAGCGCGGTCTCGCCGGAAGTGGTCAACAACCAGGTGACGGCGCGCGTGCGTTTCGCCGACGCCAAGCCGGCCGGCTTGCGCCAGAACCAGCAGCTGACCACGCGCATCCTGATCGACGAACACCCGAACGTGCTGATGGTCGAGCGCGGCTCGTTCGTCGACGCCGGCGCCGGCCGTGTCGCTTATCTGGTGCGCAACGGCTTTGCCGAGCGCACGCCGATCGTGGTTGGGGCGACCAGCCTGAATGCGGTGGAAATCGTTTCCGGCGTCAAGGAAGGCGATCGCATCGTGGTATCCGGCACGGATGCCTTCAACGGCGCGCCGCGCATCGTACTGAACTGAACGCACTGAACAGATCGCACTGAACAGAACAAGGCACACATTGGAGAATCGCATGCTGCAGATGAAGCACCTGTCCAAGGTTTACCGCACGCACATGGTCGAAACGCACGCGCTGCGCGACTTCTCGATCCACGTGCGCGACGGCGAGTTCGTGGCGGTCACCGGACCGTCTGGCTCGGGCAAGACCACGTTCCTGAACATCGCAGGCCTGCTCGAGGAATTCAGTGGCGGCGAATACACGCTCGACGGCGTCGACGTGCATGGCATGGACGACAACGCGCGCTCGAAGCTGCGCAACGAGAAGATCGGTTTCATCTTCCAGAGCTTCAACCTGATCCCGGATCTGAACATCTTCGACAACGTCGACGTGCCGCTGCGCTATCGGCGCTTCAGCGCGGCCGACCGCAAGAAGCGCATCGACGAGGCACTGACCCGCGTCGGCCTGGCCTCGCGCATGAAGCACTATCCGTCGGAACTGTCCGGCGGCCAGCAGCAGCGCGTCGCGATCGCGCGCGCCCTGGCCGGTTCGCCGCGCCTGCTGATGGCCGATGAGCCGACCGGCAATCTCGATTCGCTGATGGCGCGCGGCGTGATGGAGCTGCTCGAGGAGATCAATCGCCAGGGCACCACCATCATCATGGTCACGCACGATCCGGAACTGGCCAGCCGCGCGCAGCGCAACGTGCACATCATCGACGGCCAGGTCACCGATTTCGACGAGGAGCCGAAGTTGCGCAAGCCGGCGCGCGACGACAACACCGCCGCGGTTGCGGTGGCCTGATTCGCGCTGCCCGAAAGAATCGAAGGAGCATCATGTTCACCTATTATCTGGAACTTGGCCTGCGCAGCCTGCGCCGCAATCCGATCCTCACCGCGTTGATGGTGGTCGGCATCGCGCTCGGCATCGCGGCGAGCATGACCACGCTCACGGTCATGCACCTGATGGGCAGCGATCCGATTCCGTGGAAAAGCAGCCAGCTGCATGCCGTGCAGGTCGACAACTGGGATCCGAACAATTCCTACTACGACGACGGCCGTCCGCCGGATCAGGTGACGTATCGCGACGCCACCGCGCTGATGGCCGCGGGCAAGGCCGACAAGCAGGCCGCGATGTACAAGATCGCGCTGCCGATTCAGCCGGAAAATCCGCAAGTCAAGCCCTTCCAGGCGCTGGGCCGCGTCACGTTCGCGGATTTCTTCGCGATGTTCGAGCCGCCGTTCGCGTACGGCGCCGGCTGGGATCGCAAGCAGGACACCGAGCACGCGCGCGTCGTCGTGCTGACCAAGGACACCAACGAAAAACTGTTTGGCGGACAGAACAGCGTCGGCAAGACCGTGCGCATGGATGGCGTCGACTACAGCGTCGTCGGCGTGCTCGGCGAGTGGAAATTGCGTTCGCGCTACTACGACCTGACCAACGGCGCGTTCGCGGACATGGAAGAGTTCTTCATGCCGTTCACCACCGCGATCGACCTGAAGCGCCGCTCCAGCGGCAACAACAGCTGCTGGAAGAATTCCGGCGACGGCTGGGATGCGTACCTGGAGTCGGACTGCGTCTGGATGCAGATGTGGGTGCAGCTGGATTCGCCGTCGCGGCTGGCGGAATACAAGTCGTTCCTCGACAACTACGTCAACGAACAGAAGAAGCTCGGCAGGTTCCAGCGCCCGCTCAACAACCGCCTGCTCGACGTCAAGGAATGGATGAAGGATCAGAAGGTCGTGTCGCGCGACGTGGAAGTGCAGACCGGCCTCGGCTTTGCGTTTCTCGTCGTGTGCCTGGTCAACACGATCGGCCTGCTGCTGGCCAAGTTCACGCGCAAGTCCGGCGAAATCGGCCTGCGCCGCGCGCTCGGCGCCAGCCGCCGCGACGTGTTCACGCAGTTCCTCATCGAGTCCGGCGTGGTCGGCATCAGCGGCGGCATCCTCGGCCTGCTGCTGACTTTCCTCGGCCTGATCGGCGTGCGCGCACTGTACGAGCAATACAAGTCGGTGGCGCAGCTGGACTGGTCGATGATCGCGGTAACCGTGCTGCTCGCCGTGGGCTCGGCGATTCTCGCCGGCCTGTATCCGACCTGGCGCGCCTGTCACGTGCAGCCCGCCGCGCAACTGAAGATCTAGAACCTAAGCATTGCCGGAGCGAACCATGGAAATCCGTCCCATCCTTTCCGCCCTGATGCGCAGCAAGGTCGCGATGATCCTGATCGGCCTGCAGGT
>Ga0105238_10003182_pt1 | contig 16378 bp, 18 predicted proteins | sample KBSC34metaG_FD_81526 | JGI IMG/M metagenome (GOLD analysis project Ga0105238, IMG submission 81526) | Corn rhizosphere microbial communities from Kellogg Biological Station, Michigan, USA - KBS C3-4 metaG | ecosystem: Host-associated > Plants > Roots > Rhizosphere > Soil | place: Michigan, USA... | reverse complement strand
GCCGGATGCATCTGATTTATAGCTATTTCAAGTGGTCGGCCATGGACAAGGTGCAGATCGAGCGTTCCATCTGGAAGCTGTTCCCTCCCTTTGCAAAGGAGGTCAAGGAGATGAGACAGAGGCTGGACGACGAGCGCATTCCGGGTATCTCCAGTCAGCTGTTCTTTTCGAGGGCCACCACCTATAAGAAGGAGTTTAATGCCATCCTGGACAAGTACGACAAGCAGGCTCTGACTTTGATGAGAGCTTCGGAGGAGAATACCGAGACGGTCAAGCAGCTAAAGTATCCGTTGATTAGTGGGGAGAATTGCGACAAGTGGGAGGAGACAGAGGAGTTCAAGATGAAGGCGGCGGTAGGCGCGGACGTCAAGTACATCCTGGAGACCTTCTTGGACGGGACTGGCATCCGGACGATGGTGAACGAGTGTTGCGACCACCGCTACCGCGGATTCTGGACTATTCCGCTGGGGGCGATGATCTTTAGAATGGTACACGAGCATACAGCCTTTTTCATTAACGGTTAATCTTAATTTCCATGAATAAATAAGTGAGTTCGTTCGTGGTGTTGAAGGACAGGTTGTCTCCCCACCTGTCTAGCAGTCGATCCCACTCCCAGTACACAATCATGACTACATTAGTGTGTCTCCAGGTTTCGAGGACGCCTATGATTTTGATTAGTTTCACCTCGGTAGGGTTTTCTACAAATTCTTCGTTCATAAGGTAGGCTCCAGCTTCATGGATATCTCTGATCTCTACCCAGCTACCCTGGGGTGTTCCAGGTAGATTAGGATCGGAGATACCGTCAAAGTCGGCGGTGTGTAGCTTCTGGTGCTCGAGCCACAGTTCAAAGGCTGTATGTAGGTCAATGTTTTGTGTCATTTAATTTACAGGCAATGCTAGGTTTAAATATGAATTTCTGTACTCTGTGGTAATCCAAATCTTCAAATATGGGAGTAGGAGAATTGCCCATGAACCCCCAGGTATGACTGAAGTGGCACCATCGGTAGTACATAATGTATACGCTCACCATATTCTGGAACTTTTGCTTGACGACACCGACAATGTTAATGATGACAGGAGGGTCACGTGAGTAGCCCATGATGTAGATGCCAGTCTCTTCTATCTGGTACCCGTGTAGTTTTGGGCCGATAGGCATGCCTGGATAGTTGACCATGGTGCTCGGAGGTGGACTTTGCGAAAACTCTGAAACTCACTGTAAATTTTGTGGACGGTGGGTACGTCCGTAAGACAGCGGGAGTCGTGGTAAATAATGGAAATGGGAAAATCCCAGCCGTCGCTTCCGTGACACAGTCTGCCGAGGACGTGCACCAGGTATTGGTCGCTTCCGCTGTGGTACATATAAACCCCCTCTTCCAGGTCGTGAGCGCCGACCCAGGGGCCATGCTCGATTCCAAAACGTCGGACGTAGTGTTTTTTCCACATTTTTAATGATGGAGGTCGAATTTCAGCCGATTCAGGTAACCTACGAGTTGGAGGGAAAGACTGTTACTAGTACGCTGGCCGAGTGTATGGAGGTGTACAGTGTCAATGGGAAGCTGACAGCCGAGTCCATTGCTGCTAGTCTGCGCAATATCAGGTCAGTGTTGTCGGAGATCAAGGATGAGGATGGAGAATCGATTGTCAAGAGCCGCAAGAAGCGCAAGAGACAGACGACGGTGACCATGGAACCCATCGACGAGCGGATAGATGTCCAGGAAACTGACTTTACAAGGGTTCTGACGGAGGCAGAGACCCGCAAGGTGGACGAGGGATTGGTGGAGGTGCTGCTGATGAGTGATGTGGATTTCGATGCTGCGCTGAACGACTTTGTAAACGATGCTTAAATCACAAATTACAGCATGGCATCTCCTTTACCCAAAAAAGAACCAGCGCCGTGCCGATTCCTAGTGCGCAGCAAAGTGCAGCAAGCCAGAGAGCTAGCGAGGATCGCACTAGAGCGTCAGCGATCAACGGAGAGTACGGAGCCGTACAATCCCCCTTGTCCGTCACCGACAGAGTTAGGGTCTCCGACAGATCCGCATGTTTACCGGGAGGCGGGGGACCTATTTGATCCGCAAAGGTTGAGGTGGCTGCTGAGGCAGAGCCAGACCGGGGAGGTAGGAAGCTACTGTTCACGGTGCTGGGCGAACGTTGTAGAAGAGTGTTTTTGCAGCGAGTAATCATATTTAATTGTGCTGCTGTGTAAATCATAATTAATACAAAATGGCTGAGGAAAAGAATGACGAGATGGTCGATTCCACCGACCCTTGCAGGTTCGAGAACGAACAGGCGTTCAAGGACTACAAGGAGCATTATGCTCGCAGGGAGAAGGAGATCGAGAAGTTTCGGGTGGTGGATATTTGGAAGCAGAACGAACAGGGAGAGGCCATTCCATTCGCCGAGGACCGTTACAAGCGACCAGTCCATTGCTATCTTGTCAGTATGGGAGAGAGTGATGTCCCTGCTTTCGTATTCAAACAGGGCAACTTTGCTCATCACTGCAGTCTGTGCTACTGCCGACAGGCCAGCTGCTACCACGTCGAGGCCGTCCTTACCAGGACTTGCGGTTTGGGAATGGCGCAGCCTGAGGCGGAACGTTTTCCAGTTGACGAAGCGGATGTCGCCCTGATGATGGACATTTCCCGCAAGGGTTTCATGCATTTCACTGCCCCCAAGCTCTTCCATCTGTGGCAGGTCTACTCTCGCGTGGTGGACAACACCATGATGAGTGAGACTACCCCCGAGCTTCGCATCAGCGAGCTGGTGGAGAAGAAGGGTCGCGATATCTATGAGAAGCGCATCAAGCTGCTGGAGGAGGCGGCCAAGGACAAGTCCTCCATGGCTCAGCATATGACCAAGGTCATTGGCGAGTGTGCACCCATGCAGGAGGACATTTTCTTCATCATGTTCGTGGCATCCAAGCAGGGGCTGCAGGGTTTCGGTGCCACGATGATCCATTTGGCTCAGAACCTCGCTCTGAACGTCAACATGTACACCCACATGCTGATGAATTTCAAGATGAGCATGGACACCCACATCGGACTGCACCGCGAGCTGAATGCGGCGCTGGATGGCATCGCCAAGCAGTTCCACGAACGTACTGCGAACCGTACGGAGGAGGAAAAGGAGCTGATTCGGCAGGAGGCACGCAAGAACGTGTGGCAGGTGATTCAGAAGAAGCGCAAGTCCGAGGAGGAGGACCCCCTGGAGCAGCTCCAGAAGGTTCCCAAGGCTGATCCGGAGGTCACTGGGCAGGAGGAGGACCAGATGTGCGAGTAAATTGTTTTTGGTAAAGGCTGACGAACTCGTGCGCGTCAAGTTTTTTGTCGAAGAACTGGGTCTCATTTCACAATTAATTAATTGCTCAAAACCAAAAACTACAAAAATGTATGCTGCTACCAAGTATATGTACCACTATGACGTGGACCTGTTCCGCGCTTCTTTGCGAACCATGCCTCTGTTCAGTGAGCAGGTGAAGGAGCCCAAGATCGGTGAGAACAACAGACAGACCACCATCTACTCCATCAAGGAGGAGTTCAGCGGCAAGAAGCTCTTCCCCGTGATTCCTCTGCCCGGCGACCGCAATCTGCAGTACTTTGGCGTGGCGGATGTCAAGAAGGACACCGTCCGCATGAATGCCAGGGTGGTGAATGAGGAGGGTGTGAACGAGCCCGACCGTCACTACATCGACGCGATCAACGAGTTCGCTACCGCCGTGAAGGATGCCATCTGCAAGCAGAACAACAAGGACCCCAAGCTGTTCAAGACGGTGATTGCTCCCAATGACTCGGGTGTCATGTTCATGAAGGCGCCTGCCTACTTCACCGATAAGGGACAGCTGAGCGACAAGCGCTTCGATGATGCTGCTCAGGCAGTCTTCGATGCTCAGGATGGTGAGGTGATGGCTCGTGTGGCCATGATCCTGCTGACCGAACCCCACTCCACCTCTGGAGCCAACGTCGAGCGCACGGTCTACATCCAGTTCCAGCTGGAGCCCGAGAAGTTCACCGTCGAGCGCAAGAAGATGTCGGCGGTTGTTCCCCTGCGCAAGAAGAAGCCCGAGGCTGCGGCGGATGAGCAGGCGGCCAAGAGAGCGACCAAGCGCAAGGCTGCCAAGGCCTCTGCGAAGCCCGTGAAGGCTGCCAAGGAGACCCAACCCAAGAAGAAGGTCAAGGCCGAGCCTGTTCCTGTCAAGGTGGAGGTGCCCGAGCCCGAGTCTGAGGAGATGGATGAGGAGCAGTCCGACGAGTCGGATGAGGAGGAGGAAGAGGCTGATGCGTAACGGTTTTTGAGATTTGGTAATTTCAGAAGAACAATTTCACAATTAATTCATGGCTTTTGTGGGCGCTTTGGCCTATGCCTTGCCCCCGATATGGCTGGTTCCGCTTCCGGAGGTCAATGTCCATAACGAGACAGTCCCCTTGTCGAAGATTGATTTCCGCTTTACGCAGATGCCAGTCTTGGACGAGCCCGAGTTTGCTAACTTCATCCACGACATGTTTGCCTATTCTTCACGCACGATCATCGATCTAACGCGCAGAAGGTGGGCGGACGCAGGCATCCCCACAGCGTTTCCGCAGAATAACCCGGGGTGTATGATCCGTGGAGCGGCTACATGGACGAATCAGCAGGGTGTGACCCAGTACTTCGGCATTCGGTTTACCGTGTTGCAGGATGCAGCGCAGACTTTCCAGGCGAAGGAGTTTTACGGGAACAACTCGTTTGATGCAGATGAGTTCGCCAATAGTCCGGACCGGAGCATGCTGATGGAGCTGCGCTTCCTGAAGGGTAGGGAAGCGATCGAGTACAATGCCAACCCCAGGGAGCCGCTGCAGAGACGTGCAGGTGGAGGCGTGGCTCGCGATTTCGAGTTCGATGGGTTGGTGGATGACGGGTTCGAGCAGGGTCGCTGGGTGCTGCAAGCTCCTCCGCGAGCCGTCCCACTGGGACAAATTCGACGGGAGAATCAGGCGCGGCTTCCCCAAGCTGGCATCCCGATCATGCAGCAGAATGCGGGGGTACAGACAAGGGCCATGCGTCGCGCCGCCAACGAAGCAATCCTTAGAACGGGTAGGGAGCACAGATCGGGTAACATCTACCTCCCTAATGCCCCGGGCGGTCATCGCAGGGTGGGGTCTGGCAAGCTGTCGTATGCCAAGATGAAGAGGAAGATTTACATGAGTCGCAAGACGGTGGGCGAGTTTTACAGTCTCACGAATATGCTAATCTACAGCCCTCCGGTGGCCAACAATCTGTGCTTCCCGATGGCCTTCCTCCGTTGTCAGCTGCGTGATCACATTCGTCCAGACGGGTACCATGTGATTGACGTCCTGGAGACCGAGGGGGAGAGTTCGGCGGAGATGTTCTGGGCGAAGCATGGGGCGAAGTTTGATCTGCCCAAGGTCCGCAACAGCATCCTGGAAGGCTTTGCGAACTTTGTCTCCGAGGACTGGCAGGATCGACCCTTCTTCAACATGGATGGCGACGTGATTCTGTTCAACCCGTACAAGCAGGCTCTGAAACGTAATGCCGATGGTTTCATGGAGTACGAAAGCTTTCTGGATTACAATGCGGACGATATCTCGGAGGAGCAGCGCGGTGAGATTGTTGATTTCGTGACCGACTGGGAGATGGCGGCGGTGATGCTGCACGCCTACGTCGAAGAGTGCATGGGTCACGCTGTGGATTGGACGATCGAGAAGGAGGTGGCCGCGGCATACGCGATGGTTTTCAACGTGAACGTACATCTGTATGACCTGGTCGGTATCGGCAGACGGTATGCCACTTACGCTCCACCCTACGGCAAGTGCTCTCGGCATGTGGCTGTTTGCATCGAGTCAAACCACGCTTCGGCGGTGAGCAACGTTCGCTGGTTCGTCAAGAACTCCAAGGGTAGTATGAAGGTTGGACCGGCTCACTTTTGCGACACCTGCACCCAGACCACCACCACGGACAACTACCCGAAGGCCGACGCGCTCAAGCACCTGAGCTACTGCGCTCACTTCAATAAGGATTTCAAGACGCGGTCGTCGATGAAGGTCCAGTCTGATTTGCAGAAATCGCTGGAAGCTTCGCGCACCGTCAAGAAACAGACCTGGAGTTGCTGCCCCACCTGTGGTACTCCGGCTAGGATCACGCCGAAGACCAGCTGTGTCAAGGACGGTCACGACCTGGTATTTGTCGATCGGTACATGTGTTCATGCGGCATGTGCCTGTCAAAGGGTATGGTCGGACTGCACCAGTGCTATGTCAAGCGACCGAAGATCAATGCTCCACTGGATCCGAATCTGATTTGGGTGTGGGACACCGAGGCCAAGGCGCAAAGGGTCAACGAAGAGTACGAGGGAGGCATGCTGTTTAAACACATATGCAACAAGACATGCATGCAAAAGGTGTATGATGAGGATGGGGCTTCGGTCAAAAGCTTCCCGGACGCGGAATCATTTTGCGCTCAGCTGTGCGAGAGCGACGAGTTCGACGACACCATCTGGATAGCGCACAACTCGGCCAAGTACGACTCTCACTGGGTGCTCAAGTACGCAGAGGAACACAACGTTCCGCACGAGTGGATCCCGACACCGGGCAGCGATCACGGTCTGCTATCGCTGACACTGTACCCGGTATCCCAGCGTCCACGCACCTTTATTGACTTTCGCGCCTTTTGCCCCGGTTCCCTCAAGGCCATCGGCAAGAGCTTCGGAGCCAAGTGCAGTAAGGGAGATTTCCCGCATGCTTTCAACCGCACTGAGAACGAGGGTCACGTGGGGTTTATACCTCCCCTCCATAGCGTTGAGGACTACTACGGGTACCGCACCAAGAAGTCCAAGGGGGAGCAGCAGGAACTGGACGAGTGGCATGCGAAAGAATGCGAGCGGTACTGTCATTGTTGGGAGGGGGATTGCGTCTGCAATCTCGAGAAGTGGAACTTTCAGGAGGAGCTTGAAAAGTACTGTCGGCTGGACGTCGCGGTGTTGGCTGAGTGCGCGCGCAAGTATCGTGATGCATTGCTGAACCCGGGAGAGACGGTCATCCGACAGGGAGCGGAAGAGTGGGAGCAGTGGATCGCGCATCCGATTGATCCTTTCACCTACATCACGCAGGGGCAACTCGGGATCACGCTCTTCCTCAACGGATTCACGAACCCGGACGCGATGCGGCTGGCTTCGGTGCAGTACAACTTCAGGGACAACTACGACCCGCTCATGACGGACTGGATTCGATGGAAGAATGATCAGCTGGATGTTGAGTATCAGATCCATTACAAGGGAAATTCGATTCGAGAATTCTATTGTGTGGAGACCAACAAGTTCTATGACGGGTACCAGGAGGCTACGAACACGGTTTACTTTTATCAGCCATGCGATTACTATGCCTGCCCCTGCCTGAACCAGCCTGACGATGAGATCCACGGGAAGCGCAACATGACCTGCAAGAAGATCCGAGAAGCCTTAGCTGAAGAGATGCTGACGTTGACGGGTGCGGCTGAGTACAACGTGATCGTAAAGAAAACCTGCGATCACATTGAAGAGGACTTGGGTGGTGCGGTGTGCATGAAGGTGATGGAGGACCGATCTTTCTTTTACGGCGGTCGCACGGAAGTCTTTGCATCGTACTGCAAAGCCGAGTCGGGGCATACCATCATCCATCGGGACGTGTGTTCGCTTTACCCGTACGTCTGTGCCAAGGGCCTGCTTCCGAAGGGTCACTGCCAGGTGCTCAGTGGTCGGTTCGTTTCGCTGGAGAAACTGCTGGCTAGGGAGTACTACGGCTTTGTCAAGTGTCACGTCATCCCCAACCGCGAAGATGTTATCGGTCTGTTGCCGGCCAAGGATGAAAAGTCCCACCGCTTGGTGTTTGATCTGAAACCCAAGGTAGGCGAGTGGCACACCAGCGAGCTGTATCTGGCCATGGACAACGGGTACGTGGTGGACAGGGTATACCAGGTATACCATTGGAGGGAGGAGGATCGCTCGGACTCACTTTTTCGAGGATACGTGCAGCATTTCCTGAGGGAAAAGCAGCAGGCCGATGGCTGGAAAAAGGCGGGTGCTTCGACCGAGAATCCGGACGACTACGAGCAGGCGGTCATCATCCAGAGGCTGTTCGAGGAGAACGGTGACATGGCGCGGATGGTTCCTGAGAACGTCAAGACGAACGATGTGGCACGAGCCAAGGCCAAGAACTTTCTTAACTCTTTATGGGGTAAGTTCACGCAGTCTACTAGGTTCTCACACTTTGCAGAGATCAACGGAGCCAAGGAGTACTACGAGTTCACGACCAACCCGCTGGTGGACCTGTCCTCTTTGGACTTTCGACACGTCACCGAGAACTACTTCAAGGTCAAGTACAGCCGCACCGGGGATCATCGGACCAGTGCGAATAAGTACAACGTCTTTCTGGGTGCCTCTGTGACTGCCCTGGCGCGGTGTGAGCTTCACAAGATGTTGCTGAAGATCGTGGCTGTGGGTGGACAGGTCTGCTACGCCGACACCGACAGTTGCGTGGCCAAGATCCCCACCGATAGATTGCCGGAGATTCCTCTGGGGCGTGGGCTCGGACAGTGGACGGACGAAAAGCCAGGGAAGAAGATCCTCAAGTTTGTAGCTTTGGCCCCAAAGAACTACAGCATGGTGATCGAGGGTGCCGACGAGATCGAGCTCAAGGCCAAGGGCGTGGTGCTGCACAGGGCGAACAAGGAGATGATCACCGACAAACTCCTCGAAAATATCGTCAGTGACCAGTACGCCTTGCACAAGCCGGAGGAGCGCGTGATCCCACCGCAGATGGAGAACATGAATATTTTTTCGAACTCGACGATGGCCGAGCATGGGTATGCGACGCTGATGACGAGGGAGAACAGCAAGGTCATGCGCTCGGTTCTGTCGAAGAGGATGGCTGTGGAGGTGGACAACAGGTATGATGACGGGGAGGTGTACGAGCTGGACATTCAGGAGATGGGCACAGCAAAGACGCTCCCCTTTCATCACGTGCTGTTGGACCTGCCGAGCGACGATCTGAGCGAGGAGGTTTACGGAGAGAGAAGAAAGCGTAGGAGAACTGATTAGTTAATTTCGGTGTATAAATCATTAGCCGACCTTCCCATCAAGTACCACGGCAGGATATTCGGCCTGTCTTTTTTCGTGCTGAACCATTTATCTTCACCGATGTGGGAACAGAAGAAAGCGTACAGTACAGGTCTGTGTACGGGGTGGTTTGAGTTGTCGTTCATGCGCTTTGGTTCAAACTTGCCGACAATGTATAGGTCCATGAACTCGTACTTATCTCTGTACTTGCGGCCAACTTCCAAATCAAGGACACTCACCATTTAATTAAATCTGTTACATCTCTAAATTCGCTATGAGCGTCTGACACCATAAACCAAAACTCTACGAGGGGTGTTTCTCCATCGTATATGCCGGTGCGACCTATCCATTTACCAAAGTGCAAGAAATAGTAAACCAGCATGAGGTGGTTATCTGGCGGTCGCCCAACCGTGATCCTACCAACAATGTGAATGGCGTAAGAAGGGTGCCCACACATATATGTATGGTTAACCTGGAAGTTGTGCACCGTTACCATTTAATTGTGCAACGGGATGATCTCTTCGAAGTCTGAAAATGGAAGAAAACACCCGATTCTGCGTGGGACCCCTTCGCAGGTCGGGTCACCCGTCCAGCATTGGGAGGCTGGGTCGTACACCCAACCTATTAAGCATTCGATTGGGAAGAGCGGTCCGCCCGTGGTAATGGTACCTTTGTATGTGATGATGCCTACCAACCAGATGGTGAAACCGTGCATGTTGTAGATGTGGCCGGGTTGAAAATCACAAATCTTCATTTAATTATGAGCTACAAAAGAAATCTCTTCAAATGTGTCGCCGTACAGATTCCCCATGGTGAAGATCGGACCTCCAGATGGGGTACCCTTCCACTTGTCTTCTAGAGGTACATAGATGTAGAAAGCCAGCGCCACACCTTTCGCGCGATTGGGGCTGGCGACGTATTCGAACACCCCGACTATCTTGACAATGGGTGCGTCGGGGTTCTGATGCTGGTAGATTTTACCAGTCTCGAAATTCCGAGCATTGATCATTATTTAATGGCGCGCTGTGCGAACTGTCAACGATCTGGAAAACTGAGAACATTCAAGTGCCGCCCCCTTCGCCTTAACGATGTAGTGGGAGTCGGTGGTGACCTGGGTGAAAAGTTCCACTTGTTCTGCGAACAGTGCTGGGTAGACTGGGATTTGGGCAAACAGACGGACGTTGTTAATGATATTATAGAGATACGCCGCCGTGCTGCTACAATGACGTCGTACGGCATTCCCGAGTGGGCGCAGCGACATGCTACAGCTGAATTGGTAAGAAGGTCGAGGAGAGCAAAGACAGGTGTTGTGCCTGCAGACTATCCAATTGATGATATTGATCTTAGTTAATTAAATGAGTTACATCTAGGTACTCCATGGGAGGCCCGTCGGTTGCTATCATCAGCGTCTCTGGGGTACACTCGTCGAACCCCTCCCATCTCTCCTTCACACGGTTGTATCTCCAGTATAGTAGGTGGATGTAATAAGTTGCGAAATTATAGTGGAACTCCTCGGGGTGTATCTCTTTTCTTAATTTACCCACAATCCATATACGACCGATCCACAACACATTGTCATACACGTGACCGACCTCAAATTTGGGGATGCTTATGTATTTCTCAATCATCATTCTTTAATTGTAAAATGACGTCGCAGTGAAAGTGAAACTCCTCCGAGTCCATGGGGTCCATCTCGTTGTCCAGCACAAAGACGTGCACCACCACCTCGTCGTCCATGCGCAGGTGTGGCTTGAGGGTGACCTCCAGCCAGGGGAGGTCTGCATTCACGCGGAAAACGTCTCCCACTTTTAATTGGTAGGGTTTCACAGACAGGGTCATGACAGGCGAAGTCAAGGTATACAAGCTTCGAATAAATATGAAATACAAGCATGGAAGAGGTATCGCCCATGTGTTGAAGAATCCAGAGGTGCTGGGAGAGGAATGTCCGAATATGATCTGGCTAAGGGTAAAGGTTGTTGAGGAGGATGGGAACAGTGAAATCAAAAACTTCAGCTACCACAAACATCACAAAGTAATCCTTGCGTAAGATGAAGGCTCGCGTTTGCTACTTGACGTTCAAAGACCAGTTCTGGTACGCTCGCAGGGTGTGGTCGGTCATCAGGAACGACGTGGACTGCTTGAACGGATCCATTCGCAGAGTGACGGTGATTTCTGGCGCGGGTAAAGTAGAAGTATTTAATTTGCACGAGGGTCATATGGTCACTTTATTCAAATGGTAATAATGAAAGCTTCCGATATGCGGCCGGGCGCGGTCTTTCTCCACGACGGTCCCGATTGGGACGATGTCACCATGTTCACGTACAAGTACATTACCAACATCAAAAAGTTCAACTACGAGTACCCAGTCTACACATCAAACGACTACGATCTGTGTCAGGGCATCACCTCGTGCTACATGGTGATCGATTCGGTCATGACCAGGGCGGGGGTCTGTTGCATCGATGTGGTCCACTACATGCCCTACTACCTGGGCAAGGACCCCAAGTTAGCTCAGCTCAAGGGTCCGCAGCAGGGATTCACCATCCTGATAAGGGGTGACAAGGAGGTGTCGGTCGTGCACTCGCTGTGGACGGTCAAGAATTGGCATAGGTATAAAACTAGATTACTCGAATTACAGCGAAATTCATAATTTAATCGAAATGGCTGGCTGCGTTCCCCATCGTACGTTGGAACAGAATGGAAAGACTCTGCACATGCATCGGATCCGCACTGCCGAGGTCAGGGTGGGTGAGTACGTGCACGTCGAGAGGAGCGCGATCTTCCCCAGCACCCGAACCTTTCTGTATGTGTGCTCTCTCGATAAGAGGGGGGCCTTCCATACCCTCGTCGGCTACGAGTTCTATACCTTCCCCTCCACTCCGAACGCACTCTCCCACTATGACAACAACAGCTTCACAATCAGCGAGGTCCATCTACCCTACGTCTGGAGACTTGATGACGACTCTTTGAAGTTTGTGGAGGCTATGCGAACGGAGTTGTTAGAAGATGTGAGTGATGATGAGTTAAGTGTTTAAGCAGCTGCAACCACAAATATCCACAAGTCGTCGTCGCTAGCTTTGTCTTCTTTCAGCGGTAGGAAAATCACAGTCAGGAAAATCGCCAGCGCCAAAACGAAACCGACAAACACCGCACAAAGTCTCCGAAAAGTTTCAGGATCCATAATTAATTATGACCGACATTCGACTTGGATCCTTCGCGCTGCACATGGACCGCCTGCCCCTGGGGCTGATCTGCAAGGGCGATTGGTTATTTATCCCCTGTGCGGAGAACTGGTTCACCTTCCTCAAGGTGTACCACATAGAGTTCAAGTGCATCGGCCTGGCGCTCCACTGCGAAGAGTACAAGGTGTGGAAGACAGACTACAGCCACTTTGGACCTAGCATTGGGGATGGCGTTACCCAGATTCTACATTCAAACAGGCATCCCTATGTGTGGAAGATGGACTACGACGCAGGCAAGAAGCTGGACGTGATGCTGGCAACTGATAATAGATTACGGATTTAACAGATCAACAGATGTAACTAAAGGAACATTCTGACCACGCCTCCCGCTTCGATCGACACGATCGCCTCCGCGTAGACGTATGCGGTGACATTGACCAGGCCCGGGTAGGCCTCGAACATGCGCGCCCCCTCCATGCGGAGGATGACACCGTTGTCGCCCAGGTATCTGCCGGACGAGGTCACATCGGACAATCCGGAAAAGGAGTCGAGCTCGAACATCATTCGGTAGGTGGAGTAGGCCGGCACGAAGCCCCGGATCTTGAAGGCTCCCTCGGCCACGGGCACCCACATGTCCTGGTTGGGACGGGGGTCGTTGCCGTAGCCGTTGGTGTAGTATCTCCAGTTGGAGTTGTTCGTGATGGTCTGGTCCATGAGGAAGGTCACGTCCTGGTAGACCGTGAAGGCGCCACCGTCGGACTCGATGTCCACGTAGGTCCAGTCGGGCTTCTGGTTGGAAGCCGAGAAGCTCGAGTACACGCAGTAGGGCTGCACCGCGGAGAAGGTGGGCAGGTACTCACCCGCCACGGTACAGTTGGCCGAGGAGATTCCGCCGCTGGCAGGTACAACCACGCCAGCAGGGGCCCCCGTTCCCAGTGCCGCCTGGGTGGCCGGAGATGGGACAAAGGTTCCGTAGCCCAGGTAGTTCTGGATTTGCCGGGTGTAGAAGGGTGCGATCTGCGCGTTGCCGTTGTCCACGCGCCACAGACCGTGGGTCGCCTTTTCGTTCTCGCAGTTGTGCTCGGTGACGTTCTTGACCGGTGTGTTGGGAACGTTGTCGCTTCCGATGGCCAGCTGGTAGTTCCACGAGTTGGCGGTAGTGCCGATGGTGCCCGACGCGGACATGTCATAGCGCTTGGGGACGTTGTTGGTGCCCAGGTAGGACTGGGTGTCGTGGGTGTACACGACAGCACCGAAAGGGTTGCTGCCATGCAGGGAGTCGTACAGAATCTGGTTGGTGCCGGTGACCTGGGATGCATGTCGGAAGATGAAGCCCAGGGTGTTGGCCACGCCGATCTTGATGGGCGGCTGCAGGTTCTGGGTCGCCGAGCCAGACGAGCTGGAGATGTAGGGGTACACCTTGATGGTGTGGGTCTCCATGACCAGGGCATCCTCGATGGCCGCCGCGATGATCTCGCCGGACACCTGGTCGGGCAGCAGGATGTACTGCGTGACGAACTCGACATTGGAGATGCCGAAGGTGGGGTTCACCTGCTGGTTGTTGAAGTACTTGGGATAGGTCATCACCGCGTACGTCAGGTTGTACTCCTGCAGGGTCGTGCCAGTCACGGCAGAGCCCTTGTCCCAGTTGAAGATGCATCGCCTGGACTGGGGCACCGACGCCTTCAGGTAGGTGCCGTAGGCTCCCGACGCCTCATTGCCCAGGTTGGGCGCACCGATGTAGCTGGCTGCGCTCAACGTGCTCTGCGAGCCGTTGTAGTTGCTGGTGGTGATGAAGGGGAGGATGTTGGCCGTGTAGGCCAGACCCTGGTTCTGGTAGCACAGCGCCGAGGACCCCAGGAAGGGTCGCTTGACGATGGTGCCGGTGGCGCCCGACACCACGCCCGACGCCGCCCAGAATGCATTGCCGGTCAGACTGGTCGTGCTCTGCCACCATGAGGGGATAAAGTACTGCGGCATCTTGCCCTGCGCGCAGTACGACATCCAGTTGGGGTTCCACGAGTTCATCCAGTCGGGCGAGCCGGTGCCCAGAGCCGCAGGACCGTTGGGAGCATAGGTGTTGCCTCCGCCGGTCTTGTCCTGGAAAGAGTAGCCCGCGTACGGCCAGCGAGGGTAGCTGGCGTCGTACTGGATGGCTCCCTCGTACATGGGGTAGAACTGGGCCGCCGTGGGCGTACCCGCCGCCGTAGGGAAGGAGGCGTAGTTCAGAGGGAAGGACTGACCGCCATAGACAGTGCCGTTGGCAGGAGGATAGATGACTCGGCCCGGTGCAGTGCTCGTGGAGGAGGGGATCCACGCCGGGGTTCCACTGAAGGTCACCGCCGCACTACCGTTGCTGTTGGATGCATTGATGGTGCTGCAGCACGAGTAGGAGCCCAGGTATCCTTCCACGTTCGAGGGAGCCGTGAAGGTGGTCGCATCGGTCGTGGTGGCCGACTGGACGTTCTGGGGACCTCCGGCCAGGCCGTTCAGGTAGTTGGAGAACTGGGCGAAGTAGCCGTTCTGGCCATACTGCGTGAAGCAGTTCATGTTCTGCACGATGCCCATGTTGGTGTCGGGCACCGAGTAGTCGGCGAAGGGAACCGTAGGGTTGTAGGTTCCATCGGGCTTGCCCGCACCAGGCGCGTAGTAGGCGGGAGTCGCAGGGTAGCCCGTCGCACTGGAGGTCGCCGCACCGTAGATGCCACCCAGCACCTGACCGTGGTACACGCAGTAGTCTCTGCGGGTTCCGACGATGCGCCGGCAGGGGTCCATGGTCACCTGCATGGCCTTGGCCGCAGTGGACAGCGTGATCACGATCTGCAGGTCTTGGCAGATGCACGAGGGGAAGTACTTCTCCGCCATCAGCCCCAGGATGCCCGACACCAAGGGCATGCAGACCGTGGCCTGATAGATGCCGGGCGTGTAGCTGGTGTCGTTCTCAAAGTTGTTGGTGTTGGCCACGGTGCCGTTGCCGGAGGTCACGGGGGTGAACACGCCGGTCAGGGGGTCGATGCCCAGGGTCGAGTAGCATCCGATGGGGATGGACTTGGTGTTGGACAGGAAGTTGGTGTAGTCCTGGGTTCGCCGAGCGTTGCGGTTGTTCAGCTGGGTGTAGGACTTGTCGGTTCCCTGCGGGGGCTCCACGCCGATGGTCAGCGGCCACAGGTTGATGTTCAACGTGTCGTTCTGGTAGTTGAACTGGTGACCCTCGGGGAAGAAGAGACCTCTCTCCGTGGTGGGCACCTGCGGGTTACCAGAGTTGTTCGTGTTGCCGCGCTGGGAGGTGGTGATGTTGTGCTCCTGTGTGCCGTGGGTCTGGTACAGGTTCTGGTAGGTGCATGCGCCCATGATGCGGCCGTTCCAGTCCACCATGGGTGCCTTGACCAGATTGATGTTGCCGTCTCCGCCGCCCCACTGCCAGCCGGTCTTGGCTGCGTCGCACCGGGACTTGTACACGTGGAACTCCTCCTGGGCGGTACCCTCCATCTCCAGCCAGATGGTGAAGATCTCGGCGTACTGCTGGATTTCCTCGATGGCCGTGTTGGCTGACCGGATCTGGATCTTCTCGATGAAGGAGGCAGCGCCGGCGGGGCCAAAGTTCACGTAGTCGATGTACGGGTTGGTGTTGGTGATGGTCAGCGTGAACATCAGGTATGAGTTGTCGCAGTCGATGAAGGCTGCGGGGGTGGCCGTGTCGATGGGGATGATGATCTCGGCTCCCTCCGAGTTCACCACGGCGGAGGGCGACTGCACCGCCTTGTGTCTTCTGATCAGCGATGGAGCCGCGGTGGGCTTCATCGCCGTCAGGTGGAGTTTGGATGGCACTTGCCAGTCTTCAGTGTCCATGCTGGTGGTAAAAAGTACATCGGCAGCATAGCAATTAGCTTACAAGCATGCATAGAGAAACTATTTACACAGACTAGCCTATGATGATGAAGACGACAAAGAATATCGCTAGCATAACGCAAACTCCGAATTGCTCTTCTTCGGCACACGCTCCATCGGGATCCATCCTACTCAATAAATAATGACGATCATCCAAAAGGGAGGGTTGGCTTACCAGGACGGCAGGGGTCGATACCAGATGGCGCCGCTCCCACTTCCCTCGGG
>Ga0105238_10003181_pt1 | contig 16378 bp, 9 predicted proteins | sample KBSC34metaG_FD_81526 | JGI IMG/M metagenome (GOLD analysis project Ga0105238, IMG submission 81526) | Corn rhizosphere microbial communities from Kellogg Biological Station, Michigan, USA - KBS C3-4 metaG | ecosystem: Host-associated > Plants > Roots > Rhizosphere > Soil | place: Michigan, USA... | reverse complement strand
TTGTCGACAAACCTGCACCGATTCGGACGAACTCTGGTCTGGTCACGGAACAAAATGCGTGGCGCCCGCTGTCGATCGGCAGTGTTTCGATTGGATTTCCGGTAGTTCAAGCGGCGCTGAGCGGATACAGCGACGGTCCCATGCGAATCGTGGCGCGACGTCTGGGCGCCACCTACACTTTGGCAGAAGTCATGATCGACAAGTTCGTCATGGACCTGAAAGAGCGGCAGCGGACGCGTCGGCATTTGCATCTGACCGACGAAGAACATCCCGTGGGCGGACAATTGATGGGTTCCGATCCCCAGGATTTTGCGCCAGCCGCGCGCAAACTGGTTCAGGCCGGCTTCGACGTCATCGATATCAATTTCGGTTGCCCGGTGAAATCGACACGGGGCGGATGCCGCGGCGGCTTTCACTTGAGTCAGCCTGAAGTCGCCCTGGAGATCGTCAGTCGCACTCGAGACGCCGTCCCCGCACCAATCCCGGTCACGTTGAAGATGCGCCGCGGATTGGACGACTCTGCCGAAAGTCGTGACCGATTTTTTCGAATCCTCGACGGCGCCTTCGCTCGTGGAGTTGCGGCAATTACCGTCCACGGCCGAACCGTCGAACAAAAGTACATCGGTCCCAGTAACTGGGACTTTCTACGCGAGGTGAAACAACACGCCGGCGACCGCACGATCCTGGGCAGTGGCGATCTGTTCACGCCACACGCCTGCCTCGACATGCTCAGTTACACCGGGGTCGACGGAGCCTCAGTCGCACGCGGCGCGATCGGGAATCCGTGGATTTTCTCACAGGTCAAAGCTTTGGCCGAAGGACTGCCCATACAGATTCCAGAGATTGCCGAGCAAGGCCGCGTCCTGCGAATGCAACGCGACCTGAGCCTGGACGTCAGCGATGCCGCCCAAACGCTGTCGTCGATGCGCACCTTCGGCTTGAAGTTCACACCGCTGCACCCCGAACACGCTGATGTCCGCAACGCGTTTGCCAGAACGAAAACGCTGGACGACTGGAATGCCGTGCTCAAACGTTGGTATGAATCTTGATCAAAGATCGCCTTCATCAGACGTTTCAACATTGGGCGAGTCAAATCAGAGTCTGCGGACTAAGTTCAGTCCCATAGAACCATGTTGTCGAAAGAATCGTCGATGAACAAGTTGACGTCACTGCTCGTTCTGTGTCTGTTTGCCAACGTGATTCTGGCCGCAGAATCTGACAATGGAGAAGAGATCACAGGCACGGTTACCAGCGTGATCGAAGGCGACACATTTCTGCTGCAAGTCGACAATCATCGATTGAAGATCGGGATCGATAGCATCGAATCTCCCGAACTGGACGAACCTTTCGGAGAAGCTTCCCGTAAAGCGTTAAGTGAGCTTATTGACAGCAAACAGGTCACTGTGATCAAGACGGGCGGAAAGAGAACACGGTTAACGATCGGTGTCGTCACGATGGATGGTGGAAACATCGGCCAGCGGATGGTTCAACTTGGTTGGGCGCGCCAATTGAAGAAGGCGATTCCGAATAAAGAACTTGCCAAACTGGAAGAGCAGGCGCGGGAACAACAACTTGGGATCTGGAGTGAAGAAGGTCCGATCGACGAAGAGGATGACGACGGTTACGCCGCAGTGAAGAAGAAGGTTCGTGCCGATGTCGAACAAATGAACGCCGCAGTGCAGTCAGGTGAACTGACCAAGCTGATTGATCTGACTCATCCCAAAGCAGTCGAACTCGTCGGCGGCCGAAAAACGATGATCGCTGTCATCGAAAAATCAACCGAGGACATGAAGCAGCGGGGACTGGAGATCCTCTCCAACACGACAGGCAGTCCCTCAGACCCGATCACCGTCGACGGAGAAATGTACATCGTGGTCCCACACAAGATGGAAATGAAAGCTCCCGGGGGCAAGTTGCACGTCAATGCGTTCGTGATTGGGGTTTCAAACGATGAAGGAAAATCGTGGAAATACGTGAACGGAGATCTGGCTCACAAGATGATCAAACAGGTCCTTCCCAATCTACCCGAAGAGCTGAAGCTCCCCTCGAAGAAGGCCCCGATCTTCGAAAAAGACAAATAGGAGATCGCCGGACCCTCTGACGTCATTTCGGGCAGGGTGGCGATAAGACTGTCTTCGAGCGCAGTCCCACCAACAATCTCATCCCCCGCTGCAATTGTCCCTATAAATTGCGGTACCATCACATCCAGCCCTGAACATCCATCGCGCCACCCGTTTCGCTCGACTCGATTGTATTGTGGGTTCCCGCGCAAGTATGTTCCGTCGCTGGAACATCTGATTCGAACAATCAACATCCTGGCACTCTGCCGGATGAAAGACCTTGAGAAAGTATCAACATGCGTATTGCGTACTTAGACTGTGCATCGGGAATCAGCGGCGACATGACCGTAGCGGCCCTCATTGATGCCGGACTGGATCCCGACGTGTTGCGCGCGGGAATTGAATCGCTGAATCTGCCAGGCGTCACGGTTCAGATTGACGAGGTCGTACGTTGCGGCTTTCGTGCAAAGCATTTCCGCGTCGAACATCCCGAACAGCATGCTCATCGTCACCTGAGCGACATTCGGCAGATCATCAATCGATCTGAAGGACTGAACGACAACCAGCGCGACATGGCGCTGCGCATCTTTCATGCGGTCGCTGAAGCCGAAGCCAAGGTGCATGGATCGACAGTCGACAAAGTGCATTTCCATGAGGTGGGGGCGATTGATTCGATTGTCGACATCGTGGCTGCCGCGATTGGCTTCGACCAATTGGACGTCGAAGAACTGTACTGCAGTCGCGTTCCCACGGGACGCGGACAGGTCAAAATCGCACACGGACATTGCCAGGTTCCGACACCAGGTACGGCAGAACTGCTGAAGGGAATTCCTCTAGCCGACGTACCGGTCGAAGCCGAATTAACGACACCCACGGGCGCCGCGATTCTGAAGACCCTGGTCACTCATTTCGTCGATGCCATGCCCGATATGACGATCGAAACGATCGGGTACGGAGCCGGAACTCGCGATTTCGAACACCGCGCCAACATGCTGCGACTGATCATTGGCGAAACCAGTGGGGTGGAAGATTCGGGTGATTCGGTTGTCTTGCTGGAAACGAATCTCGATGACATCAGCGGCGAAGTCCTGGGGTTCACCAAGCGTCAATTGATGTCAGCCGGTGCCTTGGACGTTTACACTACGGCGATCCAGATGAAGAAAGATCGTCCTGCTGTGATGCTGAGCGTGATCTGTACGCCGAACGACGTCGCCAAACTTGAGGCAATCGTATTTCGCGAAACACAGACATTCGGTATCCGACGCCAACGCATCCAGCGATCGACTCGCCAGCGAATGGTCTACACGGTCGAAACCGAATACGGACCAATCAAAGGCAAGGTCGGTTGGCGTGGCGATGAACCGGTCGTCTTTACACCGGAATACGATGACTGTGTCGAGATCGCCAAGGCTCATGACCTGCCGCTGCGCGACGTCTTTCTGGCGGCTCAGATCGGCTTCGTGATCGAGCAGGACGAAGACGAGGACGAACACGATCACGATCATGACCATGACCATGACCATGACCGTGACTGTTCGGACGAATGCGATCACGACCATGACCATGATCATGATCACGGGCATGACCACGATCATGATCATGACGGTGGACATCATCACGATCATGATCACTGACCATGGCGAGCGGATCAACCAGCTTGGTACCACCGGCGGTCAATCGGCACGACAGTGCTGTCCTGAAATGAACAGCTCAGGCAGCCTGGCGTTCGACGGGTTGATCGAGTTCACCCTGTATGAAGCAGCCGCGAACGATGGCCAAATTGGGTTCAGACACCACGCGAATTGTCCGCGTCGCAATCGGCCATTTCGCTTCATCCCAGGCCCGTTGGAATAATGGCAGAAAGGTCGTTGCCGTTGTAATTCCGCCCGCACAGATCACTGCCATTGGCTTGGGCAAAGTCTTCAGCGTGCCATCCAGTTCAAACTGGGTTTTCGCTTCCGTGATGAGGTCCGTGAAAAACCGGAAGTAGTCTCGCTGAACTGTGTCGGAAGAGATCGTAATTTCGGGGGGCAGATCGTTCGCGCCCAGCCGAGGCAATTCGTCAAACGTTGACAGTCCGGTCATCACGACACACCGAACGATCTCGCGACCCAGGTGAGTGATGCCAAATTCGCAGGTCGTGTGGCCCAGAGTGATCACGATCCCCGTGAAGTAAGCGTCCTGCAATTCCGCCAAGGCCAGCGCTTGGGTGGCCGTCATTGATACTGGCTGATATCCACGCAACGAGACCAAATGCTGAAAGAACTCGGCGTCGCGATCCTCGGACCGGCCAGACTGTCCGCCCGGCAGTGTCATCCGACAGATTTCGGCGGGCGTCGACGCCGCTGGCAGGATGGCGTCGATCATCAGTGCGAGGATTTGGCGAGAGATGGGATCAGATGCTGGAATTCGTCCGCCCCGAATCAGCGGCGTCAATGTCTGGTTCAGCATGGCTGACCATTCCTGCGCGGCTTCGCCGAAGACCAGTAATTGTCCCGATGAACAGGTGGCGAACTGAGTGTTCGATTGTTGCAGCAACCGGCGATGAGCGGGCGAATCGGTCAATGCGGTGAAGACCGCCGGGCAACAGCGGGCAACCAGTTTGTCGCCAACCTTGCGAATCGAGCGAAACTGGTGGCTGCCTAGGTCGAGTCCAATGGTCACGTACGGCCTCCCTGTTCCAACTCAATGAGCGCCTTCGCCAGCGGAGCTTTTGCAGCCTCGCCCGCGTTGGTAGAGCCGGCTTCATGAGTCTCGGTCGGCGCCTTCGCCGCACCGGCGGCATCGCGCGGTTCCGAATTCATGAAATGAGGACGACGAATCTGGCCCGATTCGGATTTGTCCAGTTGAGCAATCACATCCTGCAAAACAGGTCCATTGACACCGCGTCCCACGGCCGTGATGTGAGGCCCACTTTGCTTCAAAATGCTCTGCGGTCCATCGACCCGCAAAACGGGTTGCGGAGCGATCCGTCCCTGAAGCGTCAGTCCGGTCGGGAATTCGATCGATTCCACCGTGATGGGAATTTCGTTCTTGATCAGTCGTTCGAGCAACGTTTTGGCGTCGGTCTGTGATGTCATCACTGCTTCGGAGAGCACTGTCGACGATATCGGTGGAGCAGTTTGTTGTACCGCCATCGTGATATTCGATTTCGATTCCAGCACATGACGCAACATCACCGCCGCACAGATCAGTGATCCTACGACCAGGAGGATGATCGAGATTTGCAACAGCGAGAACGATGACTTCGGAGGGGTTGAGCTGGCTTCGAGATCATTCTCGTCGGCGGGATCATCAACTTCCGCGATGTCGTCTGGCTGAGGAATCGTGTCGTTCGGAACGTCAGCCTGGCGCGTGCCGACGGACGAACTGGTAATTCGCGGCGTGCCGGTAAAGGGCAACGTGGCAATCCGTGGCCGACGAGGTTCGGAGGAGGATGGCGTCAGAATCGAGTTGTCGTTCGAAGATTCGGTCTCCGCCGGCAAGAGCGATTGCAAATCAGTTCGACGCGAATTCGCGGACTCATTTTGGAATCCTGAGTCCGTCAACTGCTGACCAAGATTTCGCAATTCCGACGACTGTCCGCTGGGATTGCCAATCAGGCCTGATTGAGCCCCCAGTGCGATATCCGATTCAATTGGACGCGGTAATGTCGAGGGCAATCGGTTGCGATCAATGCGACCTTTCGGGAAGACCATCACTGATCCCGCGATCAAACGAATCGTGTTTTTCGAAGGTTCCGTGATGACCCTTGGATACAAGTCCACTTTGGCGAGCATACCCACTGGCTGCCCCAGCTTTTCGACAACGCTTCCGGCATTGGCCTCTTCGGACCTGAGCGTCATCACGATCGGATAGTCGACGACATTGACCAGTCCCACCTGCACGCCAGGACGGTTCGGCCGGACCTGGTAGTTCGCATGAATTGCCGTCGGTTCGGGACCGGAGTCAAAGTTCTGACTGACACCGGGCGTCACAAGTTTTGATTCGACGACCAACAGATCACCTGGTTTCAAGGGGCTGTTGACCCGCTCCGAGAACACTTCTTTGTGGCTGGGGCGCCCATTGCGGATAATGCGAATCGTGGGCGACGCATCGGCAGTGAATCCACCCGCTCGTTGCACGATAGAATGCAGGTTCAGTGAGGTGGGATTGACGTGATAGGTACCAGGCTTGGCCACCTCGCCCATGACCGCAATGTACAATTCATTGACGTTTTCAGAGACCTGATACGTCGATGGCGGCAACGATCCGCTGGCTTCCTGCCCCGTCACCGGACACACGCCGTGCGCGAACCCGATGACGAGTGCAATTGCGAACAGTTGTTGGAAGGCCTTGCTCATCACGTTGCGTCCCCCCGGACGTAGACGATCATCCGGCGCGGAATTTCGACACATTCGGAATAATCGGCACTCGCAACAGAACTCATCCAAGGTTTTCGTAAACTGAAAAAAATCAATCAAGCGGAACCTGAACTGACGCACACAGCAACGCCAGACATCGGCAATTGTTGCCGCGCACCGTGTCAAACCGGCGAGAACTGCGTGAGACGCGACAACCATCGCTGATGGGTCAGAAAAACCAACGTTTGCGACAGATGTTCTTGCGGCGGATGTTCACCAGTTCGGTCACACGCCCGTGGTCCAGGCGGTCGATCAGCACGTTCATTCCATCGCGCAACTTGCAGTCCAATTCCTCTGAATAGAGAGGCAACACCGCATAGAAATGCACGATCTGTTCTTCGTCCAGAACCAACGCTCGAAACGGATCGGGACAGGTCAACGGCGGTACCATGACGGCGCAACAGAATCGCGTGTTCGAGGCATACGGGCGCGGTGGTTCTCCATTCGGAACGGAATGACTCAGCCCCAACCAGGTCCGGAACTCGTGTGGCAACCGTGCCAGCACCTTCAGCAACCGGATCGGCCAGTAATTCCGTTCGTCCTGAAAATCCTCCATGCTCAGCGGCCAATTGGGTGGCAGGCAGATCATCAGTTCGGTGAACCGCAACGACTCGGCACCATTCGGAACCGTCATCGGTTGTTCCGACATCCCGCTGGTGACCAGCGTGTAGTAGGGACGATGCTTTTGCGGTGGCACTCGATGCACGTCGATGTGCACGTATTCGGAAACCAATTCGTGAAACACGTAATCGATCGGTCCGAGGTATTCTTCGATATGCTCGGTAATCGCACGGACACGAGCCGGATCGGGCGGTGGCAGCGGCACCGAAGGTTGCCGGCGATCCTTCAGTGCTGGCAGGTCCAGCACCTGATCACGCGGCATTGGATCAGGCACGACAATGTCGTTTCCACAGCGACGACAGGTCGCACGACAGCCAGCCTTGTCGAGGTGCACTCGATAGCGCGCATCGCATTTTTCACAGCGGAAGACGATGGCCACGAAACACCGTTCCACACGAGATGTCAATCAGAGTTGTCTTGGTTGGCGAACACCGACAGGGAGAAGTGTGCCCGATCGATCATAACAAGCGAACGAGCCACGTCACAATCGGCCCGATTCGCGCATCCTCGGCTGAATCAAGTGGCAGGCACCGCTGCCTTCTTCGGGAGGCCTCGATGTTCATCCCTCGTATCAGAGACCTCGATCGTCCAGCGCCAATAGAATTGTGCCGATCACTCATCGTCCTCAGCAGGCTTTTCCGCAGGTTTATCTTTGGGCTGGCTGGCCAGAATCTGTTTGAACTCTGACTCCTCACGCAAGATTTTGAAATCAGGATCTTTCGCAGTCCAGTCGTAGTCGTTGAATCCCTGCTTGAACGACTCGGCCAGATCAGCCAGCGCCTGCTTGCGATACTTTTGCCGGATCGCATCGCGATCAGTCAGATCGGCCTGTTTGTCAACCTGTTCCATCGCTCGTGCATAGGTGCATGCCGAGTTATACAGAAACAACCCCTTCGTGCCCTGACGTTGATTCTGTTTTGACTCTTCCAGTTGCTTGCTGCGATTGTCTTCCAGGTACTTGATCCCTTCGAGCAATTGCCCGTCGGCGACTTTGGCCAGTGCCAGACTGGTGATGAACTCGCCATCAAGCGGTTCGTATTTCAGCTCGATCACCTTTTCCAGGTCGCGACGTGCATCACCAAACTTCTCCAGCTTCAAAAGCAGTTGACCTCGCCGCATGTAGGCCTCGGGGTTCGTCGGATCCAGTTTGACAACTTTTTCGAGGTCCTTCCTCGCATCGGCGAACTTCTCTTGTTTCGAGAACAACTGACTGCGGCCCAGGTAGGCTTCGGGCAGCATCGGGTCGATCTGAATCGCCATGTCGAACGCCTCCATCGCCTCCTTTTCCATGTTGTTCTGACGGTGATTGACCGCCTGGAAGATGTATTGGAAGCCGGGCGACCGCTGACTGAGAGTCTGCAGCGCCTGCACGGCGTAGTTGCGTTTGCTGGTGTCGCCCGAATCACGCACCTTGACCAACGCTTCACGCGCCGACGCAGTACCGAAGTTGGCCAGCGCCGTCATGATGTTATTGAGCAGATGCGCTGTCTTCTGTCTTTCCAGCGCCGTGATCAGTAATTTTTCTCCTTCCGCGTTTCCATCCTGCATCAGCGCATTCGCTGCCGTGGTCACCAGTTGGTTGTCGTTGGTCACCAGAGCGTCACCGCACAACTCGCGGAACTTGGCGTGCCGGAATAACTTCAACCCCTGCAGGATCTGCACTTTCTCGTTGTTGTTCAGCGACGAGTATTTCGTGACCAGTTTGTCAGCGACTGTCTGATCACCCATTTGCATCAATAGATTGATTGACGTCACGCGATCATTACCACCGTCCAACAGCTTCAGCAGCAACGGGATCGCGCGGGGCTCTTTGGTTCGCGACAACAATTGCGTCGTCGTGCCATCGGGTGGCCCCGATTCCAGTTGCTTCAATGCATAGTTGATGGCAAGTGCTTCACTGCGCCCGTCACTGCGTTTCGACAATTCCTGATACGCCTGGTCGCGAATCGGCTTATCTGCCGACGTCAACGCGCGTTCCAGCACATCGACCAACTGAGGGTGTCCGACCTGAACGAGAGCCTTCAACGATTCGGCATCCATCCCCGTCGAAGAATTCGTGACGAAATCGTATAGCGTGTCGGACCAGATCGGTCGAGGATACTTTGCAAGCACCTGGACGATCTTCTTTTTGGACGCGGCCGGTTCGTTCTTGAGCAGTACCAGCAGTGCATCATGCGCGCTTCCAAACCGCGATCCGGCCAGGCTTTCAATGGCCGCTGACGACAGCGGTTCAACATTCCGCTGGGCATAGCCAACCAGCTTCTCGATCGCTTGAGACTCACCGAAATGGCTCAAGGCCTGAATGGCTGCCTTCTGCATTTCCGGATCTTTGTCTTCGGACCATTCGAAGATCTGCGGCATTTGAGTTGTATCCAGTCGGCCGCCGCCGTACGCCAGTGCGGCCGCGCGCGACAGCGGATTACCCATTCGGATCTCTTGCATTAACTCGTCACGCGGCAAGGCCAGGTAGGCCGTTCGCAGGGCGGCGCCGACGGATTCGGCCGCGGTCTTGTGCACGCGCGGCTGGGTTGTTGGCCGAAGAGCGTAGGGATAGCTGTTGCGATTATGGATGTCGTCGCCGAATGGAAACTCTGTCAGATGAAACTCTCGGATTGCCGAAGGAATTACCGGGAACGCGGGATTGCTGTTCGGATTTCCGTTACCGATGGCCGCCGCCTGCAGCCAGTGCATCAATTGCTGTTCCGGTGGAGTTGCACCGTCGCTCCAACGAACGACGACGCGCACGATTTTCTGTTCCACAAGTTTGTCCAGTTCGTCGACAAATGCGCCGGCATTGAACGAATTGATTGAACCGGAAATCGTAAACAGAGCCAGGCATTGGCGAGGTCCAATCCGCTGGATGTCCATACTCAACAAAGACCGTTGAACGTCATTGACATTGATCTCTTTGGTGGTCTCACCCAGTTTGATTGTCAACTTGCACTTGGGAACGTTTGAACCCAACGGCAGTTCGGCATAGACCAGCCACATTCCCAATTGTCCACCCGCCGGCAGCTTCCACTCTTTGGGCGGTCTCATGGTGGAGATCGGCTGATTGACGCGGCCGTGTTGGACCGAGAAGTTCAAAAGTTGCGCAGGCAGATCCTTCAGTTTGCGCTCTTCGCCATCAATCTCGGCAACGATCTGATCGCGCGCGATCGTGAATGATTGCTGAGTCTTGTTTTCCAGTATCAGATGCATCACCAGATAGCGTGTCGGCGAGGTGCCCCAGTTAAACACACCCAAATGGGCGAAATCGAGGATCGACATCACCGATTGATCGGCCGGTGGGGCAGGCGCTTTGCCGCCCTGCTTCAAACGCTCAACTTCCGACTCCAGCTTGTTAACGCGTTCCAGCAGAACTTTTAGAGCAGCGGCATCGGTCGGTGCGTCGGACTTCTGTGATTTCTCTTGAGCCCAAGCCGAAACCGGCCGCAGATCGAGGACTCCCGTCGCGACAATAGCGACGACCGTCGTCACAATCCAGGTCCGGAAGAACTTGCTCGACATATTGTCACTCACTCTTTGTTAGGCAATCACCGGGCCTGCTGACAGGTCAATCCAAGTGTGGAATTCTTGACCTGGCCCCAGCACGCGCCAGCCGACATCCATTCCTTGTGCCTGCAAGTTTACCGCATCCGTAGGGCAGGTGTACGGCTCAAGGCAGACCGCAGCTCGATTTGGCGGTGTAAACGCCACAATTTCGCGAAAGATCGGTGGACACGTCAGCGTCACTTGCAAACCGGCGCGTTCGTCAACAACCAGGCAATCGAATTGAGGCCCGTCGAAATTGAGATCCGTGTAGACGTCATCCAGTTTCAATCGACTCATGTAGGCACCATCGCGCAGGTCGTTGTCGTCAGTCAAATCCAGCTTGCGACCCGTGGGCAGGCAATTCTCCAATTCCCAACGCTGTCGCGCCGGAACTTCGACCAGGCAACTTTCCACCGAACTGTTCTTGCCGAGTGGCAGTTTGAAATACGGATGCGTCCCCAATCCCCAGGGCAATTGAACCGATCCCGGATTGCTGACACGAAATCGAGCCCGCAGGCGCGATCGCACCAATTCATAGTCAACTTCGATCACGAAATCACTCGGCCACAGTGAGCGGCGTTCCGGAGCGTCGACGCTTAATTGGAATTGCCCCGTGACGAAATCGTCGGACTGACGAACGACGCGCCAGGGACGGTCCATGCATAATCCGTGAATCGCGTTGCCCCATTTGTCGGTACCGGGAATGACGTATTCCTGGTCCTTCCACGAGAACTTGCCCGCGCGAATGCGATTGGGGAACGGAAACAGGATCGGAATCCCGCTGCCACTGGCCTTCTGGCCACCCTGTTCGAATCCGGGCACAGCGTCAAGCACATCGATCGTCTGATTGCCAATGACCGCTTTGAATTCGAAGCAATTGAATCCCAGTTCAGGTGCAATCCGGGCCGTCGAACCACTCAGATGATCGGTGATCGTGATGATGTTCATACCGCAACTGCACCCATGACTTCTGAATGACCCAGTCGATGTCAATCGTGGATTCTGTCAATCAAATTGCAGGGTGGCGACAATCCCGTCTCCGGGCGCAGTCCCACCATCTTCAACAACAAATGGAACTCACAAAGCGACACGCTCCAAGTCCCACCATCTTTCAATCTCTGCAAACTGAAATATATCAAACAGTTCGCCCCGGAACACCCGCATTCCAGGGCAACAGGGGCAATTGATCCGCATCACGATTGGACAGACCCGGTCGGCCAACCGTCCAGGTACTGAAAACGTTGTTTCAACTTACCCACTGTCCGATCATCAAACCGCGGCAACTGCCCCAGAGAAAGACTGATCACATTCGGCAGACGAGCAGAGCCCGCCAGCGCTAAGGCGCCTCGATCGGTAATCCGATGGTCGTAGAAGTACAGGTATTCAAGCTGATTCAGATTCTCGCTATTGGCCAGCGCAATGGCCCCGTCGTCACCACATCCGTGCTCCATGATCATCAGTGACTTTAAACGGTGTAAACGAGTGCACTCGGCCAGTTGAATCGTTCCGATATCCGCAAAATCGCCAAATAGAGCCAGGCACTCCAATCGCTCCAGATACTCGGATGAAACAAACCACGACAACCCATCGGGCGACAGTTTTTCCAATGATACGGTATCGATCGGCGTACTGGAGAAGGCGCTGCTTGCATGTCTCGCGAACGCTTCGGGTGAGCTGAACCCGACATTATGAACGAATCCCATCTTGAAGTTCGCCCCCGTCCACGACAGTCCCTCCGCTTGGGGTAGTCCAGTCAACAAGTCTGACGCAAACGGATCAAACTCGCCGACGTCGTCGAACAAGTCGTACAGGTACTGCGCATTGAAGTGGTTGATGGTGTCGGTAGGAGTTCGGCACTGATAACGAATGAGCGCAGCCCATTGACGAAACTCAATCTTGCGTTCGAGTCCATGCACTTGACCCGATTGCTGAGACAAACCGCCCGACACAGTCCTTCCATTTTGGCTCAAGGACCAGTCAGGGTGTTCATCCATCCAATCAGCAAACTGCAATCGCAAACCAACATCCCAGGGGCGCTCGCAGATCTGCTGGAAGAGCAACGACTCTGCATGCTTCACGGTGAGCTCCCCCAGACCAGCACGATTTCAATTTGCTGACTGCATCCAAAACGGAACAGTTCCGATCGGAAGACGATTCGGCACGATTATAGGTTGCTGACCCACGTGCGGCAGTCCGCAATCGCTTGACTACGCCGCCCTTCCAGAGGCAGAATGTCTTACGACTGACTGGCTCAGGTCGATCACTTCGTGCCGTTTGGCCATGTAAGTCGCATCATGCTCTATCGAAAACGTCACGTGCGATTCGATTTGCGATCCCATCTTCTCTGCTCAAGCCATTCAAACGAGTCTTATCCGTGAACAACACCAGCTCGGTCGATTCCAGCGGTCGATCGGGCCGTTTGATCTGGGGCGTCGCTGTCGCCAGTGTGTTGTTGCCATTGATGCTTGCTGCAGTGTTCATCTGGGTCGAGTGGTCCCGAGGCAACTTTCCAAATGAAGCACCGTTGGCCTTCGGGGGCGGACTGCATCGAGACCAATTCTGGCATGTGGTTCAGAAGCATTCAGGCACTTTGATCGCGCCCAAAAATAGTAGCCAATTCCAATGTCTGAACGTCAAAACGGGTGAAGTGACTGATCCGGAGATTGCCGCTTCATTTGGTTATTTCACCTTTTGTTGGGTAGGCGAAACTCATTATGCGATCACCAGGACAGATATCTACGAAATCCACGACAAGACACTCAATCGACTGCCGCCACTACCACAAATGGAAAGCAACGCTTTCGAATACAACGGCTCTTTGACGGTGATCACGCGGACAAAGGACGGGAATGGACAATTGGTGCAGTGGAAGGACCGACGCTGGGTCACTGATCGCGAGATTGCCTTGCCCGACGTCGACTGGAGATTCTCGACAGACACCGGTGTTGAGGGACAGGTGCTACGACCGCCTGCAAATGGCACGAGCAATAACCTTCCGGGGACACCGAGTGCGAACCGACAACTGTCAGTTGCCAAATCGGGGTCGACCTACCACGTTCATTTGACTGCCAGCGACTACTCAATGTCGGCTTATCGAATGGGGTTGGATTTCGTCGACGACGATTCAGACGCGATATCGCAAACCAAAATTGAACCACGCAGACTCACCGGATGGGAACGGGTTAACCCGCAGCAACGCGAGGTTCACTATGCACGGATGTTTTGTGATTCCATTGGGCCGCTCTTTATCTCGGGTGGCCTGGTCGTCCGCCGCGAGAACGACGGTTCCTGGATCACGCTCAGCGGTCTGAACAATCTGGGTCGCGACCGCTATTTCAATCTGGTTGAGGCTGTCGATACACAGACTGGTGAGGCGTACCTGATCCAGATGGACCACCTTTGGGGCGAACGTTTCGTGATGCGAATTGATGGCAACACCATTGGACCACCACATGTTCACCGACCTGGATTTCGTCCCGAATATTTCAGGCGATGGTGCCTATTGCTTGGCGAAGTCCTGGCTGTCTGGTTGTCGCATCTCGTGATTCTCGCCCTCGGATTGCGATTGAATCCGCAACGACAGGATCTTTTTTATGGAACTCGGCGTGCAACCGCGGCACCACTTTGGCGCCGATGCGTGGCGTTTCTGATTGATCTTGGTTTGCTATATGCGTGTATCGTGTTGGTCTGGGTCCCGTGGCGCTGGACCTTTTCGATTCCGGAATCGTCCTGGAATGTGGTCTCGCTGGATGACGTCTTGCTGCAATTGCAAAATCTGGAGTGGAGGGTGTTCTATCAAAACTTCGAGTGGCGATCGGCCTATCATGACATTTTGAACACCCCGTTTACCTGGCTGCTGCTGCCTCTCGATCCGTTCACCGATTTTCTGGGAGCACTCAGTGCCATTTGCCTCATCTACATCGGTCTTTCGGTGTTTTGCGAAGGAATGTTTGGCTGCACGATTGGGAAATGGATAATGTCTGTCCGAACGATGCATTCAACATTACGCCCCAGCGGCCTTGGACGCTGCATCACTCGCCGAGTCTGTGTGGCTGTCGACATCCCGTTTCTATTATCACCGCTCCCTGCCTTCATCAGCCTGTTTTGGTCGCGCAACACGCAACGAATCGGTGACCGAATCGCCGATACCGTTGTTGTGCTGGCCAAAGACCTGTAATTCCGCGTGAGGCCTCAGAGCATAAATCCAGCAAATTCGATGACCACACAAGACCTCTTCCCGTCTACGCCGGAGGCGTTAAATCTCTGAGCCCAAGGTTGCTCGCAACGCGAGGTACCCTCAGGACGATCCATCATGTCGGCGTTACATCAATGTCGATCGTGAGCGATGGAAATGCATGTGGCCTGATTATCTGATCTTCGCGATCACTTCATCAGCCGCTCGACAGCCGTGGTCGAAGGCTTCTTCGAACAACGCGATGCCGCTCAGGTCAGTGTTGGCAAAATGAATTCCAACATCGGGCTGACAGGCCTGCTTACGTTGTGGATTTGAAATGAAGCCGGGACGCGGTCGAATCATCGCGTGGCCCCAGCGAAAGATATCGAGTCTAGTGATCAGGCGGCGCACATCTGGATGCGGACGTTCAAGATCGGTCAGCACGATGTCGGCGAGTTCCTGCCAGGTCGCGCGAAACAGAAATTCACGTTTGGCGCGCGCGTTCGCATCGCACAATGGATAATACCAGGTCAAAATGGTCGGCCCGTGATCGCGGCCTGACTGATGGGTCGCAACGACATAGCCGAGCGACGGGCTGTCATGGATGACATTGTCCCAGCACAAAGGGAAATGGTATTCACGCGGTCGATCTCGCAGGTGCAGATTGGCGACAAACCATGATCCGTACTCAAAGTCGATCGACTTTCGACGCGTGCGTTCAAAATAGCCGTCGATCAGCCGTGGAGCCAGAAATTGGGGCGCGGCGAAAATGACATGTGACGCTCGGAAGCCACTCACCTGCCGCGTGGTCGTGTTGAAGCAGGTCACTTCGATTCGGTCACGATTGTCGATGGTGACTGGGGTTATTTGCGACACCGCGTGGCCGGTCTTCAGCCGACTGCCAACATCTTTGGCCAAGAAGTTCATGAGATGACCGTTGCCTTCGGGCCAGGTCATCATTGGTTGATGTTCTGCCCCGGCCGTTTTCAGGCGGCCGGCGAAGTACAGCAACCCAGCCCAGGCGCTGGTCTCGTCGGCGGTCAACCCATAGTCGTCTCGACAACTGTAATCGACCAGCCAGCGCAGACGAGGTGAATCAAATCCCTGTTCCCGTAGCCAGTCTGACATCGAGATGCGATCGAGTTCCATGACGACCGCATCGTCGGATGCCTGGTTGGTCGGAATCGAAAAAGCTCGTCGACCCGATGCGTCTCGCCACATCACCCACCGATCGATCTCTTGCTGAAACGCCTCCAGTTGAGCCTGATCTGCGGGCGAGGCATTCGTCGCCGGGTACAGTCCCTCAATCCATTCGCCTTGATAAAACAATCGTTCCTCTGGATCACGACACAGATACTGTTCCGCGATCATCGGAGATCCATCCTCCGCCACCGCTTCGACAACACCCATATCAGACAGCAGGCTGATCAGATTTTTGTTATGTCCCAGCGGCACAGGGACATAGTGCGCCCCCCAAGGAAACGCGGTCAGTGAGGACGATCCAGATCGTGAGGTACCTCCGAAGACCGATTCCAGCTCCAGTACTACGAAATCGATATGCCCCGCCTGCTGCAATCGCCGAGCGG
>Ga0105238_10003175_pt1 | contig 16386 bp, 15 predicted proteins | sample KBSC34metaG_FD_81526 | JGI IMG/M metagenome (GOLD analysis project Ga0105238, IMG submission 81526) | Corn rhizosphere microbial communities from Kellogg Biological Station, Michigan, USA - KBS C3-4 metaG | ecosystem: Host-associated > Plants > Roots > Rhizosphere > Soil | place: Michigan, USA... | reverse complement strand
GAGCCTGATGGGGGAGGCCGACGTCGAGGATCTCGATCGCCTCCTCGAGAACCTGACCGCGCCGGTCGCCGCGCCCCGGCCGCCCCTGGGATCGCCGCGCCGCTAGCTCGCCGAGCGGCCCCCGGCTCGATCCCCTAAGCGTCGACGTTTACGGGTTAGGAGACGACGACGTCCTCGGCTGTCGACGGCGAGCGAGCTCGGGCGGAGGTGGCGGCGATCGTCGTCACGACGCCGGCAGCAATCAGCGCGGCCCCCGCCAGGAAGCTGACCGTCAGCCGTTCGTCCAGGAGCAAGACGCCCAGCACGATCGTCATGGGGACCGTCAGCTGGGAGATGATTCCGCTCTGCACGCCGGTCAGGTGACCGATCGACTCGGTCATGATCACTTGCGCGCCGACGCTGACGGCCGCGACGCCGACGAGCAGCAGCCACTCGGCTCCCGTGGGCGGCACCCAGCGGCCGAGGGGCGCCACCGCCCAGGGGACCGAGACGACGCTGCCGAGCAGCGTGAAGGAGAAAAACACGCTCCAGGCCGTCTCCGGGGGCGGGCCGGCCGGGCTGGCGCGGCGCGAGGCGCGGATCGAGGTGACGGCGATGCCCGACAGGACCGCCGACAGCACGCCCAGCGCTTCCCCGCGCCAAGCGTGCAGCGTGAGCTCGCGGACCCCGACGATGACGGTCACCCCGATCAAGGTCAAAGCCAGCGCGCCGAGCGCGCCCCGGCGGGGCCGCTCGCCGAGCAGCATCCAGGAGAACAGCATCGTGAACACGGGTTGGGTCTGATTGAGCAGCGCGGCCACGCTGACGGGCGTGCTGCCGATCGACGCGAAGTAGGTGATCACGGAGAGCCCGCCGAACACACCACGCATGACCAGCCACCGCCACCGGCGCGGGCGGATGCGGGCGAACCCGAGCCCGGCGGCGCCGGCGACCGCGAACGTGCCGACCACGAAGCGGACCAGCGCGACCTCGGGTCCCGGTAGCCGCCGGGTGGCCAGCTTGGCGCCGGCCGCCATCACGGCGAAGAGCAACGACGAGAGCAGCAGACGCAGGGCCGCCGCCCGGGCTTCGGGCGACGCAGACGACGGAGAGGACGGCAAGGCGGAGGCGTAGATTACTCTGCTCTTCGATCCGTGCCATGGGGCTGGCGTGGTCGGCTCTTGCACGGGCCTCGGGCCTCGGGCCTCGGGCTTCGGGGGGGAATCACTCCCGCGCCTCGGTCGTGACGAGCTCCGAAGTCAGGAGTTCCCGGTTGCACCAGGAATTTTTCCCGAAGCCCGAGGCCCGAGGCCCGAGGCCCCTTTTTCCAGCTCCACGCGGCCTGCGAGCCCTGGTCTCCGTCCGCTATGCTTCGCCTCGTGCCCGAGGAACTTCCCCCTGCTGACGCGTACGCCCCCGAGAGCGAAGGCGAGGGCGGTGCGCCGCGCCTTCGCGAGGCGGAGGTAGCGCCGCCCCGCAAGACCCTGGCCGAGATCCTCGACTGCCTGCCGACCGAGCCCGGCGTGTACCTGATGAAGGACCGGCGCGGCAAGGCCATCTACATCGGCAAGGCCGGCAACCTGCGCAGCCGGGTTCGACAGTACTTCCAGCCCAACTCGGGCGACACGCGCGACTTCGTCCCACTGCTGGAGGGGATCGTCGCCGACATCGAGACGGTCATCACGACCAACGAGAAGGAGGCGCTCCTTCTGGAGAACACGTTGATCAAGCGGCACCAGCCGCGCTTCAACGTGAACCTGCGCGACGACAAGAACTACCTGGTGTTGCGCCTGGATCCCGAGGGCGAGTGGCCGCGGCTGGAGGTGGTGCGCAAGATCGCCGGCGACGGCGCCTACTACTTCGGCCCTTATCACTCGGCCACGTCGTGCCGCGAGACCCTGCGGGTGGTGAACCGGCACTTTCAGCTGCGCACCTGCACCGATCACGTGCTGCACAACCGGCGGCGCCCCTGCCTGCAGTACCAGATCAAGCGCTGCCCGGCCCCGTGCGTCCTTCCCGTCAGCCGCGCTGACTACGCCGAGCAGATCCGCGACGTGCGCCTGTTCCTCGACGGCAAGGACGACGAGCTGGTCGATCGGCTGACCACGCGCATGAAGGAAGCGGCCACCGGGACAGAGTTCGAGCGGGCGGCGGCCATCCGCGATCAGCTTCGCGCGCTGCAGGTGACGCTGGAGTCGCAGCGCGTGGTCTCGACCGACTTCGTCGACCAGGATGTGTTCGGCTTCCACCGCGACGGGATGGCCCTGGAGATTGTCGTGATGGCCATTCGGCAGGGGAAGCTGGTGGGCAGCCGGGCGTTCTCGTTCGGGGGGCAGGAGTTCCCCGACGAGGAGCTGTTGTCCTCGTTCATCGGCCTCTTCTACGACAGCCCGGCGGCTTCGATCCCCGACGAGCTGGTGTTGCCCTTCGCGATCACCGACGCCGAGCTGAAGGCCGAGTGGCTCACCGAGCGCCGGCCGCCGCGGCGGCGTCACGTCGAGGTGGTGGTTCCGCAGCGCGGGGATCGCAAGAAGTTGTCCGACCTGGCCCAGAAGAACGCAGAGATCAGCTTCAGCACGCGCCGCAACGCCCGCGAGGACACCGAGATCATGCTGGCCAAGCTGCAGAAGCGGCTGCGCCTGCCCAAGTTGCCGCGCGTGATCGAGTGCTACGACATCTCTCACATCCAGGGGTTCGCGCCGGTGGCGTCGATGGTGGTCTTCGTCGACGGCCGGCCCGAGCGGTCGCGCTATCGCACGTACCGCGTACGCGGCCAGGAAGGGGCAGGGGGGGCGGCGGGCGCGGGCGGGCGCGCGCCGGGCCGGCGCGCCGGCAACGACGACTTTGCGTCGATGTACGAGGTCCTGTCGCGCCGCCTGCGGCGCGCGCGCGAGGGCGATGCCGGGTGGGAGCTGCCTGACCTGATCGTCATCGACGGTGGGAAGGGCCAGCTGGGGATGGCGCTGGCGGCGGCGCGCGACGTCGGAATCGACGTTCGCCCCGGCCAGGGGCTGCCGTTCGTGGGCCTGGCCAAGGAGAGAGAGCTGACCGGGGAGCAGCAGGCGGAGCCCGCGGCGGAGGCGCCTTCCGTCGAGGAGTCGGCTGCCCTCGCGGAGCCCGCGATGGCGGCGCCCCCTTCCGCTCCGTCATCCGTCGAGGAGTCGGCTGCGCAGGCGGAGCCCGCGGCGGAGGCGCCCTCTTCGGCTCCGTCATCCGTCGAGGAGTCGGCTGCGCAGGCGGAGCCCGCGGCGGAGGCGCCCTCTTCAGCTCCGTCCCCTCGCCCGGCGGAGCCGGGAGAGGGGATGGCGTCGCAATCGAGCGTGAACCCATCGACTGCCGAAACACCGCCGGTCACCGACGCTCCCAGCGACGCCGCCGGGGCCGGTCGCCGCCGGCGCGGCCGGCCGCCCAAGGCGCAGAAGAGCGGCGGCAAGGATCCCGCGCGCACCGGTCCGGACGTGCGCCGTCCGGACCGTATCTTCCTGGCCCACGCCAAGGATCCGATCCCCATCCGGCCGAGCAGCGCCGAGATGTTCGTGCTGCAGCACCTGCGCGACGAGGCGCACCGCTTCGCGGTCACCTTCCACCGGCGGCGTCGCGGGAACCTGACCCTTCGGTCGGCGCTGGCCGACGTCCCCGGCATCGGTCCGGGGAGGCAGCGCTCGCTGCTGCGCCACTTCGGCAGCTTGAAGAAGATTCGCGACGCCACCGTCGACGAGCTGGCCGCCGTGCCGGGGATGACGACCACCGCCGCCGCCGCGGTGGTCGCGCGCCTCGGTGCCCCGCCGGCCCCGCCGGCCTCGAGCGCGTTGCCGCCCGCAGAGGGCGGCGTGCCCCCGGGCGAGGACGCCGAAGAGGAGGTGCTCGAGAACGCCTTCGCCGAGGTCGACGAAGACCTGACGGGCGCCGACTCGGCGGAGGACATCGAGGGCGCCGGCGACGGCCTCGAGGAGGAAGGGGACGAGACGGCCGGTTCTGGCGAGGACGTGCTCGGCGACGGTGCGGCCGTCTCGAGCAGCAGCGTCACGACCAAGTAGCGCCGCCGGTCCGCGGGTCAGAGCGCCGGTCGAGCCAGGTACACGTGCTGCTCGGACGTCGTGCCGTCGCCGAGCGGCTCGTCGTGGAAGCCGCCCCACCGTCCGATCAGGCGCAGGCCCGCGCGCGCCAGCAGCGACTCGACCTCGATCGGCGTGAGCTGCCGGTGGCACAGGTGGACGACCGACCCGCGCGGCGCCACCCGGCCACCGGGAGAGACGCGCCGGTAATGGAACCGCACGTGGAGCGCCCGACGTCGTTCGTCCAGGCGGTGCGACACGCTGTACTCGAGCCGCTGCTTGGTGCCCGGATGCCGGAAGACGGTGGCGTCGAAGCGACGGTTGGCGGCGCGCGCCAGCCACCGGGCGCGCGGCGCGAACACGTCGAAGGCCAGCCAGCCGTCGGGGCGGAGCACCCGCCGAATTTCCCGGAGGGCCCCGACCAGCTCGTCGTCCTCCACCAGGTGCTGGATGGTGTGGAAGGCCATCACCGCCAGCGAGAAGGGGCCGCCCAGGGGCAACGCCCGCAGGTCACCCTGCACCAGCAGGGTCCGGCCCGTGAGTCGGCGCGCCTGGCGTCGTCCCTTGGCGCGCGCCCGATCGAGCATGGGAGCCGCCAGGTCGAGCCCCACCACGTCGAAGCCGTCGCGGGCGAGGGGGATCAGCAGGCGCCCGGTCCCGCATCCGAGGTCGAGGACGGGCCCGCCGCGCTCCGCGGCCAGCATCCGGTAGAACGCGACGTCGTCTCGCCGCCGCCGATACTCCCAGTCGTAGAGGACCGCGTCGCGGAACGGTTCGGTGGCGCCGGCCGCCTCCTCGGCCCGCGCGGTCCTCGATGGCGGTCGCCGCCGCGCTGGGGCCCTCGGCGTGCGGCGCGCCACCCTTCGCCCGCCCTACATCGCGAGCGCTTGCTGGAACGGCTGCGACGCGAACTGCTCCGCGGCGCGCGCTGCCAGGTCGGAGAGCGCCTTCTCGAACATCGCGGGCCTGATGTTCGTGCCCCCGGCGCCGCCGTTGACGGCCGCGGTCCAGAGCTGCTTGCCGGAGGCGTCCTGTAGCTCGTAGAGCACCGCGATCTTGCAGGCGTACCCCACGAACCCGTCGACCCAATAATTGTTGATGGTGGCGACCAGCGTCTTCGGACCGCCCTTCGCGCTCAGGCCCGTACGAGCCAGCGCGTCGGTCGTCGCCTCGCCGATGGTGCGGGGCGCGACGTCGGGGTTCTGATCGTTGATGCGCACGGGGATGCCGAGGCCTCCCCGCGCGTTCCCGACGTGCGTGTGCACGGTGCCGCCGTGGTCGGGATCGCGCGCGTCGACCACCTTCAGCGTGACGGCGCCCTTGGTCGGAGCGGCCGCCGCGGCCGGATCCGGCTTGTAATGGATCGCAAAGCCGCCGCAACCGCTGGCATACAACGCCGCGGCGCCCACCAGGATCACGACCAGCCGGCTCAGATTTCTCGCGCGCATATAGCCCTCCTCACGTTTCCGCGAACAAAATGTCGCGGCCAAACCGAATGCGCATATCCCAAGAAACCCGGCCACCCGTCAAGTGACGTCGGTCCGCCTTCCTGGGCCTCCGCAAGACCTCGATCCAGACCGACTTACCGACGAGGGTCAGCGGCGGCCTCCGCGGCGGGGCCGGTCTGCTCGGCGCGCGTCGCCGCGCATCTCCGAGAGATTCCCTGCCAAAGGCCCGCGCCAGTCAGGGTCAGGATCTGCCCCGAGTACATCGAGGATATCGGCGGCTTCTACCGCCTGCGGCGCGGGCACCGGTCGTGCGCTAGCGTGGGCCCATGAGCCTTCTCGCAGACACGAGGTTGCCGCTGAGATCGGGGGCGCGCATTCCGCAGGTGGGCCTCGGCGTGTGGCAGACACCCTCCGGCGCGATCACGCGCCAGGCCGTCACCGCGGCGCTGGCCGCCGGCTACCGGCACATCGACACGGCCCGGATCTACGGCAACGAGGCCGACGTGGGCGCCGCCGTGCTGGCGAGCGGGGTCAGGCGCGAGGACGTCTTCGTCACGACGAAGCTCTGGAACGACGATCAGGGATACGACGCGGCCCTTCGCGCCTTCGACGCCAGCCTGCAGCGGCTTGGCCTCACCTACGTCGATCTGTATCTCATCCACTGGCCCGTCGCCGGCAAGCGGCTCGACTCGTGGCGAGCCCTCGAGCGCATCCATCAAGAGGGCCGCGCCCGGTCCATCGGCGTCAGCAACTACCTGCGGCCTCACCTCGAGGAGCTGCTGGCCCACGCGACCGAAGCCCCCGCGGTCAACCAGATCGAGCTGACGCCGTTCTTGCAAAGGCGGGATGCCCGCGCGCTCTGCGCTCGGCACGGCATCGTCGTGGAGGCCTACAGTCCCCTCACGCACGGCCTACGCCTCGACCATCCGGCCGTGCGGGACGTAGCGCGGCGGGTGGGCCGCTCGGTCGCTCAGGTGCTCCTCCGGTGGGGGCTGCAGCACGGGCTGGTCGTGCTGCCCAAGTCCACCAAGCCCTCCCGCATCGTCGAGAACGGCGCGCTCTTCGACTTCACGCTGGACGAGCGCGCCATGCAGGACCTCGACGCGCTCGACGAGGGTCTCGTCACCGGCTGGGATCCGGCCGGCCAGCCCTGACGGGAAGCCGCCCTAGCCAAGGAGCTGGCAGGGCGCTCGGCGACCTGCTTGCGAAAGAAAGCAGTCGAAAATAGCGCCAGGTCGTCACATTCGCCGCGCTCGCTTCGTCAGGGGGTGCAGGAGGCCCGACATGACATTCGTACTGCTCATCTATCAGGGAACCACCCCATTGCCCGGCTCGGAGCGCTGGAAGGCCCTTCCCGACGCGGAACAGAAGCGGATCTACGCCGACTACGCCGAGCTCAACAAAGTCCCGGGCCTTCAGCCGGGCTTGCCGCTGGGCCTGCCCACCGCCGCCCGGACGGTGCAGGTGCGGGACGGCCGGACCGAGGTCAAGGAGGGCACGTACCTGGCCGAGGGGGTGGGCGGGTTCTCGGTCCTCGAGGCGGCGGATCTGGAGGCGGCGATCGCGCTCGCCGCCCGCATTCCGGCGGCGCGCCTGGGTGGAGCGGTGGAAATTCGGCCGGCCGAGAAGTACTGGTGATCCGATGAAGGACGGGGATTGGCTCGCGCGACAATTCGACGACAACCGCGCCCATCTGCGGGCGGTGGCTTACCGGATGCTGGGGGCGCACGGCGAAGCGGACGATGCCGTGCAAGAGGCCTGGCTCAAGGTCAGCCGCGCCGAGGCGGGCGGCGTCGAGAACCTGGGCGGCTGGATGACCACCGTGGTCGCGCGGGTCTGCCTCGACCTGCTGCGCTCGCGCCGATCGCGGCGCGAGCGGGCGCTCGCACCCGCGGAGCGCGCGCCCGACGCCGCCCGTCGCGACCCGGAGGCCGACGTCGCGTTCGCCGACGCGATCGGGCCGGCTCTGCTGGTCGTCCTCGACATGCTCGCACCCCAGGAGCGCGTGGCGTTCGTGTTGCACGACATGTTCGATCTGTCGTTCGACGAGATCGCGCCCATCGTGGATCGAACGCCCGCCGCCGCTCGCCAGCTCGCCAGCCGGGCCCGGAGGCGCGTGCAGGGGGTCGGCGCGCCGGCCAACGACGTCGGCCAGCACCGCGAGCTGGTCAGCGCGTTCCTGGCCGCCTCGCGCGACGGCGACTTCGACCGGCTGGTCGCCGCGCTGTCCCCGGACATCGTCCTGCGCGCCGACGCGCGGGCCGTGCACACGGCCGCCGCCAACGCCCGCCACGGCGCGCCCGCCCTGGCGCCCGAGGTCCGCGGCGCTCCGAACGTGGCCAACGCCTTCAAGGGCCGCGCCCGAGGCGCCATCGCCGCCTTCATCGACGGCGAGCCCGGCGCGGTCTGGGTCGTCGCCGGTCAGGTGCGCGCGGCGTTCGTGTTCACGATCGATCGCGGCGCCATCGCCGGGATCGATCTCATGATGGAGCCGAGCCACCTCGCCGAGCTGGACGTGAAGCTCGGTTGAGCCGGGGGAGGTGCCCGGCCGGGGGCGGCGGCGTCGCGGTCTCATGGTCACGGGGACGTGGGTCCAACGTGGCCCTTGAACGCGGCGTCGCCCGCGTGATACGTCTCGTGACGGAGGCGCGCCGTGATGTCAGCACCGGTCCGTCGCTTTCGGCTCTCTTCGATCTTTCGTTGGTCCCTGCTGGTCCTCGCCGGCAGGATGCCCGCCCCGGCTCACGGCACGACCCTCGAATTGGGCGCGCCGCCGAGCGCCGCGGTGGTGGTCTCGGGGCCGCTCGGCTGCCCCGACGCCGCTGCGGTGGGCGCCGCCTTGAAGGGGCTCTTGCCGCCGCGCCAAACTGGCGAGGGGGCCGGCGACGGGCCCGACGTGTTGCAGCTCAGCCCGCGCCGCGACGGCCTGGACGTCAGGCTGTATGCGCCGGGCGGCGCCCTCGTCGGTGAGAAGAGCCTGGTCACCGACGAAGCTTGCGACGAGCGCGCGCAGACGGTCGCCGTGCTGGTGGCGGCCTGGGAGACTCGCTGGCGTGCCGGTTCGCCGAGCGCGCTGCCTCGCCCGAGCCCCGCGGCGGCGGCAGAAGCGCCGCGGCCTCCCTCGCCGCGGCTCGCCACGCCGGTACCGCCCGTCCCCACGGACCCGCCGGGCGCGCTCGTCGAGACCGTCACCACGCAGCATCAGGCCGTGCCGCTTCGGATCGAGATGCGAGCCGGTTTGCTGATGTCCATCGCCGGCGGGTCGGTGGCGCCCGCTCTCTCGTGCGACCTCGCGTTCAGGCGTCGCGGCCTTCCGTTCGCGCTGGCGGTGGGCGCGCTGGTCGTGGGGAACCACGACGTGCCGGTCGGGCCGGCCTCGGCTCGGTGGCGTCGCGTGGGCGGCACGGTCGAGGTCCGCTCGGCCATGGAGCGGCCGAAGGTTGCTGGACCGCCGGCGAGACGTGGAGACCGTGTACCGGATCCTCGATCGGCTGCCGGCCCGGCAGCGGCAAATCTTGATCCTGTTCGAGATGGAAGAGATGGCGACCGAGGAGATCGGCGAGCTGATGGGGGCGAAGGGGAGCACGGTGCGCGTCTGGTTGTTCCGTGCCCGGGCACGCTTCCTGGCCGAACATCAGCGACTGTTCAGCCGAAAGGACGAAGGCCCATGAAGTCAGGGCGACAGGACATGGACATGGGCGAGCCCGAGCGGTGGACGGGGCGGCCCACGCTGTCCGGCACGGCCGAAGGTGCCGCGGGGGCGGCGTTGCGGCGCGCTCGGGACGCGACCGAGCCTCGCGAGGAGGACGCGGCGAGACTGTACACGCGCCTGACCACGCGCCAGGCGGGCGGGTCGTCTCCGGCGTGGCGCTGGCGGCTGGCGTTGGCGCTGGGGTTGCTGCTGGCGACCGGGGGGGCTGTGGGAGCGGCCGGAAAGCTTCTGCGTCGGATGCGCGCGACGCCAGCGGTGAGCGCGGTGACCCCCGCCGAGGAACCGCGGGTCCCGAAAGCGCCGCCGTCGCCTCATGGTGGCTCGGCTCTGCCGACAGAAGCGGCGCCAGCGGCGCCGGCGGCTCCCGAGCCTCTGGTGGTCGGCTCCCGCGCCTTCGGTCGCCGCGAGGCGCCCCGCTCCGCCACCGAAGCGCGTTTGCTGGCCGGCGCTTTCCGGGCCCTGCGCGCCGAGCAGGATCCCGACGCGGCCGTGCGCGCGCTCGACAGGTACGATCGCGCGTTCCCGCGCGGCGCTCTGGCCGGCGAGGCGCGCATCGCCCGCGTCGAAGCGCTCATGGCGCTCGGCCGGCGCGCCGAGGCGCTGGCACTTCTGGCCGCACCCGACGGCGGTGAAACCCCCACCACCCGCAACGTTCTGGTCATGCGAGGTGAGCTGTTCGCCGAGGCTGGGCAATGCGGGAGCGCCGTCCGCGACTTCGATCGCATCCTGGCCACCGGCGCGCGAGACGACGCCGAGGCACGCGCCTTGTACGGGCGCGCCGCCTGCCGCCTGCGCGGCGGCGACCCCGTGGCAGGCCAGGGCGACCTGCAGCGCTATCTCGAGCGTTACCCGACCGGCGCTTTCGCGGCGGCCGCGCGCCAAGCGTTGCACGGGGGCCTGTAACAGTTCGTGCGTTGCTGACAAGAGGTGACCGGAGGCCTTCAATGAAGCTCGAGACACCGTTTCGTTTGGTCGCGGCGGCCGGTCTGACGCTGATCGTGTGGGCCTCCGGCTGCCACACGCGGACCCCCATCGGCGAGCTTCCCGACGCTGGGGAAGGCAATGACGGGTGGCTCAGCGACGGCGCCGTGGCCCCTGGCACCGGCGGCGTGGCCGGCGGGCAGGGCGGACGCACCGGCGCCGGGGGCGGCAGCCCCGCGACGGGCGGCACAGCGGGGACCACCGTATGCCAGACCCACAACAACCCGATGGGGGCCGCCGGTCAACCCGGCGACCCGTGCTATCCGCTGACCTATCCGTCGTCGGGCTTCTACGGCGACAACATCCTGGCCGATGGTTGCACGACGTTCACCAGCTCCGTCAACTACGACCTCGCGGTCACTTTGCCGAGCACGTCTGCCACGGTACAGGTCACGCTGACGGCGCTGTCTCCCACGGGAGCAGCCGGGCAGGCTGGGTTCCCGGGTTGGGGCTACGCCGTCGACGGCGATTGGCGGGCGACAGCGTACGACCCGCAGACGCAGCAACAGCTCTTCCAGACTCGCCCCCTTTCGGAGAACGAAACCATGATCAAGTTCCGGGGCACTGGGTCCGCGCGGGTGGAGATCTACGAGTGCGATCTGACGACACCCGCGCGCTCGAAGACGATCTCCTGGGCGCCCGCCTCACCTTGACGTTCCGCCCGCCGGCGGCGTAGCCCCCGATCACCCCGCCCGGCTACTTACGCGCTTTGCCGGGCCGCTTGTTCGTGAAGCGCGCGTTGCCGAGGCCTGTCCCGATGGTCAACACGCCCCAGCGATCGACGTCCGCCACCTGGGCCAGATCGCTGAGGCCGTGCACGACGGCGTCGTTGTGCATGACGACCACCGTGTCGTGCCCCTCGATCTCGGGGATGTGCTGCTGCAGGCAGGCCGGCAAGTTGAACCGGCTGCTTTCCCAGTTCCCCGGCAGGTTCTGCCCACCGCGCTCGATGTGGCCGTCCGCGCCGATGATCCCGGGACAGCCCACGCCGATGAACGGGGCCAGCTTCAGCTCGTCCTTGGCGGCGCGCCGGATCAGCCGCTCCAGCATGGCGACGATCCTTTCCACGGCTTCGTCCCGCGTAGGTTTGGTCTTCTCGTCCGCGTAGCGCCAGAGCTCGAGCTCGGCGACGGTCCCGCTCTTGTCAGCGGCCTTCCCACCGGTCTTGTCGCCGGACTTCTCACCGGTCTTGTCGCCGGACTTCTCACCGGTCTTGTCGCCGGATTTCTCACTGCTCTTGCCGCCCCGCAGGCGAATGAGCCCGGTCCGCAGGTTCGAGCCGCCGATGTCGACTGCCAGGATCGCCTCGTGGCCTTCCAGCATCCAGGCGGGCGCCAGTTGCAGGGCCCCCAGTAGACCCGCCTCGTCGGGATGGTTCTGCACCGGAACCAGATCGATGCTGTGTCCAGCAGCCTTCAAAAGGACCGACGTCCGCCCGATGGCGACCTCTCCCACCCGGCTTGCCCGCAGTCCCCCTCCGACCACGATGCGCTCCGTGTCATGCCAGCCCTTCAGCTTCAGGAAGCGGGTGATGACCGTCGAAAGCTCCGTCGCGAACTCCTCGATGGCCCCGTGAATCACGCCGGCGGCTTCGGGCGCGCCCTCGGCCAGCAGCTTGTCCATCTTCTTCTTGGGCAGCTCCTCCGTGGGCGTGTCACCCAGCGGATCCTCGTCGGCTACCTTCCTGACCCGCTCGCGAGTCTCGTCCAGGATGGCGCGAAACGCCCGGTTGCTGGCCCGATCGCCGATGAATCCCTCGGCGTCTCGCAGCTCCGCGTTGTACGCGTCGACGGTGACAGCCGGCAGGTCGGCCGAGCCATGGGAGACGGCGATGGGGGAGGTGACGGGGGCGCCCACATCCAGGAACGTAAGACCTGATGTTTCTACGGAAAGGACGGGCCGTCTCGAGAGGCCTGGGAGGGGTGGGGTGCGATCGCAGGCCCGCGGCCGGTGGCTTCCTGTAAAATCTTCGACTGACCTGTCGTGAGACCCGAACGCCATGACAGCTAGAAGCAGCGGCGGCGTGGGGAGCGCCCGGACGGTTGTCGCCAAGGTGCGGGCGCTGGGACTTCTCCTGCTGCAGGACGCGAAGCTGGCCAGCGCGCTCACGGTCGTCCGCGGCGTCTCCGGAGGCGGCTCGTGGTGGTCCCTGCCGGAGGCGGACGCGATCTATGCGGCGCTGGAGCGCGCGACCGACGACAAGGACGTGCTGGTGGCCAAGCTGGTCGCAGGCAAGGTGACCCTGATCCACCGGGCGCTCTGGCCCGCCGTGCTGGCCGTGGCGACGGCGCGCGAGCCCTGGCAGCTCCGCGGTCTCTCGGCCGCCGCCCGGCGGATGCTGGCGGGGTTGGACGAAGGGGGCTCGATCGAGGCCGCCGGCGCGCCGGGCAAGGAGCTGGATCGGCGCCTCCTCGTCCACGCCGCCACGGTTCATGCGCCCTCGGGAAAACACGTCACCCGCCTCGAGTCATGGCAGTCCTGGGCGGCACGCGAGGGCTGCGTGGCGATTGACGTCGGCACCGCGAAGCAAGAACTGGAGGCCACCGTCACCCGCATCGGCGGAACCCGTTCGCTCTTGCCGTGGGCCGCATGACGTCGGTCCCGACCGTCGAGCGGATCACCACCTCTGTCGGGATGGCACTACGAATGCGCGGCGGCGGCTGCTGCTGACGTTCTCGGCGACAGCGTCATCGGCAAGTCCCCGGCCGGCCGGGCCAGCACCCGATATTCGGGCGCTGGCATTCCACCGACGAGCCGCGCTTCGAACCGTGGTGCCAGCGTCGCCAGCACCAGGGTGGCCTCCATGAGCGAGAACCCGTTGCCGATGCAGATGTGCGGCCCGCCTCCGAACGGCAGATAGGCGAAGCGCGGTCGTCGCTTCTCCGCGTCGGCGTCGAGCCAGCGCGCAGGAACGAATTCGTTGGGGCGCTCCCAGTACTCCGGCCGCCGGTGCAGAAGTGCGACCGGCACGACCACCGAACCGCCACGGTGCACACGGCAGCCTTCGATCACATCGTCGGCGCGCGCGTGACGATTGAGGAGGTAGGCCGGCGGATGCAGACGCAGCGTCTCATTCAGCACCGCACGGGTATAGCGAAGCGCACCCACGTCGCTCGCAGTTGGCAGGCGGCCGCCGAGCGAGGTCGCGAGCTCCGCGCGCAATCGGTCCGCCACCTCGGGATGGCAATCGAGCAGCGCCCAGGTCCACGAAAGCATCAGCGCCGTGGTCTCGTGCCCCGCGACGAGCATGGTGATGACCTCGTCGCGGATCTGGCCATCGGACATGCGCTCGCCCGTGTCCTCGTCGCGCGCGCTCATGAACATCGTCACGAGATCGTCGCCTTCGCCGTCGCTCTTGCGCGATCGCCGATCGGCAATCACGTGATCGACCACCTCGATGAGCGTCCGTCGCGCGCGGCGAAACTCGCGATCGTAGCGGGTGGGAAGAATCGGCGGCACGAGGCGCCGGCGGTTGAAGCGCTCGACGAGCTGTGCATTCAACACGCGCCACGCCTCGCCCACCGCGGCAGCGCGCGACGAGAGCGCACTTCCGAACAGTGCGTCGCCCACGACCTTCATGGTCAGGCGCGACATCTCCTCGGTCATCGCCACGGTTCGTCCCGCACCCGCCCCCGCTTGCCACCGGGCCGCGGTCTCCTCGGCCGCCGCCACCATACGCTCCGCCATCCGCGCGAGGCGCTCGCGGTGGAAGGCCGGCTGGGCCAGCCGCCTTTGGCGCAGCCAGAGACTGCCTTCGCTCGTGAGCAGCCCATTTCCAAAGACCCGGCGCAACATCCGGAAGGATCCGTGCTGTTTGTCGTAGTTGGCGGCGTTGGTCTTGAGCACGCGCTCGGCGCCGTCCGCGCTGGCCACCAGATAGACGTCGGCGCCGCCGACGCGATAGCGCGCAATCGGCCCATGCTGCTCGCAAATCTGCCGCCAGCGCACCAACGGATCGGCGCGATAGCCCCGCAAGATCTGCCAAAGGGTCACGGGCGGCGGCCCGCTGGCCTCGCGCGCGGCGGCGATCTCGGCGGGAGTGGCGTTGGTGCTCTCCATCAGCGTCTCCTGTCGTAGTCACCGGCGAGGAGGCGACGCATCTGCCGGCCGCCCCGGGGCGTGCAATGGGGTTCGAGCAGGGCGCAGCCGAGCTTGGCGAAGTGGCGTACCGCCGCCTCGTCGGAGAGACCACGCAGGGTGGCGGAGGTGAGCCAGCCGCTCGAAATCATCGCCCCCTGTTCGTACAGTCGATCGCCGCGCTCGGGCGCGATCCGCTTCACGTATCCTCCTGCCACCAGGGCTGCCAGCATCTGGTCGTGCCGTTGGCGTCGCTGGACGCTCATTCCCTTCTCGAGCCGCGCCAGATGGGCCGAGGCCCTGACCGCCTCGACGTAGCTGAGGAGCACGAAGCGAAAGCGCAGCATGTTGCGCATGGCCGCGGTGGCCGCGCGATAGAGCGTCTCAAACGAGAAGTCCTCGGGCAGCGCGCCGAAGATGGTGCGCTGGTTCTCCTCGGACAGCTCCATCACCAGCGTGGCCACGAGGTCGTCGCGTGTAGGGAAGTGGTAAGCCAGGTTGCCCACGCTGATGCCGACGGCGCGCGCGATCTCGCGGACCCCCACGCGACCGAGGCCCTCGGTGTTGAAGAGCTCGCGCGCGATGTCGAGGATGCGCTGGCGCGTATCGGCCATCTCAGTGATTTAGGACATTGTCCTACTTTCGTCAACGGCTCCGCCTTGCGCGGCGATCGCCGCGGAAGGTGGCCGGTTGCGCAGAAGAACCTCAGGGCTCGACGGCCGGCCGAAGGGCTGGCGATCGTAACCGCCGCTGCATGGACAGCAAACACGAAAACGCTCCTGCCGTCGGATCGACCACGAATAGGTCCGGCCCGTAAATCTCGATCGCGGGTGCAAGGTCGGGACGGTAGCCGGCGGCTGGAAGAGTCCATCCCAGGAACTTCACCCAAGCGCCTCGAATGTCGGCGGCGGTTCCGCGGAAGCGCGTACGAGCGTATCGGCCGCGGATGGTCTGCACGGCGATCTCCCCACTCGGCTGGAAGCCCGCGTCGACCTCCACCCCGGCGTCCTAGCGGGTCTGGGCAGCAGACGTGATGTTCGGGTTGTCTTGGGCAATGCCGAACATGCGCGGCCCCGAGGACATCAGCCCTCGCGTCGCGCACCAGGATTCGAGCCGAAAAGGGTCACCCCAGAAAAACAAAAACCCCTGCGAGTGACAGGGGTTTTCGAGTGCGAGGACGGGGACTTGAACCCCGATGGCTGTTAACCGCTAGCACCTCAAGCTAGTGCGTCTACCAGTTCCGCCATCCTCGCGGGGTGCCGGCAGCTTATAGACGGACGGATCGCGTGTGTCAACGCGGCGACAGGGGTGACGCGGGACCGTCAAGCTTGACGTCAAAGGCGTGGCGGAGGGCAGGGTGCAGACCGGGCAGAGGCGAGGCCGCCGCCGGACGCTTTGGAGTGACGGAGCCGTGATCGGGCGGACAATACTCAAGAATCCGGAATCGCCGCCGATCGTCATCCGGGTCGGAAGTTCGGCACCTCACGACGGAACGACCTTTGCTTTTGGGCTTGGACTACAACCATGGAACCTACTGATTCGACATTCGTGGCGGCGGCTCGGGTGCGGCAGGCGTTGGTGGCGGAAGGGGACATCCGAGGCGAGATCGAGTTCCAGAACGACATCAACGGGATGATCGCGCGCCTCGACGACGGCTCGTCCTGGGCGGTGGTCGTCGACTGGGTGCCGGTCGAGCCGCTCGCCGCAGCAGCGGCCGCGGCGCGCCGGCGCGGGTTGCGGCACGGGCGGCATGGCCGCCGCGCCGCGCTCCCGCTCGAGACGACGTCCGGCCCCTACGTGTCGATCGCCGTCTCGCGAGCGCGCTGAAGCGCGGCAATCAGCCGCCCCCTAAACGTCTACCTTTAGGGGGGGCCGCCTCACTCGGCGGCCGGGGGCGCCGCCGCGACCGTCGGACGCGTCGTCGTCGGGCCCGCCGCGATCCCCAGCTTCTCGCGCAGTAGGAAGTAGTCCTCCGAGATCGCGAAGCGGATCAGCTCCTTCAGGATCTCGTTCTCGGCCGCGGCCCGCATCAGGCCGTCCGAGGTCGGCTCGACGTGCACCTTTTCGGACCGCACCAGCACGCGCACGGCCGCTCGCAGGTCGCCGCTCATCAGCAGCCCGGCGCGGTTGCCGG